>Ga0182015_10001417_pt1 | contig 31744 bp, 32 predicted proteins | sample 712P3MmetaG_FD_120478 | JGI IMG/M metagenome (GOLD analysis project Ga0182015, IMG submission 120478) | Permafrost microbial communities from Stordalen Mire, Sweden - 712P3M metaG | ecosystem: Environmental > Terrestrial > Soil > Wetlands > Permafrost | place: Sweden: Stordalen | collected... | reverse complement strand
CTTGACAGGAGATTCTCAACGATATGCATCGGCAGGAGCAGCCGCATGGACTCCGGCAATCGAATGAATCCGTGCGCCTGATAGAAACTGACTGCGCGATCATCGAGAGCATCGACCACCACCATGGAAGAGCCGACTACAGATGAATTTTCATAAGCCTTCTGGAGGGCCTTCGCCAGCAGAAGGGAACCGATTCCCATACCTTGAGCATCCAGTCGCACAGCGAGCCTTCCTATCAATGTTGCACTCACGACTGGATATCGGGGAAGGTGTTTTTGAGCTGACTCGGGGATCACTCCGGGCGCGAGGCCATAAGCGCAAAGCGTGAAATATCCTGTGATTTTGGCCGGTGTGTCCCTGGGTATCAGGACGAACACCGCGTTCGCCTTCCTCCGCATATCCTGAGTTGCCTGGCTCTTCAGGTAGCGATCAAGGCCGTCGACGCCGCAACTGAAGTCCGCCCGATCATGATGCTTGCCCAGAGGCTCAAGGCGGAACAGAACGTCCTCCGCTGGGGACATCAGGGATCGATTCGCTTCAGGGCTGCTCGGAACGCCTTGCGCAAACGGGCGTTCGGCTTCGGAGGGTGGACCAGGGTGTCGAAGAAGACCTCTCGGTCGCGGTCGGAGAGATCCAGCGTCTCATGCCGCTGAATCGTGGACCGCGTAGCATCTATCAGTACCGCAACACAGAAGTCAGTCAGGCTCCGGCGCTCCAGTGCCGCTGCGCGCTCGACTAGTTTCTTGGTACGAACATCGACACGAAATCCAAGACGCGCGCTTCGAGCGCGTCGTTTCTCCGAAGGGGCATGGGCAGCAATTCGAGGCATAGCGGTCTCCGGTAATTGTCAGTGTACGTCCATTGGGAGAACAAAATCAATCGCCAATGCAGCCCGGCTCGGCAAATTCTCGAACTCCTCACTGATGGAAGGACATCTCCTTCAGATCGGGGCTGATGAGGAGTCTGGGCTCGGTTAGGCGTTGGACCTCTTCGACGGTCACGCCTGGGGCTATCTCTTCGAGGAGCAGGCCCTGAGGGGTGACGCGAATCCAAGCCAGGTCGGTGGCGATGGTTTCGACTACTCGGACGCCGGTTAGGGGGAGGGTGCATTTCTTCAGGATTTTGGGTGCACCTTCTTTGGTGCAGTGTTCCATGGCTACGATCACGCGGCGGGCGCTGGCTACCAGGTCCATTGCGCCGCCCATGCCTTTGACCATTTTGCCGGGGATCATCCAGTTGGCGAGGGTGCCTTCTTCGTCGACTTCCATCGCGCCGAGGACGCTGAGGTCGATGTGGCCGCCGCGGATCATGGCGAAGGAGTCGGCACTTGAGAAGTAAGCCGATCCGGGCATCGCGGTGACTGTTTCTTTGCCGGCGTTGATGAGGTCGGGGTCTACTTCGCTGTCAAGAGGGTAGGGGCCGACGCCGAGCATCCCATTCTCGGACTGCAGCACGACTTCGATGCCGGGGGGGACGTGGCTGGCGATGAGGGTGGGCAGGCCGATGCCGAGGTTGACGTAGAAGCCGTCGCGCAGCTCGCGGGCGACGCGCCTGACAATGCGCTCACGTTTGGCGGCAGGCGACGCTGCCGCACCCGCATTCGATACAGTAGTCATGGTTGGCCCATGTGGTATGCCGTTTTTAATATACGGGCAAGATCGCTTCTGCGGGGAACGCTGCTGGTGGTGCTGAGCGTTATTCTGGCGTTCGTTTGGGCGGGGTTTCCGAATGTCCACGGGTCGGCGCTGCTGGTGATTCCCACTTGTCTTGCTTTTTACGGGACTTGGGAGACCAGCCGTTGTCTGCGTCCGCGGTGGAGTTTTTATCACGGGGGCGTGATGCTGCTGCTTTATGCGGACGTGCTGGCGCTGGCTTTGATTTTGTTTTTGCTGCTTTATCCGTATGCGCGGTGGCTGCAGGGACAGTGAGAAAGCAGGGAACAGGGAATAGGGAATAGGGTAGCTATTTGAGCGCGGCGGCGGTTTCCTGTTCCTGGAGGGACTCGGCGTAGGGGGGACGGAGAACTCCTCGTTCTGTAACGATGGCGGTTACGTATTTGGCTGGCGTAACATCGAAGGCTGGGTTTTCGATGCCGACGCCGTGGGGTGTCAGCTGTTTGCCGCCGTGGTGGGTGACTTCGATTTCGGGGCGCTGCTCGATGGGGATGGAGTCGCCGTTGGGCGTTCTGAGGTCGATGGTGGACCAGGGCGCGGCGACGAAGAAGGGGATGCCGTGCTCCTTCGCGAGGACTGCGACTCCGTAGGTGCCGATTTTGTTGGCGACGTCGCCGTTGGCGGCGATACGGTCCGCTCCGACGATGACGGCCTGGATTTTGCCCTGGCGCATGAGGCTGGCAGCCATGTTGTCGCAAAGGACGGTGGTGGGAATGCCGTCGTGCATGAGCTCCCACGCGGTGAGGCGGGCGCCTTGCAGGAACGGCCGCGTTTCATCGGCGTAGACATGGATCTGGTGGCCCTGCTCGACGGCGGAGCGGATGACGCCGAGCGCCGAGCCGTAGCCACAGGTGGCCAGGGCGCCGGCATTGCAGTGGGTGAGGACGCCGCCGGAGCGGGGCAGCAATGCTGCTCCATGGGAACCCATGCGGCGGCAGGCGGCAATGTCTTCGTCGTACATGCGCAGGGCTTCAGCGATGAGCGCGGTTCGGATGCTGTTCGGTGTGGCTCCGGTTCGAGCGGCCTCCTCGGTGAAGCGGCGCTTCATGCGCTCGATGGCCCAGAAGAGATTGACGGCGGTGGGGCGGGTGGCGGCGAGGGTGCGGCACATCGTCTCGAACTCGGCGGCCAGCGCGGAGACGTTGGTGGCGTGGCTGGTTTTCACGCCAAGAGCAAGGCCCATAGCGGCAGAGACGCCGATGGCCGGCGCGCCACGAACGACCATGGTTGTGATGACCTCCGCGACCTGTTGGTAACTGGTGGCGAGGACGTAGGTTTCTTCGAGCGGTAGCCTGGTTTGGTCGAGGAAGCGGACACCTTCCGGGGTCCACTCAAGCGTCGGGATCATCGATTTCCAGTGTAGCGGGTTGGGCGGATTCGGGTGGCTGCGAACGCGGGATGGAGGGTCTTACTCGTTGGTCACTTGCGCGTTTATGAAAAAGTAGTAATCTGCGATTTGATATCTGGTGCTAACTGACGGCCAGCGGGCGGGTGACTTTAGTCACCCGCGCAAGGGGGGCAGGGGATGGGAAGAGCTCACTCAGGAAGTCCGACAAAAGCTAAGCTGCCTTGCCCGGTCTGCGACCAGGTAGAACTGGCGCGAATTTCGCGGCGCGGATTTCTAAGAGCAACGATCTTTCCTCTGATCGGGCTCTATCCGTGGCAATGCGCCATTTGTGGCGAGGAATTCCTGTTGCGAAACCGAGGGCGTGTTCGTCGGCATCGGGAGGGGCAAGCGAAGGCGACAGGTCCGTCGGCATCACCGGGACATCTGCCGCTGCGGTAACCGATCACTGCACAAGATGTCCGAACTTGCGCTCGAACTCCTCGGCAGCTGCGCGAAGGCCGTCGAGGGGTTGCAACCTGGGCAAGTCGGCGCCGAGGCGCTGGAGTTCGGCGAGAGCCAGCTCGGTGGGGATATTGCCGACGAGAGCGTCCTGAGCGAAGGGGCAGCCGCCGTAGCCGCCGATGGCCATGTCGAAGCGCCGACAGCCGGCGCCGTAGGCAGCGGCAATTTTGGCAGCGGCATCTTCTGGGCGGGCATGCAGGTGGACGCCAACTTCGACACGCTCATCGACTGAAGCGAGGACCGCAGCGACGAGATCCGCGACCTGTTGCGTGGTCGCCACGCCGACCGTGTCCGCCAGGGAAATCTGCGAAATGCCGGAGTCGGTGAGCAGGTCGCAGGCGGCGACTACCTCATCGGGGCCCCACGGATCCCCATAGGGATTGCCGAAGGCCATGGAGATATAGGCGACGAGGCCGAGGCCTGACTGAAAAGCGGCTTGGCCGACTGCTTCGAGGGCGTCCAGCGCTTCCTCGGGGGATTGGTTCTGGTTGCGTCGGAGAAACTCCGGGGAGATGGACCAGGGAAATCCCAGGGTGGCGACGGCGCCGGTTTCGACGGCGCGGGCTGCGCCTTTCTGGTTGACGACGATGCCGATGATTTCGACGTCGCCGGGTGGATCGAACCAGGCGAGGACCTGCTCGGCATCGGCCATCTGGGGAACAGCCTGAGGCGAGACAAAGGAAACGGCGTCGATGTGGCGGAAGCCGGCGGCAACAAGGGCACGGAGATAGTCGGCCTTGAGCTCGACAGGGATAGGTTTGGGCAGACCCTGCCAGGAATCGCGGGGACACTCGACGATCTTGACCGCAGAGTTCATGGCGAGCAGCAGCTTAGAGCCAGCGCAGGGTGAAGTCGGCGCAGAGCAGCAAGCCGTAGGGTATCAGGGCTAACGCGGTCAAGTGGCGCCAGCGCGGAAGCAGAAGCGTGGTGACGAAGAAGGCGGTGGCTGCCAGGGTAGCGGGGGAGTTCCAGCGGGTTACAAAGCCGTAGACGGAGAGCTCAAGGGAAAGGAGCTGATCCCAGGTACCCTGCGGCGGAAAGTGAAACAGGCTGGGGTGCTGAGCGGGGAAACCGTGCATCCACAGGGCGGCTGTGAGAGCGCAGAAGATCAGCGAAGGCACGGACGCGGCGGCGAGCGGCGTGAGCAGCAGGAAGAAGGAACGGTCGCTGCTAAAACGGTCACGTCCAGGGCGGATAACGTCAGATACGGCGTTAAGCATGGTGTCAAAGATGGGCATCAGAGAGCGGGCTCGATGCGTTGGATGCAGAGTTCCTTCGAAAGGGGCGGGGTGAGCAGCAGATAGAAGTCGTCGCGGCTGGAGCGGTTGTCGTCGCGCCAGTCGGAGTAGCTGAGGCGGAGGCCGATGACGCTTTCTTCGCAGGGGGGACGCTCGTAGCGTTCCTGGAACTGGCGCTGGCGGACGGTGAGGGCGATCAGCTCCGGGGTCACGGGAAAGGAACGAAGTTCGTTGGGGGGGACGACGAAACCGGAGAGCGGGCGCTCGATGGCGATGTGGCTTTCGTCGCGGACCCATAGTCTGTATCCGGCGAGGCGGTAAGAGCGCTCGCCGTCGTTCCAGACATCGACGACGATCTGAGGCCACGTGACCGAGTCGTAGTAATGCTGGCTGTTTTCAGGGCGGTCGCGACGGTAGGTGATGGTCAGAGGCCGGTGGGCAAAGAGATCGGTGGCTTCGGAACGGATGCCCATCCAGAAGCGCGGTTGCACGGTGAGGCGGGCGTCCCACTGTTCGCGCTGCAGGGCGATGGCAGCTTCGGCGGCGGCAAGGGAGCGCCTGGAGACGTGCAGATAAGTGAGGGTGACTGCGGCGGTGATGACGGAGGCAAAGAAGCTGAGGAGCGCGCCCAGGGCGAGCGCGTAGGTGTCTCCGCGGCGATGCCAGGCGATCACGAACAGGAGGGTCAGAGCGATCCAGATCAGAGCCAGGGCGACAAGGGCGATGAGGAAACGCAGCCGGAGCTGGGTAACGAGCATGCGCGCCAGCATCCGGTGGCGGGTCATATTGGAATTTGCTCTTGCGGGCCGGTCATTGGGGGAATTGTCCGAGAAGTCCCAGCAGCACGATCGCGACCAGGCCCGTGAAATGCACGATGAGTGCGACGATGACGGCGCGGAGATGCCTGCCGGCTCGATAGGTAAGGGTCATGAGCAGACCGTAGAGAGGGAATTGCAGGAAGAGCATCCACTCGGAGGATCTGCCGACGAGGTCCGCGGGAAAGTGCAGGGCGCGACAGCGGAGAACGACGACCCAGGGGTAGAGCAGGGCGAAAGCCTTTGGCCCCTCGAGGGCCACGATGCTGGCGGCGCGAACGGTGAGCGGGGTGACAGCGATGCCGAGCAGGAGCGGCCACAGGGATATCCACCCGCCGCGGGCGGAGTTCTTCGAGGCGCCGCGTTTTTTGCGCGACGACGACGCGGAAGATGAAGGCATGGTTTGAGAATACTCCCGAGTAACAAGAAAACGGGGTAAACCTGATCAGGACATGGTTACGTTTGGAGTATGCCGGGGTTGAATTTTGGGACTTCGGGGTTAAGGGAAACGGCTTCGAGCGCGAGAAGCAGGGCATCGCGGGTCTGGGCTGGGTCGATGATGGCGTCGACCCAGAGACGGGCCGCGGCGTAGCGGCAGTCGGTCTGGGCGTCGTAGGTGGCTTTGATGTTGGCGACGAGTTCCTGTTTTTCCTGGTCGCTGAGGTGGCGTCCGTCGCGCTCGAGCTGGCGGATGCGAATTTCGACCAGGGTGTTGGCGGCTGAGTCGCCGCTCATAACGGCGTAGCGGGCGGTTGGCCACGCGAAGATGAAGCGCGGGTCGTAGGCCTTGCCGCACATGGCGTAGTTGCCCGCGCCGAAGGAGCCGCCGACGATGACGGAAATCTTGGGGACGGTGGAATTGGCGACGGCGGTGACCATCTTTGCGCCGGAGCGAATGATGCCGCTCCATTCCGCGTCGCGTCCGACCATGAAGCCGTTGACGTCGTGCAGGAAGATGAGGGGGACGAGGTTCTGATTACAATCCATGACGAAGCGCGCGGCTTTGTCGGCGGAGTCGGCGTAGATGACGCCGCCGAATTCGATGCGCTTTTCGCCGGTGTGACTGGTCTGGGGCTGAGACTGCTTCTGGTTGGCGACGATGCCAACAGCGTAGCCGCCGATGCGGGCGTATCCGCAGAGCAGGGTGCGGCCGTAGGTGGGACGATATTCATCGAACTCGCTGCGGTCGGCGATGCGCGTGATCACTTCATGCATGTCGTAGCTGTTGACTGCGGCTTTGGCGGGGTCGGGATCGAGGAGGGCGTGGAGATCGGCGGCTGGGTAGCGGGGCGCGTCTGCCTCGGGGTTGTACGCGGCGCGGTCGAATGGCGCCAGCGCAGGGTGGCCCCATTTCGAGACGAGGGAGCGGAGGCGGGCGATGCAGAGGTGGTCGTTGGGTTCCTTGAAGTCGACGGTGCCGGAGATTTCGGAATGCATGGTCGCGCCGCCGAGTTCTTCTGCTGAGTATTTTTGGCCGATGGCGGCCTGGACGAGCGCGGGGCCGGCGAGGAAGAGCCCGCTGCCCTCAGTCATCAGGACCTGGTCGGTCATGACGGGCAGGTAGGCTCCGCCGGCGACGCACATGCCCATGATGGCGGTGATCTGCGGGATGCCGGATGCGGACATGACGGCGTTGTTGCGGAAGATGCGGCCGAAGTCGTCCTGATCGGGGAAGACGTCTTCCTGGAGAGGCAGGAAGATGCCGGAGGAATCGACGAGGTAGAGGGTGGGGATGCGGTTCTCCATCGCGATGTGCTGAGCGCGGAGAACTTTTTTGGCGGTCATGGGGAAGAATGCGCCGGCCTTCACGGTGGCGTCGTTGGCGACGATCATGCAAAGGCGGCCGGCCACGCGGCCGATACCGGTGGCGACGCCCGCGCTGGGCGCGCCGCCCCATTCTTCATACATGCCGAAGGCGGCGAAGAGGCTTAGTTCGAAGAAATTTGTACTGGGGTCGAGGAGCAGGTCGAGGCGTTCGCGGGCGGTGAGGCGTTGTTTCGCGTGCTGGGCTTCGATGGCCTTTGGGCCGCCACCCTGGCGGATTTCGGTCTCCTGGGCTTGAATTTGAGCGAGGAGGACGGACAATTTTTGTGCATTGGCGCGGGGGCGGGGTTGGTTGGGGTCCAACTTCGAGGGGAGATGGGTGTTGAGTTTGGTTGGCTTGGAATCGGTCGGATTGGTCATTGGGGATGGTGGGGTGGAAAACTGGCCAGCATACCATGATCAGCGATCGGCGTTTCGATTCAGTAATCAGGAGGCGAGAACAGAAGGCCGTTGCGTTTATAAACGTTATTGTTTATAGTGCAGATGTGAAAAGCAGCGAGTTCAGGCGTTGGCTCGCGGAGCAGGGCGCAACTTTCAAGCCCGGTAAGGGCTCGCACCTCAAGGTCTTTCTGAATGGAAGACAATCGGTGTTGCCGATGCACGGCAAGGAACTCAAGAAGGGACTGGTTGAGGGTGTGAAGAAGCAATTGGGGCTGAAGTAGCGAAGGAGAGGAATATGTTGGCGTATCCGGTGAAGTTGACTGCGGATAAGGAGAGCGGGGGATTTGTAGTGACGTTCCCCGATATTCCGGAGGCGATCACGCAGGGCGAGACGGCGGAAGAGGCTTTGAAGATGGCGCAGGACGCTCTGGAGACCGCGCTGGATTTCTACTTCGACGATCGTCGTGCGGTTCCTGCGCCGTCAAAGCCGAAGCGCGGACAGCGCCTGGTGACTCTGCCGGTGAGTATCGAGGCCAAGGTGCTTTTGCTGAACGAAATGATTCGGCAGCGGGTGAGGCCCGCGGAGCTGGCGCGGAGACTGCGGACGACACCACAGGCGGTGAATCGCCTGGTCAATATTCGATATGTGTCGAAGATCGATGGGATTGCCGGCGCCATGGCCGCGCTGGGAAAATCCCTGGAAGTGCGGGCGGTGTAGAGGCGACGGTGCACGGAGAGAATTCGCTAGTGGGTGGCGGCGATGCTCGAAGCTGCTGTTGGGTCGGTACCGGTTGTGGCGGTGGCGAGGCCGGTGAGGGCTCCGGGAGTAGTGGTGCCGATGGTGAAGACCTGCAGATCGGAACTGCCTCCGGCGCAGACGACGGCGATATAGGTTTTGCTCTTATCCTCGACCATTTCTACGGGAAGGCTGCCGGTCGAAAAGGGCGATCCTGCAATGGCGGTGAGCGCGCCGCTGTTCGTCAACAAGAATGCGCTGATGTTTCCTGCGGTGCGATTGGCGACGTAGACGTAGCTGCCGGTGGAGTCGACCAGCACCGCGTAGGCTCCGGTGGTGGTCGTATAGGGAGAGCCGGAGGTTTCAGTGAGGGTGCCGCTGGTTCCTATGGAAAAGACGCGCACGCCGCCGGTGACGGTCTCCGCGGCGAAGAGATAGCTGCCGGATGGGGAGATGGCCATGCCGTTGTCAGCGGCATTGCTGGTCTTGGGCGTGAGTACGCTGTTGATCTGCGCAAGAGCGCCGGTGCTGGTGTTGAAGCTCATCGTGTAAATGCCCGCAGTGCCGCAGGAGACGTAGACGTAGGAACCGTTGGGAGTGATTTCAAGATCAGTGGCTGGAACGCTGGCGTTCAGGGTGACGAGGGAGGAACTGATGCCGGTCAGCGCGCCGCCGGTGCCGATCTGGAAGACATACGCCTCTCCCGCGAAAGCGTCAGCGCCGAGCAGGTATTTGCCCGTTGGATCTACGCGCAGCACGGAGGGTTCTACGCTGGTGGCAACAGGTGTGCCGCTGTTGCCGAGAGTGAGCGCACCGTTCGAGCCAATGGTGTAGACGTAGATTGCTCCGGCGGCGCTGCCCATGTACAGATAGGTGTCGTCGGGAGTGATGGCGAGGGCGGTTGGTTCGAGGGCGACGGAATATGGAGAGCCGGAGAGGGTAGTGAGGCCGGTGCTGGCGACGGCGAATCCGGCGATGGTCAGGGGACTGGTTCCGAGATTTCCGGCGTAGAGATAGTCGCCGTTAGCAGAACCGGAGCCGCCGGAGCCACTGGACAGCGGAGGAAAGAATTGGCCGCAACCGGCCAGGGCCATTACAAGGGCCAGTGATCCGGCCTTACAGAACTGCGCGCATCGAGATTTCAGAGATCGCATTCCAACCTCACGACTATGGTACGGCTGCCGGTGCCCGGCATGCATATAGACGCAGAATGTGGCGTCCGCGCTTCGCTTGCAGGCTCGATGGCGGATGCCAGAAGGACGGAAAGGTTTGCCTTGATTGTCGCAGGTTCGCGAGCCAGGGCTGCCTCTCTTTCGGCGCCCGTTGGTGGCTCGTGCGGGGTTCGTGTGGGTTTCGCTGCATCTCATTTGCTTGAGTGCGTCCGAGAGCGAGCACGGCTGGGCGCGAATTCACAGGGGCATTTCACATTTCAAAGCAAAGAGAGAACACATTGAAACCAGCAACCATTGTAGGAATATTGCTCGTCGTGGTGGGCGTGATTGGCTTCGCAGTCGGAGGCATCAGCTTCACACACAGGAAAAAGGACGTGGACATGGGACCGCTCCAGATCTCACATAACCAGACGAAGACGGTGCCGATTTCGCCGATTCTGAGCGCGGTTGCGCTGGTGGGCGGGATCGGGCTGGTGGTGGTCGGAGCGCGCGCGAGCTGAAAGCAGGCGATAGCTCACGACCGGATCAGATTTCCCAGCGCAGGAGGGCCGCGCCGACGGTGAAGCCTGCGCCGACGCTGGCAATCAGGGTCAGGTCATTCTTCTTCAGGCGGCCTTCCTGGCGGGCGGTTTCCATGGCGAGGGGGATGGTGGCGGCTGTGGTGTTGCCGAAGCGGTCGATGTTGATGATGACCTTTTCTTCGGGCAGGCCGAGGCGGTCGGCGCTGGAGGTGATGATGCGGCGGTTTGCCTGGTGCGCGATGAAGCAGGCGAGATCCGCACCGGTAATGCCGTTGCGGGCGAGGACGGCTTCCGAGGCCTCGACCATTTTGCGGACGGCGAACTTGTAGACTGCCTGACCGTCCTGCTGGACGTAGTGCATCTTCTTGTCGATGGTCTGGTGGGATGAGGGGTGCAGGCTGCCTCCGGCGGGCATGCGGAGGGCGCAGCCGCCGGAGCCATCGACCTCGTGGTGGAAGTCGATCATGCCCAGTTCACCGCCGGCGGCGGGCTCGAGGAGCACCGCGCCGGCGCCGTCTCCGAAAAGCACGCAGGTGGCGCGATCGGTGTAGTCGATGATCGAGGACATGGTGTCGGCACCGATGACGAGGACTTTCTTATGCGCGCCGCTTTCGACTAGTTTGCTGCCTACCTGCAGCGCGTAGACAAAACCGGAACAGGCTGCGGATAGGTCGAATCCCCATGCGCCTTTTGCGCCGAGACGATCCTGCACGAGGCAGGCGGTGGCGGGGAAGAACATGTCGGGCGTGACGGTGGCGACGATGATGACTTCGATTTCACTCCCATCAATCCCGCGTTCAGCGAGGCAGCGGCGGGCGGCCTCAACGGCCATGTGGCTGGTGGCCATGCCAGGGTCGACGATGTGACGCTGGCGGATGCCGACGCGGGAGGTGATCCATTCGTCGGAGGTCTCGACCATCTTCTCGAGATCGGCGTTGGTGAGGAGGCGGGGTGGGGCGAAGGTTCCGAGGGCGCTGATTTTGGCGCGAACGGGCACACGCGGCCGAAGAGTAAGGCTCAAAAGATGACTCCTGAACAAAGGAGTATTGTCGCAGAAAAGGCAGTGGGGAGCGAAGAAGCGGTCAGCGGAGAGACGGTCAGCGGAAAAGCGGTTAGCGAGGGACGATTAGCACGAAGCTATTAGCGGACGAACAGCGAGGGAGAGCCTAATCGGGGGATTGAATCAGGGAATAAGGGAGAGGTTTTAGTGCACCGGGTGACCTGCTGCGCACGCACTGGCCCGTTACCGTTGCTTCCTTCCGGACCTGGCGGGGTTGGCGGGATTGCGTCGCGCAGGACCCGGCACACAGGTGATTTTAGCACTGTGGGACGCGCTTCCTGGGAGCGCGCGTGCCGGCGTTTGGAGTTTAGCGTCAAGTATTGCGGCCCTGAATTTCCTGGGACAATTCGACGGACTGAAGTGGCTCTCGTAACACTCCCTAAGGGGCTGAAGCCCATTTCAGTTTGCGGTCTTTACAACAAGACTGAGGAGCGTGCGGAAAAATGGCATGGGTGAGACCGCGCTGTTTCAAAACGGCACAGGACAGTACGTTGGGGTGAATCCGGAATCGATTCGCATGGACGTTGAGATGGCGGGGAGTTCGCTACTTGCTTTGGGGTGAACCTGGCCAGGGCCGCGCTGGAGGTTTTTGGTTCTTGGGTTCTTTTTCGATGGCGCTGCGTCCGTTTCTATCTGACACGACAGGCGTCGTCCCCTGATACAAGACAGAGGGAGCAATTTCCGAACGAAATTCTGAGGCAGGACGCGAGCGAATCGGCGCGGATGGCGTGTCGCGATCGCTTAGGGAGAGCAAGCGACATTTGAGGGAAAGGAAAAAGGCCGCCGAGGCGGCCCTTTTTGTTGGTGATCAGAGGAGGATCCTGCCGGGAAAGATGAACCGGGTCAGAACCTCGCCCTGGCTCCGAGCAGGACGAACCTTGTACCGGAGGGGGTGGTATTGCCGGGGATGTTGGCTCCTGAGGAGTAGTCGTAGCTTCCGAAGGTGACGGGATTGGCAACGAAGGTTCCCGGCGAACCGCGGTACATCTGGTTGAGGGCGTTGAAGGCTGCCATGGATAACTGCAGGTTGACGCGCTCGGTGATCCTGAGGTCCTTGATGATGGTGGCGTCGAGTTCACTGAAATCGTCGCCGACCTGGATGTTACGCTCTTCGCCGGGATAGGGATTGCCGACTGCGTTCGCGTACGCCTGGTTGTTGATGATCCAGTGAGCGGAAGACGGGGCGATGGGGGTGCCGGGGTTATAGGCACCGGTGGCGGGATTCTGAGAATCGCTGCCGTAGGCGACCCAGACCGGAGTTCCCAGGGTTGGGCTGCCGCCTACGACGGGGCCGGTATAGGGGTTGAGATAGGCAACGCTGCTCAGCGGGGCCTTCGGGTTGGAGACGGCGAGACGGCAGGTATCGACGCCAACGCCGACGCTGCTGCTGTTCAGAGCGGCGTCGCAGTAGCTGGAGTCGGGGGTGTAGCCATCCAAACCGATAGGCTGATACGGGGTATAGGGCTGGCCGGAGCTGAAGCGGTAGAGCGCGTTGACGGAGAAGCCATTGGCAACGCGGGAGAGCCAGCCATCGCTCTTGATGAATTTCGGCAACTGCCAGTCGAACTGGCCGCCGATGACGTGGGTATAGCTGTTGCCGGAGATACCGCGTTCACCGGAGTCGGAGTTCAGGGGGTTCTGCGGGTAAGCGATGGAACTGCCGCCGCTGCCGGTGCTGCGGAAAGCGTCGGTCGCGTTGTCCAATTCTTTGCTGTAGGTGTAGGAGAGAGTGCCGCTGACGCCGTGGAGGCTGCGGCTGGTGAGGTTGGTCTGCAGGCCGTTGTAGTCGGACCATCCGCCGTTATCGATGGTGGCGACGTTGCCGTAGTTGCAATTCGGGCGGCCGTAGCCGACGTCGGCGGTATTGTTGCAGAGGGTTACCGGGGCCAAGGCGGGGAAAGCGGTCTGGACGGGGAGGAGATAGGGATTCGAGTCGTCGCTGCGAAAGTTCTTTTCGGTGAGGCTGCCTACGTAGCGAACTTCGGCAACTGCCGCGCGGCCGATCTGGTGGTCAAGGGCGAGGGTGTAGGTCTGCACATAGGGCGGACGGAGGTTGGTGGGGACGGTTTCCTGGTCGCGCTGACGGGGATCGCCGCCGCGAGGAAGCAGGGGGAGATCCTGAGCGCGAACGGAGCTGAAGCTGATGTTGCCATTTGCGGGAAGGCAATTGCCGGCGCAGGCGATGGTGCCGGCATTGGCGACCGGAGCTCCGTCGGCCACGAGAATGCCGATGTTATAGAAGGCGGGATTCTCATTGATGGCGTAGCCGCCCTTGACGACGAGCTTGCTGTCGATGGAGGGATTCCAGGCGAAGCCGAAGCGGGGCTCGAACCCTTTCCAGTACTGCTGAACCGCGGGAACGGTGCGGTCCGACAGGGGCAGGGAAGTGTCCCAGAAGGCGGTTGCAGGATTCGATTCGCGATCGACGGTTTCGTTGTGGAGGACATTGAAGGAGGGGCTGAAGTACTCCCAGCGCAATCCGATGTGGACGGTGAGATTGCGAGTGACCCTCCAGTCGTCCTGAGCATAGCCAGCGACATCGGTCTCTCTGTATTTGGTGGTGAAGCTGCCATCCGCCATGGCCAAATAGGCATCGCTGGCGGGCTGACCTGCGGCGGGGGCATCCTGGAGGAAATTATTGAAGTCGTTGTAGACGAAACTACCGCCGTAGTTAAAGAGGCCGACGATGGGGGTGTTTTGATAATCGACCTCGCCACCGAAGAGGATGGTTTGGTTCCCGTGGGTCCAGATGGCGTTGTCCTGGACCTGAGTGACCTTGACGACGCGGCCCTGGGGGAAGACGACGTTCAGTCCGAAACTTTCAAAGCCGCTGTTGATGGTGATCGAAGAAGGGCAGCTGGCGGAATCGGTGATGGTGCAGGTGGGATAGCCGCCGCCGTCAAAAGCGCCGGTGGTTTGCTGGAAGGAGTAGCGCAGCTGATCGATCCAGTTGGAGCTAAAGGTGTGGGTCCAGTCGCCGCCAGCGGAACGGAGGGTGTAGACGGAGTTGACATAGCCGCCGGAGGCGATGTCGCCGGAGGCCCCTTCGGCGAGGTAGTGCTGATAGAAGTAGCGGGCGAAGATGCGGTCTTTGGGAGTGGCCTGCCAGTCGAGGCGTCCTAGCTGTTCATTATCGTTATAGGGTGAGGCGACGAGGCGCTGGACGAAGGCGAAGGGGACATTGGCCGCGGTAACGCCGCCAGGCCCGGTGACGGAGACGGGGGTGACTGCACCCACGGGGGCAGGGTTTCCGGTCTTGATGGCGTAGGGGCCATAAGCCTGCAGTACGGCAACGGCCGCACTGCCGGGGAAGGTGGAGGCGAGCTGGCTGATGCCGGCGGGGGTTGGGTAGAGGTCGGTATCGGTGGAGGGAGCGGCGCCGGTATGCTGGCGATCCCAGTAAGTGCTGCCGAAGAAGAAGAGCTTGTCCTTCAGGACGGGTCCGCCGATGGTGCCGCCGAGACGATTCTCAACCGAACGCGGGAGGATGGGCGTGGCACAGCCGGTGGTGGCTGGATCCTGATCGGGGGCGCAGAAGCCGAAGAGGGGACTTTTCTGCTGATTTTCGAGCGAGCTCAGGAACTGGCCCTGGTAGAACTCAAAGGCGCTGCCATGGAACTGATTGGTACCCGACTTGGTGATGTAGTTAATGACCGCGCCGGCGTTGCGGCCGTACTGGGCGCTGAAGTCGTTGGTGATGACCTGAATTTCGCCGATGGCGTCCTGGTTGCCGAAGAAGGCCTGGGGTCCGCCGATGGTGTTGTCGTTATTGGACTGGCCATCGAGTTCGGAATTGTTGAATCGGCCGCTCTGGCCGTTGACGGAGTAGTTGTCGCCGTTGCTGTTGGAGAAGCTGTCGGCGTGGGTGCTGACGACGCCGGGAATGACTTCGGCGATGGTATCGAAGCCGTTGTTGAGCGGGAGACTCTCAAGGTTCTCAGAGCTAAAGGTGGTGGTGACCTGAGATTCGGTGGGGGTAAGGAGGGTGGCAGCTGAGCCATTCACTTCGACCACCTGGGTGGAGCCAATTCTCAGGGTGAGGGATTTAAGGTCGGCGGTTACGCCGGAGTCCACGGGAACGTCGTTGACGGTGGCCGGCGTGAATCCCTGGGCCTCAATCTTGACGGAGTAGTGGCCGATGGGGACGGCGCGGAAGGAGAAATCGCCGTCGGACAGAGAAGCGGTGTGAAGCACGACGCCGGTGGCGGTATTGGTTGCAGTGATGGCGGCGTTCTGAACCACGGCGCCCTGTTGATCGACAACCTGGCCGACAATCGTGCCGGTCGTAATACCCTGGGAAAGAACGCGGGGTGTACCGCTCAGCAGCAGACACAGGGGGAGAAGAGCGATTAACCAGCTGTTGCGTCTGGGATTCATAGTTCCTCCGAAAAATTTAGTTGGGGACCTGACGTGTGGGTCGGGTGAGGGGAGACCCCTCTGCAGAAGAAAACCTGGACCGGAGAGCGGCGGCGCCCAGTTTGGACTGGACCTGTAACTGAATCAGGATTTGCGGATTCACTCCCGGAAATATCAACAACACACATGCATAACCCAAGCCTAGTTGCACTCGGCATACCATCGCCGGTGGGGCCGCGGCGTTTCACCTTGGCACGAGCTTTTTTGGTGCGGCGGGAGAGATACTGCGTGGGCAAAAGCGCTTATTTATGAGGGTTGCACGAGGGAGCGTCGCAGATATTTGCCCAGCCAAAGAGTTAACGCGAGAGTTACTAATGAAGGGTGAAATAGTCAGGCGAATTCAACAAAACGTAATGGATAGGGGCGTGTCTATGAGAAACGGGAGATTGCTGGCGCGGAGTCCCAGTTCTCATGGGCTTTTTCAGATGCCGAGCTTCTTGACTTCCTCGTTGTAGTACTTGCGGTAGAGGATGTCCCATTCCTGGCTGCCCTCGGGGATGATGCGGCGCTGGGACTCGATTTTCTGGCGGGCGGCCTGGTCGATACGCATTTCTTCGAGGAGCAGGTGCTCGAGAGCTTTGCGGGCTTCCTGGCGGATGGTGTTGCGATCTTCGAGGAAATCGCACTCGGGGGTTTCGGCGAGGGTGTCCGCGACAACGTGGGCGATCTTGTTGAGTTTGTCGCGGGAAATTCTCACAGCACCGCCTTGTATTTTCGGGCGAGCTCGGTCTTGACCTTCTTGAACATCTCGGAATAGCTGGCGCCGGTGCGGTTCATCTCGTCCTGATAGGCATCGAGGATGACCCGGACTTCCTCGTTGATGCGGTCTTCGAGGGAGAGCTCTTCGAGGATGCCGGCGTACACGCGCTCCTCGACGGCTTTGGGCTTAGTGGTCTGGATCGCTTTGGCGTCGATGAGGCTTTTTACAGTGTGGCGCGCCAGGTAGCCAATGTAATCACGGGAAAAGATCATGGAACTCATTCGGAATATAGCACAGGGAAGACAGCGGGCAGCCTGTAGCCGGTAGCCTGTAGCGAGAGCGGACGAGCAAGTGGGGAAGGCGAGTGGGAAAAGCGAGCGAGACGCTTTTAGCGAAAGACGCTTAGCGGAATTCGGTTAGCGAAAAGCTGGAAAGACAAGTGGAAAGGCGAGCCGCGGATCGTTCCTCACTAGTCGTCTTTCGCTGATTTCTTCGCTTCCCGGATTCTGTGGATTTCTTCCATGCGCTGGGCGAGGAGTTTTTCGCGGCCTTCCTGGGTGGGGTGGTAGTAGCGGCGGCCGGCGAGGGATTCGGGGAGGCATTCCATGTCGGCGACGCGGCCTTCGACATCGTGAGCGTATTGGTAGCCCTTACCGTAATCGAGTTCCTTCATGAGCTTCGTTGGGGCGTTGCGCAGGTGGAGCGGGACGGGTTCCTGGCGAGTGCTCTCGATGTCGGCGAGGACTTCGCCGTAGGCGGTATAGAGAGCATTCGATTTGGGGGCGAGGGCGAGATAGACGGCGGCTTCGGCAAGGGCGAGATCGCCTTCGGGTGAGCCGAGGAACTCCATGGTATCGCGGGCAGCGAGGGTGATATGCAAGGCCTCGGGAGCGGCGAGGCCGATGTCTTCGACAGCCATGCGGACCAGACGGCGCGCGACGTAGAGGGGATCTTCGCCGGCCTGCAGCATGCGGCCGAGCCAGTACATGGAGGCGTCGGCGTCAGAGTTGCGGATGGATTTGTGCAGCGCGGAGATGAGGTTGAAGTGCTCCTCGCCTTGTTTGTCGTACATAAGCACGCGCTGCTGGAGGGCTTCGGTGGCAATTTCGCGCGTGATCGCGCGGGCGGGCGATTCTGCGGCTAGTTTCGCTGCGACTTCGAGGGCATTGAGCCCGTTGCGGGCGTCGCCTGAGGCGTAGGAGGCGAGGAGTTCGAGGGCGCTTTCGACGGCGGTGAGGTGCTGGGCGCCGAGGCCGCGTTCGGAATCGGTGAGGGCGCGTTCGAGGAGGGCGACGACTTGCGCGTCGGTGAGGGCCTTGAGGGTGTAGACGCGGCAGCGGGAGAGCAAGGCAGCGATGATTTCGAAGGAGGGATTTTCCGTTGTTGCACCGATGAGGCGGATGGAGCCGCGCTCGACCGAGGGGAGAAAGGCGTCTTGCTGGGCTTTGTTGAAGCGGTGAATTTCATCTATGAAGAGGATGGTGCGCGTGCCCCACGAGGCGGCTTTCTCCGCGTCGGCCATCACCTGCTTGATTTCTTTTATGCCGGCGAGGACCGCGGAGAACTCGATGAAGGTGGCTTTGGTGGTGTCCGCGATGATTTTGGCGAGGGTGGTTTTGCCGACGCCGGGAGGGCCCCAGAAGATCATGGAATTGGCATCGTCGCGCTCGATCTGAACACGGAGAGGCTTGCCTGGGCCGAGGAGGTGCTCCTGGCCGAGGAACTCGTCGAGGGAACGCGGGCGCATGCGCTCGGCGAGGGGCGCGGCGACGGCGCGGGTGGTGGTGTTGGTTTCGGGTGCGGGATTGAAGAGACTCATGAGGTCGCCTTCTCCATCATCGCTCAGGTGTTCGGAGTGAGTGGGATTTTCGTCGAGAGGATGGCGGGGCGGCAAGGGCGAGCGGATCGGATACGATGGGACGGTTCAGCTGTCCATTTCATTTTGTGCTAAGGATCTGCACATGCGAATTGCGTGTTGCGCTGTCTTGCTGACTCTTTCGATGGTTGCGGGCGGACAGTCGGTTCCCGCCGCTATTTGCACCGATCCGCCAGCGGATGCGGCTCACCCCGCGTCGATGACGGTGCTGCACATTCCCAGCCACGGAGTTGAGATCAATGGGGTGCTGTATGCGCCGCCGGGGGCCGGGAAACATCCGACGCTGGTGATCTGCCACGGGCTGCCAGGCAATGAGAAGAATCTCGACCTGGCGCAGGCGGTGCGTCGCGCGGGCTGGAATGCGGTGACGTTCAATTACAGGGGCTCGTGGGGCAGCCCCGGGTCGTTTCGCTTCGCGCAGAATCCGGAGGACGCAGCGGCGGTTCTCGCTTACCTGCGCGATCCGGGGAATGCAGAGCGGCTGCGCGTGGACACGACCCGCATCGCGATTGCGGGCCACAGCATGGGAGGGTGGGTAACGGTGGAGACGGCTGCACACGATCACGCTCTGCTGGGAGCAGTGCTGATCAGCGCGGCGGATATGGGCGGCATGTCCGGGATGAGCTCGGACAGACTTGCAGCCCTGATGCAGGACAACATGGAGTCTCTGACTGGAGTAACGGCGAAGAGCATGGCGGACGAGGTTGTGGCGAATGCAGCGACCTTCCGCTTTGCGAGTGCGGTCGACAGGTTGGTGCACACGCCGTTGCTTGTACTCTCGGCTAACGATGGCCTGGCTGCCGGAACCGATGCTCTGGTGGCGGAACTACGGGCGAAAGGAAATCAGCGGATCACGGCGATTCATGCGGATACGGATCACAGCTGGTCGGATAAGCGGATTTTCCTGGAGAGCACGATTATCACGTGGCTGGGGACTCTGCAGTAGGCGGTTGGGCGGTGACGGGCGCATGGGCGCGAGGTAGATGTTGGTCCTGGGTGAGGAGTTCTTGTTATTTCCGGTTGGTCGGTGATTCGGCAATCACTGTCGCCGTTGCTCGCGGCGGCCAGTGTCAATGTCTGTTCAGCAGGATTAACAAGTCTTGACCATCAAATCGAAATTGTGCGACGTGTCCCCACCCACTGTTCAACTCGGTTTCCACCGTTCGGAGAATGGATTCTGGGACAGGTCTGGGACCGTATAGCTGCCAGTCCTTGTCCCATACCGCGGACTTGAGCCAGAAAACGTACGTGGTGCCATCGGTTGGGCGTACGAAAATGAAAGAGGTGTACCCGCCAACGTGGAGTTGAGAAACGTCAGCAAAGGCGAATCCGTCTCGCATCTAAATGGCACCGCAACCTGACAGCGCAACGTGCTGCCGATATGCTCGATAGTCCGATCCCAGCGTCGCCTTTAGGGCAGTAATCACTGCGGGACTGTTGAGCAGGCCGTTCTCACAGGGATAGGTCCCTAGGAACCTGCCGATCTCGCGGATATCAGAAAGCCGTCTTGCGGTCGGTTTCTGCGCTTGGGGGATCGCGGCGGAGCACCAGAGCGAAACGAGCAAAATCACCAGGGTCCTCTTCACGTCTCCTAGGTTATGCCTAGCGGCGACGTTCGTCTCTTCCGAATTGTCAGCCATCAGGAAGCTTCATCATTGGGCTGTCAGGATTTGGTGGCGGCGCGCTGGCGGGCGGCTTCGTAGAGCAACACGCTGGCGGCTACGGCGGCGTTGAGGGAGTCGACGGGGCCGGGCGTGGGAATGGCGATGCGGGCGGTGGCGCGGTCGAGTAGTTCTGCGGAGAGGCCGCTGCCTTCGTTTCCGATGAGCAGGGCGGCTGGGCCGGTGAGATCGGCGTCGGAGCAGGGAATTGCGTCGCCGTCCGTGGAGGCGGGAACGGCGGCGTAGACGGGGATATGGCGGTCGGCGAGGACCGAGAAGGCTGCCGCGGATTTTTCGGCGATGACAGGGACGCGGAAAGCTGAGCCGGCTGACGCGCGCAGAGCTTTGGAATTCCAGACGCTGACGGTTCCGGGCAGGGAGATGACGCCGCTGGCGCCAAAGGCTTCCGCGGAGCGAATCAGCGTGCCGAAGTTGCCCGGGTCCTGCAGAGCCGCAGTGAGGACGACCAGCGGATTGGAGCCGGCATGGGCTTCGGTCAGGGCTTCGGCGAGCGAGAAGCGCGGCGGCTCCACAAGGGCGGCGATTCCCTGGGGGGATTCGGTCTCGACGGCACTGTCAAAGACCGCGGCAGTGAGTTCGACAATCGAGACCGTGGCAGGGAGCGGGAGACGATCGAGCGCTCGGAGGCTGGAATCGCGGCGGACTGTCTCGCTTGTCTGGGGATCACGCCTGACGAAGACGGTGCGCAGACGGACGCCGCTGCGGAGGGCTTCGGCGAGAAGGTGCTCGCCTTCTATACCTATTACTTCGGATACCTCCCGGCCATTGCGAGCGAAGGCGGCGCGCAATTCCCGGACGCGTGCGTTCTGGCGACTCTGTACAATGCTGATGAGGCGCGAACGATCCGAAGCCGTTGGCATGGGGGGATTCTAAACCTCTCCAGAGTCACGCGGTCCTGACCGAGGCAGTTCGATTTCCGGGGCTCACCCACGGTGGGAGGTTAAGAATCCACCTGACAGATATCGATCAGAGCCGGAATGGTCCACGGATTTGCTGCGCCGAGATGTTGCTCGACAGGAGAGGCCTTGCCAGCAGAGATTCTGCGCATCCATCCGGATGAGCCTGAGGCGGACCGAATTGAATACGTCGCGACCTGCATTCGCGCCGGGAAGGTCGTGGGCATCCCGACCGACACCTTCTATGGGCTGGCGGTAGACCCGGTCAATCTTCGGGCAGTCGAGAGCATTTACGAGATCAAGTCGCGCCTGAAGCAGAAGCCGCTGTCGCTGCTGGTTTCAGGGCTGTCGCAGGCGTACGAGCTGGCGCGGGAGAGCGGGATTTGTTTTGACCTGCTGGCGGAACGGTTCTGGCCGGGGCCGCTGACGGTGATCGTAAAGGCGAGTTCGCGATTGCCGCTGCGCAGCACGGCCAATACAGGCAACGTGGCGCTGCGTGTTCCGGATGCGGCGATTCCGCGGGCTGTGGTCGCCGCACTGGGGTTGCCGATCACGGCCACATCCGCAAACCTGGCGGGATTGCCGGAGTGTACCTACGCTGCGTGCGTTCGCGACCAGATCGGCGATCGGATCCCGCTGATCGTGGACGGCGGTCCGACGGGGCGCAGCGTGCCGACGACGATTGTGGATCTGTCCGGGCCCGATGGGACGTGGCAGATTCTGCGCGAGGGGGCGATTCCAACGCACGCCATCGCGCTTGCGCTGCAGGAGCGATGATTGTTCCGGATGACAACCTGAGACCTGCTCGCCGGGGAGCGCTGAAGCGGGCGGCGCCCACACGGAGCCGCTTGCTGTTGTGGAGCGCTGGGGTCCTGACAGCGGCAGCGCTGGGTTGGGTGCTTTGGGTGAACGAGCAGATTCAGTTCTACTCGCATCGCGACGAAGCGCGGCCAGCGGATGCGATCGCGGTGTTCGGAGCGGCGGAGTACGACGGGCGGCCCTCGCCGGTGCTGCGCGCCCGGCTGGATCACGCTCTGGAGCTTTATCGGCGGGGATTGGCGCCGCTGATGATCACGCTGGGCGGGGGCGACGCGGTGGACCAGCACTCGGAGGGCGGGGTCGGTCACGATTATCTGCTGGCGCATGGCGTTCCGGAAGACGCGATCATTGCGGAGACGCAGAGCGATAACACGGAGCAATCCGCGGAACGGCTGGCGGTAATTGCGCGGGCGAATGACCTGAAAAATATTGTGGTGGTCAGCGATGGGACCCACTTATTTCGGATCCATGCTATTTGCGAACACGATGGGCTCGCGGTCTATACCTCACCACGGCCGCTGGGACGCAGCATCGCACGCCAGCAACGCGCGCACCGGTTGATGCATGAAATTGTGAGCTATACGTTGTGGCGGATGCACATGCATTAGAGGCTTTCAGGCTCCGAAATGCGTTTCGATGTGTAACTCGCGGGCGACTTCGCCATCGCGCAGCATTTGCGCGGCCTTGTTCAGATCGACGCCTTCCGGTGTTCGGCGATAATCGCTGGTGACCTCGTCCTCCTGGTCGCCGATGTTCTTGAAGAAGAGCGCGTGTCCTGAGATATGAACGTGGGTCTGGGTGATCTGCCAATTCCCGGTGCCGACTTCTTCGCGAATGATCTGGAACGTTCCTCCGGCGTTGATGCGGCCGAGCAGGCCCCATGCGAAAACCACGTCCTTATCCAGATGTCCGGAGAGGCTTCTGAGCCGCATCTCGTGCTCGCTGACGACCAGCGTCCCCGACATCGCGGCGAGGACTTTCCCGTTCATGCCGTCGGGAGAGAAGCTGGGATTGGGACGAAAGGTGAGCTTTACGTCGCCGTTTCCCCGGTCGACGATGTTCCAGATGAACGCGTTGGGGAGCATGTTCATCATGTCGCGGGCCTGCTTGCTATCCTGCTGTTCATTCCTCTTCAGACGCTGGCGGAACGCGGGGTCGGTGAGCATCTGCCGGATGCGGTCGAGGTCCGCCTGATGTTGCTCGGCGCTGGGTGGGTGGCCGTTGTCTTCGACGACTTCGGAGAGATTGCCCTGCTGCGTTTCGATGATCAGCTTCACGATGTTCTTGTCGGGCGATTTGTAGGCATCGCGATACATCCAGGCAGTGCGATCGTTGGTGTCGGCGTCCAGTTCGTTCCTGACGACTGTGCGGACGATCTCTTCAGGTGATTGGGCCTGGGCAATGCGCGGTGCGAGGGCACCAGACAGAACGAGAAGCAGGAACCCGGGAAAAAAACGAGAGGGCCGAACGATTTCTCTCATGAAAGATCGTTCCCAACGAGAGCAGGGGAAACCGTGATGATGTTCATAGGCAGAATTTCTTTATATCCTTGCGCAGGAGCGATTACCAGCGCTACGGACTTCTCATGGGATCTCAGCGAAGTCTCTGTTTAAATTGAGTCCTCGACGAGAGGAAGTGTTGCCCGGTGGCTTTGGCGATGGGTTTCGGGAAAAGAATGCTGAGGAAGCCGTTACAATAGCACAAGGGATTGAAACCGATGCCGCATATGGTGTTTTGCTCACGCTACAAGCAAGAAATGGAGGGGCTGGACGAGCCGCCGTTCGACAGCGACTTCGGAAACAAGGTTTACAACAGCGTTTCGAAGAAGGCGTGGCAGGAGTGGGTGGAGCGGCAGAAAATGCTGCTGAATGAGTACCGGCTGCAGCCGTGGACGCCGCAGGCGCAGGAGTTTCTGGTGGAGCAGATGGATCAGTTTTTCTTCGGCGAGGGCGCTGCGCTGCCCAAGGAATATGTTCCGCCTTCGGGACATTAAGGTTGTTGCGATTTTGCGCTTGCCGGCGCAGTCAGGGCTGAGGCGTCCTTCGGTTCCAGCCTGGTCAATTTTCCCCTTTTCAGCAAGAAGCGTTCGTCGCGCCATCGGACCGTGTCCGAGGCGTAGCTCCACGCCCAGACGCCGAGGGCGATGATGTCGCGCGGTATGAGGAGCCAGAGGTCGCGCAGCACCTGACGGTCGCCGAGGATGCCGACTCCGACTCCGAGGGCGAGAGAGAGGCGGAAGAGCAGCGCCAGGCTGAACAGGGCGAAGGCGGAGAGGCTGAGTCCCGAGGCGACGAGGTTCAGGATCGCCCACGCAAGGCCATAGGAGACGATCAACCCTGCGTAGCCGGCGCGGCGCGATTCGCGCATGGCGCGAGCCCAGCGCAACTGGTGCTGGAGGTATCCGGAAAACGTCCAAGCGGGAACGGACGTTTCTACGATTTCGTTACTGAGTTCGACGCTAAAGCCGGCGACAGAGATGCGGGCTCCAAGCTGATAGTCGTCGGCGAGATATTCGGCGAGGGGCATGAAGCCGCCGATGGCGTCGAGTGCGGCGCGGGAGACGGCGAGCGTGGAGCCGAGTCCGAAGTGGAGGCCGCGTTCGAGGAAGAGCGAGGTGAGGACACCGGGGGCAAAGTCCGTGGCGATGCCGAGGGCTTCCATTTTCGAGCCGATGGTTTGATGGGTGCGGCCGCGGTAAAGGGCAGTGACGAGGCCTGTGGGAGGTCGGTCCTGCCGGGGTGCGAAAGGCGCGAGGATGCGTGCGAGGTAGTGCGGGCTGACGCTGATGTCGCTGTCGTTGATGACGAGGTAGTCATAGCGGGCGTGGGGCACAAGCTGCGCGAGATTGCTGACCTTGCCGTTGGGACCGAGGACCTCTGGACAGAGGATGAGGCGAATGGCGTGATCGGGGAATTCTGTTTGGAGCTGGCGGACGACGGCAGCGGCCGGATCGTCGAGGCTGGAGACGCCGAAGAGGATCTCGTATTCGCCGGAGTAGTTTTGACGGCAGTGGCTGGCGAAAGCTTCGGCCATGCCGGGATCGAGGCCGTGGATGGGCTTAAGGATGCTGACGGGCAGAGCGAAGGCTCCGGCGGGGAAGGGGCGACGGCGCAGATAAGCGCGGGCGCTCCAAAGGGCGATCAGGTAGTAACCGAGGCCGGCGATGGTGAGCAACGTTGTCAGGCCGGCGATGATGGTGGCGAACATCCTGGTTGAGTTTATTGGAGTGATGAGCAGGATGCACGTATCATGGAAGACACGATGCGTACGACGATCAATCTGCCGGATTCTGTGTATCGTCTTGCGGAGCGCGCTGCAAAAAGCCGCGGTGTGACGGTCGAAGAGCTACTGGCAGCCACGTTTGAAAGCGCGGTCGCTTCGGAGCCGGATACTGCTTCATCGACTGGCACGGTGACGCTTCCTCTCATACCGTCTAAGCGGCCTGGGTCGCTGGATCTGAACAAGTACGACTTCGATGATCTGCTTGCCTGATGTGAATGTGTGGATCGCGCTGACTTCAGATCGGCATATCCACCACTTAACAGCAAGCAAGTGGCTGGGAGCCTCTAAAGACCTGCAACTGGTCTTTTGCCGCATCACGGAGATGGGGTTTCTGCGTCTTCTTACAAATCCGCATGTGATGGTAGAAGATGTGCTGGATGCTCAGGCGGCGTGGAGCGTTTACGAAACCTGGCGAAGCGACCGACGCGTCGTGTTTATGCCGGAGCCGCCCGGCTTCAATGCGCGCTGGCGACAAGCCAGCACCCGGATCACGGCCAGTCCGAATGCATGGACTGACGCATATCTCGCCGCGTTTGCCGAGGCAGAGCAGGCGGCCGTCGTGACCTTCGATCGCAGGTTTCCTCAGTACAGTCTTTGTAAGGTCGAGATTCTCTCACCGGCTTAAGAGCAGCTTTCACTCACCCAGCATGGGCATGTCGAGGGGCGGTTGGGCGAGCCAGCCGGCGTGGGCAATGCGGTCGATGGCGCGGCGCAGCGCTGAAGCTGCGCATGGCTCGACGGTGACGACAAAAGGCAGGTTGCCCTTCTCGTAGCCGGGACGCTGGAAGAGCGCGTCGATGTTGATTTTCTCCGCGGCGAGGGCGCCGGCGATTTCGGCGACGATGCCGGGGCGATCCTGCACGATGAAGCGGATGTAGTGGCGCAGCTCGAATTCTCCGCTGACCTGGGCGGCGCGGCTGGGGAGATCGGCGGCCTTCGAACCGTGCGCGAGCGAGATGAGGTCGGAGACGACGGCAACCGCGGTGGGATTGCCGCCTGCTCCGTGACCGGAGAAGACCACGTCGCCGCCATACTGGCCGCTGACGAGGACCATGTTCTCGGTGCCGCGGGACCACGCGAAGGGAGAGCGCAGCGGGACGAGCATGGGGCCGACGGTGGCGGAGACTCCGTCAGGCCGCAGTTCGGCTTTGGCGATCTGGCGGATGGTGCAGTTCAGATCGCGGGCGTAGACGAGATCGACGGCATCGACTTCTGTGATGGAGCGGCAGCCGACCGAGTCAACGTCGATAGCAGCGCGCAGGGCGATGCGGGAGAGGATCACCAGCTTGGCGCGGGCGTCGTAGCCGTCGACGTCCTCGCTGGGGTTGGCTTCGGCGTAGCCAAGTTGTTGCGCATCGCGGAGGACGTCGGCGAAGGCATCGCCTGCCTCCATGCGGCTGAGGATGTAGTTGCATGTACCGTTGAGGATGCCTTCGATGCGGGTGATGCGGTCGCCGGCGAGACCCTGCTGCAGGCCGGGAATAACGGGAATGCCTCCGGCGACGGCGGCGCCGTAGAGCAGGTGCGCGCCTTTGGAGCGAGCGAGGCGGTCGAGCTCGATGCCGTCTTTCGCGATGAGCTTTTTATTGCCGGTGACGGCGGATTTGCCAGCTTCGAGAGCACGGCGGACCCAGGAACCGGCGGGCTCGAGGCCGCCGACCAGTTCGACGATCACATCCGTGTCGGAGTGGAGGACTTCGTCGAAGTCTTCGGTCCAGACTACTGTGGGCGGAGCCCAGTCGGCTTTTTTGCGCCCGATGCCGCGATTGAAAACGTGGGAGAGCTCGATGCCGTCGGGCTTGAGGTCGCAGAGGATGCGGGCGACGGAGCTGCCGACGGTGCCGAATCCCAGGAGGGCGACTTTCATGAATACAGGGTACAGGGTGTAGGGAACAGGGAACCGTGTTCGGCGTTCGGGCGGCAACCTCTACAATCGGGGATTGGATTGAGGAGAACTCTTGGGACTCTTTCGGAAGAAGCTGAAACAGGAACATAAGGTGATGCTCCAGGCGGAGCGGGCTGGGGGTGAGCTGCTGCCGGAGTATCACCGCGCTACTCCCGAGTGTCCGCACCCGGAGCGGTGGAGTATGTATGACTCGATGACGGCTGAGGCTGAGGTGCTCGAGTTTCTGAGCACGCTCGTGACGACCATCAAGCCGGAGCTGATCGTGGAGACCGGGGCTTTTCTTGGGGTGAGCGCGGTTTGGATGGCGCGGGGGCTGAAGAGGAACGGCTTCGGCAGGATTATCAGCTGCGAGTTCGATCCTGTGGTCTTTGCCAAGGCGCAGGAGAAGGTGGCGGCTTCGGGCGTGGCTGAGTGGATCGAGCTGCGCAACGCTTCTTCGCTGGAGATGCAGGTGAGCGGGACGATCGATTTGTTTTTCAGCGACAGCGAACTGGGGATTCGGGAGCAGGAGATTAGGCGGTTTCTGCCGCAGATCAGCCCGACCGGGGTGATTTTGATGCACGATGCGAGCTCTCATCCGGGGCTAGTTCGCGAGGCGGCGCTCCGGATGGAGGCTGAGGGGTTGATTTCTGTGGTGCTGTTGCCGACGCCGCGCGGTCTGGTGGTTGCTCAGAAGCGCGCGGGGCGGAGGTAGCTTCTGTGGCATCCCGGGTCTCAAAAGCGAGACCCGGGCCAGCCACTTACTGGGATGAGTTAGGCGTGGGTTTGCGCGGTGCGCGGACGGACGCGGAATTTCTTGGTGGTGATAGCCAGGGTGCGCTCCATTTTGCGCAGCGCGTGGGTTTCATCGGGAGCGGCGAAGGTGGATGCTATGCCACGGGCCGACGCTCGGCCAGTGCGGCCTACGCGATGCACATAGTCTTCAGCTTCTTTGGGCATGTCGAAGTTGACGACATGCGCCACGTCGGCCACGTCGATACCGCGGGCGGCGACGTCGGTGGCTACGAGGATACGGTGACGTCCCTGAGCAAAGCTGCTGAGGGCGGCGTTGCGCTGGGACTGCGAGCGGTCGCCGTGAATCTGGGTAGCGGAGTGGCCGGAGCGGACGAGGCGGCGAGCGACGCGGTCAGCTCCGTGCTTGGTGCGCACGAAGACGAGGAAACTGCCTTTGTTCGATCCGAGCAGATGCTCGAGAAGCTCCTGCTTTTTGTCGGTCGGGACCTCGAAGGACTGGAGCTCGACGTTGGGCGAGGGCTTGAGGACCGAGCCGATCTCGATACGGACCGGATCTCTGAGGTAGTCGCGGGCGACTTCGCGGATGTCGGGGCTGAGCGTCGCCGAGTAGCAGAGGGTCTGGCGATCCTTAGGCAGGGAAGCGGCGATGCGGCGAATGGCGGGCTTGAAGCCCATATCGAGCATGCGGTCCACTTCGTCGAGGACCAGGATTTTGATGCCGCTGAGGTTGACCAGCTTGCGGTCGAGGTAGTCCTCGAGACGGCCTGGGGTGGCGACGATGAGACGTGCTCCGCGACGGATGGCCTCGAGCTGCGGGCCTTCAGAGAGGCCGCCGCAGACCAGGGCCGCTGTGCCTTTGGCGTGCGTGAGGTGGCGGTAGTGCTCGAGGACCTGCATGGCCAGCTCACGGGTGGGCAGCAGGACGAGCGCCGATGCGCCCTTCACATTTTTTGGCATCCGCTCTATAAGGGGGATGAGGAAGCTGAGGGTCTTGCCGGTGCCGGTTTGGGCGGTGGCGATGACGTCGCGGCCTTCGAGGGCTGGCGGGATCGCTCCGGCCTGGACCGGGGTGGGGGTGATGAAGTTGGCGGCGGCAATCTGCTGCTGCAGGGCCGGCGAAAGGTTGAGTTCAGAAAAGAGTTTCAATTGATCCTTGCTCGGGCGCTCCCTTTGGGTCCCTCTGAGGTCGATCGTTGAGATCGCTCTCTATCATCCAGGGATCCAGCGGGTGGCCGGAGTTGCTGTGTTCCTGGTGCAACTCGGCTTAGGAGCGGAGCTGCGGCCAGGGACCTTTTGTTTTTCTATGCAGGGAAAACCAGGGAGGCGCGATGCGCCGATTCGATTTGACCCACACTCAGGAAGTCGTCTCGTAAGACTACTTCTCACGTCTTCGGCTGGGATGCGACCTGACTTGAGTCGCTTCGGAGCCTGGCCCGGTGCGCGACATTGCGCACAAATCTTGACTAAAGGGGCCATCACGCTGAGAGGGCTGGGAAGATTACGGGAGGACGATCTTGCGGATGAAGGCGAGAACGGCTCACAACCAAACAACTGAGCGTGGTTCCAGTATAGCAGGGAGCCGGGGGCCTGGAGCTGGGAGCGGGTAGCTCGAAGGTGGGAGAGGTGGCTGGTTTGGGCTCGGTACCCCCTCCCCCCTCCTTACTGGTTTTTGGGGTTGTAACGCGTGGGGATTTGATTCTAAAGGACCGGGCGATTTTGGATGTGCTGTTTGCATTTGATTCCAGGATAGATGCGGGTATCTATTGTGTTTTGTTATTGGTACGTGCCATTCACAAACGGGTGGCAGTTATGTATTTGAATTCAAAATGGAAGTTGTCGTTCCATTTGAATCCAAAATACTTAGCAGCTGGGCGCAGGCGGCCTGGAGCTCTTCAGGGGAAAGCTGAGGCGTGGCGCTGGGCAGGGCGGAGGGGGGCACGGCGAACAGTTTTGCGAGTGGAGCGGGGATTGTGGCGGGGTCGATGGTTGCGGATTTTGTGGTTCCGGATCTTTGTTCTTGCTCGGCGCGGTAGCCGGCTATGGTGAGAAAGATGCGGTCGGCGGCTTCGCCGACGGCGACGGTGGCGCGCGTGTAGGCGGCGCGGTCGCGGCGGGAGGAGCGGCGATCGATGAGGCCGTGGATGTCGCCGAGGGCGCCCGAGGTGGCGTAGAGGAGGTCTTCGAGGTTCATGGCCTTGAGCTGGTTCATAAAGACGTCCATTTTCTGGAAGAAGGCGGTGTTTTCTTCGAGGACTCCGCGCTGGCGGCGCCGGGTGCGGTGAGCGGGGCAGAGTTTCTGGCCGCGTTTGGGGATGCGGCGGCATTTGTGGCCCTTTTCGTTGACGTGGACGCATTCTTCGACCATGGGTAGGCTCCTCCGGAAATAGAAAAGCCCCGCCGTGGTGGCGAGGCTTTTTGTATTTACCTTATTAAGTTAAGAATAGCAGGGTGGGAGGAAAAAACTGCCAACTTTCTTTGGGTTAGTTGGCTTGTAAGTGGCGTTAATTGTTGAGTTATTACTTTGGTTTTTCGGGCTGGGGCTTGACAGATTTTCCACATTTGAGGGTTTTGCGGGGGGAGTCTTGGATCGTTGCTTTTCCCGCGGTCTCGTTGGCGAGAGGTCAAGTTGTAACGGTGGGCTTGGTGCTGTCAGGAGGACGGCTGGGGCAGAGGGTGAGCACACCTCTTCGACCGAGGAGATGACTAAAGTCACACTACATCATCGATTGCATGCACGATGCGCTCAACCAGGTCCGCCACCAGTGCAAGATCCGCGCGGTCGATCGGCCACGGATCTCGGGGTGGCGATTGCTGGAGATCGCCTTCGTGGGCAATCGTGTTCCGGCGTCGGACCACGAGAGACAGTCGCCGCTTCAGGCTCTTAGCTTTGTCAACCTTTGTCGCCGGAGTTGCGCCGAGCTTCAACGCCACCTCGTTCCACAATTCAATTGCGCAACAGAGTCTAACTCCATCGGCAATATCTTCCGGAGCCTGATAGGTAATGCGGCTCAAATAGCTCCGAACATATAGGTCGAAGGCCGCGCTTGCGTCGGAGGGGGTTGCTGCCGCTCGGATTCGATTGACGATCTCGGTTGAGACTTGAAACTTCAAGTACGCGGGGCTTGCCGGGCGGCGCCCTTCAAACCTAGCCACCATCATTTGGGCGATGAGTTCGTGAATGTAGAGGTCTCTAGTGCGCCTACCCTCGCAACCCATTCTGCCCGCAACAGCTCATCTGGTTGCATAACGCCCGAAACGCTCTTTTCGAGATAAGCGTGCAGAGTGGAAAGGAGCGCGCGCCGTGCCCATACAGCCTCAAATTGGGCCAGCGGAGTCAAGGCGGTCTCACTGGGTCAGCGTGAAGACTTTATCCGCGCAAGCCGAGAAGGCGTCGCCAAAAGTCTTCATGCTGTCAGCTGTTTGATCCCATACGGCGCCTGCTTGTCCCGTTTGCGCTGCGGTCAGAGCGTAAACGGGGACTTGAAACTCTTGGGACAATGCGATCAGGCTGTTGAAGTCTGCAACCTCTAACAGGGGGGTCCACGGGTCGACCCCAAGGCGATCGCGGAACTTTTTGGGATCGACCATTCCTGCCTTTTCAAGTGCTGGGATCAGCGTGTCCTTCAGGCCTGAAGTTAATTGGTCGATCCACCTTTGGAATGCCCTGCTGGCTCGACCTAGACGAGGTCGGTACTTCTGAATGACAGCGCCTATGAATGTAATTCCCGGCTTAGGGAACGCGTAATCTGCCGTTTTCAGCGCCTCGGTTTCGTATGCCGTTTCAGCCCAAGACTTCCACCGGGGGAGCACCTTGGCCAGAGAGCTCAGGGCCATCGACGAAAAATAATCCGGATGAAGGGGAACTATGAAGTAATCGCTTGTCGTGAATAGATTCTGGTTCAGCGGCCCCAAACTCGGGCTCATGTCTACCAATACATAGTCGGCTTGGTACTTTCCAGCAGTCTCGTCTAAGAGAAACCGGATTGATCCCGGGAGGTTACGAAGAGCCAACAAGGATCCGCTGAGTTCTTGCGCAATTCCTAAGGAAGGTCTGCGCAACCGGTCGCTGTGAAGCTGCCTCAGGCTGAGCCGAGCCGCGGAGTCGGTGGAATCGACGGTGAGTTGCTTGCCGGTGGTGGCGGTGGCTCGGAACCCGCCGTTTT
>Ga0182015_10001416_pt1 | contig 31744 bp, 33 predicted proteins | sample 712P3MmetaG_FD_120478 | JGI IMG/M metagenome (GOLD analysis project Ga0182015, IMG submission 120478) | Permafrost microbial communities from Stordalen Mire, Sweden - 712P3M metaG | ecosystem: Environmental > Terrestrial > Soil > Wetlands > Permafrost | place: Sweden: Stordalen | collected... | reverse complement strand
GACATGCGCGTGCAGCGCCGGCTCGACATTCCCGAAGACGGCGTAGTTCACGCGCAGGGCGCCGGTGCAGGCCAGCACGGCATCACCGGTCAGCGCCATGTCCGCAAGAAATCGAGCGCGTGCCGCGCCGGAGAGGACGTTCAAGTGATCCACCACCGGATCGGGCAGCAGCAGGCAATAGCCGGCCAGCACCTGCCGTTCGCCCATGATCACCCAGCCCGACGGGAGCCTCGCCACGGTGGCCGGATAGTCGCCCGCCCGACACAGCTCTACGGTACGGTGAATCGCCGTCCGTGCATTCGCAAATGCCTTGCTCATCGCGTTAGTCTCCCAGCGCGCTCGCCACCGTGGCGGCATCCACGGGCGGCGCATGGTTGCCGAAGCTCGAGCGAAGATACGTGAACAGGGCGGCGGCGGCGGCGTCCTTCAGCCAGCCGAATTGCGGCATTGCCGTGGAATAGCGCCCCGCCGGCATGGACGGAGCACGTTGTCCATGAATGACCCAACGCGCCAATGCCTTGGGGTCGCCGAGAACCGTGGGCGAGCCGGCGAGGGCCGGGTAAACACCGGGAATGCCCTGGCCGCTTTGTTGATGGCAGGCACTGCAATTGCCATTGAAGAGTTCCTCGCCCGTCCGCCTCGCCGGCGAACCGGCCGGCGAACCGGCCGGCGCAGCCGCCGCCGCGCTCGGCTGCGGTGAGCCGGGCGCACAGCCGACCATGCCGCCGAGCAACGGGATTAAAACCCAGCTACGCTGTCGTTTCATCGACGAATCGTAGCAAAAAGCAATTACCATCGATGACCGGGAGACCTTCGATGATTTCACGTCCGCTCAAGGCGGCGGCCTTGACTACGGCAGTCCTTCTCTGCGGGGCTCTCCTCCGGGTGCATGCCGGCCCGGTGTGGGAGACCTTGCCTCCCATGCCGAAATTGCCGCCGCATACCGTCGGGCATCACGTCGAGATCGACGGTGCCACGATCTGGTACGCCGGGTGGGGCAAAAAATCCTCGCAGCCGCCCGTGCTGCTGCTGCATGGCGGTTTCGGAAACTCCAACTATTTCGGTCGCCTGATCCCCGTTCTCGTGAGCCATGGATACCGCGTCATCGCCATGGACAGCCGCGGGCACGGGCGCAGCACGCGAAGCGACGCGCCGATGAGCTACCACCTCATGGCTCAGGATGTGATCGGATTGCTCGATCATCTCAAGATCCCCCGCGTTGATCTGGTCGGCTGGAGCGACGGCGGCTGCACCGGATTCGATCTCGCGCTGAATCATCCGGATCGTCTCGCCGGCCTGTTCGCTTTCGGCGCGAACGCGGACGTGTCGGGCGACCGGGAGGGATTCGACAAGACTCCGGTCTTCGCGGCCTATCTGAAACGAGTGCCCGGCGAGTATCGCAGGCTCTCCCCCACGCCCGATCAATGGGCCGGCTTCAGCGCGGCGGTGGGCAAGATGTGGGATACCCTGCCCGCATTCACGGCCGAGCAGCTGCGCTCATTCAAGGTGCCGACCGTCATCGCGGACGGCGAGTACGACGAGGCGATCAAGCAATCGCACGACAGGTACATGGCCGACACCATCCCCGGTGCGCGCCTGATGATCCTGCCCGATGTGAGCCATTTCGCGATGCTGCAAAACCCCTCGGAGTTCAATGCGGCGGTGCTCGATTTCCTCCAGCACCCGTAGCGCTGCTCGACCCATGGCGATCACTCTCGAGCACCTGCGCCGCTTTGCAATCGCCAGATCGCTGTTCAAGCCCACCACTCTCAAGCGCGCGATCGAAAAGCTCGGGTTCGTTCAAGCGGATCCCATCCGAGCTCCGGCGCGCGCGCAGGACCTCACCCTGCGCCTTCGCGTCAGAGGCTACCGCGCGGGCGATCTCGAGCGCCGCTATCCCCGGCTGCCCATCGAGGAGGACTTCTTCGTCAACTACGGCTATGTGCTGCGTCACCACCATGGGTTGATGCACCCGAGAACCCCGCGAGCCGCCTGGAGCGCGGCGCGCGAGGCCCAGGCAAGGGAGCTGCTGGAATTCGTTCGCGACCGCAGAACGGCCCACCCACGCGCGGTGGACCGGCATTTCGCCCACGGAAAGATCACCAATTGGTTCGGCGGCTCGACCAACGCCACCACGCGCCTGCTCGATGAAATGCATTACCGGGGCCTGTTGCGGGTCGCACGCCGCGACTCCGGTACACGGGTGTATGCGGTGCGCGAGGAGTTGATCCCGGACTCGGCCGCCGCCAAGCCCGAGGCGCCCTCCGTCGATGAGCGCATCGACGCGCTGGTGGAGGTGATCGTGCACAAGTACGCGCCGCTCCCTTCGCAAAGCCTCGGCCGGTTGATGAGCCATCTCTGCCACGGTGTACCGCAATGGGCGGTCCACCGATCAAAGGCGCTCGAGCGCGCGATTCAGCGCCTCGCCCACCAGCGGGTGGGCGGCATCGACTGGTACTGGCCCTCCTCCGAATCGCCGGCCTCGAGACGCTGGCGCATCGACGATGACGTTCGCTTGCTGACCCCGTTCGATCCGATCGTCTGGGACCGCCGAAGATTCGAGATGTTTTGGGGCTGGCCGTATCGGTTCGAGGCCTATACGCCGGCAGCCAAGCGCAAGCTCGGCTACTACGCGCTGCCGATCCTGTGGCGCGATCAAGTCGTCGGGTGGGGAAATCTCAGCGTCGCGGGAGGGAGGCTGGTCAGCGCGTTCGGATATGCCGGAGGACGGGCGCCTCGCGATCCGGCGTACCGCATCGGTCTTGCGGCCGAGCTCGAGCGGATGCGGGCGTTCCTCGGAGTGTCGTAAAGTGGTTCAACCCCGCCAGGTCCGGAAGCGCCCCGTGTCCAGATGCACGAAATCCGACTTGTTGTAATACCCCACCCCGCCTCGCTTCAAGCTCAACGCCTCGTCCGCGAGCTTCGCGCAGTCGACTCCCGCGAGGCGAACGTCGATGGCACGCCCCTCCATATGCAAGCTATGGCTCGACACCGCGCTCGAGCGCTCGTGCAGCATCTCGTTGGTCTGCGGCGAGCGATAACCCGAGATCACCGTGAACACCGGGTCGACGCGCGCCAGGTGCGCGACATCGTGCAGATAATCCATGAGCGACGGATCGATCGGGTGCTGTGCCCCGGTCCGATAGTCGCGGAGCAGTGTCTGGATCGCCGCGAGCGCCTCGGGCACGTAATCGCCGCCGCGCCGGTAAACGATGGCGAGCGATTCCGGCGTATGCAGGTTCTTCAGCACGATCCGACGGCTGCCGTCCTGGTCCTCCGCGGCGACGCTCTTGAGCGCACCGGCGGCCGACGCCCCGGCGAGCATTCCGGCTGCAGCCAGCAGACGCCGTCGGCTCCAACTCATCGCCAATCTCCTTCGCGCTTCAGCCGGCCCCGGTCGAGCGCCAGCACCGTCGTCTTCGGGAAGAAATTGAATTCAGTGGCCGTTGCCCAGGTATATGCACCCATCATCCTTCCGACGACCAAATCGCCCTCCTTGAGTTTCGGCAGATCGATGTTCTCGCGAATGACATCGATGCTGTCGCAGGTGGGGCCGGCGAGCACCGAGGGAAGGCAAGGCCCGCGCGCGGCCAGTGCCTCGATCGGATACGTCGCATGATCGAACATCTGGCCGCTGTAGCTTCCGTAAAGCCCGTCGTCCAGGTAGTACCACCATCGCCCGTCGCGCTCGGAGCGGCCCATGACCGATGACACGCTGATCGCGGAAGGCGCAGCGATGAAGCGTCCCGGCTCGGCAATGATCCTGACCTTCGGATCGATCGAATCGAGGGCCCGGCGGATGGGTGTGCAGAACTCCTCGATGGTGCGGGTCTCGGAACCCTTCGAGTAGTCGACGGGGAAGCCGCCGCCGATATCGAGCATCGAGAGCTCGTGCCCGCTCATCGCCGCCGCCGACATCAGCTGCCGGCAGACCTCGATCGCCTCGACATGCATCCGAGAGGTCCCGGCTTGGGAGCCCACGTGAAACGAAAGGCCGGCCACCCGGACGCGCAGCTCCGAGGCGAGCGCGAGAAGGCCCGGCACCGCATCGGGGTTGCTGCCGAACTTGCGCGACAGATCGCATACCGCGTCGGGACTTCGAAACGCCACCCTGATCAACAGCGCCGCTCGGTTTCGGTGCTTCGCGAACTTGCGCAGCTCGTCCGGGTTGTCGACGACGAAGTGCGTTACTCCATAGGACAGCGCGGTACGGATGTCGCCGTCCCGCTTGATGGGATGTGTATGGATGCAGCGTTCTGCACCGACCTTGAGCCTCCGGACCAGCTCCACCTCACCGTTGGTCGCGAGGTCGAAGCAGGCGCCGGCATCGCGAAGCGCCGCGATGACGGAGGGATGCGGGAGGCACTTGACGGCGTAGAAGAGATCGACGCCGGGGAGCAACGCCGACAGCCGGCGGTATTGGGCGCGTACCCGTTCGGCGTCGACAATGAACAGCGGCGAGCCGTACCGGCCCACCAGATGCTCGATCGACTCACGCGCGAAAGGGTCCCGGTCGCAAGGCAGCTCCTGCGGGGATTCGATCGATAGGGTGCGCATTCGCGACGTTTTGGCCAAGCCTAACTCGCGCTCAGCTCGAGCGGATCGTCGCCCATGCCGCTCGCGCGCTGCAGCCGGTCGAGGATCGCCGTCCAGCGCTCGTCCAGCGGCAGCTCTTGCACCAGAATTCTCACGCATTGGGCTCGATCCAGGGTACGCAGGTTGTTGTACAGGTTGTGAGCATACGCATCGGGCTTCTTGCCGGCGTTGATCCACGTCATGTATCGCCTGGTGTGCAGCGGCGGCCGCATCGCGAGAACGGCGACTTTTTCCTCCCGTTCGAGGATCTCGCCGGCCTTCACTTCGAGCTCGTCCGAGGCGACGATTTCGAGCGGCGTCGATGGAGCGTAATGTTGCACCCGGTCGCCCGGCACGCGCGGAGCCTCTCCACCGGTCGCGAAACCGCCGACGACCTGTTCGATCTGGGAGCGCGTGATGAAGCCCGGTCGCAGCAGCCGCACTTCGTTATTGAGGCAGGACACGATGGTTGACTCGAGGCCGATGGGCGAGTCGCCGCCGTCCAGAATCACCTCCACCGCCTCGCCGAGCTCGTCGCGCACGTGCTCGGGCTTCGTCGGGCTCAGCCGGCCGTAGCGGTTCGCCGACGGGGCCGCGATTCCGCCGCCGAACGCCGTGAGCAGCTGCAGCGCCATCGGGTGCGACGGGATACGGATGCCGATGCTGTTCTGGCCGCCCGTCACGATGTCGTTGACGTTGTCCGCCTTGGGCAAGATCAGCGTCAGGGGGCCGGGCCAGAACATGGATGCAAGCCGCTGCGCCATTTCCGGCACGTCCGAGACCCAACGGTGCAGATAGCGCTGATTGTCGAGGTGCACGATCACCGGGTGATTTGCCGGGCGTCCCTTCACTTCGAAGATCTTCCGGACCGCCGCGGGATTTGAGGCGTTGGCCCCGAGACCGTAGACGGTCTCGGTGGGGAATACCACGAGGTCTCCCGCACGCAGTGTCTCGACGGCTTTCTCGATTTCGGTCTGTGTAGCTCTTACCACGGCTCCATGATATCAAATGAACCGCTGCATGAACTTCAAGTCGAGCCAGCGGCCGAACTTGCGGCCGACCTGGTGAAGGTGCCCGACGACTTCGAACCCGAGACTTTCGTGAAGCGAGATGGAGATCACATTTTCCGCGTCGATGCCGCCGATCATGACGTGCTTCTGCATCTCAGCCGCCGCATCGAGCAGCGCCAGAATGATCGCACGTCCTATACCGCGGCGCCGGCAGTCGGCCCGCACGTGCACGCTGTGCTCGACGCTGTGCCGATAGCATGGCCACGCTCGAAACTCGCCGAACGTCCCGAAGCCGGCGACGCCGGATGAGTCCGCTGCAATCAGGACCGGAAACCCCTGGGCGCGCTTGGCGTCGAACCAGCGTTCGCGATCTTCGAGGGTGACTTCCGTATCCTGGTACACCGCCGTGGTGTTGCGGATCACTTCGTTGTAGATCGCCAGGATGAACGGCAACTGCGCGCGCGTTGCCGCCGCAATCGCAAAATCCCGGCTCACGGGGCGCGTGCCAGCGTCACATCGGGGTCGAGTGCCGTACGCCGCCAGCTCCCGTCGCTCTCGCGGTCCAGCTCGTACGCCGGCCAATAATGCTTGTCGAGCTTCAAGGTGATCACGTCGGTCATGCCGTTCCAACTCAAGGTCTTGAGCCGGAGCGATGCCCGATCGGGCTTGCCGCCAACCGCCTTGAGAAAGGCGTCAAGATCGGGCGTCGGCTGCCCATCGACCTCCATGATGCGCCTGCCCGCGTACAGGCCGTAGTGGGTGGCCGGGGAGCCGTAGAAAAAGAACGACACGAATACGCCGGACGGGGCGATGCCGCGCTGCACCGCCATTGCCCGGTGGGGAGCCTGGAGCGTGGCACCGGCCCAGATCACGACACGGTCGATATCCCGGCCGTCGAGCGCGACGGTCTTCAGCTGCAGCGTCTTCTCGGCGCCGTCGCGCCACACGGTGACCGCGACTTCCGGTTTCTGCACGGCGCGCTCCACTTCGCGGAAACGGTTGACGACCGCTCCGTCGATGGCGAGCAACAGATCTCCCGACTCGAGCGACTTGGCCGCCGGCGTGCCCGCGACCAGCCGATCGATGGAGAGCACCTGGCGTCTCTGTCCGTCGTGCGCCTCGAAGCGCTTGACCCATGCATCGGTCAACCCGAACTTGCGCGCATCGGCGAGCGAATCGACATCGAACTCGGCCTCGAAGGAATACAGTTGTCGCTGGTTGGAGACAGCATTGATCATCTCGGTCACCAGATCCGCGGGTATGCCGCGGTTCACCTGTTCCAATTCCCGCTGAGTCTCGAAGGCGAAGCTCGACCACAACGCCAGCACGTCACCCTTGTCGTTGGCGATCACACCGTCGAGGTCCGCCGGCGCGTTCACCAGATTGATGGCCTCGAGATTACTGTCGCGGAAGCGCAGGGTGCGCGACAGCGGGAACGAAACCGGATCGACGCTCGCAACCTGGGTGCGCTCCGACATCACCTTCGAGTCGCTGCGCTGGCCGACCACCCATACATCGTCGCCCGGACTCAACTCCTTGGTGACGAAGCTTGCGGCGCGCACGGGCGTGTCGCCGATCAGCCTCGGATCGTAGGACACCACCGCCAGATTGTGGAGCGGATGAATGAATTCGACCTTGCCCGGCACCTCCAGGGTGCCGTTGAAGGTGATGCGCACATCGCCCATGGCGAGCGGCACCGTATTGCGGTCGATCACCACGAGGCCGCGTCTCGTATCCACGATCACACCCGTTCCGTGATAGTTCTTCTCGGTCACGCCCGACACCGAATAAGGCATGTCGAAGGTGATGGTCACGAGGGAGGGCGCAAGGCGGTCGATGCGCGGATCGCCTGTCTTTCCGTATTCGGTGGATGCGGGCTGCAACGCCGGCGCGACCGGCCCGGCGGCGAGCCCGACGCAGGGCCAAATGCCGAGGGTGTCGTCGCGCTTGCACTTGCGAGCCGGGAACCAGCGGCGGTCCATGCGGATTACCTTGAGCTGCGTCGTGCGCGGATCCTCGAGCGTCACGTAGCGCACCGGGGCGCGGGCGCCGTCCGCGAGGCCCGCGAGGGCAGCCTCGAAATCCGCGAGCGTCTCCATCTTCTTGCCGTTGAAGGAGCTGATCAGCGCGCCGTGCGGGATGCCCGCGCTGCCGAAGACGTAGCCCGGATTCGCGACATACACGCCCTTGATCGGCAAATTGTAGTGGCGGGCTTGCTGGTAGGACAAGGTATGAACGACTGCCTCGCCGAACTCGATGTATTCGTCCGCGGTGATGGCACCCAGCGATTCGACTTCGAGGGCGTGACGCACCGCCTGATCACCGCGCAGCACCTCGACCTTGACCTCCCGGCCGACGTGATTGTCGAGCACGTCCTCCAAGGTGAAGAACTCCGGCACCGGTTTGCCGTCGATCGCGATGAGTATGTCGCCGGGCGAGAGGACACCGTCCGCCGCGGAGCCCGGCTGCACCTCGTCGACGACGAGCATACCCGTGAGCTTCGGATACGCGGCGCGCATGCGCGCCTCCGTCTGCGCATCGAGCCCGAGGCGGCGCAGCTCATCGTACGGCGTGTATTTGAATACGGTCTCCAAGGTGCCGCGCGGGACCGGCTTGCCGACATCGATGTACTTCAGTGCTCGTGTGATGGCCGGCAGCGGCAGGTAGAAGCTCGAAGCCGCACCGGTCGCGCCGCCGGCGTTCAGCGCCACCACGCGCCCTTGGATGTCGATCACGGGAGACCCGGAGGACCCTCCCGAGGTTCCCGAGGCGGCCTGATAGTAGAACGTGTTGAAGTCGTTGTACTTGCCGTAGCCGTATTCGGGCGCCTCGCGATCGAGCCGCGCCAGCGTTCCGGCGAGAATGGACAACTGCTCGCCGGCATCGTTGCCGACTACGCGGATCTCGCGGCCGATGACGGCGCCCGCGGGATAGAGCGGCAGCTCCGCCGGCTTGATGAAACGAAGTTTCGACGGGTCGTAGTGATAGATTCCGAAATCGTGGACCGGATCGCGATACACCGGGAAGAGCTGCACTTCCTCGCGATTTTGAAACGTGGCCTGCGCGGTCACCGGCCCGGGAGTCACCACGTGGCGATTGGTCAGAATGAGCCCGCGCTTCGCGTCGATGACGAACCCGGTCGCTTGCGCCGTCGTGTTCCACTCCGTATCGAACGCGCGTACTCCGTCGATTTGAATCGTGACCACGCCGGAGGCGATACGCTCGAGCGTCTGGGCCCAGTTCGCGGATCGGTCGACCAGATCGGGTGGCGGCGAGATCGCTGGGACCGCGGGGACGTCCGCTTCCGCCGGTGCCGGTACGGGCGCCGGTGCGGGGGAGCCCACCGGGGGCGGCGGGCTCGCGGTCGAGTCCGAGGGAGCGGCCCAGCATTGGGCGCAGATCAGAAGGAGTGACAACCAAAGCGAAGTACGGGGCATACCGATCCTAGGACACAGCCTGAAATGAACTTAGATGTCCGTTGCTCGGACAGCCATCAAGCCGCGCGGTTCCTCAAGGAGCGGGCTTCCAGGCTATGTCGAGCTGTTTCACCGCTCTGACATCGTCCAGCCGCCGGACGGGCATTGTATGCGGCGCAGTGCGCAGTTTCTCGGGCTCCTGTTGCATTTCCTGGCGAATCTCCCTCATCGCGTCGCAAAAATGGTCCAATTCCTCCTTGGTCTCCGTTTCGGTGGGCTCGATCAGCAGGCATTCGGGTACCAGCAGCGGGAAATAGGTCGTCGGCGCGTGCACCCCGAAATCCAGCAGGCGCTTCGCCACATCCATCGCCGTGATGTCGAAGCGGCGGTTCTCGCTCTTCAGCGTAATGATGAACTCATGGCTTGCGCGGCGCGAGGGATAGGCGGCTTCGTAACCCGCATCGGTCAGGCGCTTCATCAGGTAGTTCGCGTTCAGCGCCGCGAATTCGGACACGCGCACCATGCCCTGGTGACCCAGCATGCGCATGTAGACATAGGCGCGCAGGTTGACCCCCGCGTTGCCCATGAAGCCTGACAGCCGGCCGATGGAGTGCGGAAGGTCGCGCTCCGTCAGCCAGCGATATCGGCCCTGCGTGCGGCCGACCACCGGAATCGGCAAGAAAGGTAACAAGCGCGGGCCGACGCCGACGGCGCCCGATCCGGGACCGCCTCCGCCATGGGGCGTCGAGAAGGTCTTGTGCAGATTCATGTGGATCACATCGAAACCCATATCGCCCGGACGAACCTTGCCCAAGATGGCGTTCAAATTGGCGCCGTCGTAATAGAGCAGGCCCCCTGCCTCGTGAACGATGCGTGCGACCTCGGCGATGTGGCGCTCGAACACGCCGAGCGTCGAGGGATTCGTCAGCATGATTCCCGCCGTCGCGGGACCCGCGGCGGCCTCGAGCGCCGCGAGATCGATGCCACCGCTCTTGTCGCAGGGTATCTCCCTGACGGTGCACCCGCACATGGCGGCCGTGGCCGGATTGGTGCCGTGCGCGGCCTGAGGGACGATGATCTCGGTCCGCGCCAGGTCGTTGCGCTGAAGATGATAAGCCCGGATCATCGCGACGCCGGCGAACTCGCCCTGTGCGCCCGCCATCGGAGAAAGACTCACCGCCTGCATCCCGGTGATTTCCTTGAGCATCTCCTGGAGCTCGTACATGCACGCGAGAAATCCCTGCGGCTCGGGCGCAAGGGGGTGCCGGCTCAAGTATTCGGGCAGCATGGCGTAGGTGTTGCAGGCCTTGGGGTTGTACTTCATGGTGCAGGAGCCCAAGGGATAGAAATGCGAGTCGATCGAAAAATTGAGCTGCGACAATCGCGTGTAGTGCCGGACCACCTGCAGCTCGGACACCTCGGGAAGCGCAGGTGGGCTCGCGCGGCGCAGGTGACCCGGAATCGATCTTGGCGACGCCGCTCCGGCAGCCGTCCCGGCGGCCAGCGGCGGAAATTGGCTCGCGGCCCGCCGGCCCGGTTTGCTCAACTCGAATATCAGCGGCTCGCGCAACTTGAGTTCGCTCATGATCGCTCCTCGAGCGCATCGCGCAACGCGCGCGCATACGCGTCTATGTCCTGGTCCAGTTTGGTTTCGGTGGCGCAGACCAGAATCGCGGGGCCCAATTCGGGATGGCTGTCGGTGAGATCCAATCCGCCGGCGATTCCGCGTTCGGCAAGCGCGGCGAGCACCGGCGCAGCAGGACGATCGAGAACGAGCACGGCCTCGTGAAAACGCGGCGCATCGAAGGCGGCCGCGACGCCGGGAATCTGCGTCAGCGCCCGCACCAGGGATTCGGTGCGCTCGGCGCATGCGGCCGCGACGCGCTCGAGTCCTTCGGGCCCGAGCAGCGAGAGGTAAATGGTCGCCGCCGTCACCAGAAGCCCCTGGTTGGTGCAGATGTTCGACGTGGCTTTGGTCCGGCGGATGTGCTGCTCGCGTGCCTGCAGCGTCAAGGTGAAGCCCGGGCGGCCTTCCGTGTCGACGGTTCGGCCCACGATACGCCCCGGCATCTGGCGTATATGGGCGAGGCGTGTCGCCATGAAGCCGAAATAGGGGCCGCCGGAGGCCAGCGGCACACCGAGCGGCTGTCCCTCGCCGCACACGATATCGGCGCCGCCGCCAGTGCCGCTCCCCCACTGTCCGGGTGGCTTCAAAAGCGCGAGCGAGACTGGATTGACCACTGCGATGACCAGCATGCCGTTCGCATGCGCCCAATCGGTCAGCTGGTCGACCTCCTCCAGATTGCCGAAGAAATTCGGCTGCTGAATCACCAGCGCCGCGTAGCCGCCGGGGCCGACCGGGTTCGTCAGCTCTCCGGGGTTCACCCGCCCGGTGCGCCGATCGAATGCGACGGACTCGAACTCCACGCTCTGATGGCGGGCGATGGTGTGCGTGACCTTCGCGTAGGTGGGATTGACGGTGCGCGGTATCAGGATGCGCCGGGAGTCCGACCTTCGATTGGCCCGGATGGCCATGAGACAGGCTTCGGCCAGCGCGGAGGCGCCGTCGTATAGGGAGGCATTGGCGGCCTCCATTCCGGTGAGCGCGCAGATCATGGATTGATATTCGTAAATCAGCTGCAGGGTTCCCTGGCTCGCCTCCGCTTGATAGGGCGTATAGGCGGAATAGAACTCGCCGCGCGTGGCGATCGCCCACACCGGGGCGGGAATGTGATGCTCGTAAGCGCCTGCGCCGATGAAGTTGAGCAGACGGCCGTCGTCCGCGGCGCGCTCGGTCAAGAGCCGCGCAACCTGCATCTCGCAGAGGCCCGGAGGCACGCCGTCGAGCGCGCGCGCTTTCAGCGCATCCGGGATCTCGTCGAACAGCTCGTCGATGGTCGCCGCGCCGATGACCGATAGCATCTGCGACACGTCCGCGGGTGTATGCGGAATGAAGGGCATGGCGCGGCCCTAACCGGCTTCTTTTACGTACTGCGCGTACTCGGCGGCCTTCAACCAGGGGCCGTCGGCGGGCGCCGAGCTTAGGTCCACGCGCATGAGCCAACCTGCTCCATACGGATCACTGTTGAGAAGCTCCGGCTTCTGGGCGAGATCTTCGTTCCGCGCGATGACCCGGCCCGACACGGGGCTGTAAACATCGGAGGCCGCTTTCACCGATTCGACCACGGCGCAGGCCTCCCCGGCCTTGAGCTCGCGTCCGACCTGCGGCACCTCGACGAACACCAGATCGCCGAGCGCTTCCTGTGCATGATCCGTGATGCCGATCTCCACCTGCCCATTCGCGAGGGCGCGGACCCATTCGTGCGTGCGCGTGTATTGCAAATCGTCCGGTACGTGTTCGCTCACTGATGCCGACTCCTGTGATTAAAACTCGATCGACTGATTAAAGCTGGATCAACACTTTGCCGTTGCGGACAAACGGCGGCTTTACGACGCGCGCCGCCTGCGGCTGGCCGCGGATATCGACCAGAACCCGCGCGCCGACGCCTCGCCGCACGCGCGCGAGGGCGATGGCGCGATTCAACGTCGGAGAGAAAGTGCCGCTGGTGATTTCCCCGATCCTTGCGCCGGCCTCGCCGGCCCGCGAGTCGGCGAGCACGGTTTGATGACTCCGCAGCACACCGCGCTCCTCCAGCACCAGCCCCACCAGTTCATCGCACCCTTGGGCGCGGGCGCGCTCGAGCGCAGCGCGGCCGATGAAGTCCCGTTCCTTGGGCTCGAATGCCACGGTCCAGGCGAGCCCGGACTCCAAGGGGTGGCGGCTTTCGTCCATGTCGTTGCCGTAAAGATTCATCCCCGCTTCCAGCCGCAGCGTATCCCGAGCGCCCAACCCGGTCGGCGCGACGCCCCGCGCGGTGAGCGACCGCCACACCGACGGGGCCTCTTCGGCCGGCAACATGATCTCGAAGCCGTCCTCGCCCGTATATCCGGTGCGCGCCAGAAACCAGGAATCGATCGCCGCCGCCGCGAAACGCGCTATCCCAAGCGCCGTCTCGCCATTCGCGGCGGACAGGAGCGATGCCGTCTTTGCGCGTGCAAGCGGCCCCTGCACCGCCAGAATCGCGAGATCGCTCCGCTCGCGCACCGAAACGCCGAACGGGGCAGCGTGCTGTGCAAGCCACTCCAGGTCCTTGCCCCGCGTACCGGCGTTGACCACCAGCCGGAACCACTGCTCGGTCAGGAAGTAGGCGATTAAATCGTCGATGACTCCGCCGCTCGGCAGGAGCATGCAGGTATAGAGGGCCGATCCGGGAACCGTGAGCTTGGCGACGTCGTTCGCCAGGAGATGGCGCAGAAACTCGCGCACGCGCGCGCCGGTCAGATCGATCACGCACATGTGGGAAACATCGAAAATGCCGGAGTCCCGGCGCACGGCCCGATGTTCTTCGAGCTGAGAGCCGTAGGAAAGCGGCATGTCCCAGCCGCCGAAATCGATGATCTTGGCACCCAACGAAACGTGGATGTCGTATAGCGGAGTTTTCAGGCCCATCGCAACCTCGCTGCGAATGCAGACTCGAGAGCCGGCGCGCACCGGTTGGTGCGAACCGCCCCTCTGTCCTTAGGACCTGAGAGACCGAAGTACTTGTGCCTGAGCGTTTCCGGGCGGTTGCGCCTTCGGCGGTCCTCGGCGAGCGAGGACTCTCTCCACACGGCTCTTATCGCGATGCCCCATCATATCACAGGCAGCAAGTGCCCCGGACCTTTCACCGGCTTGCCGGTCAACCGCCGGATTTCTTGGCCGGCCATCCCGCCTTGCCGAGCTCGGCGACGATCGTATCGCGATGGTCGCCCTGGATCTCGATAACCCCTTCGCGCACGGTTCCCCCCGATCCGCACCGCTTCTTGAGCCGCGCCGCAAGCGTCTCGAGATCGTCCGCCGACAGCGGCAGGCCGGTAACCGTCGTCACGCCCTTGCCTGCACGGCCCTTGGTCTCGCGGCCGACGCGCACGGCGCCAGGCCGCGCGGCGCCCGGCGCCCCCTTGGGGCAGACGCAATCCCGCACCGCACGACGACAATTCGGGCAGAGCGTCCCGAGGCCGGTGGAATAGATCAGCCGATCAACCATCGAGAGCAATTATGCCACTGCCCGTTGGGAGTCAACCGGCCATCAAGTAGAATGTTCTGATGCAGTCACGCAGAAAATCGCTAGCCGTCAAGATCGGCAACATCACCGTGGGCGGCAATGCCCCGATCGTCGTTCAATCCATGACCAACACCGATACCGCGGACATCGAGGGGACCGTCGCTCAGGTCAAATCGCTCGCCCGCGCGGGTTCGGAGCTGGTACGCATCACCGTCAACAACGACGAGGCTGCCGCGGCGGTCCCCCACATCCGGGAAAAGTTGAGCGCCCAGGGCGTCAACACGCCGCTGGTCGGCGACTTCCACTTCAACGGCCACAAGCTTTTGAAGGCCCATCCCGCCTGCGCCGAGGCGCTCGCCAAGCTTCGCATCAATCCGGGCAACGTGGGGCGGGGCAGCAAGCGAGATCCTCAATTCGCTGAAATGATCGAGACCGCTTGCACCTATGACAAGCCGGTACGCATCGGCGTGAATTGGGGAAGCCTCGATCAGGATCTGCTCACGAGACTGATGGACGAGAACTCGAAGCGTGCGGACCCGGCCCCGGCTCGGGATGTCATGCGCGAAGCCATCGTGGTGTCCGCATTGGACAGCGCCAAACGCGCGGAGAGCCTTGGACTGAAGTCCGACATGATCGTGATCAGCGCCAAGGTGAGCGGCGTTCAGGATTTGATCGCCGTATACCAAAATCTCGCGGGCCGATGCACCTATCCGCTGCATCTCGGACTCACGGAGGCCGGGATGGGCAGCAAGGGCATCGTCGCCTCCACGGCCGGCATCGGGGTTCTTCTGCAGCAAGGCATCGGCGACACCATCCGAGTGTCCTTGACGCCCGAACCGAACGGCGATCGCACGCAGGAAGTGATCGTCGCGCAGGAAATACTTCAAACCATGGGGCTGCGCTCATTCACGCCCATGGTGGTTGCGTGCCCGGGATGCGGGCGCACCACCAGCACCTATTTTCAGGAGCTCGCTCAGAAGATCCAGGGCCATATCCGCCATCGGATGCCGGAATGGCGCAAGCGGCATGACGGCGTGGAGGACATGACGGTCGCCGTCATGGGCTGCGTGGTCAACGGACCCGGGGAGAGCAAGCACGCCAACATCGGCATCAGCCTGCCCGGAACCGGCGAGCATCCCGTGGCGCCGGTATACGAGGACGGCGAGAAGACGGTGACCCTCAAAGGAGATCGGATCGCGGAGGAGTTCCAGGAGCTGGTGGAGCGCTACATCGAGCGCACCTACACGCGGCACTCCGCGTGAGCGATTCGAACGCCGACGGTCTGGCCGCCAGGAAATGCGCTCCTTGCGAGGGCGGCATACCGCCGCTCACGCCTGCCGAAGCGGGTGATCTGCTCCGGGAGCTGCACGGCGACTGGAAGCTCGCAGCGGATGCAAGGAGCCTGACGCGCTCGTTCAAGTTCAAAGACTTCTATCGAACCATGAGTTTCGTCAACGCGCTGGCGCACATCGCAAACCTCGAGGACCATCATCCGGATCTCGAAGTCGGTTACGGGTACTGCCGCATCGTCTATTCGACTCACGCGGTCGGCGGCCTGTCGCAGAATGATTTCATCTGCGCGGCAAAGATCGACCGGCTCTAGGCGCTTTGCCCCTTCACGAGCTCAGGCACGTCGCCGTAAATTCCCAAGGCACGCCTCGCGAGCCTGCGCTTGACGAACGGAAGGCTTCCAACCGCGCCGAGTCCCGCCGAGCGTAATCGCGCAATGCCTGGATTCGAGCTGGAGAAAAGCCGCTCCAATCCATCGAGCGCCGCCGCGGTGAGCAGATTTTCGCTCTTGCGCCTGCGCTCATAGCGCCGCAGCGCGCCGTAGTCTCCCAGTGCGCCGGCACCGCCCGCCTCGCCCAGCGACTCGGCAAGCGAAGCGCAATCCAATAGCCCCAGGTTCAACCCCTGACCGGCCAACGGATGCACGACGTGTGCGGCATCGCCGACCAGCGCGGCACGCGGGCGCACGTAGTCGAGCGCGTATTGCAGATGGATCGGAAAGCTCGCGACCGGTGTGGTGAGTTCGATGTCGCCGAGCACCCCTCCGCTCGCCGCAAGTACGGCTTCGGCGAATTCCCGGGGATCGAGCGCTCGAAGACGCACGGACTCCTGCCGCGTCACGCTCCACACGATCGACGAGCGGCCATCCGACAGCGGCAGAAACGCCAGCGGTCCGGTCGACAGGAACCGCTGCCAAGCCGTTCTTCGATGGGGTTCCGCCGTGCGCACGTGAGCGACCAACGCATCCTGATGGTAGGTATGTCCCGCCGTCGCCACGCCCAGCAGCTCGCGGGTCTTGGATCCGGTGCCGTCGGCCGCGATCACCAACCGGGCGTCGAGCCGGCGGCCGTCGTGAAGCGCAATCCGCACGCCGCGTTCGGTCGCCTCCACGGACTCGAGGGCCGCTTCGACCATCACCGCGCCGGCGGCCCCGGCCGCCCGCATGCACTCCTCCTGAAGCGCCCGTCCGTCGACGATGGCTCCCAGATCCGGTTCGCCGAGCTCGGCGCAATCGAAAGTGAGCGAGCCTCGGCCCTGCGGCACTCCGCTCTCATCCCACACGCACATGCGCTCGTACGGGTACACCAGATCGGACGGCAAGCTATCCCACACGCCGCAGAGCCGCAGCAATCGTTGCGAGGCTCGGCTGAGTGCAAATACCCGCAAGTCCCAAGGGAGCCATGCGGAAGCGGCGTCGCCCGCCGGACCGGCCGGCGCTGCCGCGGAGATCAGCGTCGACACCAACGCGACTCGGCCCGGCGCCGCGAGTTTGCGCGCAAGAAGCAGTGCGGCCATCACGCTCCCCACGGGCCCTGCGCCCACGATGACCACGTCGATCTCGCGGCTCACCGACGCTCCCCGATCGGCACACCACGCGCAAGCTTGGGAATCCGGCCCGCGGCTCCCGTCGACAGTGATGACAATGCCGCTTTCGCCGGCGGCAGAAGGTCGAAGGCCAGCAGCCCCAGATTTCGCAAATGACGCACCGGCCCCCACGGCGCCGAGAACAAACGCACCAGTCCGTCGGTGAACCCGATGATCTCGCGGCGGTCCGCCGCCCGCCAATCGTCGTAGGCCGCCGTCAGCGCCGGACTGCCTGGATCGCATCGATGTTCCGCAATGAGCTCGGCCAGGCTCGCCGCATCGCGAAGGCCCAGGTTGAATCCCATCCCGGCGACAGGGTGCAACCCCTGCGCAGCGTTGCCGACGATGACGCAGCGCCCTGCACTGGTCTTGCGCGCGCGCGACAGCGACAAGGGGTACGCGACGCGTCGGCCCACCTTGAGGAATCGTCCCAACCTGAAGCCGAAGCGCCGCTGTACTTCCGCGAGGAATTCCTCATCCGGCCACGCCAGAGCGTGCTCGGCCATGTCGCGGGCCAGCGTCAATACCAGCGTGCATCGACCGTCCGCGAGCGGCAGAAGAGCAAGCGGCCCCGACGCCGTAAAGCGCTCGTACGCCACGTGCTCGTGGAACCGGTTCGTCAGCACCGTCGTGATCACCGCGGTCTGATGGTAATCGCGTACATCCGCCTCCACCCCGAACGCCCGGCGGACTGCGGATTCGATACCGTCGGCGGCGACGACCAAGCGGGCCTCGATGGACTGGGGCGCCCCGGCCTCCAGAATAAGTTCAATCGAGCGCTCGCGCGTCTCGACGCGCGCCACTCGATCAGGGCAGAACACGCGCACATCGCTTCGTCCTGACAACGAGGACCAGAGCGCTGCTCCGAGCGAGCGATTCGGGACCACATAGCCGAGTGCCGGCAACCTCTGCTCCGCCGCATCGATGCGGGCGAATCCGAAGTGTCCCTGGTCCGAGACGTGCACTTTGCGGATCGGGGTCGCATTGCCGGCGACGCCGGGCCACACGCCCAAGGTATCGAGGATACGGCGGCTTCCATTCGACAAGGCCGTCGTGCGCTCATCGAAGCTCGGCTGCGCCGCCGCATCGTGAGGCACCGCCTCGATGAGCGCCGTCGTCACCCCGAGATTCTCGAGGGCCGCGGCGAGGCTGGCGCCCACCATGCCGCCGCCCACGATGGCGACATCGAAGCGCTCGATCATGCTGCCTGCACCATGCGCTCCACCGCCTCCGGCGTCTTCTCGAGAGCCGCCGTCAACACCTCCGGCGCACCCTGAGTGACGAGCACGTCATCTTCCAGGCGTATGCCGATGTTCCAGAATTCCTTGGGGACCTTGGGCGAAGGACGAATGTAGAGCCCCGGCTCCACCGTGAGCGCCATGCCCGGCTCGAGCACGCGCCATTCGCCGCCCACCTTGTAGTCGCCCACATCGTGCACGTCGAGTCCGAGCCAATGGCCGGTGCGATGAGCGAAGAACGGCAGGTATGCCTGATCCTTGATGAGCCGCGCCACCGTCCCTTTGAGGAGTCGCAGTTTCACCAACCCCTGAGTGATGAGGCGCACGGCTGCCTCGTGCGGTTGGTTCCAGTGATTGCCGGGGCGCGCCTTGTCGATGGCGGCGAGCTGCGCCTCGAGCACGACCTCGTAGACCGCACGCTGCTCCGCCGTGAAGCGGCCGTTGACGGGAAACGTGCGGGTGATGTCGGAGGCGTAGAACTCATGCTCGCAGCCCGCGTCGAGCAGCAGCAAGTCTCCGTCACAGAGCCGCTGATCGTTGGCGCCGTAATGCATGACACAGGCATTGGCGCCGCCGGCGACGATCGGATGATAGGAAGTGTCGGCATTGTGCGAGCGGAACTCGTGCAATACCTCCGCCATCACCTCGTATTCCATCCGCCCGGGCCGGGCGAAGCGCATCGCGCGGCGGTGCGCCCCGACTGCGATGCGGGCGGCAGTTTTCAGGTTTCGCTGTTCGGGCCGGCTCTTGTAAAGCCGCATGTCGTCGAGCACGTGCGCGAGTGCGGCGAATTCCCGGGCCGCCCCCGAGCTTTGCCGCGAATGCACTCGCATCCCGTTGACCCAGGAGAGCATGCGGGAATCGAATTCCAAGTGCGTCCCCATCGAGTAGAAGATTCTGGACCTCTGCTCCAGAAGTCCGGGCAGGATCTCGTCGATGTCCGCGATGGGGAACGCGTCGTCCGCGCCGTAACTCGAAACCGCACCGTCGGTGCCCGCCCAAGCGCCCTCCCAGGATTCACGCTTGGGGTCATGCTCGCGCACGAACAGAAGATACTCGGCGTGCGGGCGCCCCGGCACCAGCACCGCAACGGCCTCGGGTTCGGGAAAGCCGCTTAAGTAAAAGAACTGGCTGTCCTGCCGGTAGGCGTATTCGATGTCGGCGTTACGATGGCGCACCGGTGCGGCGGGCAGGACGGCAATCGCGTCTTTGCCGATCATGCGCATCACTTGGCGCCGGCGGCGCGCGAACTCCCGAAGGTCCATGGGTCTTGAGGCTCAGTGCAAGGTTTGTTGAGCGGCCGGATAGACTTGTTGGCGCAGAGGCAGAAGCTCCTCGAACACCACCTGTGCCGCGACGCGGATGAATTCGACGAGCTCGGCATAGGCCTGTTCGTTCGACTCGTCCTCGTCCGCGTCGTCGCCGGTCGCGCGGGAGATCTCCGTGAAGTCCCGTACGATTTCGCCTACATCGCCATTCAGCGCGTCGAGATCGGATATCTGTCCGGTGCCGAGGCCGTAGAGAAAGCCGGTGCACCATAATGCAAGCGCGTGCGCCCGGCCGTTGAGCGGCTGATCGTCGTCCGGCAGAAGCGGTTGAAATTCCATGCCCTGCTCGCCGAACGATGCGGCGGTGGCCGCGAAGACGCGCTCGATCATGGCGGCCGACTCGGCAGGGAGCGACGAGCCGTCGGGCAGGATCTCGTTGACCCAGTCCTGCATCCTGTACGGCGACATGCAGCACAATGCGCCGCACAATGAACCGTGGGCCTCCGCAGCGTCGGCAAGACTTCCGGCCGCCGCCAGCACGTCCTCGAAGTCCCTGAATCGAATTTCGCCCAACATGATTACTTGGATAATACCGCTTCGGACGCGCCGCCGCCCTTTGCAATGCGGAATCGCGCGCTCTATATTGGCGCTCTATGAACGAAAGCAATTCAAAGTCCGCAGTCGAGCTCGAGCTCAAGCGGCTGGAAAAGCGGCTCGAGGACCTCATCGCGACCGTCGCCCAGATCAAAGAAGAGAACCGCGCGCTGCGGCAGCGGCAGGAAACGCTCACCGCCGAGCGCGCGAGCCTCCTGCAGAAGAACGAGCAAGTGCGCGCCCGCGTCGAGGCGATGATCGGGCGACTGAAATCGATGGAGCAGGCATGAGCGACAATCAGGCGCGAGTCAGCGTGCGTATCCTGGAGAAGGAGTATCACATCACTTGCCCGATCGAGGAGCGCTCCGACCTGCTCGACTCGGCCGAGTTCTTGAACGCAAAAATGCGCGAGATCCGCGATACCGGAAAGGTGGTGGGCTTGGACCGCATCGCCGTCATCGCCGCGCTCAACATGGCGAACGAGTTGATTCGGTTCCGTAACCGTGACACCAATCTCGATTCGGACGTGGGCGGGCGCTTGCGAATCCTGCGCGAGCGCGTAGAGTCGGTCTTGGAGAAGGGCCGGCAGCTCGAGCTGTAGGTTCAAGCCGGTACTGGTTGATTTTGGCGCCGCCTGCGGTGTTCGATGCGGATCGGGTTACCTCCTGACCCTAATTTGTAAACCCCAGGGGCCATTGCTTGCTGGCAGCATTGTGCAAGTCCGCCTCGAGCGGAAAGCCTTAAGTGTCGGCAGTTAGCCCCACCTGTTGCTCAGGTCGGGAGCAACGGTCCAAAACGGCACATGCGGGTGGCGCCATCCCCTCTTTATGAAAGCGAGACTGCGTAAGGAGCTGCGCCGCAACCGGCGATCGCTGAATCCCGCGGATCACGCCCGCCGCTCCCGTATCGCCGCAGCATTCATCGCACGGTTGCCCGCGTTCAAGTCGGGCGCACGCGTCGCGATCTACCTGCCCTTCGACGGGGAGGCGAACCCGGGCGCGCTCGTTGCCGCCGCGCAGTCGAGAGGCATCAGAATCTACGTTCCGGTCGTCGTCGATCTCGCCCATCGCCGGTTGCGCTTCTATCCTCTCGAAGGAAAGACCCGGTCCGGAACCTTCGGCATTTCGGTTCCCCACAGCATTTCTCACCGCCACGCTCTGGCTGCCCGGTGGTTCGATCTCATCGTCGTTCCCTTGGTCGGCGTCGACGGCGCCGGCCGCCGGTTAGGGATGGGCGGGGGATTCTACGATCGCGCGCTCGGCTTCAGGCGCCACCGCCTTCATTGGCGGGGGCCCAAATTGGTCGGCATCGCCTTCGATTGCCAGCGCACCGCGTCGGTGTTCGCGGAAGCGTTCGATGTGCGGTTGGATGCGCTGGCGACCGAGTCCGGACTACATCGCTTCTCGAGGGACATTCCATGAATCACTGGCTGCTCAAATCCGAGCCCGGCACTTTCAGCATCGACGACCTTGCGGCCCAGCCCCGAAAGTCGAGCACTTGGGACGGCGTGCGCAACTATCAGGCCCGAAACATGCTGCGGGACTCCATGAAGAAAGGCGATACCGCCTATTTTTATCATTCGAGCTGCGAGGTCCCGGGCATCGCAGGCATCGTCGTCATCGAGACGGAGGGGTATCCCGACAAGACCGCCTTCGATCGCAAGCATCATCACTACGATCCGGAAAGTAAGCCCGATGATCCGCGGTGGTATGTCGTCGACGTGAAGCTTCAGCGCAAGTTCAAGCGCATCATCACGCTCGATGAGCTGCGTCGGCACGCGAGCGGTGCTCTATCGGACATGCGTCTCTTGCGCCGAGGGAATCGTCTATCGGTGACGCCGGTGACCAAAGCAGAATGGGATTTCGTTCTCACTCTCGAGTGAGGTCGCTCACATCGCTATCACATTCGCACCCATAGATCGATGTATTGCTTGTAAATTAATTATTCGTGTATATACTCGGTCCCCGGACTAACCCGACTACGGAGTTTTATATGGCAGCGAAAGCAAAGAAGGCGAAGAAGAAGGCAGCTAAGAAAAAGGCAGCTAAGAAAAAGTAAGCCTTCGTAAATAATCAACTGTGCCCGCGTAAGCGGGCACAGTTGTTTCTGGGGTATCGAAATGTTTGCACCCGGACTTTCACCCGAGGAAAAAAAGCGGCGGGCGGCGGAGGCCGCGATGTCCTACATCGCGGACGGAATGCTCCTCGGCGTCGGAACGGGATCCACGGTGGGCGAATTCATCGAGGTGCTGAAAGCCCGCAAAATACGGCTCAAAGGCGCTGTCTCGAGCTCGCATCAGACCTCCGAACGGCTGAAATCCGCGGGCGTCGCCGAGCTCGATCTGAACGAGGCCGGGACGCCCGATGTTTATATCGACGGCGCGGACGAGGCGACCCGCCGCGGCATGCTGATCAAGGGCGGAGGCGCTGCGCTCACCCGCGAGAAGATCGTCGCGGCCGCATCCCGGCGGTTCGTCTGCATCATCGACGACAGCAAGCTGGTCGATGAGCTCGGCGCCTTTCCCCTGCCGGTCGAGGTGATACCCATGGCCCGCTCCTACGTCGCCGGCGAGCTTTCGAAGCTGGGCGGGCAACCCCTCTGGCGCGAGGGCGTGATCACCGACAACGGAAATGTGATCCTGGATGTCCGTCGGTTGACGCTGACGGACCCGGAGGCGACGGAGGATGCCATCAATGGGATCGTCGGCGTGGTGACGGTGGGTCTGTTCGCGCGCCGCGGCGCCGACTTGCTGCTGGTGGCCGGCGACGGCGGCATCGAGACGATCGTGCCGCGCGATCGTTCGAGCTAGATCTCCAAGCGCGTGCCGATCTCGATGACCCGCCCCGATGGCAGGCCGTAGTAGTCGGCGATCACCTGGGCGCTGCGCGCCATCTGCATGAATGCCCGCCGCCGCAGCGGCGGGAGATCCGAGCGCTGCCCGGGCAGAAGCTCCTCCCGGCTCAGGAAATAGGTGGTGCGCTCCGGCTCGAACTTGATGCCGAATTCCTCAGCATCACGGAGGATCTCGATGATGTTGGGTTTCTCCATGAACCCGAACTGGGCCACGATCCGCACGATCCCTTCGCAGACCGTCGTCACCGTCAGCCGGTTGGCTTCGAGGATGCGCGGCTGCTCCCGCGTGACCACCGTGAGCAACACCACCTGCTCATGGATGACGCGGTTGAACTTGATGTTGTTGAGGAGCGCGCGGGGCACGCCGGACGCCTTGGCGTCCAGGAAGATCGCGGTACCCGGGACGCGCACCGGCGGAGCACGCTTCAAGTCGACCAGAAAGTCGCGCACCGGCTTTTGCTCCCTCAAGAGACGCGCCATCACCGATGCCCGGCCGCTTGCCCAGGTCTGCATCAGCCAATAGATGATGAAGCCCGACGTGAGCGGCAACCAGCCGCCATCCTGAAGTTTGGTCAGGTTGGCGAGCAGGAATGCCAGGTCGACGATGAAGAGCAGCGACAGTCCGGCACGAAGCCACCGGCTCTTCCTCCCGGTACGGGACTTGATCAGGCTCAAGGTGAGCGGCGTCACGATGGTCATCGCGCCGGAAACCGCCAAACCGTAGGCGCCCGCCAGCGCGGCCGAGCTGCCGAAACCCAGCACCAGCCCGAGAGTCGCCAGCATCATGATCCAGTTCATGGTGGGCACGTAGATCTGACCGGCGTATTCGGCGGAGGAATGCTCGACGCGCACGCGCGGGAACAGGCCCAGGCTCACGGCCTGCGTGGTCACCGAGAACACGCCTGAGATCACCGCTTGCGAAGCGATGACCGTCGCCGCGGTTGCGATGACCACGAGCGGCAGGAGCGACCACTGCGGCGCCATGAGATAGAACGGATTCGATATGGCGGCGGGATTCTCGATGAGCAGTGCGCCCTGCCCGAAATAATTCAAGACCAGCGCGGGCATGACGATCCCCACCCAGCCCAGGCGGATCGGCGTTTTTCCGAAGTGCCCCATATCCGCATACAGCGCCTCGCCGCCGGTCACGGTCAGGAACACGCCCGCGAGCACGGCGAGCGCGCCGATCTGGTGTTGCGAAATCAATTGCAGCGCGAACACGGGAGAGAGCGCGACCAAGACGCGGGGCTCGCGCACGATCCAGCTCACGCCCAGCACCGACAGGATGGCGAACCATCCAAGCATCACCGGCCCGAATACTTTGCCGACCGACCCGGTGCCGTGCCTCTGGATGAGGAATAGTCCGACGAGCACGACCATGGTGATCGGAAGGATCGGTATCTGTGCATCGGGCGCCGCGACGTGAAGACCTTCCACGGCGCTCAACACCGAGATCGCAGGGGTGATCGCACCGTCGGAAAAGAAGAGTGCGGCGCCCAGGATGCCGAGCATTCCGTAGATTCTCTTGCGAGGACTCGCCCGCTCGGTATTGACGACCAGCGCAGTCAGCGCCAGAACGCCGCCCTCGCCCTTGTTGTCGGCGTTCAGGACCACCGCGACGTACTTGAGAAGGATCACGAGAACGAGCGCCCAGAAGATGAGCGACAGGATCCCGAAGATGTGCTCCGGCGTCACCTGGATGTTCGGGCCGGTGAAGCATGCGGACATCGCATACAAGGGACTGGTGCCGATGTCGCCGAATACGACGCCGAGTGCAGCGAGCGCCAGAGGCGCATTGCGTCCACTCGAATTGTGCTCGCCCGACATGGTTATCCGCGGTTGAAAAGGGCCCACCTTAAAGTGGGCCCTTGTTTGGCTGGGGGACTAGGATTCGAACCTAGGTAAACGGTGTCAGAGACCGTTGTCCTACCGCTAGACGATCCCCCACAAATTCGGACGCATGCGGATCAGCGCTTGGAGAATTGGGTTCCGCGGCGAGCCTTGCGCCGGCCTACCTTCTTGCGCTCGACCTCGCGCGCGTCGCGAGTGACGAATCCGGCCTTGCGCAACGGAGAGCGCAGCGTCTCATCGTAGGACATCAAGGCGCGGGTGATGCCGTGGCGGATGGCGCCCGCTTGACCGGTGATTCCGCCGCCCTCGACATGCGCGTCCACGTCGAACTTGCCTTCCAATTGGACCGCGCCGAACGGCTGCTGCACGATCATCCGGCCGGTTTCGCGTCCGAAGAACTCCTCCAGCGACCGCCCGTTGACGGAGACCTTGCCGGTTCCCTTGCTGAGATAGACCCGTGCGCTGGAGGTCTTGCGGCGGCCGGTGCCGTAAAAAGTGTTGATTCTGGCCGAGCTTGATGCCATGACTTGATTTCCTGACTCTTAGAGCGCGAGCTCTTTGGGCTGCTGCGCTTGATGGGGATGGGTGTTGCCGCCGAACACATGGAGTTTCTTATACATGCGGCGGCCGAGCGGGCCTTTGGGCAACATGCCCTTCACTGCAAATTCCACGGCGCGTTCCGGATGCTCCTTGAGCAGCTTGCCGAGCGCGATGCTCTTCAGGTTGCCCACGTAGCCCGTGTGCTGATGGTACATCTTGTCCGTGAGCTTGGCGCCCGTGACGCGTACAGTGCCGGCATTGATGACGACGATGTGGTCGCCCAGATCCTGGTGCGGGGCATAGGTGGGCTTGTGCTTGCCCTTCAAGCGGTGGGCGATCTGTGAAGCCAGCCGGCCCAGGGTTTTGCCCGCAGCGTCGACCACATACCAGTCGCCACGGGTTTCTTCAGGCTTGGAGAATACGGTTTGCATGGGAATTTACTCGACTCGCGCCGCAGACGAAAGGCGCGAGAGTGTACAGAACCCTGCGCCGCATGACCAGCCCGACGTGAGGGCGATTGGCTGTATCATATAATGTGTACATGAGCGCCCGCACCTTCAGCTTGACCGACCGCGTGATCGGTGAAATAGATAAGGCAATCAACGTGTTATGTAGCCAGGCTCAATCGGCTCGCCCGGTTCCGGGCGGAGCGCGGAATGAATCGCCGAGTGCATCGGTGCCGGACGAGGCCGACCGCCGGGAATCGTGCCGGCTCATGCGCGTCAACCATGCCGGCGAAGTGTCCGCCCAAGCTCTCTACCGGGGGCAGGCGCTCACGGCCCGCACGGGGGCCGCAGCGAAGGCCATGTGCGAGGCGGCCGCGGAGGAAGTTGACCATTTAGCCTGGTGCGAGAGCAGAATCAAGGAGTTGCACGGGCGCACCAGTGTCTTCAACCCGCTGTGGTATGCCGGCTCTTTCCTCATCGGCGCGGTGGCGGGGCTGTCCGGAGATGTCACCAGCTTGGGATTCATCACCGAGACCGAGCGTCAGGTGGAATCGCACCTCCGCGGTCACCTGGACCGGTTGCCCGCGGCGGACCTGCAGAGCCGCGCCATCGTCGAGCAAATGACTCGGGATGAGGCACGCCATGGAGCGAACGCTGCCTCGCTCGGCGGTCGGGAGCCACCGTTTTGGATCAGAGGCGCGATGCGAATCGCCTCGAAAGTGATGACCGGTACCTCCCGGTGGGCGTAAGGCGAATGCCCTGAGTGCTTGCGATTCCGGGACTTATGTAATAAAAGGTGCGCCAGAACAGGCGTTTTCACGACCTCATTTTTTCGGGAGAGACCATGGAAGAAGTGGCAAAAGCCTTAAGCGATATCCCTGCGATCAATCGTTTCTTGAGCTACTGCCGCATCCGGACAGTCCCTTCCAAGACGGTCATCATCCATGCAGGCGATCTGCCGGACATTCTCTACTACATCATCTCAGGCTCGGTCGAGGTCATGATCGAGGATGAGGACGGCAACGAGATGGTGCTGGCGTACCTCAACAAAGGCCAATTTTTCGGCGAGATGGGGTTGTTCTACGAACAGCCGACCCGCAGCGCCTGGGTCCGCACCCGGCAACAATCCGAGCTCGCGGAAATGACCTACCCCCGCTTCCGGCAAATAGCCGCTGAAAGCCCGGGCCTGATTTTCGAATTGGCGACCCAGCTCGCGACGCGCCTCGATCGCACCAATCGCAAGCTCGGCGACCTCGCATTCGTCGATGTCACGGGCCGCGTGGCGCACGCCATCATGGACCTCTGCGGAGAGCCGGATGCCATGACGCACCCGGAAGGCATGCAGATCAAGGTGAGCCGCCAGGAGCTGTCGCGTTTGGTCGGATGTTCCCGCGAAATGGCGGGGCGCGTACTGAAGGTGCTGGAGGAGCAAGGGCTGCTGCGCGCCACCGGTAAAACCATCGTCGTGTTCAATGCCCGCCCCAAGATCAAGACGCGGCCGCTGGTCGTTCCGGTCAGAGCCGGTGCGGGCGCGGGTGCGGGTGCGGGCGCGGGCGCGGGTGCGGGCCCGGCGCCTGGGAAAGCCGTGCGCGCCGAACAGCATGACGACGATGAGGACGATGACGACGAGGACGACGACGAATAAGGCGGCGCGCGCCTCGCATTGACCGCAACTCGCGCGATCTCGGCGCTCGGTCTCGGCGCTCGGTATTCGTCTCCGGTCAGCGCTTCTTCGTGCCGCGCGCAACCTGGTCACGGAGCGCCGCGATCGTGGCGGCATAATCCGGACTCCCGAAGATCGCCGACCCCGCTACGAATGTATCGGCGCCCGCTTGGGCGATCTGCGCAGCGTTCTCGACCTTCACACCGCCGTCGATTTCGAGGCGGATATCGCGCCCCGCTGCATCGATGCGTCTCCGGGCTTCGATGAGTTTGGCAAGCGACTCGGGAATGAACTTCTGGCCGCCGAACCCGGGATTGACCGACATGATGAGCACCAGATCGATCTTGTCGATCACATAGTCCAGCCAGTTAAGCGTGGTTGCCGGATTGAACACCAGTCCCGGCGAGCATCCCGCGTCGCGGATGTGCTGGATGGTGCGATCCACGTGCAGGGTCGCCTCAGGATGAAAGCTGATTCGAGTCGCGCCCGCCTTCGCGAAGTCAGCCACCAGCGCGTCCACCGGCGATACCATCAAATGGACGTCGATGGTTGCCTTGATTCCAGCCTTGCGCAGCGCCGCGCAGACCATCGGGCCGATCGTGAGATTGGGTACGTAGTGATTGTCCATGACATCGAAGTGGATCCAATCCGCGCCCGCGGCGAGCACGGCATTCACTTCCTCGCCCAAACGGGCGAAATCGGCGGACAGGATCGACGGAGAGATGATCGTAGCCATACGCCACTTTATCAACGCATGCCGCGCGCCGCACGTACTGACTCGTACGCTTCTTGAATACGCTGCGTCTTTTCCTTCGCCCATTGCGCCATGGACTCCGGCAACCCGTTTGCCACCAGCTTGTCGGGATGATGGCGGCTCATCTGCCGGCGATAGGCTTTGGTGACCTCCTGATCGCTCGCCTGGGCGCTGACTTCGAGCTCCGAATAGCAATCGGACAGGGGCCTCTCTTGAGAGGCGGAGGCTGGCCGGCCGCCGAAACTCGAGTAGCCCTGAGTGCGCGCGCGAACTTGGGCTTCCATCCGCGCGAATTCGAGGCCCGACATACCGAGCCGCTCGGCCGCGCGCTCAAGGATGCTGCGCGCGGGCGGCGAGATGCCGTTGCCGGCGAGTGCAGCCTTGAGCTGCAATTCGATGAATGCGGACAGAAGGTCGTAGCGCAGACCGCAGGCCTCGCGCAATTGTTCCACGCTGAAGTTTGCATCGTAGGAAGCGGATTTTCCCGCCCGGAAGCAATCGATCGCGGCGGTAATTTCGGCGGGGCCGAGGCGCAGCTCCTGCATCAGCCGCCGCGCTGCGTCAATCTCCGCTTCCGACACCCGGCCATCGGACTTGGCCACGTGCCCCATGAGCTCGAACGTGGTTCGAAAGAATATTTCGGACACCGAGGCGCTCGCCGCCGAGCCCGCGGAGACCGTCCCGAAGACGCCGCTTTGATCGAACATCTGCCCGATGATGGCCCCGATCACCGCTCCCCAGATGGACCGGGTGATCAAGAACCCCACCAGCGCGCCGAAAAATGTTCCTTTCCACGCCATTTGACCTATCCGGATCGCCCCGCCACAATCGCCGACCTTCCAACCCACAATGGTAGCAGTCGGACGCATGGAACCGCTTTCGCAATCGCCGCCGTTATTCGAAAGTCGAATCCGCGGCCTGAAGAAAATTCATCAGGGAAAGGTACGCGACATCTATGAAGTCGACGCTGACCACCTGCTCATCGTCACCACCGACCGGTTGTCGGCCTTCGATGTGGTATTGCCGGATCCCATACCCTTCAAGGGCGAGGTGCTCACCCGGATCTCCGAGTTTTGGTTCGACAAGACCCGGCACATCGTCCCGAATCAACTGACTGAACTTGAGGTGGACGATCTGATCACAGGCCGCGATGAGCGCGCGGCGCTCGCCGGCCGCTCGATGGTGGTGAAAAAACTGAACGCGTTGCCGGTGGAAGCCGTGGCGCGAGGGTATTTGATCGGCTCGGGCTACAAGGATTACACCGCGCGGGGTTCCGTGTGCGGAATCTCCCTGCCTCCGGGCCTCAAGATGGCGGACGCGCTGCCGGAGCCCATTTTCACGCCCGCATCGAAGGCGCCGGCCGGCCGGCACGATGAGAATGTCGACTTCGACACGGTCGTCAAAGCGGTGGGCCTCGAGTATGCCGAGAGCATCCGGCGGATCACTTTGGCGCTCTACGCGTTCGCTGCCGCGCACGCGCGCTCGCGCAACATCATCATCGCCGACACCAAATTCGAGTTCGGCACCGATAAAGCCGGCAATCTGATCTTGATCGACGAGGTGCTGACGCCGGACTCCTCGCGCTTTTGGCCGATGGGCTCCTACAAGCCTGGAATCAGTCCGCCGAGTTTCGACAAGCAATTCGTACGCGACTACCTCGAGTCGCTCCATTGGAACAAGAAGCCGCCGGCGCCGCACCTTCCGCCGGAGATCATCGCGCGCACCAGCGACAACTATCGCAACGCGCTCGAGTTGTTGACGGCCTGACGGCGAGGTCGCGGCATGCCCACGGCGCTGGACCGGCTCCAAGAGGGACTCTTCCAGAGATCGAGGAACATGCGGCCTCCGTGGGGGCCGGTCCTGCGGATGCTGCGTTATCCGGTAGCCATAGGCCGGGATTGGCTGGCCGGCGACCTCAGCGTGCGAGCCATGGGCCTCGCGTACACCACGCTTCTCTCTCTGGTCCCGCTGCTGGTATTCGGTCTGGCCATCTTGAAGTTCATCGGCGCGCGCATAGACCTCCACTTCATCCTGAAGGGATTTTTCCGGCCGCTCGGCGCGCCGGCGCTTCAGCTCACGGATAGCGTGCTGCAATTCGTGTCGAACATGCGCGGCGATCTCTTGGGCTCGATCGGCCTCATATTCCTCACCTATACCGGCATCAGCACCATCCATAAGGTCGAGGCGAGCGTCAACTTCGTGTGGCGAGTCGCCCGGCCGCGAAGCCTTGCGCGCCGCTTCGTCGAATATTTGGGCATCATGATCGTCGGGCCGATTCTGCTGGCGCTGGCGCTAGGCTTCTTGGGCTCGGCGCTGCATAGTGCGGCGGCCCAATGGCTCGCCTCGAACGCGCACTTGGGCTGGCTCATGCATGGGATCGGCCGGGCGTTGCCCTACGGGATCATCACCGTCGTATTCACCTTCATGTACGCCTATATCCCCAACACGCGGGTCGAGTTTCGGCCGGCGCTGATCGGTGGAGTCACCGCGGGCATCATCTGGGCCGTGGTTGGTCAGGTATTCACGGCGTTCATCCTATATTCCTCGCAGATGAGGGCGGTCTATACCGGCTTCGCCATCGTCCTCACCACGCTCGTCTGGGTATACCTGAGCTGGCTCATTCTGCTGATCGGCGCCGAGCTCGCCTTCTACGTGCAGTTTCCGCAATACCTGCCGCACGGCCGGGACTCGATCCATCTCGCGGGCAGCGTGCGCGAGCAGCTAGCCTTGTCGCTGATGTACCTGATCGCGCGCGACCACGCCCAAGGCGGCGCGCACTGGAATGCCATGCGACTGGTGACCGAGCTAGACATACCCGGCGCGTCGCTCGCGCCCGTGGTCGCGAGCCTCGAGAAAGCCGGGCTGCTCGTCGCCACGAAATCCGAGAATTTGATGCCGGCCCGCGATCCCAAGGACATCCGAATCGCGTCGATCATCGAGGCGGTACGCGCACCGGAAAGCGGGCACCTGGCTCCCGCGGGCCGCGCCGCCGCGCCTGCCGCGCGGGTGATGAGGGAGGTGGAAGCGGCACTCGCGCATAGCCTCGGCGATCGGACGCTCGAGGATCTGATAGCCGCGAATTGAGGCGCGGGCGGCCGGCGGAACGCCTGCCGTTACTCCCCCGCGATCGTCATTTCCTTGAGCAGAATCGATCCCACACGGATGCCGCCGCGCGCATCCACATCGTCGCCAACCGCCTCGATGTCCATGAGCATGCCGCGCAAATTTCCGGCGATGGTGATCTCGGCCACGGGATATTGGACGGCGCCCCGCTCCACCCAAAACCCCGTCGCGCCGCGCGAGTAGTCGCCGGTGACGGCGTTGACGCCCTGGCCCATGAGTTCCGTGACGAGCAAGCCGTCGCCCAACCGCTCGAGCATCGCCTGCAACCCGCCCGCTGTGTTCGGCGCGACCACGAGATTATGCGCTCCGCCGGCATTTCCGCTGGTCGCGAGGCCCAATCGCCGCGCCGAGTAGCTCGAGAGAATGTAGCCGGTCAGCACCCCGTCGCTGACGAGCTCGCGATCGCGCGTAGCCACTCCCTCTTCGTCGAAAGG
>Ga0182015_10001415_pt1 | contig 31766 bp, 26 predicted proteins | sample 712P3MmetaG_FD_120478 | JGI IMG/M metagenome (GOLD analysis project Ga0182015, IMG submission 120478) | Permafrost microbial communities from Stordalen Mire, Sweden - 712P3M metaG | ecosystem: Environmental > Terrestrial > Soil > Wetlands > Permafrost | place: Sweden: Stordalen | collected... | reverse complement strand
GCTCAGCCCCAGAATTCCCGCGCTCGAAAATAGGATCGTCTACAACTCAACTCCGGTCCATCCGAAATAGCCGTCCCTCCACTCCTCCCAACCGACAACCCTGCCAAGATTCCGAAACTGCTGCAGCGAGAGTTCGAGCCTTGACAAGCCCCTGCGATGAGCGCAGAATGCGTTTCACTCACGGTGAGTGCCAGCGATCTCGCTCACACAACTCAGGATTCTGCACGCAGGTTGTCACGCACCCCGATTTTGTTTGTTGTACTCATTTATCACTCTCATAAATCGTCGTCATTGGTTTACAAATGCTTGAGGAGGTGCTACATGTTTGCTCCGCTGCGTCAACTTTGGCGGGAGGATAAAGGGCAAGACATCGCGGAATATGCCGTGATGTTGGCCGTGATTCTGATATTGGTAGTCGGTACGGTGCGTCTGATCGGAAGCAATGCGAACAACGCGTTTTCTGCCGTAGCGAGTTCGATCCAGTAAGCCACTCGGGAGAGCCTGCCGTCGCAAATCGTGCTTCGGCGAGGCTGTCCGTCTTTTTCGGAGTGCAGCAATGAATACCAAAGAACTCGGAACCGACCGTCTTCGACTGAACCTGAGAATCATGACCGATGACGGTCTGTGGCGTCTCCTCCTTGATCACCGGGAGGCGCGTCTAGAGGAATTCTGGGAGGAAGTGAAAAATCGAAAAGCGGCTGGTACGTTATCGAGGAACAGTCCATTCTGGACGATGGGTGAAATCGCAAGATACCGTCAACCGCGAGGCTCTGGGGGCAATTCGAACCTGATTGAACTCGCGCGTGAGGAATGGGAAGCGCACAAACGCCGGAAGATGTTTCGAGTGCTGTCAGCTTAATGGGTTCATAATGCACGGGCGTACTCTGCCTTGGCTTCCTTCAGGATCGGGATGTCGGGGTCGGCGTCTTTCGAGAGGGTGAGGAGATCTTTGTAGGCGCAAGGGCACGGACCCAGGCGGCGTCGGCATCCGCTCCTCGGGAGTTCTCGACCGCAAGGCGTTGGCACGTGCGACTCCCGGATGCGCCATCTGTTCCTGTCCGGCAGTTCCAGACGATGCCGCTAGACTTTCGGGAATGCCCCGGGGGGAAAGCCGTGCTTCGGATGGGGCGCAAATGTTGTCCGTACTGCCAAGGTTCGTCGCACATTTATGTTTCCAGATCGAAGGGCCTCTGCGAGGTCGCGGCAATTGTGCTGCTGCTTCGCCCCGTGCGGTGCCACGATTGCTTCCTGCGCTTTTATCGTCCTGTGTTCTTCAAGGCGCCGCCAGCACCGGTGGCGAGCATTACCGAAAAGCAATCGGAAGAACCTGCGGATTCAGACCGAGATGATCGGCGCTCGGCGTAGTGCCGAAAATTGCCATAACGGTGGTAGTCAATGTTTACGCGCCCTTTCAGACGGGCGGCATGAAGTGTTCACCGGTGCGGGTCTGTCTGTAGATCGACAGGCATGGTTTTTGCCTTCGCGGGATTGTGCCAGAGGCTTGCGGACCAGAATAAAAGGACTACCGAGATCAAAGCTGTAAGGCATATCGATTTTTTAAATGGCGCATACATCAATGCTCAAACTTTCTCACCAGCGCGCGCCTATGGTCAATTGTCGGTGCCTCTCGGTTCTGATTTTGAGTTCGAGAAACTTCTGCCTGCCCTCACGAACGATACTCGCACTAAGAGTTCTGCAGGGGGCAATCCTTGCCCACCAGCCGCCCTTACTCGCATCGGCCGTATGGCGGTCGCTGTGGAATATAATTGCCCGCACGGATGAGCCTCCCTTCTGGCACGAAACTCGGCCCTTATGAAATCCAATCGCCGCTGGGTGCCGGTGGCATGGGCGAAGTGTATCGGGCCCGCGATACGCGGCTGGGGCGCGATGTGGCCATCAAGGTTTTGCCCGCACATCTGTCTTCCAATCCTGATCTGAGGCAGCGGATGGAGCGCGAGGCCAAGGCGATTTCCTCGCTGAATCATCCCTACATCTGCACCTTGCACGACATTGGCTCGCAGGACGGCGTCGACTTCCTGGTCATGGAATACCTGGAAGGGGAAACGCTGGCCGACCGCGTGCAGAGGGGATCGCTTCCACTCGAAGAAGCGCTGAAGATCGGAATCCAGATCGCCCAGGCTCTCGACAAAGCTCATGCGCGTGGAATTGTGCATCGTGATCTGAAACCGGCCAATATCATGCTCACGAAGAATGGGCCAAAGCTGATGGACTTCGGTTTAGCGAAGCCAGCGCCGGCAATAGGCTCGGCATCCGGAGATGTTCCGTTGACGCCGAGCACTCCGACCATGAGCGTGGCTGTGCTCACTGGCTCCGCGTCGCCTTTGACGCAGAAGGGCACAGTGGTGGGCACATTTCAGTACATGGCCCCGGAAGTTTTGCAGGGCGTAGAGGCCGACGCGTGCTCCGACATTTTCAGTTTCGGCTGTGTGCTCTATGAAATGTTCACCGGGCGACGTGCCTTTGAGGGAAAGTCACAGTTCAGCGTGCTGGGCGCAATCCTCGATAAGGAGCCAGAACGCATCTCAACCGTGCTGCCCGATTCGCCCCCGCGACTGGACGAAACGGTGTGGCGCTGCCTGGCAAAGAGTCCCGACCAACGCTATGGCTGCATGCACGACGTAAGGATTCAACTGGAGGCTTTGGCGGAGGCTCGGCCAAAGGATTCGAGCGCACAACCGGTATCGTCGAAGCCCGTGCCAGTCAGTTCTCGTCTGCTGTGGCTGATCGCGGGGATTGTAGCGCTGATCGTATTAAGTATTGGAATGGCCTACGTTTTTCAGGTGCCGAAGCCCACGCCAGTCGTGCGTTCCTCGATCTTGCCGCCGGCGGGCACGGCGTTCGTGACGATGCTGCCCGCATCGGGTCCGCCGGTGCTCTCGCCTGACGGAACCCGGCTGGCATTCACGGCGCGGGACGAGAAAAGCAAGGTCCTGTTGTATGTGCGGCCACTGAAGTCCCTGACGGCCGTGCCACTGGCTGGCACCGACGATGCCATCTATCCCTTTTGGTCTCCCGACGGTCGGGAAATTGGTTTCTTCGCGGCGGGCAAGTTGAAAAAGATCAACGCCGACGGGGGGCCGCCCCAGAACCTGTGCGACAGCGTCGGCGGACGCGGAGGTGCCTGGAGCAAGTACGGTTTGATCGTGTTTACGCCATCTTCCAACCAAAGGTTATTTAGCGTATCTGCGGCAGGCGGAACACCCGAGGCCGCATCGAAGTTGGATGTCTCGAAAGCCGAGAATAGCCACCGCTGGCCCTCCTTCTTGCCGGACGGGAAGCACTTTCTATATTGGGCGCGGAGTTCCCGCGGAGCGGAGTCTACGGTGCTGTATGTCGGCGAACTGGGATCGTTGCAAGCCAAGCTGCTTATGAAGAGCGAGACCATGGCCGTTTACGCCTCCGGCCACCTTTTGTTTATGCGCGATCAGACGCTCATGGCTCAGACCTTTGACCCGAGCCGAATGGAGCTGAGCGGCGAACCGGTTCCCATTGCCGAACACGTCGCCGTCAACGGAGCGACCGTCCGGGCCATGTTCTCGCCGTCGGACACGGGGGCCCTGGTGTACCAGGCGGGGGAGGGATCGAGCGGTTGGAAGCTGGTGTGGTCGGGCAGGGACGGAAAACCGATGGGATCTGTTGCACAGCCCGATCGCTATATCGGCCCGGCGCTCTCGCCCGACGGCACGCGCCTGGCCGTAACGATTTTCGCCGGCAGTCAGGGAACTGCGGACATATGGATTTTCGACCTGACGCGCGGAACCGGTACGCGTCTGACCTTCAGCACCGCCAGCCCAGCCAACCAAACCACGCCCGTATGGACACCCGACGGGAAGACGGTCTTTTATGCCTCCAGCGTCAAGGGAGCGCCCCACATCTACGCGAAAGCCGCTGACGGCAGCAGCCCCGAGCGGGCAGTGCTCGAAGGCACTGATTCGTTCGAATATCCTCGCAGCATTTCACCGGACGGACGCTATCTGGTCTATGAAAGGAAGGTTCCCAAGAGCGAGACTGGTTATCATCTTTGGGCGCTTCCTTTATTTGGTGACGGTAAGTCGTTTCCCATCGTGCAGGATGCATTTGACGAAGGCGAAGCCACGGTCTCGCCGGACGGGAAATGGATGGCGTACCAGAGCAACGAGTCGGGACGGAGGGAAGTCTACATTGCAGCTTTTCCCGGCGGAGGCGCGAAGTGGCAGGTCTCGAGTAATGGCGGAATAGCCGCAAAATGGCGCGAGGACGGCAAGGAGTTATTCTTCCTCGATCCCGCCGACAACTTGGTCGCGGTGGATGTGACCTCTGGGAAAGCGGTTCAGCTGGGCGCTCCTCATGCATTGTTTCAGGCGGTTGGGATCCAGCGTGACTTTGGTCCTTACGACGTGACTGGGGATGGGAAGAAGTTTCTCATCAACAGCGGGAATCTGAAAGAAGGCACCGAACCTGTGACGCTGGTGCTGAACTGGCCGGCGGAGTTGAAGAGGTAACCTTACTGATTCGTCGAAGCAGCGGATTCCCCGAGGGACACGCCAGAGAAAGTTGCGAGTGAGATTTTCCAGTTCCCGGTTGGCCGATGATCGCTACCAATCCGGCCAACCTCCTCGAAGCGCGTTCTGGGCAGTGACAGGCACATGGCCGGTATGGACGAGGGCTGACACACAACCTGAAATCCTCCTGAGAGTTACCTGCGCAGATGAGGTTTGTGCGTACCACCGCTACCTCTTCTCTCGTCATTCTCGTTCAACAGTGCACGGACCTTGCGCGCCAACTCAACTGGGAGGAATGGCTTTTCCAGGTAGCCGGCGTCTTCGGGGAGGTGCGCTGTCTGGCCGATCGTGTCTTCCGCGTATCCCGAGATGAACAAGAACCGCATCTCCGGCACCAGCAAGAGCGCTTTTTTCCTCAACTCCAGTCCGTTTAGCTTAGGCATCATGATATCGCTGACCACGAGATCAATGTCGCTAGGATTGTTCTCCAAAATCCGGATCGCCGCAGCGCCGTCCTCCGCCAGCAGGACGTTGTAACCCCGTTTCTCGAGAGACACGGAAATCATTGCGCGCAGAGCTGGCTCGTCCTCGACCACCAGCACTGCTTCGGTGCCGCCTAGGACCTCGGTTGCTACCGGCGCTGTCTCATGTTCTACCTGCGGTCCGGTCACGGCCATCGGAGGCAGGTAAATGCGGAACCTGGTGCCCCGACGTAAGGCGCTCTCAAAGGTGATATGACCCCCGCTTTGCCGTACAATCCCGTAAACCGTCGACAGCCCCAGTCCTGTTCCTTTGCCCGCCTGTTTGGTGGTAAAGAAAGGCTCAAAGATTCGGGCCTGGGTTTGTTCATCGATGCCTGCACCGTTGTCACTCACCGTCAACATTACGTAGTGTCCGGGCTGCACCTCGATATGGCGACTGGCGTATTCCTTATCCAGTTCCGCCATGGCGGTTTCAATCACCACTTTGCCGCCCTGCGGCATGGCGTCGCGAGCGTTCACCACCAGGTTGATGAGGATTTGTTGGATCTGTGCGGGGTCGACTTCGACCGGCGGCAAATTCGGCTCCAGCATCGGAACCAGCTCGATGGTCTCGGGGATGAGGTGGCGTAGGAGCTTGTGGGTCTCCCACACCACGCTATTGATGTCCAGAACTTTTGGCTCGAGCACCTGCCGCCGGCTGAGGGCCAGCAATTGGCGCGTCAGTGAGGCGGCTGTCTGCGTAGCCCCCTTGATCTCAGCCACCTTCCGCCGCAGGCCTTCCGCCGCGCCAGCTTCTTCCAGCAACAATTCACTGTATCCCAGGACGATGCCAAGATAGTTGTTGAACTCGTGGGCCATCCCGCCAGCCAACTGCCCCATGGCTTCGATCTTCAGCGCCTGACGTAACTGCTCTTCGAGCACCCGCCGTTCGGTAACGTCTTCGGCGATCAACTCGAGCCCTTTCGCCCTCTGGTGCTCGGTGCCCAAGACCCGGCCTCTCAGCCGCACGGTAATCAGCCGCTGATCCCGCCGCTTCCACTGCACTTCTTCTGTAATTTCCCCTGTCAGCTCCCACTTGTGCAACAGACGCAGCCCTTCTTCCGGTTTGGCGAAAACATCCTGCGACACACTCAGTTTCAGAACCTCTTCCGCCGAGCTGTAACCCAGCATGGCCACCAGGGCTGGATTCACATCCAAGAAGCGACCGTCCAGAGTGCCTCGGTATATGCCGTGGACCGCTCCTTCGAAGACCGACCGGTGGTGAGCTTCGGAAATCTTCAGCGCCGCTGCGGCCCGTGCGCGTTCGGTGATGTCACGGATATTACACTGAACTACCTGGGATCCATCCACCGGGTAGACATTGCTGACAAACTCTACGTTAATTTTCCGCCCGCCTTTGGTTTCAAGCGGCAGATCGTCGTAGCGGATAATCTTTTTTGTTTGGAGCTCCCTAAAAGCGGACCGGGACGCAGGAATATCCTTAAACGGGCCGATTTCCCACAGTTTCTTGCCCACGAACTCACTGTGCGTATAGCCCAACATCTCAATCAAGAATGGGTTCACATCGACGATCTGCCCACTCTTGAAATCGAGAATCAATATTCCATCTTTGGCGGCTTCAAACAGCCGCCGGTAGCGAGTTTCGGAATCCCTCAGCGCCTGTATGGCCTGGACGCGCGTCAGCTCGACGAACTTCTGCGGTGAGACCGGCGTGTCTGCGATCGTGGCCAGTGTCCCGTCCTGCCCCAGCACTGGGTCGACGTTCTCCAGCTCCCGACCCAGGTCCGGCACGGAACAAGGCACGCCGTCACGCAAGCTTTCAATTGTTTCAGCCTTCGCGGAAACTTGTGGCATGATGACCTCTCTTTGAAGTTCGGACAGGTGATACTGATCTAGGATCAATCGCGTTCGGTCGCGCCACCCGAGGGGACCTCGATTGAGCCATGGGAGGATGGATATGGAAAGCTTGCACCCGCATGTCTGAACTCTTCCGTTGACTTCCATTCCAGTCTTCCGCCACGAATATGAAACCAGCTTCAAATAGGTCCCTTCGGTTGAGACCTGTCAGCGAACCAAGTTTCCCGGATTTCGGATCTCCTAAGGCGACATAAACGTAAATGCAGTAATCCCGACAGATCGAGAGCAGTCGTATGACTTTGTTGGACCTATCCCTGCATATCGCCCCTCTTGCAGGTGCGTTCTTGGGCCTTCGCTCTGAGTTGACGTTAATGCCATTTTTTACTTCTGGCACCTCTTTGAAGGTGAGTTTCGAGGTGCCAAATTGAAGGAAACGCAGCCCCTCGCTTATGCTGATTTCTACGTCCGCGGCCATCGAACGCCGCGCGGATAAGTTTTCGAGCATGGCTTCGTCTCTACTGATCCGTGTCGGCGCGATCGCAGCTGCCCGCTCAAGCTGCTCCGCCGACCGCGACGCGCTGTGCTGTTGACGCATTTACCTTAGAAATCTCCAACGTCGGAGTAGACTCCAGAAGGCTCGCCTCAAAACTTCGATGATCGGGTCCTAGTGCTGGCAGTGATATTCCTCAGCATCCTCCAGCGAAGTCCAGAAACTGACGCACAGCCCTGGGTTTGTCTTGTCGGAAAGCGTAAGAAAGTCCACAAAGCCCGGCAGCTTGTGGAGAATCGGGAGTACTTCATGCTCTAGCTTGCTGCCGACTTGCTTACTTCGGCCAACTATCGATCGGCATTCCACAACGCGAGTAAACATATGAAGTGCCCTTCTTCCTAGAACCGGTCTCATCAATCGTGGTTGAACCTATTTAGCCGTTTTTTGCGGGAGGAAAGCAGGCAGAGGGAGGGCATGCGAGGACGATGGGAACCGAGTGATGCCCAATGGCGACTCATCGAACCAACCTTGCGACACAAACGACGCGCCGAGGGCCGGGGTTGTCCGTGGCAGGACACAGGAGCGGTGCTGCATGGCATCTGGTGGGTCTTGGGCACCGGGGCGCAAGGGCACGAACTGCCCGAGAGACATCCGCCGTACCCGGTTTGCCATCGCCGTTTCCACCCGTGGGTGCCAGAGGGCAAGCTGGAGCGCCTCTGGGTCCTGGCGGAAGCGTTGCCGGCCCGCGGAAGATTGCCACGGGAGGAGACTTTCATCGGCGCCTCCTTCCCGGAGGCAAGAAGCGGGCCTCGCGGTGGGGCCCGCCGAGCATGGCGAAGGGGCGAAAATCATCGCTCTCGCCGAGGATCACAGTGCTGCTCTCGCCCTTACTATCGAAAGCGCTTCGCCGCACGAAAGCCAACTTGCCGAAGCCGTCCTCAGACACTGCTTCCTCGAGTCCCTCCCGCTGTGATTGATCAGCCAGCAAGCCGATGACAGCGACCGCCTGGATTGAGATCCGGCGGAGCGTCACGGCATCGAGACAATCGCACCCCATCGCGGCGAGCGCCGCACCCCGACCGAGGACGGTCGTCCCTTGCGTCGGCACCGAACGGGTTGGTGAGTGGAACGACTGGTTGCCTGGCTGCATCATTTTCGTCGCCTGGTGATCGGCCGGGAGTACCACGTCGAAACTTTCTTCGGCGTGGCTTGTCTCGGTTGTAAGCAAATCCCGGATATTTATGAGACCAGTTCAAATCGCTTTTCCATATTTGGCATTACTTTGCGTACTGCTTGGTCGAAGCATCGATTCCAACGTCTGGTGATCTGCATCCCAAAGAAATTTCAGCAGACCACCAGACCTTCGAAGCGCTCCCTGGGGTGGCAAGCGTGTGCGACGTTCTTCTTGAACGCGAGACGGGCGCTTGGATCCACTGACGCCTGCTACGAGTTTCGCGCTAAAGAAGCCGCCAGTCCACCGTTGTTGCACTTCGCGGTTGTTGCTGCCAGTCATGCATGTACTGGTCCACATCCCCGAGCTTTGTTAAGTCATAGAAAACACGACCTGGGGATCTCAGTGGCGAGTGTCCGCAGTGTCGAGAGACAGACGAGTCGACACATCCGGCTCTCAGCTATGTTGAGATCCCACCATAGCTTCGGTGCTTTAAGCTTTAACGCCAGGGTTCGTTACTTCAAGGGCAGAGGCGATGCTTGGAGCCGCAAGCGGCTCAGAAGGTCGTGGAAAGTTAGCCGATAGGGGCTGCTCGGTCCGTCGTTCGCATCATGGGCATGGCCCGGGGCACATTCCCCGCGCAACCAAAAGTGCTCGATTTCTGCGTTTTCAGGGATCGGTTCCTGATCCAGGGTCCACATCGTTTGCCTCAAGGGTGAAGATCTTTCCATTGCAAAGAGAGCGGAAAGATACGCCGCAAGCTGGATTAACTACGCGTCGCGAGCATGTCCTCCCGGAAAAACACAGTCACTGCTGCAGGCCTATCGACTTCGGATCCCTTGAGGCAGAGGACAAAGAGGCGCAGGACAAACCACGCCGGCGCGGGGAGTTCACTCTGACCGATGAACGAAATGGAGCCTAGGGAGAATGACGTCGAGCCCATCTGTCGGTATCAAAAGTGTCGCTTCGACGAATGAGATCCTGCCGCCGTTGCTGATCTCGGCTCCCCTGCCTCGGGGGCTCGGCCAATAGTCCACAGCTCGATGCTGACTTGTAACTTGTAGAAACTACGGATCTAGCAATCTAGCCTGAATGGGTGAGGGGCTGAGCGGCGTCGGATGACTGTCGAGCCCGTTCCCCGGACTCGACACTTCGACACGTCAGTGCCTTCTTCGACGTGCCGCTACAAGTCTGGAAATCGCCGAAGATGTCTGGCGTTGGTTCGGAAAGTGGTAACTAGTTCTGGAAGTCAACGGGACTGATGTTCAGCTTTTTCATTTTCGAGTAGAGGGTCGTGCGCTTCATCCCCAGTCTATGCGCTGCGCCTGATGTGCCAGCGATCACCCCGCCCGTCTCTTTCAGAGTTTGAAGGATGAGTTCGCGCTCGACTTCTTTGGACATCTTGCCAGAAGATGGGTTTGCGTCTCTTTTTAGTTCGCCAAGGGGAACCCTCAGGACTGGTGAGTTCGTCAAAATCACGCATCGCTGAACCAGATTTTGCAATTCTCGGATGTTCCCCGGCCAGCTCCAATTTTCAAGAGCATCCATTGCTTCGGCAGGAACGGTCGCAATCGACTTATTCGCTTCCGCTGCATATTTGGATACAAAGTAACCTACAAGGGCACGAATGTCACTTTTTCTCTCCCGCAGAGGAGGAATGTAAATCGGAAAGACATTGAGTCTATAAAACAGGTCCTCGCGGAAGCGACCTTCCGCGATACTCCGATGCAAGTCCTGATTGGTGGCAGCGATCAGCCGCACATCGACTTTTACAGTCCGGTTGCTGCCGAGCCTTTCGAATTCCTGTTCCTGCAGTACCCGTAGTAGTTTCGGCTGAATCATACTGGGGAGATCCCCCACCTCATCCAATAGCAAAGTCCCTCGGTCAGCCAGTTCCAATCGGCCGATGCGCCTATTGATCGCCCCGGTGAAAGACCCCTTTTCGTGGCCGAATAGCTCACTCTCCAATAACTCTGTCGGAATCGCAGTGCAGTTGACGGTGACAAACTTGCGGTCGGCGCGTGGGCTGAGTTGATGAATCGCTCGCGCGACTAATTCCTTGCCCGTACCTGTCTCTCCCTGCAGCAGCACCGTCGCGCCCGTAGCAGCCACAGTTTTCACCCGTGTTAGCAGTTCCTGCAGAGCAGCGCTATTCCCCACGATTTCGCGGAACGCCTTGTCGCGATCTGCTTCGTCGCTAGGATCGAAATCCTGAAGAGCCTGTTTGGGCCCTGGCGCTATCACGGAGGTGGCTGGGACAGATTCTACCTGCGCTGCAGGCCCGTCCGATGAAAGAGTGGTCTCCAGGAATTGAGCCATCATTGCAGCGGTACGGCGCAACAACTCGAGTGTTGCATTCGTCTTCGGAATGACATGCAAGCTGCCAAAGCCTATTGCTCCCAGCTTGTGACGACTTGTGGTCAAAGGAAGGACATAATAAGTACGAACCCCGAGTTGGCGAAGCGACTCTAGGGAAACGGGCAAATTGGTTTCCGTGTCTAAGTCTTGGATGAGAACGGATCGTTGACTCCTCCACGCCCACCCGCTCGCACAGCTGTCCACAGCGCTGGATTCACGTCTTTTCTGCGCGAGGCCCGCCTTCCAGGTGTCCAGAAGGATGCTCTCCGTGCTTAAGTCGTAAAGGCCCAATGTGACAAATTCAAAATTCAGGGATGGTCGCAAGTGGAGGGCTAAGATGGGGAAGACAGTGTCGGTTGTCGCTTGGCCGACCGAGAGTTGTGCCAGATCTAACAGATTGCGATACTGGCCTACTTCCAGGTCAGAAAAATCGAGAGAGTCGACCGCAAGTCTATGCTCCGGCATTCGGTAGGACCCTCGGCTTCCGACGACGGTTAGCGGGCTTACGGGTTAGGACAGGGACTAAAACCACGACACTTCTCCAGTGTCTCCCTATATTTATCACCTTCGCCATGGCGCGATCACAATGCTTTGCGGCACAAAGTTAACCATCTGGGTACGATATCACACAATCCTCGGTACGGTACCGAACATTTGAAAGGCATCCAACTAGACACACGAGCCCATCAGACGGGCGGCGGGCTGCGCGCGAATAAAGTATCCAAACTTTTCATCGCCAACGAAGAGGATCAGCGAGGGAGCTCATCATGCACGCATGTAATGGTGCCGGATGCACGTATGTAATGGTGCCGGCGAGTTCTAAGAGGGTGCTCCGAAACCATCGAGCGATTTCGGGAAGAAGGGAGAAAGCCGACTGCCACTAGGTTTGCTTGGGCGATCAAGACGAGTCGTGAGCATCTGGCGAGAAAGTATCGGCACCTTTCGGAGAGGGAAAGCTTGCTCTGAGTTGCCAGACCTATCTACTCAGAAATCACAGTTTGTAAGCTCGTTCCGTCTGCGTCCACGCAAGCCAGCACAAGCCCCAGTGTCGTGAGAATGAGCGCTCCGATCTGCCATAATCTCCCGATGCGGGCGCTATCGACTTTGGCGTCGAAAGCCAGTTATTGAAGAGTCGGCTTCGATAACGTCTCCGGGAAAGGCCGAGCTCCCTTTGGCGCTTTAGCGCGGGTGGGCTGGTGAGTATACGGTATGTGGGCTCTGGCGGATGAGCAAGCCGACCATTCGGTTTTTCGAGTTGGTCTTTGCTCCGACAGCGCTATGGCCCTTGGGTACCTGTGGCTGCGTTCCCCTGGTTGAGCGTGTCTTCCACTCTACGCAGGAGCTCGGAAGGAAGGAAAGGCTTTTCCGCGATGCCGGCACCGCCCTTGATAAGTTCACCCAATTCCGGGAACTGGTCACCAAAGCCCGTTATAAACAAAAACTTCGTCTCGGGACGATCTGCCCGAATTCGCTCTGCCAGCTCAATTCCGTTGAGCCGCGGCATGACAATATCACTCACCACAAGATCGATCGTGCCATCGTGTTGCTGGCACAAACCAACTGCCTCACCGCCATCGGGGGCAGACAGAACGGTAAACCCAACCCCTTCAAGCGTCCGTTGCAACAGGGTTCGAAGGTTCTCCTCGTCTTCGACCAACAGGATGGTGACTTGACGGGTCGGTACTAGGTGAAGTTTCTGGTGCGGAGATCGAGTTTCTCTTGTCTGTCGGTGTTCCAGTTCATGCATGATCCGCCGAGCGAGAATCTGCAAGGAATCTATTTGCTCGGCAGTCAGGATGTGAGGCACTCGGTCCATCACGCTGAGGGCACCTATCGCTTGATGGCCCGAAGTGATCAGCGGTATCCCCGCAAAAAATCTGACCCCGATTTCCGCGGTTAGGAGACTGTCCCTGAACCTCGCGTCGGCAATTGGATCAGGCACGAGGAGGATGCCGGATCGCAAGATTGCCTGGGCGGAAAACGACCGCTCTCGCGGAATCTCATCCAACTCAAACCCGATTTTCGCTTTGAGCCACACGCGTTGCTCATCGACGAAGGCGATCTTTCCGATGGGAGTATCACAGATCAGCGTGGCCAGACGAACCACGTCGTCAAACGCTTGTTCGGGTGGGGTCTCGAGAATGTGAAAGCTTCGAAGAGCTTCGAGGCGGGAGCTTTCGTTTTGTGGTGGCGGCAAACTCACTGACTTGCCTTCCCAACAAAAGCTGTAGGACGATACCCCCTCAAGGTCACCCCACAACTATGTGGACTTGCAAGCACATTACCACCAGACCGATCCCTTGTAAAGCGGACCTTAGTAAATCGGACCTATTCGAAGATATTCGAAGATATTCGAAGATATTCGAAAATTCGAAGGTGGTGGCCGAATTTGAAGGGGATTCGCCTGAGGTGGCAGCCAATCGGTATTGGTCGCAATGGACGAGGAAACTAAGTGGGTGCCTTGTCTCATTCGCATGGTGAGGTTCTGCCAACTCACATGCGACGTGCAGATGTGCTTGGGATCGGGTTACCATTTCGCACCTTGGATTAAGATATACAGCGTACTCAGGGAACGACCGGGTACTTCATCCACGAATTGGCGGTGCGCATCTCGACCAGGATTCAGCGAACCACGGACGCATTCAACTTCTACCACCGCCACGTCGTGGACGTGTTCGGGGTGGAGGTGGATTTCGCGCAACTCATCAAGTTGTACGGGCGCGGTGGAGCTTCTTCGACTACTCTCAAGAATCACGCTCCCCGCGCGCTCGGGATCGACAGACCGCAGCGCCGAGCAATTACTATCTGCTCGCTCAATCGGTCAAGACAGAATTCGACCCAACGCGAATTCCGCAAGAGTGGACGGCGCGGAGGATCCTCGGTGAACTGATTTGGCGCCGGGCACAGAACTCGCACGTTACGACTGCGCCGATTTCGAAATTCGGCCGCGCGAGTCTGTGCCTGGGAGAATCGGCAAGCAAGGTGGCTCCTTCAAAACCGGCGAGGTTGGCTCACTCTTTGAATGGGTGCTAACAGTTGGTCTCGTGAAGGCAGCGCTCTCCGCCACGGTTGGCTACGTACATTGCTAGTTCCAGGCGACTCCAGACTCCAAGTTTGTCAAATGCGCCGCGCAAATGATTCTTGACTACGTTTTCGCTGGTGCCGACGACTTTGCCAATTTCGCGGTTGGTAAGGCCTTCCCAGACCAGAATCGAAATCTGCCTTTCCTTGGGGTTGAGACCCTCGCAAGGCGTCATAACGGCACTTTCGTCTTCGTGAGCATAGCGAGCCAACTTCACTCGTTTGTCACCCTTGTGGATTCCGGAGCGCAAAAACAGCATGCGGAGGTGCTCTTTTACAGTTCTCTGACTGATATTGAGCTGGCCTCCAATTTCCTTATTGCTGAAGCCCTGCACGAGCAGGTTCAAGACCTGCTGTTCGCGGGGTGTGACTTTGACTTCATCGAGATGGATCATGATTTGTTCCTCCTTTGGGGGACCTAACAGTGGAACGGATTTTCATTAGCACGTCTTCCGCCATTGGGAAGGGATCCTCGGCCGATGGCCAAGTGGATCAGACTTCTCTGCCTCTTTGGGCTCGGGCGAGGAATCGAAAAAAATGGTCTCTGTTCATCATTGCGTAACCCTTCCTTAGGTGGAGCAGCGGCGCATCCCATTCCCATTTCGACCACGGGATGACCCACCGCATTTCCTTCACATCTTTCTCGTTCAGTTCACACTTGGCAAAACCGGGCGGCGGGAATGGGACAGTCTTCTTTCGACCGCGCAGCGAAAAGGAACCCGCACCCGGTCGAACTGGCGCAGTTCAAATGCTCCGGTTGGCGCGATCATGTCCGCGCCAAACGGCCCGCGAAAACGAACCGCGCCCGGCACATTCGGGGAGCGAAGCCTACCTTCTCCAAACTCTTTACCCTTGTTTCAACGGCGCGAGAAGCCGCCTTCGTGAGGTGACCCTACAACGTAGTTATCTTTTAGGTTACGGGAGGCTGAACGCGCGACGATGCCTCTTGGCGAAGGAGAACCTTGGACTCTCGGATGATTCTCGGCTGCTCACTATGCCTCTTTTGAGCCCTTGAGGTATTTAGGCGCAGAGCCATTCCGATACCTTTTCTGCTTGCAGCGTTATCTCCAAATAAGCTCCTCATGTGCGTTTTATGTCGAGGGATGAATGACGAATCGACACTTATTCGACACCCAACGGACTAAATAACTCCTTTATTTGCAATGGAGAGATTGCGTTGCATGTCGTAGGCCATCTCCAAGAACAGCCTAGCCATAGACACTTCTTTAGATATACGGCAGCAACCGGTAATGTGAGCTCGCAGGCCTATTTTCCGGAGTCTAGCTTCCAGCCGTTGGCGGTTTTGCACTCGTTGTGGGCGCAGATGGTTTCATCCCAGGCATGCCCAGTCGTTACCATGTGATCAATAAATGCGGGCTGGTTTGTGTGCCGTGGTCGTGAGGGGCCTGGGGAGCGCCAACTTTGGTGCCGCGAGTGAAACTGGTTCACGTCGGCTGTTCGATCAACATCCCTGATACGGATGGCGCTCTCCTTGGCCCGAGGGGGCGTCCGTCGCCTAGATAATCTGCCGATGCCGAAGGCGCAATCGTCGAACCCGCGGCAACTATCAAGGACACTGGTGAGGCATTGAAGGTCAATGTTAAAGGCGCGCCGCATTGGGGCGTTTGTACAAGCCGCGCTCGGAGAACATTCGCAGGGGTCCCCTTGACGCGCGCAAACCGAACGGTATATTCGTACCTCCCGTCGGAATGAGCCGGGAGACGACCTCGTATCCAAATGGGACAGGTCCTTTGTATGAACCCGATCTTCTCCCTTCACCTACTGTCGTTCTACTTTCCTCCAACTTGCCGCGCTGACTTCAAACGCGAGTAGAGAATCCACGAACCGATACCAAGATACGGGGGGTTGTATACAAGAGTTCCGCAGCCCTCCGTTCTAACCGAAGCCATGCCAGCCGAGTCTTAATCCAGATTTCGAAGGTGCAATCTTGAGCCATGCAGATCGGCCCGGTTGGGATCCGGGGGATTCTCACCTTCCCCTGCGACTCTAGGAAGGACACGCCGAAGTGTGGCGATCGTAAAGGCGGAAATTGCTGAACAGCAGTGCCGCCGTCGTGGATTGCGAGCCCGCACGTCGGGGACGCTCACTGAAGTTGGACCGGGCGCAATGACGAATCGGGCTTCCTTTTGATTCCTTATGTGGGCAAGACCTGGTCCTCGCGAAGACGGTACTCTGGTTCACTCTCATCGCCAGCGACGTCGCGACAAGATCTCGGTCATTTCCGGAATCTCGGTAAGCCCCTCCGCCAACGCCTGGGTCGCTACTGTCAATTCTGGTGCGGCCACATAGCCGCTTGCGCCTCGAGCACTTTCCCTCCTATGCTCCGGAGCTCACCCCCAAGGAAGGGTCTGGTCTGGGGCGAAACGTGCCCTCGCCAATCGTTGCCCAATGATGTGGAGGAGCTGGTCGAGGACGTCATCCGCTCGATCAACGGTATTGGTATGTCCACCCGGAAGCTGCACGGCTGCATACTGCAATCCGACCTGCCCCTTTTTTTCGCTGGCCAATTGCCTTATTGATGCAGCAATCCATAGTGTCGACGCTGTCGAATCGTCTGTTCTCGACGGTGTTCAGACGTGACACTCGGATCGTCGGGTCGTGTCTTCTATGATTTAGCGATCACTCGGAGCTGGAGCCCAACGTGCAATGCTTGAGAACGACGAACGCGGGGGCAAGCGTGGATTGGTGAAATTCTCAGCCCGAAATCGTCGCAGGCCCAAGTGGATTCGCGCAACCACAGCCGCTCGCGTTCAAGAAGCACCTCCGCATACGTTGGACCTCCCCAAGGGGCGCTTCGTCTGGTAGTCTCCACAATTTTCTTGCGTTCCGGATCACCGGACGTTGGAAGAGGCGTCCGGCGAGACAGGGCGCAGATTTGCGTGATGCTTCGAACAACGATAGGAAGAAGGAGTCACCTCTATGTTCGCTCGTGTTGTGGAATTCCATTCGAAAGCTGGCCGAATTGATCAAGTCGGCAACAAGTTAAACAACAGCGTGCTACCGCTTCTGCAACAGCAAGTGGGCTTTGTCGACTTTCTTACGCTTGCCGACAAGACGGATCCCGAAAGGGTGGTGTGCATCAGTTTCTGGACCTCGCAAGAAGATGCTGACGAATATGACACCCAACACTATTACGCGATCGCCGACATATTGAAGTCACTCTTGGAGTCTCCCGCGACACTGGAGACATTTGAGGTAAATGCGTCAACAGCTCATCGCATTGCGGTCGGCAGCGTAGCTTGAGCGGACCCAGGGTCGCCTAACCTGATGAGAATGAGGGATGAACAAAGAATGTGACTTGGCGTAAGCCATTAGGGGACCGGAGACCGATAAACTTTCCCTACCGCCCCAGGCGTTCGAGACGATTTCCCTTGGGACAGAAACTGTTCTCGTAGTCGAGGATGAAGAGCCACTACGTCTGCTGGCTCGCATCATGGCATCCTCGATAGTGATACCGTATCGCTCGAAAAATCTTTTTTACCCGGCATTCGTTGCTTACCAAGATCCATCACGTCTTGCACGCTGGCCAGAGCGGCGAACGGGCTACCAGCTAAGGCCGGATTGTGACATCCGGTCCATCTAGCGCCGGACACATAGAGGACAGAAAATTGGTAACTCCGGTCATGACTTCAGCAAGAGAACAGCTTCAGCCGAGGGCAAACGTTATCATCGAGGCCGAGAAACCGACGGAACTCCCACTCCAGAAGTGCTTAGATGGTGTGGGCATTTCACTGCTCAGTGAGTGGGATGTATTGATTTTCGTGTACCGTCACGGAGCTAGTCTCACTACAGTCGACCGGATCGCCCGTCTTATCGGCTATCCAAGCGGGATCGTGAGTGACACCCTTGATCGACTGGAACGCGAGGAGCTTATCGAACGCTCACGGCCCTCCCGCGGGGTACGTTTTTACCGAATTCTAACTTCGATGGATTCTCGACGTTGGCTCTACCTCCGGCAACTCATCCGTCTGTCGGAAAGTCGTGCCGGGCGGCTGCAGTTGGCAGAACGACTGAAGGCCCCCTTTTCGGACTCGGGACGGAAGGAACAAGCGAGCTAAGTCCAGAAAGGGAAGACAAGCAGTTATGGCTAAAGACGGTTTGATTAAGACTGGCATCAAGGGCCTTGATTCCATCCTGCTGGGCGGGATCCCGAGGACCAATGTGATCTTGGTTCAGGGCGTGACCGGAAGCGGAAAGACCGTAATGGGCTCGGAGTTTATCTATCGTGGGATCGCCCTATATAACGAGCCTGGGCTGATCGTAGTGTTTGAGACAAGTCCGGAGAAACTCATCCGAGACGCTGCTGGATTCGGCTGGAATCTGGATGAACTGCAGCAACAGAAGAAGCTGCAAATCATCTTTACCAGTCCGGAGGTGCTCGATCAGGAATTGCGTTCGCCGGACAGCCTGCTGCTCGAAACAGCGAAGGAAATTGGCGCGCAGAGGATTTTTGTAGATGGAATCGGGTTGTTAAACACTAATCTAGTCGACAGCAACCCCGTACACCGCACGTACCGCGAATTGTTACAGCAATTAATCGAGTCGTTGCACCGAGAGAATCTCACCGCCATGTTTTCACTCGAGCTTGGCAACGCCCACGATTCGATTGCTGCTGCTGCGGGATCGATTGATTTCCTTGCCGATACGATCATCCAATTAGGCCGCGAACGGCATGGTCGGCGCATGCAACGGACCTTGGAGATCTTGAAGAGCCGGGGCCAAGATTACGAGTGCGGTGAACACACTCTGCACGTAACCGGGGGCTTGGGCTTGGAAATTTTCCGTCGCGTTCAGGCGCCTCTCCCCGCTAAATCCTTCCAGCCCACTTCCAGCACCATGCGGTCCGTCATTGGGGTCGAGGCTATCGACACTCTCATTGGCGGCGGCATTTTTGATGGGTCCACCACAATGGTCGTGGGGGTGTCAGGAGTGGGAAAGACTGTGCTGGCCACGCAGATTCTGAGGGAAGGATCTCTGAAACAAAAGACAAGGGGTTTACTTATTTCCTTGGATGAGCACCCAGCGCAAATCATACGTAATGCCCAGACTTTGGGGCTGAACCTGGAAGAACAGGTCGCCGACGGAACCATCCAAATTATGTTCGAGAGTCCTCAAGAGTTGGACATTGATGCGCACTATGCTCGCATTGTTCAAATCATCGAGGAGCGGGACATACAACGGATGGTGATTGATGGAATGACAAGTTACAGCACTGCGATCGGAGAAGTCGGCGTGTACCGCGATTTCTTCCACGCCATGGTGGCCTACAGCAAGCAGCGTTTGATGACGAGCTTCTTCAATTATGAGAATCCAGAGTTCCTCGGGATCTCGTCCTATATGCCGGATTTTCCGCTCAGCTCCATCGTGGATAATCTTATTCTGCTGAGCTTGGTGGAAATCAACAACTCGCTTCACCGCTGCATTTCGGTAGTCAAGTCACGGGGAAGTAAACATTCCTTCGATACTCGCGAGTTTGTGATCGGACAAGGGGGAATCTCTCTGGTGCCGCTGCAGCAGAACCCAGTCCCCGGGTTGCCGTTGCAGAGCTACTCCAGTCTCTTGAGCCGTGCCCCTACAAGGTTCTCTCTCCCAACGCGAATAGAGAATGGTGCCACAGTAGAGGGCAAAAAATGACCTCAGAAGCGTCTGGACGAATTGACGCACCCGAGTATTCGCCTCCAGCGACTCCGATCCTCCCCCCCTGCGATAGCACCCTGCTAAATGAAAAGGGCAATATGCAGGTCTCACCCGCCTTGCGCGCCGATTTGCTCGATTTCAAAGCTTGGAGCGAGATTCTGACGACCTATGGCCGCACCATGAGAGTGGCAGTCGCATTAACCGACTCCCAAGGCCAACTGTTGGGAAAATGTCACAATCCACAGCCGGTCTGGCAGCTGGTTAATAACGCTGTACGGGGCCGGGGCCCTGGATGTCCCTTCTGCATCACCACGCGTTTGCCTTGTACTGCAGTTGCGGACGCCTTGCAAACAGGCGGGGTGGTGATGGTGCGTGACCAAGCTGGCTTAACCCATGTCGTGGTCCCACTCCTATTGGGCAAGCTGCGATTTGGGGCCATCGTTGCGGGGCAAGTGTTCGATCGATATCCCGATTCTCTAGTGTTGCGCCGCGTGGCGAAGGACTTTGGTGTTTCGGAACAGCAACTTTGGGAATTGGCCAAGGAGCAGCGCCCTGTAAGCAGCGCTGTCCTCCAGGCATCTGGCGATTTGCTTTGTGCCCTGGGTAATGCATTTCTACGGCAACGCTACAGCGCGATCCTCGAGGCAAAGCTGGCGGAGACAAACGGACGTTTTCGGTTGCTTGTAGAGGGAGTTATGGACCATGCGCTTTTCACAATGGATTCAACCGGATGTGTGACCAGTTGGAATGGCGGAGCCGAGCGCTTATTGGGTTACGTTGAGGCCGCGATCATGGGTCAGAATTTCTCTTGCATTTTCACTCGAGAAGATATTCAGAATCGCGTACCCGAGAAACAGCTACACAAGGCTCTGATAGCAGGCCGGGCGGACGATGAGGGATGGCGCGTCCGGGGCGACCGGAAGCAGTTCTGGGCCAATGTCAACATTACAGCATTGGAAGCAGATCCGGCTATCTCTCGCAGCTTTGCCATCATCGTGCAGGATGTGACCGAGCGGAGGAAAATCGCCACCGTGCTGGAAGAGGCCCGGCAGGAGCGCGAGGGCCTACAAGAAAAGCTTCTATCTCACGTCTCGCACGAACTCCGCACTCCGCTGACGGCGATTTACATTTTCACAACCAATTTGTTGGATGGCGTATATGGTGATTTGACCCCCCACCAACACGAGCCCTTGACGTTAGCGCTAGACAATGTCAAACAACTGAAAAGTATGGTCAGCGATCTCCTCGACATAACCCGCGTCGAGACCCATAAACTCACTGTTGAGCCTCAGCACCTAAGCTTGGCCAGGTTGATTGACGAAGTTCTCAGCACATGTCTCACCAATGCCGCAGCGAAGAATGTCACCTTGCGTTCCGACGTTGCCCCAAGCCTTCCTTTTACTTGGGCAGACCCGGCCCGTGTGCGGCAAATTCTCATCAACCTTATCGATAACGGAATCAAGTTCGCGTCCCGAGGTGGAAGCGTTACTGTCGCAAGTCCGCCCTACGTGGAAAACGAAGGGTTCTTGTGTCTTTCAGTATCCGATACGGGATGTGGAATCAGCAGTGAAAACCGCGAGATTGTCTTCGACCGCCTGGCCCAGGTGAGAAGCACCACCGAAGCAAGTCGCAGCGGCCTGGGTCTCGGGCTGTTCATTTCGAGAGAACTGGTATCGCTGCACGGTGGTCGAATCTGGGTGGAGAGCGAACTGGGAAAAGGCAGCATTTTTTACTTTACCCTGCCAGTATTCTCGCTGGCCAAATTGTGTGCGCACGTCCTAACCGCGGCAAACCTAGAAGCAGGTTGCGTGACCCTCATTGTTGTGGACGTGGCCCAGGTCGAGGGAGCCGTTCAAGCGGATATCCTGCTGGAGGTAAGGAAGGTTCTTGAGAGCTGCATTCGTCCTGAGCAGGATGTGCTCTTGCCCTCGATGAGCGACGCTGAGCCGGTGAAGACCTTTTTCATTATCGCCTGCACTGACGCCAAAGGATTTGAGGTCATCGCAAGCCGCGTGGCCAGGGAGTTACGGAAGTTCGACAGCTCCTCAAAACTCAAGCCGGCAATTTCGTCAACAACATTGCTGCTAGCCCCCGGGCATTTCGGGGAAGAACAGATAGGCGACGTCGCGGCGCGAGTCGACCAATTGGTTCAAGCGCACCTTCTGGGCAAGGAGAGACTCCAATGACTGAGAAGAAAATCCTGATCATCGACGACGATCAACATCTCCAGCTGGGCTTGTCTGCCAGGTTGAGGGCAAGAGGCTATCGGGTGAGCTGCGCCGCCGATGCTATTTCTGCCATAACAGTTGCGCGCAAGGAGCTGCCAGATCTGATCATCCTCGATCTCGGACTGCCGGCAGGTGATGGGTTCCTAGTGTTGGAACGAATGAGAGACCTAGCAGATCTCGTGGCAATACCCGTCATTGTGCTCAGCGCCCGAGATCCGACTGACAATAAGAAACGTGCTCTGGACGCCGGCGCTGTGGCCTTCTTCCAAAAGCCTCCAGATAATCATGAATTCTTGGGCGCAATCCGGCACGCGTTGGGAGAGACCATGGCACTGTCAACATTCCTTAAGACCTGAATCTCAACTGGAACGAACTGGGCTGCCTGACAAGCTGATGGTGCTTTCCCTCTTCACCACGAAACTGTTGGGTGGCAATTTGGTTATTTGGCTTCCCAACCTATGACGACGATCTGCGCCATTCCCGATAGACAAGCTCAGACAACTGAACAGCATTGGTGAGCGATGGCGTGGAAAGTCTAATGAACGGTTGCGGGTTGAGTGTTTGAACGCCACTTCTGTTCGGAACCTGGCCGATCCCAGGGAGAAGATCCCGCGTTTGGCGGCAGGAACATAACTGCGAGCGATCCCACAGCAGTGGATGAGAAAATCGAGGCAGGCCAGTACGCGAATAACGAGTGCAAAGATCAAGGAGACATTCCTGCTTCCCGATCCGACGCTTAGTTCACTATTTTATTGTGATGCACATGGACTGCAAGCATCTTTTCGTTGCAGTCCTTCCTGATCATCTGGAGATCGTTTACTAGTCGGAGGTATGCCGAACGAGGTAAGCTGTCGTGGGGATATAGTAACCGACCAGCGGCGGCGTGCTCCCTGACTCGGGCAGCCTCATAAACTGCAAGCAGTCGAACTTCTTCGTCATCTCGCGAGAGTGTTGTGTATAGTGTCACTGATTTCATGATATGCCACAAACGATGACGGCGAATGCACCTATGGGACATGACCGACTGCCGGGAAAGGACTTTTCGGAACTAACGGACTAACCAACGTTTTATCTTTTCTCCGGCGGGACTCGTATACGTCTCTTTGACTCCGATTACGCGGTTCGCGAACGCCAAGACACTCGAGCCTAGTGTTCCAGAGAAATTACCTGATTCATGGGAACGTCGATGGTGAGATGCTCTGTACTCTCCGTGCCACCTACTCGAAGAATTGCATTTCCTTGAACTTCCGCCACGAATATATAAAATCCGTCTTTTCCCATGACCTTAACGTGATCTCCCTTTTCCAAAGTAGCCTCCTTGTGAGCCACTGGCCGCCCTGATGCATATAAGAATTACCAACTTCGCAGTGCCAAAGCAACGTCAGCCGATTTCGCCACCAGCTTTTTTCATTTCACGATTGGCGACCTCGATGGTTCGTTTGCCTCCTTCGGGCATGGCGTCACGAGGGCTCGCCTCCTGGTTCGTCGGAACCTGCTGGATTTGAGTGGGATCGGCGAGAACCGGGGCCTGCTCCGCCGGGAGAACAATACCAATCTCGGTGGGCTCTCCCATTGCTCGAGGGAGCATGCGGCCAGTTTCTCTCGCTATCGAATTGAGATCAAACACCAGCGGGGAAGACACCTGCTTGCCACTGAAGGTGAGGAGTTGTTTTGTCAAACGCGCGCCCCGCTTAGACGCGGCGGTGATAGCCTCGACATATCCCCTTCGCGGGTCATTGGCACCAAGATCATCTAGCAAAAGTTCCGAACTTCCCAGAATCACATTCAAAAGGTTGTTGAAGTCGTGTGCTACCCCGCCCGCCAGCCGCCCGATGGCTTCCAGTTTGCTTGCCTGTTGTAATTGCTCTTCCGATCTGCGTGCCCCCTCGGCATGTTTGCACCAGGTGATGTCGCGGATGTTGCACTGCACCACCCGGGTTCCGCCCACTGTATAAACATTACTGACAAACTCTACCGCAAGGCGGCGACCGTCTCTGGTTTCGAGGGGCAAATCGTCGTAACGGATAACGTCCTGGGTTTGTAAATCAGCGAAACTTAAACGGCTGGCGGAAATGCCCTTGACAGGACCGATTTCCCAGAGATCCTTCCCCACTAACTCGGCATGCGAATATCCCAACAGTTTGGTAAGGAACGGGTTCACATCCAGCACTTGCCCCGTCGCAAAATCGAGAATCAATATGCCGTCTTGGGCAGCTTCAAACAGCCGTCGGTAGCGAACGTCGGAAGCTTGCAGCGCTTCCTTGTCTCGATTGCGTACTGAAATATCGCGAATGGCACGGGAGTTTAGCCCGCCCTCCCGCACCTCCATCGGAGCCAGGCTGATCCCTACCGGAATTTTGCTCCCATCCTTGCGCCCTAGCTTGCGCTCAACCATTGGGTGTCTCCTCCATCCGCGGTCGTGCCATGCAGCGGATAAGCTTTTGAGCACGGCTTCGTCTCTACTGATCGTGCCGGGCTGTCGCATTTACCCACTCGAGGTTCTTGTCGGAAAGGGTAAAACTCGACAAAGCCGGGCTGCTTTTGCAGAATCGGAAGTACGGCTCTCTTTAATTTGTTGTCGAGTTGCTTGCTTCGGTCAACTTTCGATAGCCATTCCACAACGCGAGCAAATAGTTATGTGCCTGCTTCTTTGCAAATAGTTTTTCAATACATGATGTAGCTCTGCCTACCGCTTCGTCGAAACGCCTCTTAAACCGTCTGGTGATCTGCCTCACCACAGAGATTCCAGCAGACCACCAGACGCGAAGCGCTCCCAAGGGGGAGCGCAAGCGTGTGCGACTGCGCCTCTTGAACGCGATGGGGGCGCCTGGATCCATTGACCCGCCTGGGGCGATTTCGCGTTAAAGAACTTCACCAGTACACTGTTGTTACGATGAGGCGTTGCATGTACCGGTCCATGTCCGAGTAATGACTAAGTCATAGAAAACACAGCCTGGGGATCTCAGTGGCGAGTGTCCAACAGTGTCAGAGACAGACGATTCGACACTTCGGGCCTTAACTAAGTCGAGGCCCCACGATGCCTTCAGTGCTTTAAGTCAGGATTCATCGACTTCACGGGCGAAGGCGGTTCGGCTACACAGCCTCTTCCTCAAATGTGAAAATCTTTCTGAGGCAAAAAGGTGTGTTCCAGGTTGGATTAGAGGGGGCAGGTCAGTTAAAGCGCTGCCTCCCTCGTCGCGGGACCACCGGGGTCACGCCTGCGATGCATAGTGCCTGAGTTTACGGTAAAGCGTCGTTTTTCCGATACCCAATAGTCTTGCCGCACGCAGCTTGTCGCCATTGAGTTCAGCGACGGCACTCAGGATAGTCTGCTTCTCGAGCTCTGCTATCCGAATGATCTTGCCGACGTGGCCGTTTCCGTTCGAGGCTTCCGGGCTTGGGAAATTCGCAATCTCCGGTGGCAAATCTGTGGCCTCGATCTGGGAGCCGCTGGTAAAGGCGCAGGTGCGCTCCACGCAGTTTTCCAGTTCGCGCACGTTGCCGGGCCAGTCGTAGACCATCATGGCCTTAAGCGCTTCTCCGCTGAAGCTTTTCCCCTGTCCGGAATCGCGCACAATGCGTTCCAGAAACTGCGTGATGAGTAGAGGAATGTCCTGCCGCCGCTCACGCAGGGGGGGGATGCGGAGGCTGAGTAAGTTGAGATGGATGTAGAGGTCGCGCCGGAATGTGCCCTGCATCACGGCTTGCTCCAAATCACGGTTGGTGGCCGCCAGGATGCGAACGTTGATGAGAGCAGGCCGGGTGCTGCCGACCGTGCCAATTTCCTTTTCCTGTATGGCACGCAACAGCTTGGCTTGGAGATCGACGGGAAGTGCAGCGACTTCATCGAGGAAGACGGTTCCGCCTTCGGCAATGGCCGTCAGGCCCTCCTGGGAGTCGGTGGCGCCGGTGAAGGCACCTTTGACGTAGCCGAAAAGCGCACACTCGATCAGAGCGGGCACCAAGGATCCGCAATCGATCGGAATAAAGGGCTTGTCGCGGAAAGGACCGGAATAGTGGATGGAGCGCGCGACCGTCCCCTTGCCAGTGCCACTTTCGCCCAGGATCAGAACCGGGTGCGTACTGTTCGCTGCTCTCGCGATGATGCGGTAGAGCTTCTGCATTTCGAGAGCTCGACGGCCGGCGAGTCCTTGTTTGGACCCACCTTCTCCCGCTCCAGACGGTTCCCCGACTTCAGCTTCAAATGGCTGGCACCGCCCTCCAGCTGTTTCCCTTCGTCCATGAGGAAGGGGCTGGTCACGTGGTCGTAGGCGTTCACGGTTATCAAGATCTTGCTGTGCGTGCCAATCGAGGTAGGTCCTTGCAGTCCCCCCCGCTGGTTCCAGGCTTTCTTTCCGTTCCATTATGGCCTCGTTTCCCTGCGTGAAAACCAAGACTTGGTACTCCGTTCGGTCTTTTCGTCCATTGTCGGCACGACACTAAGCACAACTGCTACCAACGAGTGCGGCTTCGGAGTGCGTTAAAGTAATGTCCATGAGTCCACCGTTGCCCCACTTCGCGTGGTTGCTTTAGACATTGCATGTACCGCTCCATCTCCGAATAATGGCTAAATCACAGAAAACACGGCCTCGGGATCTCAGGGGCAGAGTGTCTACACTGTCACGAGACAGACGATTCGACACTTTCGGGTCTTAACTAGATGGATGTCCCACTCAATCTTCAGTGGTTGCAGCCGGGGCCCCATCGTCTTCTCTTCTGACGACTCGTCGACAGTGGATCTCCGTCGATTCCAGCAGCTCAAGATCACGGTGATCCACGGGTCACAGAGCGAATGGCGGCTTCACCCCATCAAACGCAACGGCTCTCTACCCAATAAAAATTGGCGGAGCCTGAACTAGCCCCCCAGGAATTAGTCCTGCGGAAATGTGACTTCTCCATTTAGGATGGCAATATCAAAAGCGCAAGCTCGGTCCCCGCTTGCTCGTGCCCGGACGTGCGGTTCGGCACTGTCACCTCGCAGTTTGTCAGCCACCTTGTCAACTGCCAGAGGCCTACTGAAGTAGTAGCCCTGGATTTCGTCACAATGATGTTTCCGCAGGAATGACATTTGCTCCTCGTTTTCGACGCCTTCGGCAATTACCTTGAGGTGTAGGCTTTTTGCCATTGCGATAATTGCGGTTGTGATCGCCGCGTCATCAGGATTCGTGGCGACGTCGTGAATAAACAAACGGTCGATTTTGAGCTTGCTAACCCGAAACTGTTTCAAACAACCGAAATTGGAATATCCCGTCCCGAAGTCGTCAATCGCTAGGGTCAACCCCATGGCCTTTAATTCCTGAAGAACTGAGAGCGTCACGTCTGCATTCACGAGCAGAAGGCTTTCCGTCAGTTCAAGTTCGAGGTATTGAGGGGCGAGCCCCGTCTCCTGGAGCAACCTCCGGATGAGTTCGCAGAAGTCCTCCTGCCGAAACTGGATCGCCGATACATTGACTGCGACCGATACTGCGGGGAGCCCCTCATCTTGCCATTTTCGGGCCTGAGAGCAGGCCGTCCTGAGCACCCATTCGCCGATTGGCACGATTAAGCCGCAGTTCTCGGCAATTCGTATGAACTTATCAGGAGGAACGAGACCCAATTCCGGGTGTTGCCAGCGCAGCAGTGCTTCCAACCCAATGATCCTCCCAGTAGCAATGTCCAACTGCGGTTGATACATGAGAAAGAATTCTTTCTTGTCGAGCGCCAGTCGCAAGCTGCCCTCCAAGGTCAATCGCTCCACTGCCTGAGCGTTCATGTCCTCGGTAAAGAACCGAAAGTTGTTCTGTCCCTTTCCCTTGGCGCAACACATGGCCGCATCCGCATGCTTGATCAGGGCCTCGCTGTCCGCACCGTGTTCCGGGAAAAGGCATATGCCGAGGCTATAACTAACACTGAGCGGGTGACCTTGAACGACGAATTCATGGGTCATTGCATCCATGAGACGCTTAGCGGCAAGCGTCACGTCGGTTAAGTCCTTGAGTCTAGTCAACACGATGAGAAATTCGTCGCCTCCGACCCGAGCAACGGTGTCCTGTTCCCGCGCCCATGTCTTAAGCCGTTCTGCAACTTCTTGCAAGAGAAGGTCCCCGACCGGGCGCCCCAGCGAGTCATTCACGTCTTTGAACCGGTCGAGGTCGAAGAACAGAATTGCGATTTTGTCCTTGTGACGACGAGCGCCAGCCAGTGCCGTGGCCAAGCGATCCTGAAGAAGAGTCCGATTGGGTAGTCCCGTTAGAGCGTCGTAGTAGGCAAGGTATCGAACCTGCTTCTCAGCCTCCTTGCGCTGAGTGATGTCCTGCTTGATCGCAACAAAATATCGATTGGCCGTATTGCCGACGTGCTGCGTTACCGGCGTGATCGTCATCTCTTCGGTGTAGGTAGTCCCATCTTTCCGTCGGTTGACAAGCTCGCCTCGCCAGACCTCGCCTGATGAAATCGTTGACCAGAGATCTGCATAATAACTTTCCGGCTGTTTTCCCGATTTCAACAAGCGAGGGTTCTTGCCCAATACCTCCTCCTGGTTGTAGCCAGTCATCATCGTGAATGCATGATTCACCCACACGATTGTGCCCTTGGAATCGGTGATCACAATCGCATTGGCAGCGGCTTCGAGAGCTGCAACTTGCAAGTACAAGCGTTCCTCAGCATGTTTGCGCTCATCGATGTCCATGCTGATCCCGGCCATGCGAGTCGTGTGCCCGGTCTCATCGTGGAAGGCACGTCCTTTGGCGGCTTGCCAGTGCACGCTGCCATCCGGCCAAACCACACGGAATTCCAAACTGTACTCTCTCTTTTCCTCGATGGCCGCGTTAATCGCGTCCCCCAGCATCTTCCGATCATCGGGATGGACGCTGTTCATCAACACCTGAAAGTTCGCGGTGCTCTCTGGCCGCAAGCCCAGTAACTCTTTGGAGATATCTGACCAGACCTGTTCGTCCCTAATCACATCCCAGTCCCAGAAACCGATCCTCGCCGCTTCCACGGCCATCCGCATGCGTTCGTCGCTTCGTTGCAACTCAACTTGAACCACTTCGCGTGCGCTTGTCTCCTGTCCGTAGCTCCTTTGAACCTGCCAGGTTGCGAATCGCGCGATCATGAGAGCGACGGCTACTGCTAGCACAACGAGTAAAACAAGATAACGATGGACTCTGTCATAATCAACCTGTGCTTGCCTGACAGCTGCGTCCACTTCGTCGCTTTGAAACTCCACAAACTCGTCCCACGCGGCGTGATATTTCTGCAGCGCAGGTATTGTTTCCTTGACTATGACCGCTTCCGCCTCGTCGTGTTTGCCTTCATCCGCAAGTAAATGGATCGCTCGGAGATAACTTTCCAAATAGGGTTCTCTAGCCTTCTTCACCTCAGAGAGTAGCTGCTTCTCTTCCTCGGATTCACGGTAGTGTTCGCTCTCCGCCAGCAGTCTTGTAATTTCATTGCTGTTCTCAGAACTGACTGCTGACAGCGTGTTGACAAGTAGTCTATTCTCCACCAGGACCATCTCCATTGCGATACGGCTATTGTCGTCGGAGAGCTTCAACGCTCTTCGTGCCACCTGCAGGTCGACTAACTTCCTCCCGGTGACGTCGAAAAAGGTCTCGTCGATTGCTTGCATCCGGCGAAGCCCGAACTGGGCGATGCCCGCCAAGAGGGCAATGAGGACAGTAAACGCGATGCCTAATTTCAGCGCTATGCGTTTGGTCTTCAATGCGAACTCCGGTGAGTGCCCTCTCCCGGGTTTGGAGAGAAAGGTCCTTCCGGAAGAAACCATGGAATCGTTGCGCATCGGAGGGTTCGAAATGAGAGGTACTGCGAGAACATATTCAAAACCAAGAACCGATACCGATCCCTCTTTACCTTAACTTTCTGCTTACTTGTGTGGTGAGATAGACGACGGGCTAGGTACTGCTCAGGGCGTTTTATCCCAATTTGACCGTACTCCTGCTGGGGAGGCCACCATAGTTACGAAAGGGAGCCGCTTGCGAGGGCAGCTGACCAACTTGCTGAACTGTGCTCTGTTTCTACATCCTGATTCCAGGTGCGTGCGGTGCGAACGACTCCGATGCGATTGAAGGCGAGGTGGGGCTCGGAGCAGTACCCATCCAACTTCGTCTCCGACGATCCGGCTATTTAGACACAAGGCCATTTGATCCAAATTGACCAGAAAACTCCCCGGATTCCTGAAATCATGGCTTTTATGCGGAAAAGAAGAACCAAAAGCAATCCGCCAAAGTGACCCCTGCCGGAGTCATCAAGGAAATGGTGAAGCCGAGGGTGGCTATGTCTGCCAGAGAGGAGCACGACATCGTTCTGAGGGGATTTCCAGTCCAGTCGTGGAGAACAATGTTGAAAAGTGAACTTGCGATCGAAAGAAAGCCGCGGCCGACGGCAGACACTTACAAAAGGGAGCTACAATCAACTTTGTACTCGAACCGTCATTATGAAATTCGTGACTTCGGATCGAAGAGTTGCTACGAGCGCTTCACTCACAGTACTGTGCTCCGTTCTGTGGTTCGTCACCTACACCTTTCATCCTGTGTCACTTGCCGCCCAGTCTTCGCCCGACCAAGCCGATAGCTCGGGCGCGCAGGAAAAGCAAGCTCGGAAACTCGCGACTCAAACAAAGACCATAACCGGTTGCTTGCAAAAAGGCTACGAGCCGGGCGAGTTTTCAATAACAGGCGAAGATGGCAAGGTCTGGGGTCTACGCAGCAGCGCCGTTAAGCTTGGCGGGCACCTCGGGCATAAGGTGACTGTCAGCGGCCTTATAACCCACGAATCGAAGGCGGGAGATACGAAAAAGGCGAACACGGAGAGCGTACCCGGCAACGATGAGTCCGGCGATCTGCGCGTTGCGAGCTTGAAGATGGTCAGCACGACTTGCGGCAAATAACGCGACTGGTGCTTTGGGGTTAAGGTGAACTCTGGCCTGTCGATTGTTGACTCCTTGGACCGGGGTTCTGAGCGCTTGACCGACCAATCCTCGGAGCTGAGGGGGAGGAAGCCCGTAGCGTATAGGCCACACCCCTGCCGCCGCCCAAGTTCTCGACGCTGCGGTAGTGCGAGATAGTCTGGCCGATCACTGGAGCAGAATCGTACGTCTGCGAAACCAGCAAGTCTATGAAAGCTGCGGAGTTGGCCGCATCGGGTGCGATCCTTGTCTCGATCACCAGACGGATCCCCGACTCACCGTCGCGCACGGCTTGTTCGCGACAATTCTCGAACCAAATGCTCGAAATCGGGGGGCAGTTTGCAGTTAACCGAGACACTCTCTCCCGAGTGCGGATGGACAAACTGAAGATACGCGGCATGAAGAGCCACGCGAGCAATTAGCTGTTCCGACGATTCCGCCCGGTGGTATTTTCTATCTCCGATAACCGGATGGCCCATCGCCGAAAATTGCGCTCGGATCTGATTCTGCAATCCTGTCACCAGTTCAACCCGGACGAGCGAGGCATCCGCGAAAAGCCGTTCTACGGAATATCGAAGTTCGGCACGAGCCGCCTGGGGGTCTCTCGCCGTGCGCAGCTGTTGAAACATTCCTTGACGTCGAAAATAGTGCACGAGCGTCCCTGCCTCAAGATCGAGACGGCCGCGGAGTACCGCGAGATACTGCCTTACGGGAGTGTGGTCGAGAAACTGTCGCACCAGCGCATCTCGAGCCACGCCGGTCTTCGCAAATAGCAGAGCCCCGGAGACAAAACGATCGATGCGATGCACGACGGAGGCTCGTTCTCTCTTCAGCTTCAGTTCTGCGGAAAGCAGAGACAAAGCGGACGGAGTATCGGAGCCCTTAATCGGCACAGCCAGAAGTCCGGCCGGCTTGTCGAGAACGACCACGGCATCGTCTTCGTAAAGCACGGAAATCGCCCGGGAGAAACGAGGCCGGCGCCGGTCTTCGTGGGCCGAAGCCTGATCCGGCTTTCCCGCACGCCTGCGAGTCTT
>Ga0182015_10001414_pt1 | contig 31771 bp, 27 predicted proteins | sample 712P3MmetaG_FD_120478 | JGI IMG/M metagenome (GOLD analysis project Ga0182015, IMG submission 120478) | Permafrost microbial communities from Stordalen Mire, Sweden - 712P3M metaG | ecosystem: Environmental > Terrestrial > Soil > Wetlands > Permafrost | place: Sweden: Stordalen | collected... | reverse complement strand
TAGCCTTCACCGAAAGCTCCGAAGGCAGTTCCGGAAAGTGCAGCGACTCCGGCTTGCTCGAGAAGAGCATCCGCCAGCGGTTTCGACTTCCAGCCACTCTTCGTAATGTTCGGGAAGACATAGAATGCGCCTTTCGGCATACGGCAGGAAAAACCCTTGATCTTATTCAAGCCAGCGACGAACACATCGCGCCGCCGTTTGAACTCTTCGCACATATGATCCACCGAACTCTGGTCGCCGCGAAGGGCTTCGATACCGGCCATCTGCGTGAAGCTTGCTGTACAGGAATTCGAATTCGTCATCAGGCGAGTGATGTGCGCCGCCAGGTCCGGACGCATGACGCCGTATCCCATGCGCCATCCAGTCATCGCGTAGGTTTTCGAAAAACCATCCAACAGGATGGTTCGCTCTTGCATCCCCGGCACAGACATAATGGAGAAATGCTGGCCTTCAAAAAGCAAGCGGCTGTAGATTTCATCCGATAAAACGATAATATTGCGGTCGCCGATGATCCTGGCCACTTGCTCGACATCCCTGCGCTGCATGACGCCGCCGGTTGGGTTCTGCGGCGAATTCAGGATGATCAGTTTCGTGCGCTCCCTGATCAGACCCGCGAGTTCATTTACGTCCAGCGAAAAATCGTGGTCTTCGCGAAGCTGGATCGGGACCGCCTTGCCGCCTACGTAGTTGATCATCGACTCATAAATGGGGAATCCGGGATTGGGATAAATAGCCTCATCTTCCTCATCGATAAGCGTCAGAATCGTAAAGAAAATAATTGGCTTACCGCCAGGCACAACTACAACTTCTTCGGGTGAAACCTTCACCCCGCGCGTGCGGCTCACATACTCGGCGATCGTCTGCCGCAATTCGGGCAGGCCGGCGGACGGACCATAATGAGTCCAGCCCTTATGAAGCGCGTTCACCGCAGCATCAATCACGTTCGGAGGGGTGTCGAAATCCGGCTCGCCAATTTCGAGGTGAATGATGCTCTTCCCTTGACGCTCGAGCGCTCGCGCCTTGTTTAAAACTTCGAAGGCAGTTTCCGTACCCAGCCGCGACATGCGGCGGGCCAGTTGTAATGCGTATTGTGTGGTTTGGGCCATGATGACCGACGCTCCTAACAACCGAACGGCACATTATACGCCGGGATCAAGGGGGCTTTGACGCGCGATGGGCACACCCGTCAAAGTCTGGGGAAATCGGAATCGCTTCCTTTACGTTGGTAAATCCTTCTTCGATGGACTACTCCGAGACGCTGTGCTCTTCGCTTTGAGCACGAAGCACGCGATCGACGGAGTATGGCGCGCGGTGGCGGGGCTCGTGGTAGTGGCGCACTTGCATCTCCCCGAGCAGGCCAATCGCGAGCAGATTCAAGCCGCCGAGGAGCAGGCCTAGAGCGGCCATCATCAACGGGCCGTGAGCTCCCATGACGGGGACATGCCGCAGAAACTTCTCCGCGCCCAGCCACGCTACGATAGCGCTGCCGCCCATCATGCTGATCACACCGAATGTCCCGAAGAAGTGCAAGGGACGAGAAAGATAACGGAGTAAAAACCGGATCGTGATGAGATCGAAGAAGACACGGAACGTGCGCGAGATGCCGTAATGCGAAATGCCACGCTCGCGATTCATATTGCGGATGGGCACTTCACAAATCGAGGCGCCGTACCACGAGGCAAGCGCCGGGATAAAACGGTGCAACTCCCCATAAAGCGGCACCTGCTCGAGAATCTCGCGGCGATAGGCTTTGAAGGTTGTCCCGAAATCGTGAATATCAACGCCGCTCAGCTTCGCCATCAGCCAATTGGCCAAGCGCGAGGGGATGCGGCGCATCCAGAAGTTATCCACACGAACCTTGCGCCAGCCGCTGACGATGTCATAGCCGGCCGCAATCTTCTCCAGAAAAATCGGGATGTCCGCGGGATCGTGTTGCAGATCGCCATCCATCGCAATGATGTATTCGCCGCGAGCATGGTCGAAACCCGCAGCCAGCCCGGCGGTTTGCCCGAAGTTGCGGCGGAGCTTGACCACCGTGACCCGGCTATCGACGGCCGCAATTTCGCGCAGCATGGCGAAAGTGTGATCGGCGGACCCATCGTCGACGAGCACGATTTCGAAACTCTCGCCCGCCGCCTCCATCACCGCCTTCAGGCGGTCGTAGAGATCGGTGACGTTCTCTTGCTCATTGTGTAGAGGTACGACGATGGAGTATCTGGGCACAGTCCTTCTATTATAGCGTGAACCCTTCCACGAACTCTAGCGTTCGTTCCACAAATCCACAAATGTATCCGCGACGTGACGCCGTGGTGTCAGCCCTCGGATCTGAGCCGGTCGGCTTACCCCTGCTCTTTCAGCTTTAATCGGGATTTGTTCTCTTCCATGAATGCTTTGATGTCGTTGGCTGCCCCCAAAAGCCGATTCCACTGCTCGTAATATAACGTGACCGGAAAACGTCCCAGGCCATAGACGCTGACGCCGCCCTTTTCTCCAACCTTGAAAATCAGGTCTCCGCTACGCTTTTTCGTCTCTACTTCTTTTTCCAACTGCGACAGGCGGGCTTTCAGTTCTTCGTACGTCGGCTCTGACATGCGATTCCTCGTTTATGAAGTTTGAAGTTCAATGTCAGCTCCTATAGTAACTGGCCTCCGCCTGCCTCATGCAACTTTCAGGCACAATTCAGAATCTAGCTTTGTGCGGCAGTCGAGTTTCGCTTGTAAAGGTATGTAAAACCGAGCCGTTGCCCCGGGAATCGATCTCCAGACTGTTAGAATAGTCAAACGCCCGCGCACAGGCTGGAGGGCCGTTCTTCAGGAGAGATCATTGTTCATTCGCTACGCCGCGAGGCTTCTTGTTCTCTTTTCACTTGCCAGTTCTCTTCCGATAGTCGCTGCTGCCCAGCAAACGCAGGCGCCAGACGCAAGCCCTTCGCAAACCCCAGGCAGTCCTTCGGGAACACCCTCGGGAACAAATGAGAAGCCGAAAGACACTGAGCCGAAAGAACTCGCCACGCCCGTTCCCGCCAACCCCGACAAGAACGCAGGAACCTCGAATGACCGGCTTTTCTTTGCGCTTCCGAACTTCCTTACCTTGCAGAATGCCGGAAAGGTGCCGCCCCTTACCTCGGGACAAAAATTCAAAGTGGTCTTTCGGAGTTCATTCGATCCCGTGCAATATGCCTGGTATGGATTTTTGTCGGGGATTAGCCAGGCGGAGAACAGTGAGCCCGGTTATGGTCAAGGCTGGGAAGGTTACGCTAAGCGGTATGGCTCGGCGTTTGCCGATGGAACGATTGAAAATTTTATGACGGGCGCCGTCTTCCCGTCGCTACTGCACCAGGACCCGCGTTTTTTCCAATCTGGCAAAGGCACATTCGTGCACCGGACTGAGTATGCGGTAAGCCGAATCTTTGTCACCCGGACGGATTCCGGGAAATCCCAATTCAACTACTCTGAAATTCTTGGTAGCGCCCTGTCGGCGGCAATCTCCACCAATGCCTATCATCCTCGCTCCTTCATCACGACTCGTTACGACCCGAGCACCGGCATGGTGCAGTACGTTTACAATGCGTCGGATCGCACTTTGCCGAATACTGTCAGCGTGTGGGGAACCCAGGTGGGATACGACACCATCACCATCGTCATAAAGGAATTTTGGCCCGATATCCATCGCAAGCTGACGCACAAGCACCAGGCCGATGCGCCCCAGAACTCAAACCCCAATCCCTAAAGCGGGCGATGTTGCCGACGGCGTCCGCTCAAAAAGACCAGCAACTCGGAGTGAAAACGTTAATCACCGGCAGCAGTGGTCACCGGGGTGAAGCGCTGGTTCGGACCTTGCGGGAGAGAAATCGCGGCATTATCGGGCTCGACGCTCTCCCATCGCAATTTACGGATGTGGTTCGGTCCATCGTAGACCGGCATCTCGTAAGACGATGCATGGCAGATGTGGATGCCGTGATCCACACCGCGACGCTGCACAAGCCCCCCGATCGTAACTCACGATCGGCAGAGCTTCGTTGATACCAACGTCACGGGCACGCTCAATCTACTGGAAGAGGCCGTGCTGGCTGGGGTCAACTCATTTGTCTTCACCAGCACCACGAGCGCCTTCGGAAGCGCTCTTAGCCCGCCCGAGGGAAGCGCCGCGGCATGGATTACCGAAGACGTCACTCCCGTTCCCCGAAACATTTACGGTGTGACCAAAAGCGCGGCGGAAGAACTTTGCGAGTTATTCCGCAGGAAACATGCGCTGGCTTCGATCATCCTCAGAACGTCGCGCTTCTTTCCTGCGCCGGATGACCGCAAACCGACGCGCGAATCCTATGACGATAGCAACACTAAAGCAAACGAGTTTTCCTTTTTCGGCGAGTCGATATCGCGGATCCCGCAACCGCCCATCTGCTCGCCATCGAGCGCTCGCCCACCACCGGTTTCGGCCGGTACATCGTCAGTGCGACCACGGCGTTGATGCAGGCTGATCTCTCTGACCTGCGCCACAACGCGCCCCTGGTGTTTCGTCGCAGGATTCCGGAGTATGAATCTGAGTATGCGCGCCGGGGCTGGAAGACGTTTCGAGGAATCGACCGGGTGGATGTGAACGAACGAGCCAGAGCCGAATCAGGTTGGCAACCCCGCTGCGACTTCAGATTCACTTTCGTAAGACTGAAGTCCGATGCCGATCCGCGGAGCGCGCTGGCGCGGGCAATCGGGGTCGAAGGGTTACCACTCCGAAACCTTTGTCGAACGGCCTGATCCAGCCGAATGAGGCTCAACGTCGGCCAGTACGTTGGGTCGGAGCCGGGCGCGGATAAGGTACGCCGGTCTACGGAGCAGCCGGTTCCGGCTTGAAAATAACACCCTGGCTGGTTCTGCTGTTCATGATCACGCGCATGGGCCTATCAAAATGCAGATGTCGGACACAGCCGTCTTCGTCTACAGACGGCTGTTCGCTCAGCCACTCCCAATCTACCGAGCCTTCCCCGGCATCCGGATTTGCGGTAAAGTAGCCGATCTGAAATGCGGTGAGATTCTGGAAAAAATGACTGCCTTGCGAAGGCGTCACGCGAAAGTCTCGAAAGCCCGCTTCCACGATCACACGCGCTCCGGAGATTTCGTCCCACTCCACCGGAATTCCAAGCCACGGATCGTTCGATCCCCAGCGTCCGACACCAACCAGCAGGTACGGCCGGTTCTCAGCGCTCAACAGGCCATTAAAATGAGCCACGGCCTTGGCGACTTCCTGGCTCCTGCTCCGTTCGAAGCGCTGCGAATCGACGACCACGATGTCCTGCAAGTTCTCGATTCGGCCGTTGCCCAGAACTTTGTTGCTCTGGCAAAGGAGTTGTCGAGGGTCGACGTCGCCTATTGACAAGTCCTGGTGATCGCGCGAAAGGGTCAGCGGACGAACTTGCAGAAATCCAAACTCGGCCGGTTCGCCTGAATGGCGCGGCAAGCGGACCGCAAATTCGATCTCCACCGGAATGCCCAGAGCATGTTCCCCCGCCTTCACCAGGGTTTCGAGAATCGTGGCCAGCGGGAATAGATTATGTTTGAGGATCGGCGCGAAGCTCACAATGCGCACTCCGGGCCGGCTTACGCCGTCGTACACCGCCTCATTATCGAGCGAATAAGTGGAACCAACGGCGGGCAACGTGCCATCGGCTTCGGCCACGTCCAGACCGCAGCGCATCTCGTGCAAATGCCCGGGACGTCCCTCCGGCACACCGTTTAATGAGAGCGCCCAGAACTCGGTTTGCGAGTTCGCGAGGATATCCTCGACCGAAGAGAATTGCAGCAGACTTTGCGGATAGCGTGGGCAGAACGTCAGGCACTTCCCGCCATCGACCACCGCTCGGCCCAATCCCAGAGCCACCGCGGCAATGCCATCGGAGAAAGTCATCGGTGCCACGGGATAGAAATTATGAGATCGTACTACGCCGGAGAAATCTGGGTAGAAGCGTTGTCCGTGCACTGCCCCAACCAGCTGCTGCACAATCACCGCCATCTTTTCCTCTTCCAGCCGATAGGGAGTGGCGCGCACGTAGGCTTTGGCGTGGCGGCTGAAGGTAGAGGCATAGACCCGCTTGATGGCGTCGACTAACTCCGCCAGTCGCATCGCGAGATCCGGCTGCTGATTCCCCAGCATGAACGTTTCATACACTCCAGTGAAAGGCTGGTATTGTGAGTCTTCCAGCAGACTCGAGGAGCGCACGGCGAGTGGATACGTTACTTGTTCAAGAAAGGCTTTTAAATCTTCCGGCAACTTCGGAGCAAGTTCAGCGGCCAGAAACTTCTGCAGAATCTCAGCATCGTCGTCACAGCCCAAAGCGAAGTCCATCAGATTATTTTCCACCAGGAATTGATCGAAGTTGTCCGAAGCTAGAACCAGAGCCGGCGGCACTGCGATGCGAATGCCGGGAAAACGCCGCGCAATGCGATTCTTTCGCAACAGATGGCGCACGAATGCGAGACCGCGAGCCTTTCCGCCCAACGACCCTGAGCCGATGCGCAAGAACCCTGAATCTGAGGGCCTGAAGGTGTCCGCGTTAAAATCGCCAATCAGAAGTTCACTTTGTTCACGCCGGTAGTCGTTAATGGAATCGATCAAGTCGCGGCGTAAATGTTCCGGACCGTCGAAGTCCGAGACTTTGCGCGGCCGCAACTTGACTGCCAGAGCGAATTCGGTTCGCGCCATAAGCCAATGGGAAAAGTGGTTACTCTGGGCGTGGTAAGTCAGGCTTTCGGCGGGAACACTTTGCAACTGCTCCTCGAGCTCGTTCAGATCTTTTGCGCGGGCGACTTCGCTGAGATCCGGCAGACGGAAGATGAAGTCGCCAAACCCAACTTGTTCTGTGAGGATCCGCCGCAAATCTTTGAGCAGCGTTGGTGAACGCTTGCGCAAGAACGAATACCCGGCAGCCAGTGCCCGCGGACGAAATTCCGTGCGGCTCGTCTGCAACACCACCGGCACATCGGGCACCAGAGCCTTCATGAGCCGCGCGAGCTCAAAACCAGCCTCTGGGCTGAGCTTGCCCTCCCAGGGAAACTCCACGTCGGATACCAGGCCAATCAGGTATTCCCGATATTCCTGCACCACCTGAGCTGCATCCTCAAAGTTCGAACTCAACAGAATTTTGGGGCGGGCCTGCATCCGCACCAGCTTGTGAGCGACATTGATGCCTTCCTGAATGACCCGGCGTGACTGCTTGATCAGCTCGGTGTAAATCACGGGCAAAAACGACGAGTAGTAACGGATGTTGTCTTCCACCACCAGCAACACCGGCACCCCCATGGCCCGCGTGTCGTGCAGCACGTTGCGCTTGTCCTCGATGTACTTGACGATGGCGATGAGAATTCGGGCATTGCCCTGCCAGAGAAAAATTCGCTCGATCTCGGTGACTGGGTTCCGGCTGATAAAGTTCTTCACTTCGCGATAGTCATAGGCCAGCACGACCACGGGAACGTCAAGCCCAGCGCGCTTCACCTCTCGCGCCAACTGTGCGGCGGTCATATCGGCGACCGCGAGGTTTGTGACAATCAAGTTGAATCGTGGTTGCGAGCGGGCCAGTTCAATCGCCTCCTCGCAACTGGAAACATGGGTAATCCCGGGAATCTGCTGCAGGTTCAGTTCCAGGGATTCATCAATCAACAACTCATTGAGGCGACCATCCTCGCGAAGAATGAAAGAATCGTAGAGGCTGGAGACTAGCAGAATATTCTGGACCTTGAACGGCATCAGGTTGTCGAAGCCTTCGAGGCGCGCTTCGGCATCGAGAACCGGTTCGATCATGGCCCGCGTGCTCATGGAGGAAATCTTAGTTCATTCCGTCCCTGCTAAGAAAGACGCGGGGTGGAATGCTCCACCCCGCTTTAAGACGAACCATGGGAGACCGCCGCCCCCGGCTGTCCGCCGGGCAAAGCCCGGCGCTCTCTCTCTGCGTCTTTACACCAGGCCCTGATCCAGCATCGAGTCGGCTACCTTGAGAAAGCCCGCGATGTTGGCGCCGTTCACGAGGTTGCCGGGCGTGCCGTACTTCTCGGCCGTCTCGTAGCAGTTGCGGTGGATGGAGATCATGATTTTGTGCAGTCTGTCATCCACTTCCTCGCGCGTCCAGGAGATGCGCGCGCTGTTCTGGGACATTTCCAGACCAGAGGTTGCCACGCCGCCCGCATTCGCAGCCTTCGCCGGACCGTACAGAATCTTGGCATCCAGGAACAGCTTCGTAGCCTCCAGCGTGCTTGGCATGTTCGCGCCTTCGGCCACCAGCCTGATGCCATTCTTCAGCAGGTTCACCGCATCCTTCGCGGTGATTTCATTCTGTGTGGCACTGGGGAATGCGCAATCGGCTTTGATGTTCCATAGCGGATTGTGCTCCAGCTTCACGTCGGTAGGCATGAAGATCGCTTTCTTGTAGCGATCCGAATAATCGCGAATGCGGCCGCGCTTCACATTCTTCAACTCCAGGACATAGGCCAGCTTCTCGCGATTGATGCCGTCCGGATCGTAGATCACGCCATTCGAATCGGACACGGTCAACGGTTTCGCGCCCAAGTCGAGCAGTTTCTCGATGGTGTACTGGGAGACGTTGCCGCTGCCAGAAACCAGGCAGAGCTTGCCTTCCAGCTTATCCTTTCGGCTCTTCAGCATTTCTTCCGCGAAATACACGCAGCCATAACCAGTCGCCTCCGGACGAATCAACGATCCGCCCCAGTTCAACCCTTTGCCCGTGAGCACGCCGGTGAACTCGTTCCGCAGCCGCTTGTATTGCCCAAACAGGTAGCCGATTTCGCGCCCGCCCACGCCGATGTCGCCGGCTGGAACGTCCGTGTCCGGCCCGATGTGCCGCTGCAGTTCGGTCATGAAGCTCTGGCAGAAGCGCATCACTTCGTTGTCACTCTTCCCTTTCGGATCGAAATCCGAACCGCCCTTGCCGCCGCCCATGGGCAGCGTGGTGAGCGAATTCTTGAATACCTGCTCGAACGCCAAGAACTTCAGAATGCCGAGGTTCACCGATGGATGGAAGCGCAGCCCGCCTTTGTAAGGCCCGATCGCACTGTTCATCTCGATACGGAAACCACGGTTCACCTGCACCGCGCCTTGGTCGTCGACCCAGGGCACGCGGAACATCAGGACGCGCTCCGGTTCCACAACCCTGTCGAGAATGCGGTTGGATTGATACTCAGGATGCTTCGCCAGGACTAACCGTAGCGAATCAAATACTTCTCGAACCGCCTGATGAAATTCAGGCTCGGCCGGATTCTTCGCCTTCACGCTGATCATTACGTCTTCAATGTAGTCGCCCGGAGCTTTGATTCCGGGCGATGTCAGAGTGCCAGAAGTCATAGTCCTACCTCCGTAGGTACGTCAATTATTAAACCGCTCTCATTCTGCTCTTCTCTCCCCAACAAACAAGGACCCGCAGCACCCCTTGTGGTGACGCTTGTCACGACTTGATCAGCCTTTGAATCATGCAGTTACAGCGCAGTGAGGCTCCCGGATTTTAAGCTTGCAGGGGCGGCTACGCCGGTCGGTTGAGTGCAACCCACTCAGCCCCTTCGAAAAGAATACGCCTTCCTAGCCTCTGACGAACAAAAATGATTGGGAGAGCGGAGGGGGCAACTCCCCCTCCGGAATAGGAGAGCCAATCCTCTGATTCACGCAGGTCGTCTTCTGCGGCAGTCTTCACAAACACCATAGATTTGGAAAGTGTGACGGGTGGTAGCGTAATTGTGTCGGTGTCCGATTTCCTTCTCCAGTTGCTCCACTTCGCGGGAAAAAAACTCCACCGAACCGCCGCACTCGGTGCAGACCATGTGGTGATGGCTGCGCCGGTTGTATTGATGCTCATACCGGGCGATCCCATCGTGGAAAGCGACCTCGCTGGCCAATCCACACTCGGCAAGCAACTTCAGTGTGCGGTAGACCGTGGTGTAGCCGATGCCCGCATCCTTCTTTTGTACAAGGCGGTGTAGTTCGTCGGTGGAAAGATGGTCGCGGGTTTCCAGGAACGAACGCAAAATCGTATCCCGCTGCGCCGTTTGTTTCAGGCCAACGCGCTTGAGATGCTGGTGAAGAATGTCCTGCGCTTCGCGCACCATCTCGCGCGAGATGGAAGGCTGGTCATCGATGCGCTTCTGCAACATGAATCGTCAGGATAGCACCCGCATCTTGAAAACAAAATTCATTTTCAAGGGAAGCAGGGGGCGGTTTTCTGTATTCATCCGTCAGAATTGTGCGCGAGTGACCAGCCCTTTTTCGGAGCCTGGGGTGACCACATGCTCATGGACCTGTGTTTTCTTTCGGATTACACCGCTGGGGAACGTCAAAAGTGGTATGAGTGGCTCGGGCAACACGGCGAGCAAGTTTGGAAGATCAGTGCCGATCCACGCGGCGATGGCCGGTTTGAAACTCTGGGTGATTTGGTGAGGCATATTTTCTCTGCCGAGAAACGTTCCGTTGAGAGGCTTTCGGGCCGGCCGTTCACTGATACGGCCTCTGTACCGAACGGCAACATCGAAGCATTCTTTCCATTCGGTGAACAAAGCCGGAAGGAATTCCAGGCATTCGTTGCCGCCTTCCCTGCCCAGGACTGGGACGTAGCGAACGATTACAAGATTATGAACTATTCTTTGAGAGCCACACCAAAGAAAAGAAGATTGTGATGCATACCCTGAGGCACGAAACCCGCCACTGGGCGCAAATTGCCACGTTGCTGCGCTTGAACGGCTTGATCAGCGAGCTCGACGATTTTATTGCTGGCCCGGTAACGGGCGGAGGGTTTGGACCTCGGTAATTAGAGAGCGCAAGCAGTCACCCTCCGCTCAGAAGGCTGCTCAATCTAAGTCTTAGATTCTCCAACAGAGCAGAGTAAGGACGCGTCTTCGTGGGCCCGCTCGCGATTCCTCGCTTCCTGGCGCTTCCGCATTTGTGCCGCAGGCCCATCTCCCCCTAGAATCAAGTTGCCCATGAGTACCTTCACCGCTGCTGGTGCCCCTGCTTCACAACGTTCCGATGCGCTACGCGTTTTCCTGTGGCTGTGCTTAATCCTGGTCGTCGTTATCGTAGGCGCAATCGCATTCGTTTTTTTGGTCGCTCGATCTGCCCTGCCCCAGCTTGACGGAAATCTTCTTGTGAAAGGTTTGTCGGGGCCTGTGAAAGTCACCCGAGACGCGCACGGCGTTCCCGCGATCGAGGCCGCGAGCTTGGAGGATTTGTTCTTCGCTCAGGGCTACGTCACGGCGCAAGACCGGCTCTGGCAAATGGACATCATGCGGCGTTTCGGTGCTGGAGAGCTGTCTGAGATTCTCGGCGAAGACACGCTCAAGATCGACCGCGAACAACGCATCCTTGGATTGCGCGCGGCGGCGAGGAAGTCTCTTGGCATGGCGAGCCCGCGCGACCGTTCCTACTTTGACGCATACGCGCACGGCGCAAATGCATTCATAGAAGCCCACGCACACTCGCTGCCCATTGAATTCCGCCTGCTGAGGTATCGGCCGAAGCCGTGGCTCGCGGAAGATTCCATTGTCATCGCGAACCAGATGGTGAAAGATCTCAACTTCTACACATTCAGAGACGCGATCACTCGAGAGAGAATTCTTTCCAAGCTGGGCCCTGAGCTCACCGCAGACCTGTATGTGAATCGATCCTGGCATGATCGTCCCCCCACCGTTATGCGCGAAGACGTTAACCATCAGCCAGCCCAGGGCGATTCCGATAAAGATAGGGATAAAAATAAAGATGATGAAGACGATGACGACGATGATTCCGGTCCGGACAATGCAGTGACCGAGCGGATCCATGGTCTTGAGATCTGGGCACAGCATTCCCCGGAAGCGGGGAACGGATCGAATGACTGGGTGGTTTCCGGAGTTCACACCGTTACCGGCAAGCCGCTGCTCTCAAACGATATGCATCTTGGTCATCAGATGCCCAACTTGTGGTACGAAGCCCACCTCAAGTCGACCAACCTGGATGTTGTCGGCGTCACCTTGCCAGGAATGCCGTACGTGATCGTGGGCCACAATCAACGAATTGCGTGGGGGTTCACGAACGTCGGGCCCACCGTGGCGGACGCATTCATCGAAAACTTCAATGCGGACGGCGCATATCAAACGCCGCAAGGCTGGCAACGGCCGGAGCAGCGCACCGAGGTCATTCATGTTAAAGGAAGCCCGGACGTCACCGTGGATGTAAAGATCACGCGGCACGGTCCCATCATCAGCGAGATCATTCCGGCCGAGACGCGGCCGGTTGCGCTGCGCTGGACTCTTTACGACGGTCTCCACATGCCATTTTTCGATGTCGACGCGGCGCAGAACTGGGAGGAATTTCGCAAGGCATTTTCGCAACTCAACGCGCCCGGACAGAATGTTGTCTATGCCGACGTGGATGGCAACATCGGTTACCAGGCAACTGGCCACGTTCCAATTCGCGCCGCCGGCGATGGCGGTCTTCCTGTGAGCGGTGCAGACGATGCCCACGGGTGGACGGGATTTATTCCTTTCGACAAAATGCCCAGTATTTACAATCCTCCGTCCGGAGTGATCGCGACTGCGAACGGACGCATTACACCCGATGGTTATCCGTATTCGATCAGCGCTGAATGGGAGGCACCCTGGCGGACGGCACGGATTTATCACGTCCTGGAATCTGGAAGAAAATTTGCCGCAGCGGACATGCTCGCTCTCGAGAACGATGTCCAGTCGGAGAATGATTTGTTCGCGGCGGAACGCTTTGTGTATGCCGTTGACCACGCCGCAAAGCCCTCGGCGCGGACGAAACAGGCTGCGGATCTTATGCGCAACTGGGACGGCCGCATGCTGGGCTCCGCCGCCGCACCCACGCTTGCCGTGCGCTCCGCTCGGGAGTTGACGCGATTGCTGCTCGAACCGCGTCTAGGCGCCGCGCCGGAAGATCCCAAGCAGCAGGAAATGACCTTGAACTGGAAGTCCTACGCCTGGGAGATGCACACGGTGTGGCTACAGAACGTAATGCTGCACCAGCCGAAGCGATGGTTGCCGCAACCGTATCCCAATTACGACGAACTGCTGACCGCCGCAGTAGAAGCCGCAGTGGACAGTGCAGAAGCACCCAAGGATCTGGCAGCGTGGCACTGGGGCGAAGTCAATACAGTCGAGATTGAGCACCCGATCTTAAGCAAAATCCCGCTGCTCCGACGTTGGACCGCCCCGGGAACGAAGGAACAATCCGGCAGCGGCTACACGGTGAAAGCCGTGACTCGCCATCACGGGCCGTCGGAACGGTTCACCGCGAACCTTGCGGACCTTGACCATTCCACCTTGAACACAGTGACTGGCCAGGGCGGAAATTTTCTCAGCCCTTACTACATGGACCAATGGAAAGCCTGGTATGAAGGCTCGACTTTCCCGTTGCCTTTCACGCCTGACGCCGTCAAGAGCACGGGCCGCCACCACCTGGTTCTGCAAGCTGCCAAATAGAACCGGCTGCGAATCAGAAGAAATCGACAGCCTTCACGTCTGTGATCACACCGGTGACGATGATTGTGCCATTCGAAATATAGTCATTCAGCAGTAAACTATCGATCGTCGTGTCGTAGACCCGCAGGTTCCCTCCTTCGGCAACATACTCTGCATACCGGCTGGTAAAACTCTGCAGGCCTGTTACGTCTCCGTTATCGGGCGGAATCGTTACATTTCCATTCGTGGTGTTGTAGATGGAGAGACACCCGCGCACTTCTCCGGTGACATTATTGACGTTGCCAATATTGGTGCAAGTATGAGAGCCGACGAAAAGTTGGCTGCCGAGCCCCATATCGATGCGGTCATGATAGCCATCCGTAATAACGGCACTGCCAGTAACGGTCATCGAACCCGTGTCCACGATGTCGAGACGACCGCAGGTTGCAGCCGCGGTGGTTTCACCAGTACAGCCATTGTTCGCCGTGCTGGGAGAAAAACCCGCCACGTAGAGAGTCGAACCGTTCAGCAATCCGATCGTTGCGCCATCCACGGGAACCGACGCTCCCAGACTTGGAGGCGTGGTCGCCAGATTCAGAACCTGCACGCTGGCCTGCGTCCCTTGACACTCCGCTCCGCAGTTCAAGATATAGGCGATGCCACCATCGCTGCTGAAGACCGCGTTTACCGGACGACAACCTGTACACAAGGGGACGATGAACGTGACCGGGTTGCCGCTGGTTTCGAGAGCCGGCGAGACCACCGTCACGTTATCCGAATCGTTGCTGAAAACCAGAAGTTGGCTTCCCCCCGGATTCGATACCACCGTCTGCGCATTGGGAACGCTAATCGTCGCGCTGATGTTCCCGCTCGTAAGATCCATCTCGATTACAGCTCCGGGCGACGTTCCAATCAGGGGAGCCGTGGGCACTGCCGCATAGCCAACGCCGGACTGCGGCGCAACGATGCTGGTCGTGGGACCAGGCAGTTGTATGCTGCCCGTCGACGTCTCTTTGGCCGTGCTGACGACGTCCACCTTGTTCAAAATCGAATCGACAGCCAAGAGAGTGGCTCGTTCCGGAGTTGTCACCATCAGCCCAGGAGAGCCCCCCGTGCTCACTTCCCCTCTACCCACCGTATCGTTGTAGCCGTTGACGATAATCAGGCCGGCCGCTGCCGTGGGGCTGGAGGCGCTTTGGGAGGCGAAAACGCGCTCGGTCAGCCCGCTCGGCGGCTTGGTTACGTTCACAGCCGAACCGCAGGAAACGAAGCTAAAACTGGCCAGCACCAGCGCGACCGGCAAAAGAGCGGATTTCTTCAAACGGCAAGCTCCTAACTACAGCAAAATTAGAGATTTACGTGCGAAATAGCGGATTATAGCAGAGCCTCGGAGAGAACACTTGCACAGCCCTTGTAAAACCGCGCCTTCATTCATCATTTCGTCAGATGCAAGAATCTCTAGGCATCTTGTATCCTCCAAATATGGCGGATGACATTCGTAAGCGGATCAAGCAGTCCCCGGTTCTCTGCGACGGTGCGATGGGAACCCTGCTGTACTCCAAAGGTGTCTTCATTAACCGCTGCTATGACGAGCTGAACCTCTCGCAGCCAGATCTGATTCGTGCGATTCATCACGAATATCTGCAGGCTGGCGCCGAAATCATTGAGACCAACACCTTCGGGGCGAACACCTTCCGCCTCGCCCGGCATAGCCTGGCTGACAAAGTTCGAGACATGAACCGGATGGGCGCGCGCCTTGCGAAGGAAGCCGCCAAAAGTTTCGATGTATGGGTCGCGGGATCGGTTGGCCCATTGGGAACAAGAATCGAACCCTTGGGAAAAACTTCATTCGAGGAAGCCCGGCAGGCGTTCCGTGAACAGATCGCTGCATTGGCGGAAGGCGGCGTCGATCTGCTCATCCTCGAAACCTTCGGTTACCTTGAAGAGCTTCATCAGGCCATGATGGCCGCCAAGGACGTCGGAGCAAAACTGCCCTTGGTCGTGCAGGTCACGATCGATGAAGAGGGCAACTGCCTGGATGGTTCCGATCCGGAGACTTTTGCGCCTCGGCTCGAGGAGTGGGGCGCGGATGTAATCGGCTGCAACTGCAGTGTGGGTCCCGTGGCCATGCTCGATGCCATTGAGCGCGTGCGGGCCGTCACCGCCCTTCCTCTGGCCGCGCAGCCGAACGCCGGCATTCCGCGCTCGGTGGAGGGCCGAAATATATACTTGTGCTCCCCCGAATACATGGCAAGTTATGCGCGCAAGTTTGTGACGGCCGGCGTGCGCATCGTCGGCGGATGCTGCGGAACCACACCTGACCACATCCGCGTGATGAAGTCTGCTCTTCGCGTCGGCGAGGCCAGAGGAAAAACCGCTTCAGCCCCTGCCGCGGGGGGCGCGCCGCCGCCTAAAGCGGCCCCCGCACAATCCTTGGACGAACGCTCCCTTCTGGGCGCAAAGCTGTCTCGCGGAGAATTCGTCACCATGGTAGAAGTGGTTCCTCCCAAGGGAACGGATATCCGCAAAGAGTTAGAAGGCTCGCGCTTCCTGAAATCCGTAGGCGTGGATGCGGTCAATATCCCCGACAGCCCTCGCGCTTCCGCGCGTATGAGCAATCAGGCACTCTCACTGCTGGTGCAGCGTGAAGCCGGGATCGACGCCATTCTGCACTACACCTGCCGCGACCGCAATGTGCTGTGCATCCAGAGTGACCTTTTGGGAGCGGCCGCGGTTGGGATCAAGAATCTGATCTGCATCACGGGTGATCCGCCAAAAATGGGCAACTATCCGGACGCCACGGCCGTGTTTGATGTCGACGCCATCGGCTTGGTCAATATCGTTCACAACTTGAACCGGGGGCTCGACCTCGGCGGCAATCCCATCGGGACGGGCACCGGCTTTGTAATCGGCGTCGGCGCGAATCCGGGGCTCACCGACCTGGACGAGGAGATACGGCGATTCGAATACAAAGTGGCGGCCGGCGCCGAGTACGCCGTCACGCAACCGGTTTTCGATATTCGCTTGCTGGAGAATTTTCTGCGGCGCATCGAGCACTGTCGAATTCCGATCATAGCCGGGATCTGGCCCCTGGTGAGCGTGCGCAACGCTGAGTTCATGAAAAACGAGCTCCGGGTTTCTGTCCCCGACGCGATTCTCGAACGCATGGCCCGCGCCCAAACGCCGGAGGCCGCCAGAGCTGAAGGGGTGGCCATTGCGCGCGAAATGCTGATCGCAGTCCGGAACGCGGTCCAAGGGGCCCAGATTAGCGCGCCGCAAGGACGTTACAGCTCGGCGGTCGACGTTCTTGAAGCCTTGGGAACGAATACCCCCGCTTCGGCATGAGATTTCCCATTGTGATACACGATGGTGCATTTTCACCAATTATTTACAATAAAAGACTAGACATCCTGCGCGATTCGTAGCATTACAATAGAGATGGAGCGAAACCCCGTTGGCCAAATTTGAAGATTGTCTTCAGCGACTGGAGAGGATTGTCCAGGAACTGGAAAAGGGAGATGTCTCCTTAGAAACGTCTCTCACCCTTTTTGAAGAAGGGATGAATCTTTCAACCGCCTGCCGCAAGGAATTGGAGCAGGCGGAAGGCAAGGTGGAAATCTTGCTGAAGAAGAATGGGAAGCTCCAGGCCGAAACGTTTGAACCTCTGACGGAAAAGGCGCCCGCCCGCAGGTAGGTCGTCGATCCGGTATGGGTACAAGGTTGTAAATGTCTGTGGAGTCGAGGTTCCGATCCCTCCCCGCAGCCCTAATCCGCCGTTGTTGACGGTTTTATGTCAGGAGGATCTATGGGCTTTAACGTAGTAATTCTGGAAACCGATCCCAGAGTCGCACAGTCCCTGGCCGGTAAACTCTCTTCCCACTTTCACGCAGTTCACCTGACTCATTCGGGCGACGAGCTTCGCGAACGCGTGGTCAGGAGCCGTCCGGAAGCCGTTGTTGTCGACGTGGAATACTCTCGCCTCACCGATGTGCGAAGCCTGCACGACGATTTTCCCTCGATGCCGATCGTGTGCACCCATCGCATACCGGACGAGCAGTTGTGGGTCGAAGCGCTGGATGCTGGCGCCAGCGACGTATGCCGCTCCGATGAAGCACAAAGTGTTCTCAGCTCGGTTTTGCGCAGCATGGCGATCGCACAGGGCACCGCAGCGTAAGGCCCGCCGAAGTCTTTTGCAGTCAGGACGCCGCGAGGCGTCCTGTTCTTTTCCTTCCCAAATCATTGTCACTTGATTCACGCTCCTCCCGCAGCACTGCACTCCCGCCGCTTGTTATACTCACTGCTCAATGCTGCAAGAGACTCTCGAGCAAGGGCAGGCGCGCACGGACTCGGCTCTCGACCGTCTGATTCCGCTCGAAACCCAGTGTCCAGTTTCCATTCACAAAGCCATGCGCCACAGCGTATTCGCCGGCGGCAAGCGGCTCCGGCCCATCCTGTGTATGGAGGCCGGCCGCATGGTCTCCGGCGCGTTGCCCACAAAGATCGAGGAACTGGGAGCGGCGCTCGAAATGCTGCACACCTATTCGCTGATCCACGACGATCTTCCCGCCCTCGACAACGACGATCTGCGACGTGGCCGTCCTACTTGCCATAAAGTATTTGGCGATGCCATTGCGATTCTTGCCGGAGACGCGCTGCAAACCCAGGCCTATGAAGTTCTCGCGCGTCTCGAATGCCCGGCGGAGGCGCGCGTCAAGATTATCGAGGAAATCGCGCGCGGCACCGGCACTCTAGATGGCATGATTGGAGGTCAGGTCGTGGATCTGGAGGCCGAGCATACTCAGCCGACGCCCGAAATGCTGGAGTACATCCATCGCGCGAAAACCGCCGCGTTGATCACCGCCAGCCTGGTGAGTGGTGGAATCTACGCGGGCGCCACCGGCATCGAAATTAAGAAACTGCGATCCTTTGGGCATTCGATTGGCCTCGCCTTTCAGATTGTGGACGATGTGCTGGACGTAACTCAAAGTTCCGAGCAGCTGGGCAAAACCGCCGGCAAGGATACCGCGGCGCAGAAGGCTACCTACCCTGCACTTTTTGGAATCGAAGAATCCGAGCGCAAAGCAGATTCGCTGGTGAATGCTGCGTTCGAAGAGTTGGATAGCTTCGGCGAGCGGGCTGAAAGGCTGAAGGAGTTGGCTAGGTATCTGGTGGAACGGAAAAAATAGAAGGAGCGCCCGGTTCAGGGCTTCGCCTGTGTCAAGGAAATTTCGGCACACCGGCTGATCGTGCGCGACAAAATCCCAATAGAGCAGGAAATCTAGACTGACATGTCCACACCTTCCCTCGACATTCTGGCCATCGCCGCACACCGCGACGACGTCGAGCAGACCTGCGGCGGCACGCTGCTGAAAATGGCTCAACGCGGCCAAAGCACCGGCATTCTCGATTTAACCCAAGGTGAATTGGGCACCCGCGGCACAGCCGAAGATCGTGCACGAGAGGCCGCCGATGCGGCAAAAATTCTTGGCGCCGGTTGGCGGCGGGCTCTTGATATCCCGGACGGCCGCGTCGAAAACACCTGGGAGAACCGGCTGAAGGTGGCGAGTGTGATCCGCGAGACTCGCCCGCGTGCGGTGATCCTGCCTTACTGGAAGGGACGGCATCCCGATCACTACACCTGTTCCACGCTGGGATACGAGGCGTGTTTTCTTGCGGGACTGGCGAAATTACCTCTCAACATTCAGCCGTCCGCCGTCAGCCAACCCAACTCCACCGCCGACAACGTCGAAGCGCTCGCTCCTCATCGGCCATTCAAAATAATCTACGCCACGCTTTACTACGACGTGCGCCCAACCTTCGTGGTCGACATCAGCCAGCAGTTCGAACAAAAGTTCGCCTCCATCCTCGCCTACAAATCGCAGTTCAGCGATCAGGCCGCCGGAAAGGACCTGTTCCCAGCTCACCACGAAATTCATGCGCGCGTCGAGTCGATGGCGCGATTCTACGGCGCCCTGGGCGGCGTAACTTACGCCGAGCCTTTCCTGCAGAAAGAAGTCGGACTGGTAGAGGATCTGCTGGCGATTCCCGTCAAATCGATTTAATCGTTCGGAGTTTGCTGTATCCCGCGTGAGGTGTCATCCCGAGGCGAGGGACCCTTGGTGTTTGTCTGCACCATCAAGAAGTTTTCGTCCCCAGCGAAGCGATCGATCTTATGTCTTTGCTTGGGCGGCAATACTTTTTCCATGGCCTCACTTCTTCCACGCCACCGCCAGCCCATCCCGAATCGGCAGGATCGTTGTGAAAAAATCCGGCGAGTTGTAAAGCAATCGGTTGAACTCCAGGATGGCCTTGGTGTGCGCTTCCTTAGGATTCTTCTCCGCGACCCGCCCGCTCCACAAGACATTGTCGGTGACGAACAAGCCACCCTTGCGCAAACGTGGTGATACCAAACGCAGAACGCGCGGATAATCCTCTTTATCCACATCGTTGAAAATAATGTCGAACTGCTGCTTCTCCTCCGAGAGAACTTCCAGAGCGTCTCCCGTGTGCAGCGTGATGCGATCGGAAACGCCGGCTCGATGGAAGTATCCCCGAGCCCGTTCAGCATTCTTGTAATCACCATCGGTGTAGACGACGCGACCTTTTTCGCCCACCGCCTGCGCCCACCAGATGGTCGAATATCCAATCGCAGATCCCAGTTCAAACACCGTCTTGGCATTGATTATCAGGGCGAGTTGCTGAAGCACGCGTGCCACCGCGGGCCCAACGATGGGCACGTCATGCTTCGCAGCGTACTCTTCCATCTCCACCAGCACTTCGTCACGCTTCGGAAGCATCGCATACAGATAGTCGTCGACCGGGCCGGCAGTGGTGAAGTTATAGTGCCGCCACCCCGGCTTGTTTTCTTTCTTCGATTTTTCGGCGGCCATTTTTCCTCGTAAACGTTGATGGTTGTTCATCTCAGTCGCGCACCGTCACGCCCGGCTTCATCGTCAGAATCTCCAGGTTCGGCACCAGCCGTTTCAACTCGGCGGGACTTCCCGTCAGGACCGGGAAGGTGCCGAAATGCATCGGGATCACGGTTTTCGGTTTAAGCAGGTTGCAACCGTAAGCCGCTTCGCGAGGTCCCATGGTGAAATGATCGCCGATGGGCAGCATCACAATTTCAGGCGCATAGAGCTCGCGAATGATCGCCATGTCTCCGAACACGTTCGTGTCTCCAGCGTGGTAGATCTTGACGCCATTCTCAAATTCGACAACGTACCCGCAAGCTTCGCCGCCGTAGATAAGCTGGTCGCCATCCTGAATGCCGCAGGAGTGGTCGGCGTGCACCATGGTCACCTTGATATCGCCTATTCTCTGCGTGCCGCCCTTGTTCATCATGGCGATTTTCTTGGCGCCCTTCTTCTCCAGCCATCCGCATAATTCAGGGATGCCGACAACCTGCGGATTGTGCTCCTTGATAACCTCCACGGCGTCTCCAATGTGGTCGCCGTGACCGTGAGTAATCAGAAGGGTATCTACTTTTTTCACCTTCTTGTCCGACGGAGGACATGCGGGATTGTTCATGATCCAGGGATCGATGATGACGGTGTGTCCGCCGGGCGTTTCGATGCGAAATGTCGCATGGCCCAGCCACGTAAGTTGAATGCCCTTCAATTTCATTGAAGACAGCTCCGGCCGCTGCTGCCCTCGCAATAAATCTGCCCGACCAACGACTCCGGCGTGGGCTGCGGCTGAACTTTAGTTTAATATGAAACGCCATGACAGAACTCAAAGTGCTAATTTCGCGGGAGCAGATTACAAAACGAGTCGAAGAATTGGGCGCGGACATCACTCGGGATTTCGCTGGCCAGCCTGTGATTCTCGTCGGCGTACTGAAAGGCTCAGCGATTTTTCTAGCCGATCTGGCCCGCCAGGTAAACCTGGATGCAACTTTTGATTTTGTCGGTATTTCCAGTTACGGCAACCGCCCCAGCCCAACCCAGGAACTCAAGAGTGGATGGGACTCCACCGGCGAAGTAAAGCTGACCAAGGATGTAGACCAATCCATGAAAGACAAAAATGTGATTGTCGTGGAAGACATTCTGGATACTGGACTGACCCTCACCGTCTTGAAGAAGCTACTGCTGGCGCACCAGCCGCGATCCCTCAAGATCGCTGCCCTTCTTGACAAGCCCTCCCGTCGCAAATTGCCCCTGCAGGGTGACTACGTCGGCTTCACGATTCCAGACGAGTTCGTCGTCGGCTACGGCCTCGATTACGCCGAGCGCTATCGAAACCTCGCGGATATCTGCATCGTTCCGCGGGAGTAAACCAGCCCTGAGTACCGGGGCAGTACTCTCTGGCTCCCTACGGCGCATCGAAGACCTTTCCTCTCGGTACAGGGTACTTAAACCACGGCTGCTATCATAGAAAAAATATGGAGTCAGTTCTGAACGAGACTGAAAATCATCTGCCGGTTGAGCCACTGCTGCTGGAAGTCGCCGACGTACTGGCAACGTCGCTCGACCTCGATACCACTCTGCGCCGCGTTGCCGAGGTCGTGCGCAAAGTCATCGACTACGAGATCTTCGCGATCCTTCTCATCCACGAAAAGACTCAGGAATTGCGCTTCCGCTTTCAGGTGGGATATCCGGAGAAATTCGCGGAGCGGGCTCGGGTCAAGGTAGGCGAAGGCGTGACCGGCCAGGCGGCCCAGTTACGGCAAGCCGTCCTGGTGGATGACGTCACGCAGGATCCAACCTACATCGCCGCCGTGCCCAACGTGCGCTCGGAATTGGCTGTCCCGCTCATCACCAAGAATCGAGTGATTGGCGTGATCGATCTCGAAGCGCGGGATCCCGGCTACTTCAACGAGGAACACAGCCGCCTGCTCACCCTGGTCGCGTCGCGCATCGCAGGCGGAATCGAGAACGCACAACTATACACGCGCACCACACGGCAGGCCCGCATCCTGTTATTGCTCAATGAAATTGCGCGGGAGTTGTCGTCCATTCTGAATCTCGATGAACTGTTGAACCGGGTCGCGGAGTTGCTTCGGCGATTGATCGATTATCAGATGTTCAGCATCCTTCTCCTCGATTCTTCCGGCGAAAAGCTCCAGCACCGCTTCTCCCTGCGCTTCCGCGAAAATATCCACCTCAAGCACGAGGTCCCTCTGGGCCGCGGGCTTGTCGGTGCTGCGGCTCAAAGCGGACAGGCCGTCCTGGTGCCCGACGTAAGCAAGGATCCGCGCTACATCGAGGGTAATCCTGAAACGCGCTCGGAACTGGCCGTGCCTCTGATCTATAAAGACAAAGTGATTGGAGTGCTCGATCTGGAGCACACGCGGCGTGGCTTTTTTACCGACGAGCACCGCCGCACCATGATGACTCTGGCAGCGCAGGTCGCGATTGCAATCGAAAACGCGCGGCTCTATGAGGAGATCGCCCGTCAGGAACGCCGCCTCGAGCGCGATTTGGCGCTCGCACGGGAATTGCAAACCCGCTTGCTGCCGCAGACTCTTCCCAAGTACGCGAATCTTGAGTTAGCGGCGAAGTTTGTGCCGGCGCGCGCCATTGGCGGAGATTTGTACGACTTTATTCCTTACTCGCTTTCACGGCTGGGAATCGTGATCGGCGACGTCAGCGGCAAAGGCGCGCCAGCCGCAATTTATGCCGCTCTGGTGAGCGGAATACTCCGCTCCCACGCCCCCATCGAGCCCGGTCCTGCCGAGATGCTCCGCGCGGTCAACCTTTCTCTGGCCGAGCGTCGCATTGAAGCGCAATTCGTCTCCCTGATTTACGCCGTATGGGACGACGAGCATCGAACTCTCTTGGTGGCGAATTCGGGCTTGCCGCGCCCAATCCACGTGCACGGGGGAAAGAATCACGTCATTGAGGCCACCGGCCTTCCGCTGGGACTTTTTGATGATGCGAATTATGACGAGTTCCGTTTCAAGATGAAGCCGGGAGATATGTTTGTTCTCTTCAGTGACGGAATCCTTGACGCGCGGAACCGCCGCGGAGAATTATTTGGCCGGGGCCGCGTAGAACAGCTGATCGCCGAGTGCGTTGGCAAATCGGCGGACTGCGTGGTCGAAACTTTGTTTAAGGCCGTGGCCGAGCACTCCGCGGGAGCGGAGACCTTCGACGACCAAACGGTGGTCGCGATCAAAGTCAAGGATGGCACTGCTTCCACTTCTGCGAAACGAAGATGAACCAACGCAGCGAACTACCCGACATTGAGCGGCCGCCGGGATTTGTCTTCCGCGAACGGCGTACCGGTTTTCTCCGCCGGGACGATACGGTCGCGTTGTTTTGCGAGGACGTCCCCCTCAGCAAGCTCGCAGAGCGTTATGGCACGCCTCTTTACGTTTACTCGCAGACGGCGATCCGGCAGCGCCTTGCGGCTTTTGAAAAAGCATTTCAGCATGTCCCTCACACCATCTGTTATTCCGTAAAAGCGAATTCGAACTTGAATATCCTCCGGCTGCTGGCACGCGAAGGGTGCAGCTTCGATGTCGTTTCGGGCGGCGAATTGGAGCGGGTGCTGGTTGCCGATCGTCGGGCGGTCAAGAAAATAGTTTTCTCGGGCGTAGGAAAGTCTCGCGAAGAGATGACCGCTGCGCTGAAGGCCGGCATTCTTCTCTTCAATGTCGAGAGCGAATCGGAGTTGTGGGTTTTGGCGGAATGCGCCACCCAGCATCGGACGCCAGCGCGCATTGCACTCCGGGTGAATCCAGACGTCGCCGCCGACACGCATCCCTACATCTCTACCGGGTTGCGCAAGCACAAATTCGGAGTGCCCCTCGAAAATGCTCGCGAGCTTTACGCCAAAGCATCGGGCGCGAAATATCTAAAGGTTTCAGGCGTCAGCGTTCATATCGGCTCGCAGATCACCGAGGTTGCTCCTTTCGCGGAAGCCATGGATCGAGTGGCCGACCTGGTTCGAGTGTTACGCGCGGATGGACATCGCATCGACTTCGTCGATACCGGAGGCGGACTTGGCATACCCTATCAGGAATCTGGCTTGAAGTTTCCCGATTGCGTTTCGCGTTACGCCAAAGCCGTAACCGGCCCCTTGCGCGGACTGAATGTCCGCTTGCTGCTCGAACCGGGCCGGGCGATCGTCGGTCCTGCAGGCGCGCTGCTCACTTCGGTTCTCTACAGAAAAAATAACGACGGGAAACTTTTCCTGGTGGTCGATGCTGCCATGAACGATTTGATCCGGCCGGCTCTGTACGGGGCACACCATGAAATCGTTCCCGTGGTGCCCAGTAAGAAGTCGCCGGCAAGGAAAGAGACGGTCGATATCGTCGGTCCGGTATGCGAGTCCGGCGATTTCTTCGCTCGTGACCGGACGCTGCCACACGTGGGAGAGGGCGATTTGCTTGCGATTCTCGACACCGGAGCCTACGGAATGGCGTTGGCGTCGAACTACAACTCGCGCCCCCGTCCTGCCGAAATCCTGGTTCGCGGGAAATCCGCCAAAATCATCCGGCGCAGGGAACACGTGCGCGAATTGTATGCGGCAGAATTGTAAATTGTTTGATTGCTGATCGTTGATCGCTGAATTGAAAAGCCCACGGAGTAGAGCCTTCAATCGGCAATCAACCGTCACAAAATCAACCGGCGGTTTATCTCTCTCCCCACTTCAGCTTCGAACGAAGCACGTGGAAGAAATCATGATCGGTTCTGAACAGGCTCACGCGATGCTCCGACCGGCGGCACAGGACCCTGTCGCCGTCGCGTAAATCCAAACCCGGTTGGCCATCCAGACTCAGGTAAGCAACTTCCTCGTCACTGCGCAGCAGCAGTTCGACCACCGCGGAATCCGGCACCACCAGCGGACGATGCGTAAGCGAATGCGGAGCCACCGGCGTAATCACAAAAGCATTGACCGTCGGCATCATCACGGGTCCGCCCGCGGATAGAGAGTAAGCGGTCGATCCCGTGGGTGTTGCCACGATCATTCCATCCGCTCGGTAGCTGGAAACGAACACCTTATCAACGAACAGCTCGTAATTATTGAGTCGGGCCAGCGCAGTTTTATTGACCACAGCGTCGTTGAAAACCAGATAGCTTCCCAGAATCTGCTCGCCGCGCAGCAGATCGCATTGCATCAGCGAACGCTGCTCCACTGCAGCGCGTCCCTGCGCGATTTGATCGAGCATGGAAAAGAGGGACGAAAGCGGCACATCCGTCAGGAAGCCCAACGAACCTAAGTTCACTCCGAGCAGAGGCACGTCGATCGGCGCGGTGGCGCGAGCGGCGGAGAGCAAAGTGCCATCTCCACCCAGCACTACCACCAGATCCAGCGGCCGCGATGACATTTGCGAGCGCAGCACTTCCTCTTCACCGTTGGAATACTTCGCGGTCTCGGGATCGACGATCACCTCGTAACCGTGCGCGTGAAGCCATGCCAGCAGTTCGGGAACGGTGCCGGCTACCTCCGCACGCGCCGTACGGGAGATAATGGCCGCAAGCTTCTGCAACTTCGGTGTAGATGGAGATGAGGACATGGCAAACCGGGAAAGAAAGATTGTACAGAATTCGCCGCAAAAACCTTAATCGCAGCGCACCGCTTTCACTCCGCTCGTAGTACGCGCGCAATTGAGTGGATCAGAACACTCCCCGCAGGAGAAATTCGCGGTTCCCTTCCGCACCGAGGATGGGTGAGTCGATCACGTCGGTGCGAGAGCAACCAAGTTCCATCAAAGTTGTTTTTACTTTTTCGACACACGCAAGCTGAGCCGCCTGATCGCGAACAATCCCTCCCTTGCCAACACGTTCCCTTCCAACTTCAAACTGAGGTTTGACCAGGACAATTACCTGCCGGCCGCAACGCCCTTCTCGAGGCGGGAAAGCCGCATTCACCACTGCAGGCAAAACCAGGGTAGCGGAAATGAATGCTACATCGACCACGATATAATCCACGATGTCACCGATCGTTTTCCCTGTTACATAGCGCGCGTTGGCCTTTTCCAGGAGTCGGACGCGAGGGTCCTGCCGCAGTTTGAAATCCATCTGGCCATAACCGGTATCGATGGCGATGACGCGGGCCGCTCCATGCTGCAGCAGGCAATCGGTAAAGCCGCCGGTGGACGCGCCGACATCGAGGCAAATTTTCTCGTGGACATCGATGCTCCAGTGTTCGAGTGCGCGTTCCAACTTGAGTCCGCCCCGGCCGACATATTTCAGATCCTCGCCAAGCAGGCGCACCACCGAGTCAGAGGAAACTTGGACGCCCGCCTTCTCGACCTTCTGATCGTTGACCAGGACTTTGCCCGCGATGATCAACGCCTGAGCGCGTTCTCGCGAGACCGCGAGCGCACGGTCCACCAAAAGTTTGTCGAGTCTCAGTTTCCAGCTTCGCTCAGTCATCCGGAGTTTCCGCCGCACCGCAGTTTGCACTCACACCACGAAAGGGCCAGCACCCGCTTCAGTGCAAAATGCTGAACCTTCTCTCGCTGAATCACTTACGAAGATACAGCTGTCCTTTTCCACAGAATTATCCACGTTTTTGTTGAAAACTTTTTGCGCGCGCAGCCCAGACCAAGAAACCAGCACCACAAAAAAGAAAAGCCGCCCGAGAAGGCGGCACCAAAAATATTTCGCAAGTAAATCAGCCGGCCACCTCTTCCAACAACTTCTGATCAATGTCGAAGTTGGAGTGCAGGTTCTGCACGTCGTCCTGATCTTCCAGCGCTTCCATCAGCCGGATCATGGTATTGGCCGCCTGCCCTTCGAGCTTGATGTAATTCTGAGGAATCATGGCGACACTTGAGGATGCGGGCTCAATCCCCGCCTTTTTTACGGCTTCAAGCACGGTTTCGAAAGCCGAAGGCTCAGTCAGGATTTCCCAATTGTCGCCATCGTCATTCAGATCTTCGCCGCCCGCTTCGAGAACGATGTTCATCAAGTCGTCCTCTTTTGCGGCCCTCTTGGGAATCACAATGTCGCCCTTCTTATGGAACATCCACGAGACGGCTCCGGCTTCGGCCATGTTGCCGCCGTTCTTGCCGAAGCAGTGGCGAATCTCGCTGACCGTACGGTTGCGGTTGTCGGTGTTGATATCGAGCAGAATCGCAACTCCCCCCGGGCCGTAACCTTCGAGAGAAAATTCTTCGTACGTGGCGCCCGGCAATTCTCCGGTGCCACGTTGAATTGCCCGCTTGATGTTGTCAGCCGGCATGTTCTCGGATTTAGCGGCGAGAATGGCACCGCGCAATCGTGGATTGGTGTCCGGATCGCCGCCGCCGTTCTTCGCGGCAATGCCGATTTCCTTGATAAGACGCGTAAAGATTTTGCCGCGCTTGGCATCGAGCGCGCCCTTTTTGTGCTTGATTGTGGCCCATTTTGAATGGCCAGACATGGCTAGACCTCGTATGTAAGGATCTGAATTGGCGCGGGATTCGAGGGAATCACAGGCTGCCTCGATCAATCTGCAGGCGAACCGGAATTATAACAGACATTCGCGCCCTAGTTCGCCGGTCTCGTCGATAATAAACAGCCAGAGAGGATCCGAGCAAGCCTCCGTTCTCATGCGGAAATCTGCCCCTAACGATCCACATTCCGTTATCCACATTCCGTTATTGACTGCCGTGCCTGCGCGCCCCCAACATGCCTGCGGGGCGTCGTCCTTTGATGAATGGCCGAGTAACAGGTCACTACCCGGTTCTCGAAAAAAATCGGCTCCGGAGCCATGGGCGAGGTCTATCGGGCGCGGGACGAGAGGTTGGGACGCGGCGTTTGCCGTGAAGCTGATTCAGCCACGCTCCAACGGCACCGCACATCATCTTCGCCGTTTCGAGTTGGAAGCTCGCGCCGCGGCCGCTCTCAACCATCCCAACATCGTCGCCATTTATGACGTCGGTCTCGACGACTTCTCTCCTTTGACGGCAGGATGAAAATTCTGGATTTCGGAGTCGCTAAGCAGCAATCTGCTCGCGCCGAATCCCCTCGATCCTTGGGAAGACCTCACCACCATAACCAAGAGCGGCGCAGTCATTGGCACAGTCGCCTAGATGTCGCCCGAGCAACTGCGAGGTAAGGCCGTAGACCATCGCAGCGACATCTTCAGCGTAGGAGCAATTCTCTACGAGAGCCTGACCGGGCGACGCGCATTTCTTGGCGATACCGAAGTCGATACAATCACCGCCGTCCTGCGGGAAGCCCCCCGGAGATCGATCTGGAGCAGGCCGGAATTCCCGCACCCTTAGAGCGAATTGTCCGGCATTGCCTGGAGAAAGATCCCGAACAGCGCTTCCAATTTGCGCGCGATCTGGGGTTCGCACTCCAGACCGTATCGACTCCCACCGAAGTTCGCGCGGCAAACCCGCGATCTACTGATTTCCAAGCGAAGGTTCTGCCTTGGGCTCTGGCAGGACTGTTTCTCGTCGCGTTATTGCTGCTGGCCGTGGCTCCTCTCATTTTCTGGCGGACGGAAAGCGAATCACCATCCACGGGAACGAGCCTGGCCACGGCGCACGCTGCTATCTCGTCGATCTGAATCGGGGCAAAATTACTCCGGCCACTCCCGAAGGAATCACCGGCGGGTTGGTTTCGCCCGACGGGCAGTACATTATCGCCAACGATGGCCCCGTCCCCGCAGTCTATTCGATTGGTGGAAATTCCCAGCATCCCGTTCCGAGTCTCGAAGCGGCTTTGTACCGATCCAATGGTCGGAAGAGAATGCGGCCGTTTACGGATATCAGTCTGGGCAGATTCCAACAAAGGTTCTTAAAGTAAATTTAGTGACGGGCGAAAAGACGTTCGTACAAGATTTGAAACCTGAAACTACTTCGGGTCTGGTTTCTATCGCCCCGGTAGTGGTAAACCACGACGGTTCGCGCTTCGCATACAGCTACTATCAAGTCTTCTCAGAGCTGTATGTAATTTCAGGATTGCGATAAGGTGGGGATGCAGGCTCGCCGTCTTTATCTGCTCGCCATCGCGCCCACCATGGACTGAAAGATCTTCAGCCCATCGGTGCAGCCCAGCTCGGCTTCGGCGGACCGTTCGGGATGAGGCATCATCCCCACAACATTGCCACTTTCGCTGCAGATCCCCGCAATGTTGTCGAGTGAACCATTCGGATTGGCCGAGGCCGAAATTTCACCTGCGGCAGTGGAATAGCGAAAGACAATGCGGTTGCCGCGGCGCAACTCCTCTAATGTTTCCTGATCGCAGAAATAATTCCCTTCCATGTGCCCGATTGGAATCGTCAAAACTTCTCCTTGCGAACAAGCATTGGTAAAGGGCGTGAGCGCATTCTCCACCCGCACGTCCACCGCCTGGCAAACATATTTCAGACCGGTATTCCGCATAAGCGCTCCCGGCAAAAGGCCCGCCTCGCAGAGAATCTGGAAGCCGTTGCAGATTCCCAACACCAAACCTCCGCTTTCGGCAAATCGACGCACCGATTCCATCACCGGAGAGAACTTCGCAATCGCGCCAGTCCGCAGATAGTCCCCGAAAGCGAACCCCCCGGGAACAATAATGGCGTCGCAGTTCTCCAGATCGTGCGATTCATGCCAAAGGAAACACACGGGCTGTTTAGCAACGTTCTGAATCGTCCAGTAAGCGTCGTGATCGCAGTTCGAGCCGGGAAAGATGATGACTCCAAATTTCATCGCCTGTCCTTGATGTGGGATTTGTGGTCAGTTTACCATGCGTGGTTTGACTGAACGTGGTTTGACCGAACGTGGTTTGATTCAATGCGCCGGTAGCGATGCGGCTTCGGCAAGACTAGCGAGTCAGTTCGCAGGCCGCTTAGCGCGAAACTTCAGACTGTCGGGTTGCCATCGCTCCCGCAGAAGCTTGGGGTGGAACGCCTTTCGCTCTGACAATCGCCCAGTGCCACTCCTGATCGGGAAAGAGCGCAAAATTCAACTGCGTGCGGAACAGCGCAGTCGTGGATGGGGCGGCCGATCCCTTTACGCGCAACAGCAAAGTTACATCCGGCTGCTTCTGGGAAGAATCTTGCACCGGATGAGGAGCTCCCGCCGCCGCGGGCACCATCCGTGCACCTCCGTAATAGGAGCTTGCATTCCCTGCTTCCGGATGCCGGAGAATGGTAAGACCGATCACAACTTCGCGCAGCTCCCATGCCGTCCCGTTATGCACCGAAACCTGCAACGAGTCTCCGTCAATCGTAGCCGGCCCGTCCAGCTTCGCCAGCTCCTCAGGCGGCAATTCGTCGAACGAGATGGGATCGGAGAGGAGCGAACTCGTCTTCGCGCTGAAGCTGAGACTGCAACTCACGTCAGGAGAGGAGACGTGAAAGCTCTTTGCCCCCGAGTCGAATGAGAACACCATCGTAGAACCGGCTGCGCGCCGCTTTTCGGCGTTCTCCACTACCTTGGGCAAATTGTCATTATCAATTACCCCTTCTGCAGGCTCAGCCTTCTTACGATAATTGCGCGCCACATCACCCAACGGAGTATCGTTCCCATCCTCTTGCGCGCGAACCAGCTGTGGCAAGGCCAGCGCAAACACTCCTACGATCAGCAGGGCCTTCTTCATTCGATTTGAGGTCAATCCGCGCATCAGGAATTCAGGAAACTCAGTGAGCGTCGAGCGCATACTGGCGCGAAAGGGTAGGACGAATCGCTCCAAGCTGCGACTCACCATCACGCAGTCCTATCTTGATTGTATTTAGAGTCGGCGACGAAAGAGAGATAACTGCCGCAAACGGAAGTGCTAGACCTTCCGGATGTGCAGGAAGCCTGGACCCGGGAAAGGCAGTGGGCGCGCGCTGACGAAGTGAAGCGCAACGGGACGCGCGCCCAAACCCTCTACAAAAGGCCCGAAGTGCGCAAACGAACGACCGGATCAACTACGGCTTGCCGACGAAATATCCAGCGTGCCACCGCGAATCCCACTGCCACATAACACAGATGCATGAGCCTCATATCGCACTCCCAAAACGATCGAATCACCGTCACCGCAGGGGAGGATCAGCATCACTATCGGCAAAATAGCAGTGGAGGCCACGCCGCACAAGGCACAACAGTGCCATCCGGTGGCACAGAAGTAATAAGGCAGTCCGGGAACTCTCTAGTGCGCGTCCATCTTTTCCGCTTCGCCGGCTCGCCCCGCAGGGGGAACCACGACTGTGGAAAGGCTGCCCTCCGCCGTTAATTTCTGAAACGCGGCCAGATCGCGGCGCTGCAAGTCGTCCCAGCGGCCAAGCAACTCTCCGCTCTGCCGCTTCAATTTCTCGAACTCAAGTTGTTCGGCCTCGGTGGGAGCCGAGTCGGCACTCCCCACATCCATCGCGAGGAAAGCAAGCTTGCCATCAATCTGCGGCGGGTAAGCCAGCGAATCTTCGTTGGCGCTGATGGTCAGGTTCACCAGCTGATCGCGCACCACAACCAGTTT
>Ga0182015_10001413_pt1 | contig 31795 bp, 29 predicted proteins | sample 712P3MmetaG_FD_120478 | JGI IMG/M metagenome (GOLD analysis project Ga0182015, IMG submission 120478) | Permafrost microbial communities from Stordalen Mire, Sweden - 712P3M metaG | ecosystem: Environmental > Terrestrial > Soil > Wetlands > Permafrost | place: Sweden: Stordalen | collected... | reverse complement strand
GGCTACTTGATGCAGGCTCAAATCGAGTCCGGTACTTTATGCCCGACCACGATGACCTACGGGGCGATCGCGGCAATGAACCGGGACTCCGGGCTGGCGGCGGAATGGGTACCGCGGCTGGTGACCCGACGCTACGATCCGCGCGACATTCCCATCGCCTCGAAGCACGGCGGCTTGATCGGCATGGGAATGACCGAGAAGCAAGGCGGGTCGGACGTGCGCGCCAATACCACGTGCGCGGAACGTACGGCCGACGGATCTTATCGAGTCAACGGCCACAAATGGTTTTTCTCGGCTCCGCAGTGCGACGCGCACCTCGTGCTCGCGCAGACCGAGGGCGGACTTTCGTGCTTCTTCATGCCCCGCCGGCTTCCCGACGGCACCCTGAACGGCATCTACATACAGCGATTGAAGGACAAGCTCGGCAACCGATCCAACGCATCCTCGGAGGTCGAATTCCGGGATGCTTGGGCGTCGCTCATCGGCGAGCCCGGCCGCGGTGTGCCGACCATCCTCGAAATGGGCACCTACACGCGGCTGGATTGCGTCATCGGCAGCGCCGGCATGATGCGCCACGCCGTGGTCCAGGCTCTCCATCACGCGCGTCACCGGAACGTCTTCGGCGCCCGATTGATCGACCAACCCCTGATGCGCAGCGTGCTCGCCGATCTCGTCATCGAATCCGAAGCCGCGACGGCGTTATCGATGCGGTTGGCCCGCGCCTTCGAAAGCGATGCGCCGGGCGAAACCACATTGCGTCGCGCATTGACGTCGGCCGCCAAGTTCTGGGTATGCAAGCGCGGCTGCGAGCTGGCAGCGGAAGCCATGGAGGTGCTCGGCGGCAACGGCTACACCGAAGAGCTGCCGCTTGCACGAATCGTGCGCGAGATGCCGGTCAATTCCATTTGGGAAGGCTCGGGCAACATCATGTGCCTGGACGTTCTTCGGGCGTTTTCCAAATCGCCGGCGACCTGCGAGGTCGTGCTGCGCGAGCTGTCGATGGCTCGCGGAAGTGACCGCCATTTCGATACGGCGCTCGAGCGGTTCGCTTCATCGCTGTCGAGCGGCGCATTGGCGGACACTCACGCGCGGCATTTCACTCAGGCATTCGTCACATTAGCGCAGGCGGCGCTCCTGCTGAGAGCGGGAGCAACGGGTACCTCCGCCGCAGCGCGCACCGCAGCCGAGGCCTATTGCGCAAGTCGTCTGAATCTCGAGTCCGGGTGGGGAGCGGTATTCGGCGCGGGAAATGTGGCCGTCGATACAGGAGTCCTTCTCGACCGCGCTTGCGAAAGGTAGCGAGCGCGCCGGTATTCACCCGAGGCATCTCACCAAGGAAGGTTAACGATCAAGTAAATCACGAACACGGTTATCGCGATCACGTAACAGACGCCAAGGATGACGGCGCAATAACCAATATGCTGCCTCACGTGGGATATCTCTCAGCGGGTAGATCCAGGTTTTGAGGGCAAACCAAATCATAGGATAGAACTATAAATCGGGAACTCACTTAGCCAAGAAATTTTGTCGAATGGCGGCGATGACATCGTTTCTCAGTTGTAGCCCGTCGCTCAAGTATTTGTCGAACGATCCGTAGTCGTGCCTGACCTGATCGAAGGCGGCGTCGAGAGCCGTGCGATCGGCGCGGGCTTTCGATGGAGCTGATCCGCCCATTGATTGGCGGATGATCTTCAGCGCATCGCCGCGAAGATATTCATTGGTCAATTCGTAGTCCCGGATGATGGTCGACCGGGGCACGCCCAAAATCGTCAAGAAGACGGCTTCAGCCCAACCGGTTCGATCCTTGCCCGCCGTGCAATGAAAGACAGTGGGCAGCCCGGCCGGGTCCGCAAGTCTCTCGAATAGCGAACGGTAGGCCCGCTGAGCGCTTGGCAGCCTGACAAAGTCTCGATAAATCCTCTGCTCCAGATCCTTGTTCGGGGTTTTCTTCTCCCCTGCCCCGGCGATCATCTCATGGATGAGAGTCGAATCGTCCGCGAGCACATCGGCAGAGACATCAATCGCCCCGTGCGGTACGCGATCGGGACCGCGCTGTATTTCCTCGGCGGTTCGAAGGTCACATACGACTTTGATGTTGAGCCGATCGACCTGGTCGAGCTCATCGTCGGTCAGATGCCCGATCCCGTTCGACCTGTAGGCAACGCCCATGCGCACCCACTCGCCGTCCGCGGTTCGATAACCACCGGCGTCCCGGAAATTCGCCGCCGTCGTCAGATGCAGTGAGCGAGCGGCAATGACCAACGGATCGCCGCGGTCGGGCACCAGGGCAAAATACCATCTCGGAGCGGGCGGCAGATCGGACAGGGCAACGTGCCCATGTTCCCCGCCACTTCCCACGAGCATTGCGCGCCCAACATTCGTAGGATCCGTTCCCGCGTATATCCGAATATGGTGAACTCGGGGTGCGCGCCAGGAGATGGTGGACTTACCGTCCCCTTCACTGTCGACACTCGCTACTTCGAAGGGGATGCCGGGCGGAATCCCCTGCTCGATCGGCGCCTGGGCCTCGCAAACAGCCCGCACGCACGCGAAACCGACCAGCAGCGCCAGCTGCCGATATCCTCCGGGCCGATTGAGAATCATTGCGTTGGATCCGCTTCGGCGCTTACGGCGACGAATACGCAGCAGCCAACGCGTTCGGCAAGCGACGCGCGCTGCTGTGGACTTGACCACCAAAACCCACCCGACGGCTGAGGGTAATGCCCAAGCACGATGAGGTCGATGGCGAGCCGCTTCGAATAGGCGGCAATTTCATCCAGCGTGTTGCCGGACGCCAAATAGCCCTCGGCAACGACGCCGCGCTCCGCCAGCCACTGCAGAGACTGATCCAGCAGCTTTCTATAGCCGCGCGAGTCATCCACCAGACATGCGTGACCCGTCGCACCCGCTATGACTGCCGCATTCGCGACGTCCCTTGGGATAATGGATAGTACGTACACCCGTGCGCCGAGAAGAATGGCGAGTTCAGCTCCCCGCCTGAGCGCCCGGCGTCCCGCCTCTGAACCGTCGTAGCAAAGCAGTACACGCTTGAACATGAAGGTACTCCGCGCCGGCAGAAACCGGTGCCTCGCGCCGCTGGATTTCTTATACGCTAGCGTACCTGGCGTGTGCTTGCACATAAATCTCATACATACTAATTTAGGGTCGAGCAATCGAGAGGATTAAGTTGAGCGAAGCCGGCAAATCGTCAGATCGACCACTAAACGCGCCACTTCGGTTGCTGGATTTCGGAACGGGCATGGCGCCCGCCCTCGTGACACGATATTTCGTCGAAATCGGCGCTGAAGTCATCCGGTTCGAGCCCGCGGCCGGAGATCCGTTTTATCGGGTGTATCCCGCCTATGAAGTCTGGCATCGCGGCAAGATCAAAAAACGCGGTGAGGACTTGAGCGCGGACGAGCTTGCGCAATGGATATCGACTGCCGATATATGCGTCACCGGCGGGGAGGATTTCCCCGGCTTGAAGCGCTTCGACGATGCTGACATCCTGACGCGAAAGCCACGACTGGTCGTATTGTCGATCACTGCGTACCCGGAGGCCCTGTCGCTCCGCGATCACGCCGCCGCCGAAATCCTGGTCCAAGCCAAATCCGGACTGTGTTACGAGCATTACAGCGACCGCCCATTGCGAATGAGCTTCGAACCTTGCAACTACGGGGCGGGTTTGCAGGGCCTCGTCGGGGTGCTGGCCGCGCTTTACGACCGGGAACGAAGTGGTCTCGGCCAGGTGGTTAGGACGTCGCTATTCGAAGGCGCTCTGACCTATGGATGTTCATTTTGGTCGGAAGCGTCCAAGCCCTCGGCGGCATTCGAGTTCTGCGTGCCAAAGGATCCATGGCCCCTCATATTCAAATGCAAGGATGGCCAATACGTCCACTTGATCATGGGCTCGGCAGGCTCGAAGGCCAAGCTCTATGACATCCTTGGTATCTACGACCCGACTGTCGACGTGAATGACAGCGGCGTGCCGCGCCTCGACGCGGTACGTCTCGACATGAAGAAGTTTTTCGGCGACGTCGAATTGATATCCCCGTTCATCCAGCAGCGCGAAAGCGGCGAACTGCTGAAGGCGCTGTGGGATGCCGGTCTGGCAGCCGACTTGGTGCAGCCGCCTGGCGCGTGCTGGGATGACCCGCAGGTCCGACATAACGGAATCATTCGCCGCGACTCCGACGGGACACGCTTCGTTGGCGGAAATCCGATTTCAGCGGCGCCATTGCCCGCCCCCCGTACGCCGATTCCAGCAGCCGGTGCCCGTCCCCTATCCGGGCTGAAAATCGTCGACTTCGGCACCTTCGTCGCCGGGCCATACACGTCTGCGATACTCGGGGATCTCGGCGCGGATGTCATCAAGGTCGAGTCGCTTGCCAAGGATCCCAATCGAAATGTTTTCCGCTCCTTTACCACCGGTAACCGCGGCAAACGGGCCATCATGCTCGATCTCAAAACCGCCGAAGGCCGGGACATTGCGCAGCGTCTTTGCCTCCGAGCGGACATCGTGACCAACAATTTTCGCACCGGAGTCGCCGCGAGACTGGGAATCGATGCCCGGACTCTTCACCAGATGAAGCCGGAACTGATCGTGCTCGAGAGCGCTGCGTACGGCGCGACGGGACCGAAGGCCGAGCGTGCCGGATTCGATCTGGCGTTCCAAGCCTTCTGCGGACATGAGTACCGTGCCGGGGGGAAGGATAACGCGCCGCTGTGGAATCGGTCGACATTGGTGGATTACACGGGAGGGCTGCTCGGCGCAATTTCCGTCCTTCAGGCTCTGCGAGTTCGCGCGCATACGGGCGCGGGAGCCGAATTGAACGTGCCTCTGCTCAATGCCGGCATTTTCTTGCTGTCCGAGCTCGTTCAACGCCCCGACGGATCCTTCGCCGGCGCTCCTCTACTCAATCGGGAACAAACGGGATTTCACCCTCTCGAGCAAATATATCAAACCGCGGATGGCTGGATCGCGATAGCAGGACGCGATGCGAAGTCAGCGACCGCTCTTGTCACAGCGCTGGAGTTGAGCGCTTCGCTGCGTGACGATTCGTCCGCTTGGGGCGCCTCGGAGGCGCGCTCGCTGGCCTCCGCGATCCGCGCGCGCGATACGCGCTCCCTCCTCGATTTGCTGGAACGCGCCGGCGTGTGGGCGGAAGAATGCTCGCGGGATGCACCGCATCGAACATTGAACGACCCACGGCTGATCGAGGCGGGAACGGTGCACGTCTCGCAACACGGACAGTTCGGCACGGTGCGCGAAATTGGTCAGCTGTTTCGTTTCTCGCGTTCCGCGAGCGGATCACACGGCCACACGGCGCAACCGGGCGAGCACACGCGCAGCGTGCTGGCAGAACTAGGTTATGATGGCGAGGCGGTCGCGGACCTATATAAGCGGAAAATAGCGGCGTGAAGGCGATCGAATGGTCACTTATCTGCGAGTCGCCGAGCCTCGGGTGAGGTAATTCAACAGTGTCTGTTCCAGAGACCATCTTGATCGTCGGAGCCGGGCTTGCCGGCGTGACCGCAGCGGGGGCCCTGCGCGAGTCGGGCTTCGCCGGCCGTATCGTATTGCTCGGCGAGGAACCGGAACTACCCTACGACCGGCCCCCGCTATCGAAGAGCGTGCTCGTGCACGACAACCTCGAGCAGCTGGTCGCGGCTCATCTCCCGAGCGATATCGCCTTGCGCTCGCCGGAGGGAATCGCACTGCGTCCAAGGAATTGGTACTCGGAACGTCGGATTGAGCTCATGCTCGGGCGGCGGGCCGCCCGCCTGGATACCGCCGCTCACGTGGTTGAACTCGACGGCGGGGAGCGCCTTACTTACGATCGGCTGCTTCTCGCGCTGGGCTCGAGCCCCCGTCGACTGCCGGCCATGGAATCGGGCCCCGTAACCCACGCGTATTTGCGCACGCTGGGCGATGCCCTCGAGATTCGCAATCGGCTCCGACCGGGCAGCAAAATCGTCTTGCTCGGCGGAGGCGTGATCGGAATGGAGGTTGCGGCAAGCGCCGCCTTGCGCGACTGCGAAGTCACCGTAGTTGAACTGGCCCCCCGCATCATGGCTCGCGCGCTGTGCCCGCCCGTCGCGGACCACCTCGCGACCTATCACCGCGCAAAGGGCGTCCAACTCAAACTGGGGGCGCATGCGGTGGGGCAGACATCGGAGCCCGGACCTGGCCTACGATTGAAGGACGGCACCGTCATCCCGGCAGAGCTCATCGTCATCGGCATCGGAGTGATCCCCAACACGGAGCTCGCGAGCAGCGCGGGTATAGCGTGCGAGGACGGCATCGTTGTCGACGAATACGGGGCAACTGAAGCGTCGGATGTCTACGCAGCGGGCGATGCGGTGCGCTATCCCGACCATCTCTCCGGGCGGAGGATGCGCAGCGAAAATTGGATGCACGCACAGAACCAATCCTTGGTCGTCGCGAAAAACCTCCTGGGATCGAACGAGCCTTATCGCCAGGTGTCTCACATGTGGTCGGACCAATACGACCTCAAGATCCAGGTGGCGGGCGTGGCCGACACCCCGGATGCCGTCTTGAGAGGGACTTTCGAGGCGAACAAATTCCTGCTATTTCACCTGGATGACGGAAAACTAGTCGGGGCAACCGGCATCAACGAGCCGCGCGACATGAAATTTGCGCAGAGGCTCATTGAAGCCCGGTCGAGGATCGAGGCCGAGCAGCTCCGGGACCCAGCCTTCAGCCTCAAGAAAGCGCTGCAGCTCGCCGACGCATCTCGGCAATCGTAGGCGTGCGCGACAGGAGCCCATCATGTTCGATGTGTTAAAGAACATCCGCGTTCTGGATTTCGGTAAGTTTGTCGCTGCACCGATGTCCACCTGGCTGCTCTCGAACATGGGCGCCGAGGTCATCAAAGTGGAGCCTGTCGGCGGTGCGCCCGATCGGGAGCCTTTCCGCATGGGCGATACCATCGATGGAGCCGGGTTCGTTCAACTCCACAGCAACAAGATGAGCCTCTGTTTGGATCAAAGTGCACCGCAAGGACGCGCCGTTCTCGAGAAATTGTTGACGCAGACCGATGTTGTCGTGCTCGGCGCACCCGAGGCCACGAATGCGCGCCAAGGACTCGATTATGAGACCCTCGCGAAGATCAATCCCTCGATCGTCTATCTGAACGTGTCGGCGTTTACCAGCATAGGTCCCCGTGCGAACGAGGTTGGTTTTGATGGCGTCGGGCAGGCCATGTCCGGGGCCGCCTACATGTCTGGTTTTGGCGATACTCCGACGCGGTCGTTCTGTTCATTCGTTGACGTGACTACCGGCATTCTCTCGGCTTTCGCCATCGCGTGCGCACTGATGAGTCGCAATCAAACGGGTAAGGGCCACAAGATCGAAACCGCTTTGATGATGAGCGGTTATGCGGCGATGAGCTGGCTGTTGGTGGAACAGGCGGTCACCGGACGCAATCGCAGCCGCACCGGCAATCGCGCCCAGTCATCGGGGCCAAGCGATATTTTCAGGACCCGAGACGGCTGGATCGTGGTCCAAATCGTCGGAAGGGGTCTGTTCGCGCGCGTGGCCAGGGTGATTGGCCACCCCGAGTTCATCGAAGACCCCCGCTTCCAGACCGACAATGACCGCGCCGAGAATGGCGCCGCGCTGAGCGACGCAGTGAACGAGTGGGCGCGCAACTTGAGCACGGCAGAGGCGTTGGAGGTGCTCCGCTCCGCGCGCGTGCCGGGTGCACGAGTCAACTCCCTGCAGGAGGCGCTCGAGGAACCTCAGCTCGCCGCCCTGCAATTCATCCAGCAAATGACCCACCCGGGCATGGCTCGTACGCTTCCACTGTTCAAGGCGCCGGTGATGGTTGACGGCGCCCTATCTGCGCTGCGCTCCGCTCCGCCGGTAGCTGGCGAGCATACGGAATTCATCTTGCGCCGGGCGGGATACTCGCAGCAAGACATCACCGGGCTGCGCGGAGCGAAGGTGATTTAGCGGCGTGCGCTGGGCGTGCGCAGCGGCGTGGCACCGGCGATTACGGTGCGCTCGGTGCAGTATTGCACTACTTTGGATCTTGCCTCGCGCGGCGCGCAACAATTGCGGCTATCCCGGCCGACCATGGCGCGGCACAAGAATTGCATGCAGGTATATCGTCGGCGGTCGCAGCCTCGCCGAAGCCAATTCATCTCTACGAAGGAGGACAGCATCACATGCGCAATTTGAGTTCCAGCGAAAAGGCACGACCGATGCGCAGCGAATCGAGACTCGCCAAATCGCACAAAGGGCTTCAGTCATCCGTCTCGGCGTCGGTGACTGTCGACGGGCGCCCCATGTCAATCGGCGCTCTGCTTCACGATGTCGCGCGCTTGCGACGGCATGCTTTCGACGAACAGGCGAAACCGATGGGACTGACACGATCGCAATTCTCCGTGCTCGCTCATCTCGGACGGCATTCCGGAGGGCTGATGAATCAAAGTGAAATTGCGGCGGCCCTGGAGGTGGGCAAAGTAACGTTGGGCGGTCTCGTCGATCGACTCGAGGCAAGCGGATTGGCCCGCCGCGAGCTTTCGGGACAAGACCGGCGGGTCAAGCGGATTCGGCTTACCAGCAAGGGGCGGCACGCACTGGAGACCGCGCAGCAAATGCGGCCGATGCTCGACGAGTTCATCATGCGTGACCTGCCGGAAAGCACTCGCGTCGAAGTGGCCGATGCCTTGGCCGCCATGCGCTCGAATCTGCTGGTGATGCAGAGAGAACGGCAGCCGCGCGCGAAGCGCGACTAATCAGCTGATTTGGGCAACCAGACTGCGCGTGTCGTGATCCTGGTAAGCTGTTTTGGTGCGGAGAGCTGCGACTCGGACACGCGCGTCTCCTGCATGAATTCGCGCTTCACCTTTTCACGACGCAATTCCTTGACGACGTGCTGACGCACCGCGCCGTCAAACATGTCCTCGATGCTGCCCTCGATCTGGTTTTCTACCCATCCCAGGTCCGAATCGAAGCGCGGGCTTCGCCAATAGCGCGCGTGAAGCTTCGCCAGCGTATCCAGGAGCGCCTCGACCACTACGACGTCATCGTCATCCATCATCGAATTGATGTGCGGCGAGCGCGGTGAGAGGTCTTCCATCAACAGCACGAATCGCTTGCTGAGTTCCTCGAATCGCCCGCCGAGGCCCAACGGCGTTTCGATGTCAAGCTCGGGCCGCAACCGCCCGTAGAATGCGATCTCATTCCGGAAGAGCGGATCGAGCTCCGGATTGCTGCATTTGACGCCGCCCGGAATGGACATTTTCCCGAGCAAGCGCGATGGAAGCCCGGGAGACGACCCATGGCCGTACTGCACATCGAGCGTTATCTGCGTCGACGTTGAGACCGAGTTCAGATTGTCGGCCTCACCATAATTCCTCACTTTCACGATTCTGGTCGACTCGACGGCGGAGCCCGGCCGCAGCTCACCGACGAGCTCGCTGAGAAATTCGGGCGTCAGCTCCGCAGGTTGCGTCGGCATTGGATGAGGCATCAGACGGCCAGCAATTTGCCCAGACAGGCTGATACTCGAAGCATCTGTTGGCGGCTGAATGAGATCGCGACGACGGCGTGCCGGATGTCGGTCATGCGACCCTCCTCGAAGGCCCTCTCCACCTGACAGTTCATCACTGCAAGGCGCAGCATGCCCCAGAGAACGAAGAAATCAATCTGCTTCTTGGGCGGCGGGGATCCACCGGCGGACCGATAGGCAGCGAGGAATTCCTCGAAACTTGCGAGATGCTCAGCTGAAGTAAAAAACCAGCCGATGTCAGCGGCTGGAAATCCCAATTGGGCGAATTCCCAATCGAGAATTGCAGAGACTGTCCCCTCCTCGGAGATCATGACATTGCTCAGGCTAAAGTCGCCGTGGACCAGCTTCCGCGGGCCGATCGCCTCGTGCGCATGCTCCCTTATCCATCGAAATGCGGTCTCCATCGTGGGCGAGGCGATGCCGAGGGCGGACCAGTCGGCGTAGTACCGGGCAATCTCCGCGGTCATTTGTTCCTCTGCGCTTTCCAGAGCGCCACGCAGTCCGGCCCCGAAACTCGCCACCGGGATGCGGTGAATGTCTGCAAGCCTGGCACCCAGCTCCCTGCACAACGCCGCGTTTCTCGGAGGAAAAGAGAAATGGGAGCCGACGTTACGCCCACCCACGCGGCTAACGATCAAGAACGGCTGGCCGAGCACCGCGCCGGTGCGTTCGAGCGCATAGGGGCGCGGAACACTTATGCCGTTCTCGTAAAGCGTCGTGAGAATCGGATACTCATCAGTGACGGTCGTGCCCAGAAGATTCAACGGCCGATCCATCCGAATGACCAATGACTGCGGCACATCCGCCGCGGAGCGGCGGATATCGATCAAATATGTCGCCTTCGAATACCCCAGCGAAGCGGTGGTAATCCCGAGGACTTCTACGGGCCTGCCGAACACGCCGCAGAGGTAATCCGCAAGCGCCGCGGCGTCGGGGACACCACCGGGCGCATCCTGCTTGGCGCTCGGCCTCGGAGCCTGGCATTCCGCCCGCAGCGTCCGGGCAAGACTCTGTAGCAATTCGGCGTCGATCGCGACCGCCGCCCGGATAAATTCCCTTGTGGCGTGGTCGTTGGGCGCGTCTTGGGAACCAATAATTCCGGCCACCCAGGCCTTCGCAGTCTGAAAGTCCGGAGGCGCCTTGCCTAAAAGTCGGCGAAATCCGTCAAAGGCTTGCGCCTCGAGTTCGGGCGACGATTTAGCCTCGCAGGTCAAGGTGCTCAGCACCTCGCATACCTGCTCCAGCTTGCGCCGGGCCGCCGGGTCGATCGCTTCCTGCATGACCGTCTCACAAGCGCACCGCGCAGCAGCCAGATAGGGAATGACGCGGTCGGAAGAAGTGGGCACCGGCCGTCTCGGAATCACGCTTTCGGGGCGGCGCGCGTAATCACCGCAAGGGTCTTCGCGAGGTCTGCCTGCAGGCGCGCAAAGGTGCTGAGCCCGATGGTCACGGGATCGATATCGTCGGCCTCGCCATGCATGAGCGAATGCAGAACGGTCCCGCAGAGAACGGCGTTTCGTAGCGGCCTCCACACCTCGAAATAATTGAGCTGAAAATCAGTGACCGCATTTCCGCCGTGGGCATAGTATTCCGCGAGGAAGTCCTCCCACGGCATGCACCGCTGCACCGCCGGGCGGCACGAAGCAAGGTCCTCCGCGCCGTCGCCGAAATGCGCGAACTCCCAGTCCAACAGGCACGGAGTGCCGCGCTCATCGAGCAGCATGTTATGAAATGCCGTGTCCGCATGCACCACGGTTGCCTCTCCGAGGCCACCTCCCACATTGCGGCGCAGCCAAATGAAGGCCGCTTCGATGGTGATCGACGGGAACGGCTTTTTCGCTGTCCACCAATCGTGGTAGTGCCTGAGCAGCGCCTCGGTGTGCGGTATTGCGGAACCGCGCATCGCAGGATCATCGATCATCTGCCTTCCGGCGGCGTGGACCGCGGCCAGCGCGCGGGCAAGCGCACGTCCCGTCTCGGGAACCTTCTTGTGCGCGCCTTCCATGAGCTCGCCCGCCGCCTCGCCGGGCATCCGGCGAAACACGATGAAGGGGAATCCGAAGATACCCGGGTCGACCTCCAGCCAGAGAGGTTCCGGGACCGGAAGACCCCGTTTCGAAACACGATCCAGCAGAGGAAATTCGTCGCTGACATTGGTTCCGACACCGCGCCCGGTGTCCATGCGGAGAACCAGTGCGGAGGGCAGGTGTCCCTGGTTCTCGAGTTCGACGAGGATGGTTCGCTTCGAGCGTCCTCCGGGAATGTCGATGACGGATTTAACGCGCAAGTCGGACGGACTCTTCGGACGGCTCCTGAGGTACCGCTCAAACGCCGCCGAAGTCACCTCCCGCACAGCGCGAGCCGCGACCGGCTTGACTCCCGCGACGAGCGACTCGTAGGCATCCCGCAGGGAAGCTTCCGCGACCACTACTCGCGCGAGGAATGCGTCGAAGCGGTCGCTGGCGGCTTGATCGCCTTTGCTGCCCGCAAGCGCGATGAGCATATCCTCGAGGGGACCCGCCGACTGCGGTACTCCGATGAACACCGGGTTGTCCGCAAGCGTCCCGGCATCCTCGGTCCGGAACGCGCCACCCGCGCCTCCCGGGGCAGCAAGTGCGCGCCCCTCGGCAAGCAGCTCGGAATATTGGTCCGCAAATCGAGCGCGCACGGCAGGCAGATGGTCGTATCCCGCGATCAGCCGCAGGAGCGCTGCGTCTGCCCGCTTGGCCCGATCCTTAGCCAGCGCGCTGGTCAGATCGGGCTGCAGGTTATTGCGTAGTGTGGTCAAAAACAGCAGCAGCGCGTTGCGTTCGACAGATCGATCGTTCACCGGCCCCCCTGACAATTCCGCGGACTCGACGTCATTCTACCCGTTCGTTCGCTTGCGTGCGATTTGGCGCATTTGAGCCGGAACGTTTAGAATCCCCCCATGACGAGATTCGCTTATTTTCAGGCCCTGAGGGTGTAGGCTGCATGGTGCAGCGTGTGATCCCCTTGGCGGGAGGGCGTAATTTCCGCGATCTCGGCGGCTATACAACCACAGACGGTCACCGCGTACGCTGGGGGCGCGTATTCCGCTCGGGCGTCATGAGTTACCTCACCGACCACGACCACGACTACTTGAGGCCCATGGGCATTCGCACGATATGCGACTTCCGTACGCTACGCGAACGTCGGCGCGAGCCCATCCGCTGGGGCTCCGCCCACCCCGACATTCTCGAGTGGGACTATGACGCGCACGGCGTCAGTTTGCGCGCGTACCTTACAGGCACCGATTTTTCCCCCGAGATCGCGCGGTCCACCATGTGTACGCTCTATAGAAGAATCCCGATCCTGTTTCGGACTCAGTACGCCGCGCTCTTCGATAGGCTCGCCTGCGGCTATTTGCCGCTCGTATTCAACTGCTCGGCTGGTAAGGATCGCACAGGCATGGCTGCCGCGCTTTTGCTCTCGAGCCTCGGGGTTCCGCGCGAGCAAATCATGGCGGACTATGTGCTTACCGATTCCGTCGTGGACTTGGAAAAGGAGATGTTCGCACACTCGAAGGGCAGTGTGGCCCTCGGTGATGATCATTCGTATCTTCAAAGCGTCGGCCATGAGTCACGCACGCCGCTGCTCAAGGCGCTGCCGGAGTATTTGGATGCGGGCTTCGATCAGATCGAAATGGACCATGGCTCCGTCGCCGATTTCATCCGCGATGTGCTGGGCGTAAGCGGGGAGAAATTGCTCCGTCTACGCGACCACCTGCTCGAGGCTTGAGCGGGGCAGGTCCCGCGGCAGCCCGTTCGTTCACCAAATTGCCGGATCAGGCAGCGGATCGGCGGCCGTGTACCGATTTCACGCGGATGTTGAGCGATGACAGCGTGCGGAACGCGTATCCGCCGCTGAAATCCAGAGGGTGGTCGCGCACCTCGACCTCGAATCGCTCGAACATTGCAGGAAAGAACTCGCCGAGCTGCAGCTTGGCCAGCAGGTGCCCGACGCAATGGTGAAGACCTCGTCCGAAGACCAGCGATTCCTTGATGTTGCGCGAAAGATCGAGCTCATCGGGGTTGGCAAAAACGCGCGGGTCGCGATTCGCAGCCGCGTTCCATAAATACACCACGTCGCCCCGGCGAATCGTCTGTCCGTGCCACTCGAAGTCACGCGCCGCAATGCGCGTCTGGCTTGCCGACATCGCGACATACCGCGAGATCTCCTCGACGGTCTGCAGCTTGCGCTCCGGATGACTCAACATGTAGGCGACTTGTTCCGGGTGCTCGGCCAATGCCGCTACTCCGAACGCCATCGTCGACGCGGTACTTTCGTGGCCGGCAAGCAAGGTGTTCACGCAGGTTCCAAGGAGCTCGGCATGAGTCAGGCCATCTTCACCGTCGGAGGCGGCAGCCAGAACGGACAGGAAGTCTTCTATCGGCGCCCCCTTGCGCCGCTCCAGCTCCGCCGTGAAAACCTTGTCCATCTCGCGCATCGCCCGCTCCCCCTCCTCGAGCAGTGCAGCCGAGGGGCGCGACGTCCCCAATGCCATGACGATGGCGTTCGCCCAATCCCGAAGGTTGCCGAGGTGCGCTTCCGGTACTCCCATTAGCTGCATGATCGTGCTGCCGGTGAGGGGTCGCGCGATCGCGCCGATAAACTCAACATCACCCGCCGCCTCCGCCTCGTTCAGCAGTTGCGAAATCCTGCGCTGCACGAGAAAGCGCATCGTCTCGACATTCGACTTGCCGAAGGCGTTGTTCATGGGTTTGCGCAGACGGGAGTGGTAGGGAGGATCGGTCATGTTGGCGAATGCAGGCGTCGCCGTGGTGAGCAACGGCACTCGCGCCGGCCACTCGGCCTCGGGGATGGCGGCGAACGCCAATTTGTCGAGCCGCACGTTGGATAGCGGCAGGCGGCCGCCGAATCCCTCCGCTACATCCGCGAATCGGGTAATGAACCAGCCCTGCTGCGCATCGCTCCAAAAGACCGGGGTGGATTCGCGGATCGCGTTCAAGTGGCCGACGAGCCCTTCGCCGAGCATAGCGAGATTCGAGAGGTCGATGTCGAGCGCACTGGATTTATTCGTGGACATGTCCGGAAACTCTCATTGAAAAGTCAATATTGGTTTGATGGTTTTGCCCGACGTGCCGTCCGCGACCGCGGTATTGATCTGATCAAACGCATAAAATGCGGAGAGCCGGTCGATCGGAAACTCGCCCCGCATGAACTTGTCTGCCAGGAATGGAATGAACGTCGTCGGCACCGAGTCGCCTTCGACTGCTCCCATGATCACGCGGCCGGATATCATGTGAAGGATGTCGGTCGAGAATTTTTGCTCGTGGCTGGCCCCCACCAGCACGAGCATCCCGCGGATTCTCAATGCACGTACCGCCGACTCGATGACGCTCGGCACGCCGGTGGTGTCCATCGCGCGATTCAAGCCGCCGAAGGCCGCGAGCGCCTCGTCGAGATTGGACTCAGCCGTGTTGATGATATCGGTCGCCCCCAATTCGCGTGCGAGCTCGAGGCGCGATTTCACACGGTCAACGACGACGATGCGCCGACAACCCATGAGACGCGCGGCAAACAGCGCAGCGAATCCCACCGCCCCTGCCCCGAATATCGCGACCCGCGATTCGCGCTCCGGCTTCATTACGTTGAGCATCGTCCCCGCTCCGGTCATGAACCCGCATCCGAGCGGCCCCAAGAGCTTCAGCGGGATGTCACGCCGCATCTTCACCACATTGTGAGCGCGGACGACCGAGTGGGTGGCGAACGACGACTGACCGAAAAAGGAGGCATTGAGCGGCTGGCTCTTCTCATCATAGATGACCACCGAGCCGTCCTGGCGGCGCATTCCGAAATTCAACGCGCCGGCCAAGTCGCAATACGCTGGATGGCCGCCGACGCATTCGCGGCAAGCGCCGCAGCTCGCGAATCCGAGCACCACGTGGTCACCGACGGTGACGTTGGTCACCGCCGCGCCCACTTCGCGCACGATGCCGGCACCCTCGTGACCGAGGACCAGCGGCAAAGGCAACGGCAGTATCTGCTCGACGATCGCCACGTCCGAATGGCAAATTCCGGTGGCTACCAGCTCCACCAGAACCTCATCGGCGCGTGGTGCGTCCAATTTAGCGGACTCGATCGAAAAAGGCGCCTTGGCGGTGCGCAAGACAGCGGCTCTAATTTCTCGCATCATATACCCCTACAGTATGTCTATTACGACAGGCTCTTCCACCCGAACAAGATCTGCTGGGCGGCGGGCGCCAGCGGAAGCGCGCTCTCGATCGCATGGCCCTTCCAGTATCGCTCGGCGACGCGGATGACCGCGTCTCGCCGTTCAACGGCCCCGAACCACCGAGCGAGATCAGGAAATGCCTGCAAGTCCTGCTGATTACTTCTTGCGAAAAGGAGCCACGGCCAGCACGCCATGTCGGCAATCGAGTATTCGCCGCAAATATACTCACGGTCGGCGAGCTGCCGATCGAGCACCCGGCACAGACGGCCCGCCTCGTAGGTGAAACGTTCGATGGCATAGGGACAGCGCTCGCGGGCGAAGTACAGAAAATGCCGAGCCTGGCCCATGGCCGGCCCCTGCCCGGCCATCTGCCAAAACACCCATTGGAGCACTGACATGCGCTCGCGCAGCGAAACCGGGAAAAACCGGCCGGATTTCTCCGCCAGGTACGCCAATATCGCCCCCGACTCGAACACCGACAAAGGCGCGCCGCCGTCCGCCGGGGCATGGTCGGCCAAAGCGGGAATGCGCTGGTTCGGGTTGAGCGCCGAGTAGTGCGCCGTCAACTGCTCGCCGGTCGTCACGTCGACGGGAATCGGATTGTAGGAGAGGTTCATCTCCTCGAGCGCGATCAACACCTTGAACGCCACAGGGGAGCGCGCCATATACAAATCGAGCGGCGCATCGGGCATCGCGCTCATTCCGCCACCGCGCTGACCCGCAACGCGATCCGTCCGGACAGCGTGACGCTGAGCATTGCACCGCCGTCGGCGTCGGCACGGAGCCGGAGCGAGGTGTCGCCGGCGTCGCCGTCGCCGCCGCTCGTCCGCTCGAATTCCACGCGATACTCTCGATTCGGCACCAACCTCTCGAGGCGCAGGACCTGGCGCGAGGATCCGCAGCCCGGATAGAGCACGAGATTGAGATCCGTTCCGTCGCTAAAGGCCTTGGCGACCAGGACTTCGGGATATTTCGCCCCGGCGAGAAGCGGTCCGCGCAAGGCCGGGGCCGGAGGCCCGGCAAGCACCATGCGGCGCACGTCTTCCGCGCGAAGAATGCGGCCCATGATGATGTAGGCCATGTTGTAGTTCGAGCTTTTTACGTATGAGACGGTTCCGTTCGTCTCGAGTCGCCCGAAATCGCGATCGAGCTTGCGAATAATGGCCTCGGCGACCTGCTCATCGCCCTGCTCGCGGGCGAGCACGAGGAATTGGGAGTACGGTCCGGCCTCGCCTCTTTTGTAGTTTCCCAGGTCCATTCGGTCGTAGCTCTTGGTGGCGATGGTGATCTCGCCCTGAGCGTCGAAGCTCACGTATTCCTCGCGCAGCATCGCCCAGATCCGGCGCGACAGATCGGGGAAGAACGCACTTGCCATCCAGCCCCACAATGCCTCTACTTGGCTGCTGGTATAGACCGGAATGCGGATACCGAGCGGCACCACGCGGCCGGCATGCACGACGCCGTCGCGGCACATCATCTCGCTGATGTGCAACGGCTTCAGCGCATCGATGAGCTTTTGCCGCTCGTTGGTGGCGTAGATCCGGTCAGCGACCAAGTGGGCGAAGTTCCCCTGCAGATTGCAGGCGCTGTAGGTGAGATTGGGCTCGCACGGATAAAGCGGTCCATACACGGCGGTGCGATGATTCTTCCGGCCGGCGGCGAGCATGGTGGACAGATCGTGCCGATAGGTGCGAAAGCGGTTCAGCCGAAAGGATAGCGAACCGGGCTTGAGATATCGATCATCGCCGGTATTGCCGGTGTACAGAGCGACATGTGCGCTCGAAAATCCGCCGAACATGATGTTGTCTTTCGAAATCGGATCGGCATTGAAGCTGAAATTCCCCCACAGACTCTCCCATCGCCACCACTTCCAAACCTTGGGAACCGTCAGCTTATCGATCAGGTTGCGCTGGGCCTCGGACAGATAGCCATGGAAGTTCGGCATGTAATGGCACTGCATGACCTGCAAAGCCCACAGGAGATTGTTGATCTGATAGCGAATCGAGGACGTTTGGAACTGCTCGATCACATTGAAGCCGTTGAACGACTCCGGCGGCTGCAGACCGCGATCGAGCGCATAGCGCACAAAGGCAAGATCCTCGGCACTCAATTCCCGGGTTCCCGGCTGCGGCGCAGGCACCGCCCGTTCCAAGACCTCGCGCTCTGCGCGAGCGAGATAAGCGTTACGAAGGCTCCGATGCTCGAGCTCCGTTGCGACCGCCGTACGATGTTTCGCAATGCGCCAAAACAAAAAAGCCAGGGTGATACCGAGCACCAGATATGGCGAGGCCGGTACGATAGAAATTCCCGTGAGGGCTCCGGCCAACCATGCCGCACCCAACCAGACCACCAACACGGCCAGCACGTTGGCCGTAAGCAACATCAGCCCCGCCGCAATCAATACCAGCAGCACCGTGACGGGAAAAAGCAAATAAGCCCATCCGCCGGCGGCAAGAAAGCCAGCGCCCGGAAACAGCAGTCCGAGACCCGCGGATTGATACGCGGGCGGGGACTGCAGCAGCCAGGGGGCGAGGCCGAGCGCGACCACGAATGCGTAGACAACCGCGGCGCGGCGCATCAGGCGCCGGCTTACCGGCGCCGATCCATATAGATCGTCAAGAGGTGCATCGGCTACCGAATCGAGGACGCTTACGGCCATGACAGACTCCCCTATTCAAGGATTAACGAAGCAGGGCCGCCTCAGCGCCCCTGCCAGCGCGGCTCGCGCTTCTCGAAGAACGCCTTGATGCCTTCCAACAAATCGGCGCTGCGCATCACGCTTTGCTTCGGCTCCCCATCCTCTTCGGCGAGAATCTCGGCCAGTCCTTTGCCGTACAGCGCCATGTCCGCCACTTGCTTGGAAGCCGCGATGCTCAAGGGTGCGCCGCGCAGGATCGAACGCGCGAGCTCCTTGGCCGCGTCGAGCACGCGGCTTTGAGGAACCACTTGATTGACCAGGCCAAATTTTAGCGCCTCGGCGGCAGACAGCCGCCGCCCCGTGAGGATGATCTCGATCGCAATGGCGTGCGGTATCTTGCGGCACAACCTCGGGATTCCACCGCCAAAGGCGCCTGCGCCCACCAACGGCTCGGGCAGCGCGAACTGTGCGTTCTCGGCCGCGACCACCATATCGCAGCACAACATGATCTCGAACCCGCCGCCCAGCGCGAGCCCGTTGACGGCAGCGATGATGGGCTTGCGGCAATCCAGCCGATGGGTAAGCCCCCCGCCGCCGCTGCGCGGCAAGGTGCCGTCATACCCTGCCTGATAACCGGATAGGTCGCTGCCGCTGCAGAACGCCTTTTCGCCGGCACCAGTCAGAATCCCTACGCGAAGATCCGGATCGGCCGCGAACTCATCCCATATCTTTTCCATCTGCAGATGGGATTCCGGCGGCATGCTGTTGCGCTTCTCCGGGCGGTTCATGGTGACGATGAGCAGTTGCTCGTCGCGCGTTACGGTACAAAAATCGGACACCTTCGCCTCCTTGAATACGGCAGCGGCGCCTCGGAAGGCTCGCGCTCATTTGTCATCGCAATTGAACCTCGCGGCGCGCTTTTCGAGGAACGCGCTCACGCCCTCGGCGAAATCGTCCGATCCGGCGCATTCCCCGAAGCCTTGGGCCTCGAGCTGCAACTGCCGTTCGATCGGATTGTCGAGCGACTCATTCATGAGCCGCTTGGCCCACTGCACACTGCGCCGCGGCGCCTCGATGATCTTCTTGACCAGCTCTTCCGTGGCCGACGCGACCTCTGCATCCGGCACCACGAAGTTCACCAACCCGGCCTGCCGCGCCTCCTCGGCACCCAACTTGTTGCCGAGAATTGCCAGCTCCTTTGCCTTGCGGACCCCCACCGTCCTTGGCAGATAAAAGGAGCTCGAGCCGTCTGGACACGCCCCGATGCGCACGTGCGCGAGAACGAAGATCGAGGTCGAGCCGCACACCACGAAGTCGGCGCCGGCGACGAATCCGAGCGCCGCGCCGGCGACCGCCCCGCGCACGCTCGCGACGACCGGTTGCGGCATACGTTCGAGAACCATGAACAAGCCACCGGCGCCCTGTACCCGCGCCTCGAAGTCGCGTCTGCGTTGTTCCTTCGGCGTGCCGAGAGGCTCCTTGAAATTCCCGACGTCCGCGCCCGACATGAAATGCTCACCCGCTCCTGCGAGCACGATGCAGCGCACCGCCGTGTCGTTCTCGATGCGCTTCAGGAACTCACGCACGGTCACCAGCATTTCGTGATTGACCGCGTTGCGCACTTCGGGACGGTTGAAGGTGATACGCGCGACCGCCCCATCGATGGTCGTCAATACTTGCTCGGTCATCGCGGCTTCACGGATCGGACCAGGTGTTGGCTTCGATCCCCGCGTTCTTGCGCGATGCCGCGACCATTCCCAAAATGGCAGTGCCCAGAGCGGACGGATCCTTGCCTGCAGGGGCACTGGCGCCGTGCTGCCAGTTCTCGGCAACGGTGTAGCCGTAGCCCCACGATTCGAAAACGCGTCCGCTGATTACCTTCGATTCGGGGCTCGCGAGCCAGGTGATCAGCGCCGCGGTCCATATCGGATCCCGCTTTTCGATCTGCTCCTCGGTCCACTTTGCAGCGCCTTCGGTGAGCCTGGTATTTGCACGTGGCGCTACCGCATTTACCGTGACCCCGTAACGCTGCAGCTCGCGGGCGGCCACCACGGTCATGCTTGCGATGCCCCCTTTCGCCGCGGCGTAGTTCGCCTGTCCGACGTTGCCGAACAAGCCCGAATGCGAGGTGGTGTTGATGATGCGCGCATCGACGGGCTTACCGTCCTTCGACTGTTGACGCCAATAACTCGCGGCGTGCCGGGTGGGCAAAAATGTGCCCTTGAGATGCACCGCGACCACGGTGTCCCAATCCGCTTCGGTCATGTTGACGAGCATCCGGTCGCGCAAAATGCCGGCGTTGTTGACTAGCACGTCGAGTCGGCCGTAGGTATCCACAGCCTGCTGAATCATCTGCTCCGTGGCCTTCCAATTCGTTACGTCGGCCGTGTTGACCACCGCTTCGCCGCCTTCCCGCTTGATCTGTTGCGCGACCTCCTCGGCGGGTGTCGCATCGCTGCCGCTGCCGTCCGGCGCCCCGCCCAGATCGTTGATCACGACTTTCGCTCCGTGCTTCGCGAGCATCAACGCATAAGCCCGTCCCACGCCGCGACCGGCACCGGTCACGACCGCCACCCGGCCCTCACAAATCTTCATCTCGGCAATCTCCTACATTTACGCAATTGAAGTAGTCAAACGGCACCATCGTAACTTGAATCACATCATCCATTGGCCGCCGTTGATGCTGTACACCTGACCCGTGATGGCTCGGGATTCCTCATAGGTCAAAAACGCGGTCAACGCGGCAACCTCATGCATTTCCGCGAAGCGCCCGACCGGGATCTGATTCATGATGGTGCGGACGTCGACGATCCGGTGTTTCTCGTATACCTCGCTCTCCGGATCGAGCATCTGGCGGATTTCCAGCGTCAGGATGCCCCGGGGGGACACGCAGTTCACGGTAATGCCCTGTCTGACAAATTCAACCGCAATGCCCGTCGTGAGGCCATTGACTCCGCCCTTGGCGGGCGGATCAAGCCGCCTCCGGCATTGTTCACGAGGATGTCGATCTTGCCCCAGGTGCGCAGCGCCAGCGCGATCACCTCGGCAGCCCCCTGTTCAGTGGCAGGCTCCTGCGCTGTGTGGGCGACTTCGGGGGATCCCCACTCGCGGGCGCGCCGCGCAACATCCGCAAGTGCCTCGCCGCTCTTGTCGACCAGCAGAATCGAGGCGCCGTCGGCAGCGAATTGTTCCGCCAGCGCGACGCCGAGGCCGCGTGCGCTTCCGGTCACTATGGCCACTCGGGATTCGAGCTTCTTGGTCATTCGCCGGCGCGCCCTCGATTCCAGTCGCCGAGCGCAGGATCAGCGCAGCGACTTCGCGATGTTGACCTTTTGAATCTCCGATGTGCCGCCGTAAATGGGCTCGACGCGGGCGTAGGTATAGATCCGGGAGATGGCGCTCTCGGTCATGTAGCCATAGCCACCGTGCAGTTGCAGGCAGGTGTCGGCCACCCGATATTCCATCTCGGTAAGCCACAACTTGGCTGTCGTCGCCGTCGTGGGATCGACCTTGCCGGCGACGACCTTGCGCAACAGGGATTCCATGAAGCCCTGGCCGACAGTGATCTCCGCCTTCATCTCGGCCAGCTTGAATTGCGTGTTCTGGAAGTCGAACACGCGCTGCCCGAACACCTTGCGATTCTTGACGTATTCCAGCGTCAGATCGAACGCGAGTTCGGCCACCGCGAGCGCGCGCGCGGCAATGATCGTTCTGTCTGCGATGAACGTCCCCTTGAGCACCGTCTTGAGCGCCTCGCCTTCGCGGCCGAGAATACAATCCGCAGGCACACGAACGTCCTCGAAGAACCACTCGCCGATGCTCGAGGCGCGCATGCCGATCGTATCCATGCGCTTGCTGACGACGCCGGGCAGCTTCTTGTCGACGAGGAACATGGTCATGGCGCCGCGTCCCTGCTCGACGTCCCGGTCCGTTTTCGCAACCACATACATGAGGTCGGCCTTGTCGCCGCTGCTCATGTAGCACTTGTTGCCGCTGATCAGATAGTCCCCGCCCTGTTTGCGTGCCCGGGTCAGCAGACTGCTCACGTCGCTGCCGCTGCCGGGCTCGGTGAGACCCATGGCTTGAACGACATCTCCGGAGAGGATTCCCGGGCACCATCGCTGCTTCTGCTCGTGGGTGCCGTGTTCGACCAATACGGTTGTCATCACATCGGTCGCGATCGCCGCGCCGACACTCGCCCCGCCCACGAAACGCCCCATTTCTTCGTTCTGAATGAGGTTGTAGAGGAAATCGCCACCGGGGCCTCCGTACGTCTCGGGAACGGCCATCCCAACGAGCCCCGCCTTCGCGGCCTTCTTCCAGAACTCCTTGTCGGTCCCCTTGCCTTCCTTTTCCCAGCGCAGGTAATTCGGTTCCAGCTCCTTCTCGTAGAACCGCCGGCAGGTTTCGCGGAAAATATGGTGTTCCTCGGTAAACACCGAATCGGGATCGCGCGCGGCAGGCGCTTCAGACAACTTGGACGCTTTGGATAACTCGGCCATTGGCGTTCCGACTCCATGGTGGGTAGATACAATATGCGGAAGAATCGCTCGACGTCCCAAATCCCGCGGTCGTTTCTGAAACGCCTCGGCGACGCATCGTGCGCAAGTATACGATATGGTCCACTATGAAGCGACCCGGACAGTGCGAAAAAACGCGCGAACTTCCCGGATGAAGAGCTCGGGTTGCTCGAAGGCGGCAAAGTGACCGCCCTTGGGCAACTCGTTCCAATAGGTCAAATTCGTGTAACGGCGTTCGACCCAGGTGCGCGGCGGCTGCGACAGCTCTTTTGGGAACAGACTGCAGCCCGTCGGGAGCGACACGGCCTGCGCATTCTGCGCGAAGCTCTTGCGAAAGCTCTCCCAATACAGGCGCGCCGAGGAAGCGCCGTTGCCGGGCAACCAATACAGCATGACGTTGTCGAGCAACTCATCGCGCGTCAGCACGTTTTCCGGGTGGCCGTCGCAGTCCGTCCACGCCCGGAACTTTTCCAGAATCCACGCTCCCTGGAGGGCCGGTGAGTCCGCCAGCCCATAGCCGAGCGTCTGGGGCCGGGTCGATTGAAGAGTGGAATAGCCGGACTCCGACGCGCCATAGTGCTTCATCAGCGCGAGCGCCTTCGCCTCGGCGGGATCAGGATTCTTCAAGGCCTCCGCGGTCGGGGACGCCAGCGGCATATTGAGTTGAATTGCAGTGCAGCGACCGCGGTTTTGCATGCCGATCTGCGTGGTGATCGCCGCGCCCCAGTCCCCCCCTTGTGCGACATATCGCTCATAGCCCAGTCGTGCCATGAGCTCGTCCCAGAGCTCCGCGATGCGCTCCACGCCGCAGCCCGGCGCCTCCGGCTTGTCTGAGAAGCCATAGCCCGGCAAAGAAGGGCAAACGACGTGAAATGCATCTTCATCGCGGCCGCCGTGCGCGACGGGATCGGTCAACGGTCCGATCACCTTTTGAAATTCCACGATGGAGCCGGGCCAGCCGTGGGTGATGATGAGCGGCAAGGCGTTCGCGTTGGCCGAGCGCACGTGAATGAAATGGATATCCAGGCCGCCGAGCCGGGTCTTGAACTGCGCAAACCGATTGAGCCGCGCTTCACGCGCCCGCCAATCGTAGCGCTTCGCCCAATAGTCCACGACCTCCTGCAGATAGGCCAGCGGAATGCCTTGCGCCCAATCATCGGTCGTTTCCCGCTCCGGCCAACGCGTTCGCAGCAAGCGGCTGCGCAGATCCGCAAGCTCCGACTCCGCCGTCTCGATCCGGAAGGATCTGACTTCGGTCGTCGGCGCAACGGAGCTCATAGGCGCCAGCCGCCGTCCACGGTAAGCGAATCGCCGGTGATGTAGCGAGCCTGCTTGGACGACAGGAACGTGACCGCCGCCGCCACATCCGCGGGGTCCCCCAGGGCCCCCATCGGGATCTGGGACACGATTGCCTGCATCGCTTTCTCCTGAACCTGCCCCCCCATGCCATCGGCAAGTTTCCCGCCGGCGAGCCACCCGGATCGAACACAATTGGCTCTGACGCCGAAGCGGCCGTACTCCTTCGCCACCACCTGCATCATGCTTTCGATGGCCGCCTTTGGGGCGGACGAGAGGACGCTCATCGGGACATGCCGAGAATATTGCGTGGTGGTCACCGCCGTGAGGCTGCCTGCACGCTGATTCTTCAAGATCGGCAGCGATGCGTGCACGAGATTGAAGCACGCGTGGGTGTCCATCGCGAAGGTGCGCACCCAATCCTCTTCCGCCACCTGGGCCACGTAACTGATGGGCAGTGCGGGACCGGCCGCGTAGATCACGCTATGAATATTGCCGCACCGGCTACGCGCCTGTTGCAGTGCGTTTGCAACCGCGGCTGAATCCTCGAGCGCCAGCGGCACACTCTCGACGCGCCGTCCCGTGCGCGCCGAGCTCTCCTGCAGTTGGGTCGCAGCCTCGCGATTGCGGTAAAACGAGAACACAACGTCGGTGCCCGCGGCCACGAGCGAGCGGACGATTGCGGCGCCGATGCCGCCGCTACCTCCGGCTACGAACGCCGCCCCCTCATCGAAGCTCAAACCGCCGGCATTGCTCTGCATGGGTTACTCCGGGGGAGATAAAACGTTAATGTTGCCTTACAATAAGATAGTATACCGTGTGCTACCGCAGAAAGCGCACGCGGCTAGCGACCGCCGCTGATCGGCAGGACCTCGCCGGTGATCGAACGCGACTCATCCGAGGCGAGAAATACGGCTGCATGCGCGATCTCCACGGGATCGATGAGCCCCAATGGCTGCACTTCCACCGCCTTCTTGGCCGCCGGGTTCGCCTCGATCATGGCGAGAATCCTGTCGGTGCTCACCGCGCCGGGCGCGAGCGCATTGACCCGTACCTTGTCGCGCACGAATTCCGCGGCCATGGAACGGGTCATCGCGATCACGCCGCCCTTCGCCGCGGTATACGCGTCGCGGCGCAGCTCGCCCTTGATTCCCACCATCGACGCATTGTTGATAACCGAGCCGCCACCGGCCTTGATGATTTCAGGAATCGCGAAGCGGCAGCATAGGAACGTGCCATACAGGTCGAGCTTGATGACCCGCCAAAATTCATCGAGCGAGGCATCGGTGACGAAACCATCCGCATTGGAGGAGCCGCCGGCATTGTTGAACAACACGTTCAGCAGCCCGAACTCGCGCACGGTCGCGCGGATCGCCGATTCGACACTTTCCTTGTCCGTAACGTCGGTGCGCAGATAAACGGCCTGCCCGCCCGAGCTCTTGATGCGATCCTCGACCTGGCGCCCTTCGATGATGCGGCGGCCGGCGATCGCCACCTTGGCGCCTTCGCGCGCGAATTGCACAGCGGCCACAGCGCCGATGCCGCCGGTGCCGCCCGCCACGAAGACCACCTTGCCGTCCAATCTACCCACTGCGCACCGCCGTCATTCTATGCACACGGAATATATGTTAGCTTGCGTTTCAGTGCACGCTTTGCCGCGGATGTTGGTTGCACCGAGGAGGCCGCTGGTTTGAAAGCCTACGTTATTTTCTTCGTCGAGTCCGTGCACGATCTGGCCGGACTCGAGGAGTATAGACGGATTGCGCGGCCCACCTTACAGGAATATGGCGCAGAATTTCGAGTCGTCCGCGGACGTTTCGACGTTCTCGAGGGTGATCCCGTCACGGCCGTCGTCATGTTGGAATTCGCGTCGATGGAGCGGGCACGCGCCTGGTACCACTCGCCGGAATATCAAACGGCGCTCAAGCATCGCCTCGCCGCCTCGCGCAGCCACACGGTGCTTTGCGAGGCATTGACGTGACGGCGGCGCTCGCCGGGAAAATCGCGATCGTGACCGGGGGGACGAAGGGCATCGGCCGGGCTTGCGCCACATTCTTGGCGCAGCGCGGCGCATCCGTGGTCGTCAATTATGCAAACGACGAGGCCGCCGCCCAGGAGACCATCGCCTCGATCCTCGCGGCGGGCGGACGCGCGGTGCTCGCGCGTGCTCGAGTGGAGCATCCAAGTGAATCGGCCACGCTTTTTCGCGCGGCGCAAGAGCATTTCGGCCGCCCCGACATCTTGATCTGCAATGCGGGCGTCTCCTCTTTGAGCCCCCTCGCAAGTTTGACCGAGGCCGAGTACCACCGGGTCTACGACATCAATGTGAAGTCGCTGCTGTTCCTTTTGAAAGAGGCGGCGACCCGCCTCAACGACAATGGCCGGATTGTGACCATCTCCTCGTCGACCGCGGTCCACCCACGCGCGGCGATGGCCCTGTATGCATCGAGCAAGGCGGCGATCAGGACAATCACTGAAGTAGCGGCGGCGGAATTCGGCTCGCGCGGGATCACGGTCAATTGCATTTTACCCGGGCTCGTCGATACGCCGATGGTCAAGGACCTGCCCGGTACGTTCAGGACGGCCGCCGCTGCAAGCTCGCCGTTCGGCCGCATCGGTAAGCCCGAGGACATCGCCGCGGTGGTGGCGTTTCTCGCGAGCCACGAGGCCGCCTGGGTAACCGGTCAGTCCATCATTGCCAACGGCGGGGCGGCGCGCTGAGCCTCGCTCAGTCGCTGGTCAACACGATCTTTCCCCGCGTGTGCCCTTCCTTGCTCAGCTCGTGCGCGCGACCCGCCTCGGCCAGCGGAAAGGTGGCCGCGATCGAGGTCTTGACCTTGTGAGCATCGATGAGGCCGGCGATTTCCCGCAACTGGCCGCCATCAGGATGCACGCGCACAGGCATGGCCGTCACCTTGGCCGCCTTGGCCTTCTCAGCCGTCGCAGGCGACCCCGGGGAGATCTGAATGAGGACACCGCCCGGCTTCAGTACGGCGATGGAGCGCTCCGCGATCTCGCCGCCAAGCAGATCGACGACCAGATCGACGCCGCTCACCTCTTTCTCGAAGGCAACCGACTTGTAGTCGATCGTCTGGTCCGCACCCAGCGACTTCACGAAGTCCGCATTCTTGGCCGAGGTGGTCCCGATTACCTTGGCGCCGGCGGCCTTTGCAAATTGAACGGCAAAGATGCCGACGCCCCCGGCTGCAGCATGCACGAGCACGGTTTGCCCATGATGCAACTTGCCGTGCTCGAACAACCCCTGCCAAGCCGTCAGCGCAGCCAGCGGCACGGATGCCGCTTCGACGATGCTCATGGTCTTGGGTTTCGGGGCGACCATCGACGCCTTGACGCTGACATACTGCGCGTATGCGCCGGTGAGGCCGACCATCGCATACACGGCATCGCCGGCCTTGAACCCCTCGACGCCGGCGCCGGCCTGGTCGATCTCGCCGGCGATGTCCCCGCCGAGAATAGCCGGCATCGGCAGCTCCATGTGTTTTCGCGCCGCGCCGCTGCGCAGTTTCCAATCCACGGGATTGACTCCCATGGCGCGGACGCGGATCAGCACTTCCCCGGCCGCGGGCGACGGACGCGGAATATCGTCCAGCCGCAGCACCTCGGGACCGCCGTACTCATTGATTCTGATCGCCTTCATGGTATTCATGCGAATCGCTCCAGTTCATCTCTAAGTTGGTTGCTCAAATGACGCCTCGTCCCGTAAGGCCGCCCTGGGGCGCCTGCGCCTTGAAACCGTAAGGCGCGTAGCGCCCGTTCAGGAACACTTCGATCTCCGCCTGGCCGTTCAGGAGCCGGCCGCGGGGATCCGTGAGCCGGATCCGCGCCACGTGCTCCACTCCGTACACCGAGCGCGATTCTTTCTGCCCGTACAGGGTATGCGGCGCCGGCTGCTCGGAGAAGTCGAACTCATCCCATTCGAGGTAAGGGTCCTGGGGGCCGTGGTACGTCGCAATGGTCCCGCCATCGCGCCAGCTGCCCAGGTGATATCCGCACTGGATCACGGGCGCTGCCGGCCAAGCCACCTCGAACTCGAATTTCCACTTGCCGTCGTCGTCGTCGCACAGATCGAGCGTACCGCTTTTCAGCGCACGGGTACCCGGAGCGAACGCGAACTGATGCTTCACCTCGGCGAAATGCAGCCGCGGAACCTCGAACCCGCGGTCCACGGCCCCTTCGAACGGAATGCCGAAAACGTCGTTGGTGGCAATCTGGCGGCCGTCCTCATCCTCGTGCAGGTGCATATGCCCCGAGTACTCACCGGCCGCGAAGAACATCGAAAACCGCAGCGCTCGCTGGGGCCCTGTCGCCGGACGCGGCGGAAGCCACTTCGGTTCCGGCACGAGCGGCGGCCGAGCCTCGTAGATGCCCCATGAATGGTCGCGGCAGGCACCCCAAGATCCAGGATCGATCTCAAAGCGCTCGCCATCGACCTCCATCCAGCCGCGCGCGACGCCGACCTGGTTGTAGCGCGTTTGGTCGGTGCTGCGCCGCCCACGGACCGTAGCGACGTGGCGCTCGCCCATGTGCGCGGGACCGAGCCCAATCCAGTGCAGATCGAGTGACAAGCCGGACTCATTCGGCTCGAGGGTGATCCGGATATCCCGGTACGGCTCGATCACATCGTAGCGCAGGGGACCGACCGCAGTGTACCAATGCTTGCGCCACTCGCGCGAAATGCGCACGGTACGCTGGCGTCCACGGACATTGACGCCGAGATGGCCGCCGATGATGTCGGCATTCGGATTGATGCGCATGCCGGTGAGCATGAGTACCTGCTTGTCGGCGCTGTACGCTCCGTAAAAATAGCCTTCATCCCACGCATAATCGGTGGCAGGCACATAGCTCACCGGATATGGCGCTTGGTGCACGGGGTATTCGTCGTACGGCGTCAACGGATACTCGGGATTGCTGCGTTTGCTCATGGGGTCCTTTTAACGGAACGTCGGCGGGGACTGCCAGTATGGATCACGTAGGCGCTTCTTCACCAGCTTGCCGGTGGGCTCGCGCGGCAATTCCGCAACGAAATCGATGCTCCTCGGGCATTTGATCGGGGACAAATGCTGCCGGCAATAATCGATCAGCTCCTTCTCGAGAAGAGCTCCCGCCCCTGCCGGCGAACGCAGGACCGCCACAGCTTTGACCTCTTCGCCGAATTCCGCGTTTGGAATACCAAACACGGCGACATCCAGAACCTTCGGGTGCGTGCTCAATAGATTCTCCGCCTCCTGGGGATAGATGTTGACGCCTCCGGAATTGATCACGTAATCGCGCCGGTCGGTCAAATAAAGATATCCGTCCGCATCCACGTGGCCGATATCGCCGATGGTGGCCCAGCCTTTGTCGTTGTGGGCGCGCGCGGTCTTCGCGGCGTCATTGTGGTAGGCGAGCGGGCCGCCGTTGGCGAAGAACACGACGCCGGATTGATTCGGCGGCAGCTCGCCGCCATCCTCTGAGAGAATGTGCAGTTCGCCCCGAACGGCCCTGCCGACGGAGCCTGGATGCCGCATCCAATCCTCCGGACCGATCGCGCACATGCCGATGCTTTCCGAACCGCTGTAGTATTCGTAGACGATCGGTCCCCACCATTGCAGCATGGCGCGCTTTACGTCGACGGGACAGGGCGCGGCCGAATGGATCGCGATCCGATGCGTCGAGCCGTCGTATGCAGCGCGGACTGCATCCGGCAGCCGCAACATGCGAATGAACATGGTCGGCACCCACTGCGAATGCGTCACGCCGTACTCGCCGATCAACCTCATCGCCCGTTCCGCGTCGAACTTCTCGAGGATCACCGAGGTGCCCCCGGCCGCCAGCACCGTCATGTTGAACTTGAGAGGAGCCGTGTGATAGAGCGGAGCCGGTGAGAGATAGATGCTGTTTGAATCGAATCCATAGAGTTGGACGAGCCGCGTCGGCAACGCAGCCGGTTCATCGATTGCGAGGCCGGGCAACGCCGGCTTGACTCCCTTCGGGTGTCCCGTGGTCCCCGAGGAATACACCATGGCAGCGCCCTGGGTTTCCCCCGAGCACGGTGAGGCTGGCATGGCGCCGATCGCGGCCTCATAGGATGCGAAACCGCGCTCGACGCCGTCGACCATGTAGCGGTGAATCTCCGGGCCCAGGAGGCTCGGCAGCGTCGCGTGCAGGGCGTACATCGCGGCCGAAATGATCAGCACGCGCACACCGCTGTCACGCGCGATGTACGCGACTTCGTCAGCATGAAGCCTCGAGCTGATCGGTGTGTAATACAAACCGACGTTGTGCGCCGCCCAGCAGATCTCGAAATAGCGGGCATGGTTTTCCATGCACAGTGCGATGCCGTCGCCGGCTTTCAGCCCCAGCGATCGAAAGAGGTGAGCCGTCCGGTTCGAGCGCTCCGCCAGTTCCCGATATGTCACCCTGACACCGGAGGGCACCATGATGATGGCGGCCTTTCCGGGATCGGCGGCGGCGATCTCGCGCGGGTGCATGATCGCGAATCAGCGGTTGCGATAAGTGGGTTTGCGGCGCTCCTTGAATGCCGCCACCGCTTCGAGCACATCCTCCGAACCGGCCGCTTGGAACTCGTAAGCCATCGAAAGGTCGAACGTCTCTCGCGCCCGCGCCTTCAGAAGGGCGTTCAGCGACTGCTTTGTGCCGCGCACCGCGATGGGCGGCAAGCCCGCGACGCGCTCGGCGATCTTCAGCGCCGCCGGCAGCGTCTCCTCCGGCGTGTCGACCAGATCGGTGATGAGACCGAAGCGCAGCGCTTCCTCGGCGGACAATAGATCCCCGGTCAACAGGTAGCGCTTGGCGCGAGTGATGCCCATCGCCGCAGGCCAGAAAAGGCATCCGCCGTCGCCGGCGACCAAACCCACCTTCACGTGCGGATCGCCGAGGCGCGCGTTCTTGCTCGCGACGATGATATCGCAGCCGAGCACGACCGAGGCGCCCAACCCGAGCGCATCGCCGTGCAGTGCCACCACAATCGGCACCGGGATGTCGATCAGCGCATGCACGATCCGCAGCCCGCCATCGCACATCACCGCGCGTCGCGCGGCATCGGCCTGCAGCCGCGTAATCTCGGCCAGGTCGCCGCCGGCTGAAAACGCCTTTCCGGTCGAGGAGAACAGGACTGCGCGCACCTCGGGTGTCCCGCGCACCTGCAGCAGCACCTCCAGCAGCTCGTGGTGCATTTGATCGTCGATCGCGTTGAGCGAATCGGGACGATTCAATACGATCTTCGCGATGTGACCATCCAGTTCGAAGCGCAGGGCGTCATAGGTTTGCATGTTGTTTCCGCAAGTCGGTGGATAGATTGCTATGCATGCTTACCAAACCCCCTGGCCTATTGCAAGCACCATGCATGCAGGCACATCATATACGTCCTTAACACTTGAAGGGGGACACAGTGGCAGACATCATATTCGAAACCTCCGGGCCCATCGCTCGACTGACTTTCAACAAACCGGACAAGGCCAATGCCCTGGACCCGGCTTGGTTGCCGTCCATCGCCGAATTCTTCGGCGACGTCGATGCCAATCCCGAGGTGCGCTGCGTGGTGGTTCGATCCAATGGCAAG
>Ga0182015_10001412_pt1 | contig 31797 bp, 29 predicted proteins | sample 712P3MmetaG_FD_120478 | JGI IMG/M metagenome (GOLD analysis project Ga0182015, IMG submission 120478) | Permafrost microbial communities from Stordalen Mire, Sweden - 712P3M metaG | ecosystem: Environmental > Terrestrial > Soil > Wetlands > Permafrost | place: Sweden: Stordalen | collected... | reverse complement strand
TCAATTTACGACTCGACTCTGCGACCAGGCGCTCGTCTGAGTCCGACGCTTCAATCGAGAACCTCGCAATCCTTGGTCAGCTGCTCGATGCGATCGAGGCGCGGCACATAGCCAATACCGGCACCACTTGGCACGCGAATGGTGCCTTTGGACGTCACCTCCACTTCCGGATCGATAATATCTTCGCTCCAATAGCGTCGGCTGGCGGAGACATCGCCGGGTAGCGCGAAGTTCGGCAGCGTGGACATCGCGATGTTGTGCGCGCGACCGATCCCCGATTCAAGCATCCCGCCGCACCACACTGGAATCGACCTCGCTTGGCACAGATCGTGAATGCGTCGCGCCGCGGTGTGGCCACCGACGCGGCCAAGCTTCATGTTGATGATCTTGCATGCGCCAATTTCGATCGCCGCCCGGGCGTGTTCGATATCGTGGATGCACTCATCCAGACAAATGGGAGTTTCAAGCTGCCGCTGCAGCGCCGCGTGCGAGTAAATGTCGTCGTAGCCCAGGGGCTGCTCGATCATGATCAGATAAAACTCGTCCAGCCGCTTGAGTAGCGCGGCATTTTCCAGCGTGTAGGCGGAATTCGCGTCAACCATCAGCCGGATCCGCGGGAATCGCTGTCGCAGCGCGCGCGCGGGCTCGATATCGTTTCCCGGTTTAATTTTGATCTTGATGCGCTGGTAACCGGCCGCGAGTTCTTTTTCAACTTTGGCGATCAGCACATCCACGGAAGGCTGGATCCCGATTGAAACTCCGCAAGAAATTTCATCGCGCACGCCGCCAAGCAATTTCGCCAGCGGCATATTTCTCTGTTTGGCCTCGGCATCCCAGATAGCGGTTTCCAGTCCGCCCTTGGCCATATTGTGGCCGCGAACGCGAGCGAGCAGATCGTGAATCTCTGCCGCGGAATTGAGCTCCCTCCCCTTCAGGATTGGCCAAAGAAAATCGCGAATGATGTGCCGCGCGGTTTCCACCGTCTCGTGCGAATAGTAAGGATCTTCGCCTGCCGTCGATTCGCCCCAGCCGGAAACGCCATCCGCGTCTGCTTCAATCAACAGAATGCGCCGCAGCGACGTGCTGCCGAAGCTGGTTTCAAATGGCGCAACCAGCGGGATGTGGAGTTCACGCAGGATGACTTTTTGCAAGCGCATAGGGCCGGAACGTCTAGCCTCTTGGATTTTGGGATTTTAATCTTCGAATTCTTCCGGGCGATATTCTGGCAGACGAAGCCCAGCCACGGAAACGGCAGGTTCCAGAATGTAATCGGTGGTGTTTTCGCGAGGTTCCAGGCCGGTCACGATAAATCCCTGGTGGAATAGTTTCTGAAATTGGTCGCGGGCGCTCTGTTGGATGCCTAACGCGAATTCGCGATCGGTGGTTTTGCTTTCGCTGATCCTGCTGGGCAAAGAAATTGTTTTCAAATCGATGCCTGCGGGGGATGCGTTGGCTGCGAGAATGTTTTTCACGCGGTCGGAATCGATCCACCATTCCGCGATTAAACGATCCGTCGGCAGTCCAGCGTCTAACGGGCTATCGGTAATGCCGTAGCAGTCTGGTATGTATCGCCGGGCAATCGCACCCAGGCGCACGAAATTGAAATAGCCATTTTTCAGTTCCAGGGGATCGAAGGTCCACTCGATCAGGCGAATATCCCGTTTCAGAGCGTCATGGCGCTGAAAAACCTTCAAGCGCCGGCCCACTCCCCGGTTCTGATAGTTGGGCAGAACCGCGGTCATATGCGAATGCAGAAACGTTTTACCTTTGCGCGACCCGGCCAGCGCTAGTGTGAACCCCACCAATTTCTCGCCGTCGAACGCGCCAAGAATTTGCCCGCCGGTGTGGTGCGCAACCACGAATACCGACGATGGCACGGCGATTTGCTCGCCCCACACAAGTCGCTCCATCCGCACGCAGGTTTCATATTCCACCAGCGTTTCGCAATGCCGGATTTCTATTTCGCGCGGCTCTGCGAAAGTCATGTCGGCGGTGGCGCTCATCTCGTGTTCATCACCTTGTCCGATTCCAATAAGTCCGGCTGGATTTTGGAAAGATCCCACAGTTCTTCCATCCGCGCGCGCGGCAAATCGGCCAGGCGCTGCCCTTCCGTCGCTGCCCTCGATTCCATCCACTGAAAACGCGTCAGGAATTTCCGATTCGCTTTTTTCAGCGCGATTTCGGGATCGACGTCCAAAAAGCGCGCAATGTTTACGGCCACGAACAACAAATCGCCCACTTCTTCTTCCAGGTGCGCAGGGGCGGCTTCGCCGGGCCGTCCCACGTTCGCTGAAAGTCGCGGATCTTGCAGCAAACTCAATATCTCTCGTTTCTCTTCCTCAAACTTTTCGAAAACTGCAGCGAGATTGTCCCAGTCGAACCCTATGCGCGAGGCCCGCCGCGTCAGTTGGTACGCCTCGAGTACCGCCGGCAGCGAACGCGGCACATCGCCCAGTATCGATTCTGAGGAACTCAATTTACTCCCGCGAGCCGCCCGCTTGCGATTTTTGTTTCCGGACTCCACCTCTTCCGCTCGTTCTTCCGCCTTGATCTGTTCCCAGTTCTTCAGCACAGCGGCGGAGTCATTCGCTTTGGCCTCGCCAAACACGTGCGGATGGCGGCGCACCATTTTTTCATGGATAGACTCAACCACGTCGGCCACCGTGAAAGCCCCGGTTTCCTCGGCCAGGATCGAATGAAATACCACCTGGAGCAGCAAATCGCCAAGTTCCGAAGCGAATTTGCGAGGCTCAGTGGAATCCATCGCGTCCAGCACCTCGTAAGCTTCCTCCATCAAAAATTTGCGCAAGGATTGGTGTGTTTGCTCGCGGTCCCACGGGCAGCCGTCCGGGCCGCGAAGCCGTCCCTGTAGCGCTACCAGCTTGGCGAACCATTCTCCTGCGCGCCTGTCACGCGCACTAAGCGGAAGCCGCGGAGCGAAGGAAGCACGCGTCCCTTTCCCTGCTACCTTTCGCGCCTTAGCAGGCGATTTTCTTTTCGCTTTACGATTAGAACGCACTGAAATCCACGTCCCTCGGCGGCGGAATGCCGTTTACAGATGAATAATGGTCGATGAGGCCAATGACGTCAAGGAAACATACGCCCTCAGGTTCGCGCCGTATCTTCCATTCACGACGCTTTTCCCGCGAGCCTTTGAGTTGCGCTCCCAATGCGCAAGAAGTCGCCAATGGTATCTCGCCGGTGGCTTTGTTTCTGAGGGTGCTGCACTCTTTGCCGCTTTTGCAAAGGGTGCGCGGCTGCAGGGTAGACATAGAGAAAAGGCGGGTGGCCAACTCTATAAGATAGCTGTCGACGCCAAGAACGCTCTGCTATTGCTCTCTGCCGGTGCCTTTGTTTCTGAGGGTGCCGCACTCTTTGCCGCTTTTGCAAAGGGTGCGCGGCTGTAGGGTAGACATAGAGAAAAGGCGGGTGGCCAACTCTATGGAGAGCTGTCGACGCCAAGGGCGCTCTGCTATTGCTCTCTGCCGGTGCCTTTGTTTCTGAGGGTGCCGCACTCTTTGCCGCTTTTGCAAAGGGTGCGCGGCTGCAGGGTAAACATAGAGAAAAGTTCGAGCGCCGTAGGTGCGACACATTGCGCCCGCCTAACACCTGCTCTTGTAGCTGCCAAAGTCAGCTGGGTGAATCGCGTTCGCCCACACCAGCGCCGCAGGCGCAGCACAAGTTAGCCCCGCGCGGAAGCGCTGGGTAAAAAAACGGCGCGAAGCGTCTTCGATTCGCGGCGCCTTTTCCGCGAGCTTTTGACTTACGCTTCCAATGCGCAAGAGCCACCACTTCCCTCGGTGTCTGCGCTGGAAATTCTTCGCGTTTTCGAAACTGCATGATCGCGATCCACATGCCTCTCGCGTTTCGCTGTCAGATTCAACTCGCGGATGCCTGAACCGGGGCGGAGCGGCGGATCACGCTTTCGGAGAAGCGCTCCATTTCCTCGGCCTGAGGACTGAATTGCAATAACAGCAGATCGACTCCGGCGCGCCCAAATTCACCGACGCGATCGGCGACCTGTTGCGGCGTGCCAACCAAACCAGAACGCAGTCCCCGGTTGGACACGGAATATTCTTCCAGTGAGACACGCTGTTCCAGCTGCGTATTCGCCAGCCATTGCTGATAATTCTGATAGCCCGCCGCGTTTTGTTTCACGTCGGTAATGCGGGCGAGCTCCTGCTGGGCTGCCAGCTCGGTTTCACGCACGATAGCGTATGCGGCCACGCCAAATTGCATCCGCGGAAGTTTCTTACGCTCGCGGCGTTCACTCATCTCGCGAATTTTCTCGCCGACGCGCGCCGGCGAATCTCCGTGCATCACGAAAGCGTCGCACTTTTGCGATATCAATTCCTTCGCCGCCTCCGATTCCCCGCCGGCGTAAATCGTCGGCCGAGGCTTCGTTACCGGCTTCGGCTGCAAAACCAAATCTTGAACCGAATGGTATTTCCCGGAGTACGAGAAGTGATCTTGCTTCCAGGCAGCATCCACAATATCCAGCCATTCAGATGTACGCGCATAACGATCGTCGTGCTGGTCAAATTTCACGCCATACTTCTTCGCTTCTTCCGCCCACCACGACGAGACAACATTCAGAGAAACTCGGCCTTTGCTGATTTGATCGATGTTCGCAGCCTGTTTGGCCAGCAAAGCCGGCAAGTGAAATGTCGGACGCACGGCAACCATTAGTTCCAGTGATTCGGTCACGCCTGCCAGCGCGGCGGCCGTAGACCAGGCATCAAGCGAAGGAGCGCCCACTCCCTTGATGTCATTCAAATTCAATTCGGCGATAAGCGTCAGATCGTATCCGATTTTTTCGCTGCGTCGCGCCAGGCGCGAGACGTACTCCCAAGTCGGCTGCATCTGCTCATCTTGCACATTTCGGAGCCACCCGCCGAACACCGGAAGCCAATATCCGTAACGCATCAACGGGCCTCCTGCACCAGATAATCCACCAGGCGCGCAAAAGGATCGAACCCAACGATACGCGGTCCGTCGGAAACGAAATTGGAAAGCGCGTTGATGTCGTAGTAGTAGAGCTGGCCATCGCGGTCGTCAATTATGTATTCCAGGCCGCCAACTTCGATTTGCGCTGCGCTGAAAATGCGCTCTACGGCGTTAATTACTTTCGGTGGCGGCCTGTAGCCTTCCACCCGCAACCCGGTCTTTGCGCCTTCCACCACACACGCGGTCTTGATCTCAGCGCCATCCGTGGTTTTGCAGATGTCCATGGGACACAGGTCAAAGGTTTCGCCCGACGTGAAAACTTTAATGCCGTAAAGATATTTGTAGCCGATCGTTTCGACGCGCGTAATATGCCCGCCGCGAGCGGGAATAAATTCCTGAACAATCCCGGTAGAATCCAGACCGAGGCTGATGGTTCCGTCGCCGGCCGCGGATTCGAGTTCCTCGGCGGAATTGAAACGCACGATGCCCACCCCGCTACCGCCGATGTTAGGCTTCACCACGATCGGATAACGCAAGTCCCGCGCGGCGGCTACAGCCTGCGACGGATGATTTATGACCGCCGAGCGCGGGTGCGCCAAGCCCAGCGAATGCAACAGCGAAAGTTGCAAAGCTTTAGAAGTTTCCACGCGGAATGCGTGGCTGCCGTTCACCACCCGCACCCCGGCTTTTTCCAGGTGCGCCAGATAACTCAACGTGTAGAAAATCGCGTGCGCGTTCCCGCGGGTCCACGCCGACGGGCTCATGCGATTAAACACCAGACCATACTCCCGCTCGCCGTTTCCCGAAAACTCGAAATGATGGCGCGCAGCGTCCAAACGCACGTAAGGAATGGCGCGGCGATCGAGTTCCGCGAAAACCGGAACAAACCAGCGAGGATGCTCGTGGTAGATAGCAATCGGTCGCGCGGCTTTTGCCGCGTGGTGGCGCCGTTCGGCCTTCACGGGTTTCGATACTTGCTTTGGCCGGCTACCCGCTGGCCTCGGAGTCCTGACTGCGTTTCGGGGCATTCATTCCTCAGTTGCTGCACGTTAAGATTTGACGTTAGATTTGACGTCAAGATTCTTCGATGCGACAGGTTAGCGCACGTTGCGCAATTTTGCGACGGGACGCCCAGTCGGCCGTCCTCGCCTCGAGTTAACTTGTCGAAAATTGCCCGCGAATGTTAAACTTTGTTGTAACTTCCTGAGAACTCCGAGGGTACCTGCCGTGGCCGATTCGAAGCAAGAAGAGACATTTAAGGTAATTGACCGTCGCCTGTTCGGCGAAGACGGCGAGCTTCGCAAAGATGTGGTAGAGCAGGCGCGACGGGACGAACAGGCAGCGGAAATGAAAGCGGCGAGTCAGGCCCAGGATAGGGCAACCGCAGCGGCTTTGGCAGGCAACGCAAAACCTGCGGGGAAGCCCGCTCCGCACGCGGGATCCCCAGGAGCGCACGAGCACGAACTCGTGGTGCCAGGTGCGGCACACGAAATGGCTGGCGCAGGTGAGTCCAGCGATGAAATCAGCCATGAAGCTGGAGGCGCCAATGCCATCACTTCACGCAGCTTTCAGACGCTGATTGACTTCCTTACACGCAACGCGGCTGCGATGCTCGGAGGAATGGCCGACCCGCGCACCGGTCAACCGTTCCTGGACCTGGAAGGCGCGCGCGAAATGATCGACATGCTCGATGCCTTGCGCGAAAAAACGCGCGGAAACCTGTCGAAGGAAGAGGACGGCCTGCTGCTGGAAGTACTAGGCAGCTTAAAGCTCACCTTCATGGAAATTTCCAAAGCCGCCGCGGACCAAATGGCCCAAAAAGCCAAAGCAAAGTAGACACGAGGCCCGGTCCGGTCGGGCGGATCTCGCTCACATCGCAATCGGCGCATCCGTTTGCAGCTTTTCAAATCACTCTCGGCCTGAACATTTCGTCAGAATGAATCGAAAGCAAAGTTCCCGGCATCGCACCTCAGAATGGCTTCCCTTCTCCTAACCGTACTCGGTTCCGGCACATCAATGGGCGTCCCAACGCTAGGCTGCCATTGCGCCGTGTGTGAATCCCAAGACCCCCACGATAAACGCACGCGGCCCTCGGTACTGCTGGCATACAATGGCCGCAACGTCGTGATCGACACGACCCCCGATTTTCGTTCGCAGGCGATGCGCGAGCATATTGATCGTCTGGACGCGGTGCTCTATACCCACGCGCATGCCGACCACATCCTCGGGCTCGACGATATCCGTCCTTACAATTTGAAACAGGGTGGCGTGGTTCCGGTTTACGCCTCGGAAAGCTCGCAGCAGACGCTGCGCCGTCAGTTCGCTTATATTTTCGATGACGCTCCCACCGAAAGTTCGCTGCCCGCAATTGAAATGCACACCATCGACGGACCATTCGATCTCTTCGGCCTGAAAATAACGCCACTGCCGGCCAAGCACGGATCGCATCCGGTGCTCGGATTTAGATTCGGTAAAGCTGCCTACCTTACGGATTTTAGTTCGGTTCCAGAAAGCTCCAAGTCGCTTCTGCGTGGACTGGATGACTTTGTGCTGGATGCCCTGCGATACATCCCGCATCCGATGCATTCGAATGTCGATCAGTCGCTCGCGCTCCTAACTGAACTCAAGCCCAAGCGCGCGTGGTTTACTCATATTTGCCACGATCTCGGGCATCAATCGGCGAACGAAAAGCTGCCAGCCGGCGTCCAGCTGGCCTACGACGGACTCAAATTCGAGGTGGAAATTTAGTGGCTATAGCGATTCTCAATTCGTCGGCTGAATGGGTAGGGCGTTTTGGAAACGCGCGCAAACCTACCGCGGTCACGATCGGCAATTTTGATGGCGTTCACATCGGCCACCGGAAGATTCTGTGGGAAGTCGCTGAATTGGCGCGCAGCGCAAACGCGATGAGCGCGGTGCTGACGTTCTATCCGCATCCGTCGCGCATACTGCGGCCTGAAACGGCGCCCGGGCTGCTCCAGACTCTGCCGCAACGACTGGCCGAATTCGATAGAGCGTGCATCGATGCCGCGCTGGTGCTCAATTTCGACGACGAACTTGCGAAGGAGAGCGCGGAAACTTTCGTGCAATCCTATTTGGTCAACGTGTTGCGAACGCGCACGGTTTTTGTGGGCGCCAATTTCCGCTTCGGCCATAAGCAGGCCGGGGACGTGACCTTGCTCACCCACCTCGGACGCAAGAACGGTTTCGACGTCCAAATTATCGAACCCCTCGCGCTGGACGGTGTTGTAGTGTCGAGTTCAGCCATTCGCTTGGCTTTGCGCGAAGGCCGCGTGGAACAGGCCGCGCGAATGTTAGGGCATCCTTTCACGCTGGAGGGCGCGGTTCAATCCGGTACCGGCCTGGGGCGCAAGCTGGTCGTGCCCACCCTGAATCTTGCCACACAGCAAGAGACGCTGCCGCAGAACGGCGTGTACGCCACCGAGGTCGTGATCGGCGGCCGAACATATCAAGCCGTAACAAACGTGGGTGTGCGTCCGACGTTTGACGGGCAGAAGCTGGCGATTGAATCGCACCTGTTTGATTTCTCCCGGGATTTGACGTCCGGAGCAATGGCCGTGAAATTCCTCACACGATTGCGCGACGAGCGGAAATTTTCAGGTCCCGGCGCTTTGCGTGACCAAATATTAAAAGATATCGACCAAGCCAAAGTGCTCTTTGCCAGGCCGCAAGCGGCGAATCATTAGCCTGACAATTGCATGCGGGGAACGAACATGGAAAATAGAGAAGTCGCCAGAATCTTGCGTGAAACAGCACAGCTCCTGGAAATCGATGGCGCAATCATCGGCCGCTACCGCAGCTACGAAAAAGTCGCCGAACTTCTATACAGTCTCCACGAACGCATCGAGGATATTGCCCAGGACCACAAAAAACTGAAAGAACTGCCGGGCATCGGCGAAAATATGGCGGCGCACATCTGCGAAATCCTGCAGACCGGCGACTACTCCCTGCGTGAAAAATTGCTGAAGAAGTATCCGCTGAGCCTGCTCGAAGTTCTGCAACTGCAATCCATGGGCCCGAAGAAGGTCGCCTTCCTCTATAAGAAATTCCAGGTCTGTACGGTGGAAGGCGTGGAAAAGCTGGCCAAGGAAGGAAAGCTGCGCGACCTGGAAGGCTTTGGCGAAAAGAGCGAAGAAAACATCCTGAAAGCCACGGCGATGGCCAAGCGATCCTCCGGACGTTTCAAACTCGACGACACAGACATCGCCGCGCAGAAATTCCTCGCATACATCGGCAAATTGGAGAAACTCGTGGAGTCGGTCACGCCCGCCGGATCTCTGCGGCGCGGAAAAGAAACCATCGGCGACCTCGACCTGGTAGTCATCATGAAGCCCGGGCACGCCAAACAAAAGGACATTGACGCGGTATCGGAACACATTCTGAAATATCCGGGCATCGACCAGACCCTGGCGCACGGCGAGAACAAAGTGAGCGTGGTCCTGGGCAACGGATTGCAAGTCGACGTCCGCATGCTGCAAAAAGACTGCTTCGGTGCGGCGCTTTTATATTTCACGGGATCGAAGGAACACAATGTGGCATTGCGCGGCCGCGCTCGCGAAATGGGCTGGACTCTGAACGAATACGCGTTGACCACCCTGAAAGGCGGCAGGTTCGTCGCGGGTAAAACCGAGCGCGACATTTATGAGAAACTGCGCCTGGACTACATCGAACCCGAACTCCGCGAGAGCAGGGGCGAAATCGAAGGTGCGGAAAATCACAAACTGCCGGACCTGCTGAAGCTGGAAGATATTCGCGGTGATTTGCAGATGCACACTCCCGCCTCCGATGGCCGCAACTCGATCGAAGAAATGGGCCAGGCCGCAAAAGAGCTTGGTTACGAGTACATAGCGTTGACCGACCATTCCAAGGCCGTCACGGTGGCAAATGGCATGGATGAGAAGCGCACACTCGAACAGATCAAGAATATTCGCGCCGCACAACAAAAAGTTCCAGGCATCCGCCTGCTCGCTGGCATCGAAGTGGACATCCTCAAGAGCGGCAAACTGGACCTCAGCGATGAAGTACTCGCGCAGTTAGACGTGGTGGTCGCCTCCGTTCACTCCTATATGAACCTGGGGCGCGAGGAAATGACGGAGCGCATGCTGGCGGCGATTGAAAATCCCTACGTGCAGATAGTCGGGCATCCTACCGGGCGCCTCCTGCTGCGCCGCGAAGCTTTCGACTACGAGATGGAAAAAATCTTGGACGCGGCAAAAAAACACAACGTAGTCATGGAGTGCAACGCGTACCCGGACCGTCTCGATTTGAAGGACGTCCACCTGCGCATGGCTAAAGAACGCGGCGTAAAGCTCGTGATTTCGACGGACGCGCACAGCACCACGCATTTGAAATTTATGAAGTATGGCGTAATCACCGCGCGGCGCGGTTGGATCGAAAAGAAAGACGTTGTGAATACGTTGCCAGTCGAAGAACTGCTGGCAACACTGCGCGCCAAACCTGGCACAACCTCAGCGGCAAAAAGCAAAACCGCCTAACCAGTTGCATCGCGATCAAAGCGCCGCAGGCGCGGCACAAATTAGCCCAGCGCGGAAGCGCTGGGTAAAAACGCGAAGCGTCTTCCATTCGCGGCGCTTTTCCCGCGAGCTTTTGACTTGCGCTTCCGCTGCGCAAGAGGTCACCAATTTCCTCGGTGTCTCTCGCCGTCGCCACAATCGCATCGCGAACCAGCGCCGTAGGCGCGGCATAAGTCGGCCCTGCGCGCTAAGCAAGCGTAAGATACCGGCATACAGAACATGCTGGGAACTTATCCGCAATAACCGTCGTATCTGTATTAGAAAGGAATTGGTCGACAAGAAAGCTATCCAACAACGTAAACGCATGGAACGGACAACCCAATTCCTCGCTCCCCGGAGCTTAACGATGAAGCAAATCACAACTTTCGCTGCCGCACTATTGCTGGCGACTCTAATCGCGGCATCAAGCGCGCCGCAGGCACGCGCAGACGAATGGTCGAAGACCTATCAAATCAGTGGCCGCGCGGACCTACACGTCACCACCGGCGACGGCGACGTCACCATAACCGGCACGGATCAAAAGCAAATTGTCGCGCGCGTGACGGCGGACGGCTGGAAGATCGGTCCGAATGACGTTCAAGTCGTCGAAACCCAGAACGGCGATCGCGTATCCATTGAGCTGAAAGTACCCCACTGGAATTTTTCGCTCTTCGGAAAAAGTCATAAATCCTTGCGCGTCGAAGTAAGTGTGCCGCGCGAACTCGACGTCGACGTCCGCACCAGCGATGGCAACATAATGGCGCAAGGCGTTTCGGGCAAAATTCAATTCGAAACCGGCGACGGCAACGTCACCGCAAACGGCATCCATGGCGATATTCGGATGCACACAGGTGACGGCCGCATCGAAGGCCATGGCTTTGACGGCTCGCTCGATGCCGATACCGGTGATGGAAACCTGCGCATCGACGGACGATTCGACGCCCTAAGCCTGAAGACCGGCGACGGAAACATAGAAGCACAAGTAGGAAAAGGATCGAAGATCGCGAATGGGTGGAATCTTCATTCAGGTGACGGTCATATCACGGTACAGCTACCCGGCGATCTCAACGCGATGTTGGACGCCCACACCGGTGACGGAAGCATCACCCTGGATATTCCCATCCAGGTTTCCGGCTCGTTAAGCCATTCAGCGGTGCGCGGAAAACTGAATGCCGGCGGCGGCACACTCGCAATCAGCTCAGGCGACGGCTCAATTCACATCGAAAAACTATAAGCCGCACCGCGATTCGCATCCGCCTCTCTGGTCTTTTCAATCTGTAGGGGCGCTGCTGGCTGCGCCCGGTTTTGCATCGGATTTAGCGCCTCGCCTTTTTGCCCTGGGGCACAAAAGCCAGCGTGGCACGTCCGGATTCAATTTGCAAATCTTCACTCCATGCCGCATTATGAATCGTTTGTTACAAACCGTTTGCCGCGCCTGTTAGCGGCGATTTCAGAACGAACAACAAATAAATCCAAGCCGCGAAAAATAACGCGGAGTTTGCGCTTCGCTGCCAGCTGGCGGCGAGCGCATCGTATTGTGTTCAACATTTCGATTACGACGGGAGAATAGCGAATGCGCAGGCCTGTTAGTGTTGCTCCGCCCAAGGGAAAGCTGGGAATTTTGACGCCGGGCATGGGCGCGGTGAGCACGACCTTCATGGCAGGAGTGGATTTGGTAAGGCGAGGTCAGGCCGTCCCGGTCGGCTCGCTGACGCAAATGGGAACTATCCGCCTGGGCAAGCGCACCGACGCGCGCACTCCAAAAATCAGGGATTTCGTGCAACTGGCGAACCTGGACGATCTCGTTTTTGGCGGTTGGGACGTCTTCGGCGACAACGCCTTCCAAGCCGCCACCAATGCCGGCGTCCTGGACGCCAAAGATTTAGTCAAAGCTCAGAAATTCTTGAAAACCATAAAGCCCATGAAGGCCGTCTTCGATCAGAATTACGTAAAAAATCTCAACGGTCCCAACGTCAAGAAAGGCAAGAACAAGCGCGATCTCGCGGAGCAGTTGCGTCAGGACATCCGCGACTTCAAAAAGAAAAATAAACTGGACCGCTTGGTAATGGTCTGGTGCGGCTCGACCGAAATTTTCCTCAGGCCGGAAGCAGTCCATAAGACTTTGGCGTCGTTCGAAAAAGCAATGAAGGAAAATCATCCCGCGATTGCCCCTTCGATGCTCTACGCCTACGCCGCCATCAGCGAAGGCGTGCCCTTCGCCAATGGCGCCCCAAATTTGACGGTCGATATCTCGGCGCTCGAAGAATACGCCAAGGCAAAAAACGTGCCGATCGGCGGAAAAGATTTTAAGACTGGCCAGACGCTGATCAAAACGGTACTCGCCCCGGCCTTCAAAGCTCGCATGCTGGGCCTGAATGGATGGTTTTCCACCAATATCCTTGGCAACCGCGACGGCGAAGTCCTGGACGACCCCGCCTCGTTCAAAACCAAGGAAGAATCAAAACTGGGAGCGCTGGAGTACATTCTGCAGGCAAACTTATACCCGGAACTTTACGGCAAAATTCACCACAAAGTCAGAATCAACTACTATCCCCCGCGCGGCGACAACAAAGAAGGCTGGGACAACATCGACATTTTCGGCTGGTTGGGCTACCCAATGCAGATCAAGGTGGATTTTCTCTGCCGCGACTCCATCCTCGCGGCACCAATCGTCCTCGATCTAGCGATCTTCTTCGACCTCGCCCAGCGCGCCGGCATGCGTGGCATCCAGGAATGGCTTAGCTTCTACTTCAAGTCCCCCATGTGCGCAAAAGAGCTTTATCCCGAGCACGATCTATTCATCCAGCTGATGAAGCTAAAAAATACCCTCCGCTGGATGATGGGCGAAGACCTGATCACGCACCTGGGCGCGGAATACTACGATTAAATTAAAAAAACCCACCCTCGCGCGCTTGCGATAAATCTATCGCCGTGCACAGTTACACGCTCAACTCTTTCTAGCGGCTCTAGACATTGATTCCTGCCGGCGGGAACGCTCCCCTGGCGGTTCGCTACGAGCCCCACATTTATGCGGAGGGAGGAGCGCCCCAGCGCTCCGGAAAAAGTTTTGCTTCTCGCGTGCGCTTTCGCGCTGGCGCCGCAACCACAACCGCCATTAAGATTTCGCCGCGCGTGCCTCGCCCTTCAGCAAAATCTCCAGATCATCTGGATGAATCGCGCAAACAAGCGCGTCCTCGCGATCGATCGCCCCCTGGCTCACCAATTTAACCAGCGATTCTTCCAGCGAGAACGAACCCTTTTTCTTCGTCAGCGTAATCTCCTGATGCAAATGCTGCAACGCATTATGTCGAATGTGCTGTCGCGCGCCATAGCTGACCATCAACAATTCAGCCGCGGGCAATCGCCCGCCATTCTTGGAGGGCAGCAGAATTTGCGTCAGCACAGCCGTCAGCGCCATCGCCAACTCTTGCCGAATGGTGTTCTGCCTCTCCAACGGAAAAGAATCGGAAATGCGCGAAACCGTGGAAGCCACGTCCACAGTATGGATCGTCGAAAAAACCAGGTGCCCCGTTTCCGCGGCAGCCACCGCAATCTGCATGGTCTCCACATCGCGCATCTCGCCCACCACTATTATGTCCGGGGCTTGCCGCAGCGCGGCCCGCAGCGCCGTGGGAAAATCGGGAACGTCAGTGCCGATTTCCACCTGTTCCACCACGCTTCGAATATGCCCATGCTCGTACTCGATCGGATCCTCTATTGTGACGATATGACGCGCGTCACGCCGGTTGATTTCGTTGATCAGCGCGGCCAGCGTTGTGGATTTCCCCGATCCAGCCGGCCCTCCAATCAAAACCAGCCCGCGCTGCAAGTGGGAAAGAGCTTCGACGCCCGGCGGCAGGTGCAGATCACCCAGCAGCGGCACTCGATTCGGCAATGCGCGCACCGAAGCCGCCGCCCGCCCGCGCTCTCGATGCAGGTTAATTCGAAATCGTCCGATGCCGGACGCCCGGTAAGAAGAATCCGCAATGTGCCCCGCGCGATATTGCTTCAATGCATGTGCCGAAAGAGCGGGCCGCACCACCGCTTCGATCTCCGATCCGGTAAGCGGCTCGGCCTCGATATTTCGCACCCCGCCCTCCAGCAGGATGCAGGCAGGCGCTCCCGGGATCAGCAGCAAATCGCTGCCACCCTTCGATAGCAACGTTGCCAGCCAGCGGTCTAGGATCCCTGTATCGGACGAATCATCGCTGTCCGCCTCGGGACGTGCGTTGAGTTCTTCTACGATGCGGTCCAAGTCGCGCGATGGGTTCATAGCCAACCTCGTGCTGCATCTCGGTCTCGGCCTGGATAGTGACCTAAGTGACGGGCTCCAGTCCAGCGATGCGCCGGAAAACGCCCCGCCATTTCCCCACCGCGTTCGCCCATCGCTCTCTGCAATTGTTTCCTGATTTACTAGAATTGGTTCCACAGATATTGGTTATAGACCTCGTGGTGGTATTGCACCTCGGAACTCTTCACCACACTGCCCAGAAGCCGCGCGCACCGGTCGGCCGAAGCCTCCTTCAAATCCGCGTAGCGGCCCTTTACATCTTCCCCCAGCAGTTTTGTAGTCCAGGCAGCTTTGCGGAAATCTTCGATTGCCGTGTAGATGTTGTCCGGCAGATATCGTTCCGCCTGCCGCAGATTCTTGATCTTCGAAGTCTCCCCTTCCAGGCCCGTCCGGAAAATCGAGTACATCACCATGTACGGATTGGAATCCGGCGACACCGATCGAACCTCCACACGCATGCTCTTCTCATTACCGATCGGAATACGAATCATGGAACCGCGATCGACAGGCGAAGCCTTGATCTGATTCGGCGCCTCGAAGTGGGGATCCAATCGGCGATATGCATTCACACTCGAATTGAGCATCAGGCAGATATCGTTCGCGTGCGTCAGAATGCGATCCACAAACGCCCATCCTATCTTGCTGAGTTTTTCTTCGCCCTTCGGATCCCAGAATAGATTCTTGCCGCCCTTGCTCACCGATACGTTCGTATGCATCCCGCTGCCGTTCACTCCCACCACCGGCTTCGGCAAAAAGCTCGCCGTCAGCCCCATGTGCGTGGCCACCTGCCGGCAGATCAGCTTGTACAGCTGAATTTGGTCCGCCGCCGCGACAACTTCGCCATACCCGTAGTTGATTTCAAACTGCGACGGCGCAACTTCCGGATGATCCTTCTCGTTTTGAAACCCCATGGCCCGCTGCACTTCGGCAGTGGTATCGATGAAATTCCGCAGAGGATCCCCAGGCAACGAATGATAGTAGCCGCCCGTGTTTACGTACTCGAATTTTCCGGTTTCGGAATAATGCCGCTCGGCATCGGGGCCTTTGAACAAGAAACCTTCGATCTCGTTCGCCGCGTTCAGTGTGTAACCTGACTCTTTAAACTGCCGCTCCGCGAAGCCTTTCAACGCCCCGCGAATGTCCGCGCTATAGGCCGATCCGTCCTTATCGATCACTTCCCCGAAGACCAGCACTTTGCCCGAGCCAAATACGTCGGACGGCCCCCAATAAAACGCGCTCCAATCCATGGACAAGCGCAGGTCGCTTTCGCGCTGCGCCGTAAAACCCCGGATCGACGAGCCGTCAAATGTCAGATTGTCCCAGCTCTTCACCAGAAATTTCTTGTCGTAATCCAGCATGTGCAGGCGCCCTTCCAGGTCGCTGAACAGCACCGTCACCGCCTTGATTCGCTTTTCGTCCGTAAGATATTTCAGCCGCTCTTCTTGGATTTTGTGCGGCGCAACTCGACTCTTGCGCTGCTCCTTGGCCTTCACGTTTAGCTCTTCCAGTTCGTCGTAAGGGATCGACAAGAAATTACGAAGTTCCGTGGCCATGAGCCTCCTTAAGGATGAAGACGGTTTGCGTTAAAAACGTTTGTAGCAGATTCAAAACAACGTAGCGTATCGCGACCCCACGGAAGGGTCAAACTCCAAAATGCCAAAAACACCCATCAAATCGTTTATAGCATCGATAAATAAAACCTTCGGTACCCGCACGCAAATACCACCGGCGCCGCGGGTAGCACACTCGCACTCAAGCCAAACACCGAGCGCGGATAAATATCGAGGAAAAGGTCGAATTACGAAATCTTCCTGCAATCGCTAATGCCCAAAACGCCCAATCAATTCAGCCGTCGCGAGAATATGCCCTTTCATGGCCTGCTCCAGTTCCGCCTTCGTAGCCTTGGGCTTAAGGTTCGTCTTCGCGTCCAGCGCATACAACTTGAAAAAATAATGATGCACGGCGCCCTTGGGCGGGCACGGACCGCTGAAGCCAACCTTCCCGTGGTCGTTCTTCCCCTGTCGCGAACCATCGTGCAATTTCGCATCGGTGGCCACGCTCTCAGGAAGCATCCGCGTCGTAACAGGAATATCGTAGATCACCCAATGCACGACCGTCTTGTTGGCGGCATCCGGATCGTCAACCACAAGCGCAAAACTCTGCGTCCCCGCCGGAGGCTCGCTCCACGCTAGCGCAGGCGAGACGTCCATTCCATCGCACGTATATTTCGCGGGGATAGCAGCATCGGCTTCGAACGACGTGCTGCTCAAATGCAAGGTATCCGCTGCCTGAGCATCCCCGGCTTTTTTCGCAGTCTCCTGCTTGCTCGCTTCCTGACCGGTCGTTACGCGATCGCCGGCAACGCTCGATTGAATGAATGGGAAAGCCAAAACCAATAGAAAGCCAATGAGAAAACGCCCTGTGTTGAAAGGGTTGCGGGACGAGTTTGAAATCAATGAATGCCTCGATGAAATGAGATAGACAAACCTACGGAACTTTTCCCATCGTAGTCGCCTGCGTCAGCACGGTCAAGAAAAGTCGCCTCGATCCGCACCGAAACCAGGATACACAATTTGCAGGAAGGCGAGTCTCAGACCCGCCCGGTTTTTACCGGACGCGAATCTGGCAAAACCAGCTTGCACCGAGGCATGAAAAGCGTCCCGTCGGCTGTCGGAAGCACTGGCGCCCTTACTCCACCAAATCTCATTGCTCCAGTATTTGTTACCATGGTACATTGGTACCACAAATGAGTACGCTGCAAGACAAATTCATCATCGAGCGCGTGCAGACTGGCGTCCGTTTGGAAAAACGTCTGCTCAAAGTACTCAAAGCCTTCGCCGAGCTTCACGATTTGAACCTGGGAGACTTGCTGGAAGGTATTGTCCTGCACGCCTTCGACGGTAAAACGCCATTTTCAGAGGAATCCCGCCATAGAATCTCGGAACTCAAAAAGTTCTACGGGCTCGATCTCGATTCCCGCGCGAGCCACAAACTCACCGAAGCCTATTCACGGGAAAATTCCATAAAACACCAAACCACCACCCGCCAAGGTTCGAAGTCGAAAACGCCTGCCCGCGAAGGTGGAAAAAAACGTCGCCCACCGAAGACTCATCCCAGCCACGCCAAAACGCCACAAGGAGGAGCCACCAGATGAACCGCGCGAACCACGATACTGCCGTTCAAGCGCTCAGGTGGTTTCTTGGCCTGTTCTTAATCTGGAAGTCATTCCTGCTTTTCCGCGAGATCGTATCCAACTTAAGAATCGCCGGCCACATTGGACCGCATACCGCAATACTTCTCGCCCTCTCCGGCCTGGAGATCGTCGCAGCAGCGATGTTCCTTGCGCCCATGGTGAAAACTGCGGGCGGCTATCTATTGTTGGGCGTATTTGCGCTCGCGGCGATATTCCATATCCTGCACGGCGAACTCAACAATTTGCCCAGTCTGGCGATCTACGCCCTGGCAGTGCTCGTCTGCCTCACCAACCGTCCGAGCACCAACACAGCGCAACCATGATCGACACACAAAACAGCAAAGAGGAAGACGCCCTTATCGAAGCCTTCGAGAATTGTTCCCTGCCGTTGGAACTCTTCCGTCACCAGGTCCACGTGCATGTCGTTTTCATATATCTAAACCGCTTCCCGGTTTTGGAGGTCCTGGCACGCTTTCCGGCGGCTCTCTCCCGCTACGCAAACGCACACGGCAAACACGGCCTTTACAATGAAACTATCAGCTGGTCCTATATCTTCCTGATTCGCGAGCGGCTGGCCCGCGGGAATCGCAAGGTCACCTGGGAGCAATTCCAGAGCGAGAATCCAGACCTGATGACCTGGAAAGACAGCGTGCTGAAGAAATACTACTGCGACGAAACGCTCACTTCCCCGTTGGCCAAACAAATCTTCCTATTCCCAGACAACATGACGCCATCGCAAACACCAGGTTCCAACGATTCTTAGGTGTCTCTTCCCGGCAAAGTATCTTAGCGGTGATACAACCTGCGCCCCTGGAGCGTCCCGATTTGGGAATTTTGCGCGCGTGATGTGTACTCTTGAATTAATACAGACATCATGTTAACGTCAGTCGGGCATTTATGGAGCAACCACAAGGGAGCAGCATGCGAACTGCACTCCGCGGCCAAGGGCACGCACGATGAACGCGAAAAACGCTCCTGCGCAAGGAATGCCTTCGCCACACAAAGCGCGCCCGGAGCCACAAAAGCGTCTCCCAAAGCACCGAAACAAGCATCGCCAGGCGCGCATTTCTAATCGTCACTCGGGATTATTAGAAATGGCCGTAACTCGCAGAAAACAAACAACAGCACCCTGTTCTAATCGTCATTTTGTGAGGGGGTCGTGGGTGCGAAACGGATCTGGATTCACGCTTTTCGGCCAGTGCTCTGCTGTCTGGCTGTGAACCTTTGTGTTATCGTTGTTGGTTCGAAAATGATATTTGTGCCGCCAGTCATTTAGGGTGTGCACGACGTCGGAGAGCCTGGCGAATCATGAAAAACGAGTACAACGGTGTCGCAATACCCGCGAACGGCAAAGCGATCAGCTTCACCGACGGTGTCTTTAACGTTCCCGATCGTCCCGTCATCCCCTTTATCGAGGGCGACGGCACCGGCCGCGACATCTGGAAAGCCTCGCGACGCGTCTTCGACGCCGCCGTCGAGAAAGCCTATGGCGGAAAACGCAAGATCGAATGGCTGGAAATCTTCGCCGGTGAGAAGGCCTTTAGGCAATTCAAAGAATGGCTGCCGCAGGACACAGTAGACGCCATCCGCGACTTCCGCGTGGCCATTAAGGGCCCGCTAACCACTCCAGTTGGCGGCGGAATCCGTTCGCTCAACGTAACCCTGCGCCAGGTCCTGGATTTGTACGCTTGCGTCCGTCCGGTGCGCTATTTCACCGGCGTCCCTTCCCCGGTACGCGAACCAGAACGCATGAACGTAGTGATCTTTCGCGAAAACACGGAGGATGTCTACGCCGGCATCGAGTGGCGCTCCGGCTCCATGGAAGTCAAAAAACTGATCGATTTCCTGAATAACGACATGCTCAAGGGCACGTCGAAAAAAATCCGCGAAGACTCTGGCATCGGTATCAAGCCCATGTCGCCCACAGGCACCAAGCGCCTGGTTCGACGCGCCATCGTCCACGCGCTCGAAAACAAGCGCAACGTAGTCACGCTGGTTCACAAGGGCAACATTCAGAAATTTACCGAGGGAGCCTTCCGCGACTGGGGTTACGAAGAGGCGGTCCAGGAGTTTCGCGAATACGTAGTCACCGAGCGCGAGAGCTGGATCCTGGATAACAAAGACAAGAACCCGAACATGACAGTGCAAGAGAACGCCGCGGCCATTGAACCCGGCATGGATCGGGCCACCGACTCCTTCCAAAGCCAGATTCGCGATGAGGTGAATAAAACCTTGGACGCGCTATATACCACCCACGGAGAGGGCCGCTGGAAAAAGAAGATTCTAATCAATGACCGCATCGCCGATTCCGTTTTTCAACAGGTCCTTACACGCGCCGATGAATACCAGGTCTTCGCCACTCCCAATTTGAACGGAGACTATCTCTCGGACGCCTGCGCCGCTCAGGTAGGCGGCCTCGGCATGGCTCCCGGCGCAAACATCGGCGACGGATTCGGAGTTTTTGAAGCCACCCATGGAACTGCGCCGAAATATGCCGATAAGGATGTTATCAACCCAAGTTCGGTGATGCTATCCGGCGCCATGATGTTCGAATTCATGGGCTGGCGAGAAGCCGCGCGCCTGATCGAAGACGGCATCGCCGTAACAATCCAGCAAAAGCGCGTCACCTACGATTTAGAGCGCTTGATGCCAGGCGCAAAAAAGCTCAAAACATCGGAGTACGCCACAGCCATCATCGAAAACATGCAAGCAGCAGTAGGCGCATCGGATTAAGCCAAGGGGCTGATCTCCGATTGCCCGTGAGGAAACGTTGCGATGACCACCACGCATTGAGGATGTCGTTGCCGAAGTTGCCTTAGTTGCCAAAGTTGCCGCTGTTTTCCGTTGCCGTCGCGAGCGTCGCGCATGCCGTGAACGGAGCGACACGGCTCGGGTGTCGGACGAGCCACCCAATTCAAGATCGAGGAGACAAGGATGCGAAGGAAAGTTACAGTGGTCGGCGGTGGCTTCGTAGGATCGACGACGGCACAGCGAATTCACGATTCTAGCTTGGCTGACGTAGTGCTCACAGATATTCTCGAAGGTGTCCCCGCAGGCAAATCGCTGGACATGGCCGAATCCGGACCAATCCTGGAATCCGACTCAGAAGCGTCCGGCGTTTCCACCGCCGCGGGCGACTACACCGGCACCGAAAACAGCGACATCATCGTCATCACCGCAGGCTTTCCGCGAAAGCCCGGAATGAGCCGCGACGACCTGCTGAAAGCGAACTATGACGTGATCAAAGGCGTGGTCGAGGCGGTGGTAAAGCTTTCTCCCAACGCGATTCTGATCATGGTCACCAATCCCCTGGACGCCATGGCGCAAGCCGCTCTCAAAATTAGCAAATTCCCCAAAGCTCGCGTGATCGGAATGGCCGGCGTTCTGGATTCCGCGCGCATGAGCACTTTCGTCGCCCGCGAACTGAAAGTGTCCGTCGAAAACGTGAATTCGTTTGTCCTTGGCGGGCACGGGGACGACATGGTCCCCCTCACCCGCTACTCCACCGTCGCCGGCATCCCCATGCCTGAATTGATCTCGAAGGATAAACTGGAAGCGATCGTTACGCGCACTCGAAAAGGCGGAGCCGAAATCGTAAACCTGCTGAAAACAGGCTCCGCATATTACGCCCCTTCCGCGGCCGTGGTGGAAATGGTCGACGCAATTCTCAAAGACAAAAAGAAAATCCTGCCCTGCGCGGCTTACCTCGAGGGAGAGTACGGTATCAGCGGCCTGTTTGTCGGCGTTCCAGTAAAACTAGGCGCCAAGGGCATCGAACAGATCGTCGAGGTGAAATTGCTGCCCGAAGAAAAAGCCGCGCTGGATAAATCCGCCGCTTCGGTGCGCGAACTCGTAAGTGTCTTGGGTATTTAAATCCAAACAGAGCCAAACAATTTTCTGCTACGCCCGTTCCCACGTTAAACAGGCATCGCGGGCCTGGCAGTCGTCCACCGGCGTAAGCGCCAGCCGGTTATCGGAAATTTCGTAGGCGCGCGTAAAATCCTTCCCCACATCCCCGGGCCGCAAGCTTCCTTCCAGGTGGTGCGTAATCGTCCTCTTCTCCCAATTCACTTCGTAGGTTCCGTAATACGCGTAATACCCCTTGTACGCGATCTGCACTTCCTTCGCCGTTGGAAATCCCGGACCGGAAGACATATCGGGGCGCGGGTTCCTCATGATCTGCACAGCCACGTGCCCATCCGCGTCGTAAATCAGAATTCCCATCGGACGTTCGCCAAACAGCCGCGATTCCGAAGACGCAATCGAAACCAATCGCCAAGTCCCTATAAAAGGGTTCGAATTAGACGTTTGAGGGTCGCAAACCGAATGGGTGCGAGTTCGGGTGCCGGTGCCGAGGGTCCGGGTGACGGTCATGGAAGGAGGACTTTCCTCAAAATGGCCCTGATGCTCTTTTACCGCAGAGTCACGAAACGTGTCAACCCAGGCTTTGCATTTTTACGGCGCTAAGCTGCAAATATATATTGTCGGTGGCGCGACAGCAAGTGACCAATCGGCGAACGCGGTCGCGAGATTTCCAAAAGGGCAACACTTTGCCTGCTACCATTGGATTAGGAGTTTCTCATCGTATGCCTCTTTTTGGGCCTAAAAAAGGAAAGTCTGGGCGCGGAACCATCAGCGCACGCAAGGCGCAACTGCAGGTCTCGACTGCGCTTGACGAAACAGGCTCCCGCCGCTTTACACAAGACCTGGCCCGCGCTGAAAAACTTGCCAGCATGCTGGCGCACAGTCGCGCGGCACAAGCTGTAGAGATAGCAGACCTGCTCGCCGGCATGTATATCTACGACTGGGAACGCCTTTCAAAGTATTGGGAGCAGCAGGACGCGATCGAGGAATACCTGCAGCAGATTTGCAGAATCAGTCCGCAGCGCTGGCATCACTGGATTCAATTTTACGACGGCCAGCGGCGTGCTTCCGAAAAGCAGGACAAATGGAATTGGCTGATTCGAACTCGATCTGCCACCGAAGAACAGCCGCTCGGCCGTTCAGCCGAACTCGAATCGCTATTGAAGACGGCCGAGGAAATCGCCCCCGCCCACGATGTTGTAGACGACCGCACAATTCCGATACTGACTTGCGAGTGCGTATTGCTTGCGATTGCGCAACGAACGGATTCAGAGATTGGACATCGGCTAATTGCGTCAGGATTGAATGTGATTGAACTGGAGCAAGCCGCTCGCAATCCTAGGCATACACCGCTACATTAATCGCCCGAGTTCTGCCGGCGACGGACCCCTAGCCCTTCACACCTCCCGTCCCGTTAAGCCCAAAATGCCGTCATTCCGAAAGCCCGGCGGCCCGTGGATCTGCTTCTTCGTCGAGTGATCTAAAACCGGACGCACTCCTCTCAAATGATCAATTTGAATTGCGGCCACAGAAGCGCCAAAGGCGCACTAGGCTTGCGGCACAAATAAACGTGCACATTCTGCTCCGCGACAGCAGCATGCACATCCGTGATAATCGCAACCAATTTTGTATCTTCGAAAAGTTGCCTATGTCTATCGGCCCCCTCCCCAAACAGAATCACGCAAGCGCCCGTATACGACCGCGGCCCCCAATCGTAGTAGCTATTGTGTCCACTGATTGCTTTCGGCAGCCCCAGCATTGGCCCGAAATGATCGATCGCGCCAGCCTCGCCATAATTCCCAGCTAAAATCGCACAATCATCCCGCTCGGCCGGCGGCACGCTCCGATAAACGATCGCAATCTGTTCAGCCATGTTCTGCCAGCCAAACATATCGGCATACAGCTGCGGCAGAGCCGCAGTTGCATCGCGCTCGGTCTTTACCTGCCGCGCATAGGGCACCAAATTTGAATACTTCAGAAAAGTATTGACCGGCAATACCGGCACCCCGAATGGAATTGTGAGAATGCCAACAATCACCAGCACCGCCGTATAAACGACGGCCAGCGAAAACCTGCTGCGCGCCGCAATGAATTTCTCGATCGCGACGCCGCCTGCACCCATGAGCAGGGGATAAACAGGCAGAGGGTAGTAAGACTTTCCGTGAAATCCAATGAATATCGCCATCACCGCCAGATAAGCCCAACCCAAAAAGCGAAAGCGCTTCCCTTCAGATGCAGCGAAATACCAAATCAATCCAGACAGCCAAATCGGCAAAGCGAGCGGTTGCATAAACAAAACCTGCTCGAACAGAAATTCAAAGGGACTGATCGCGACATTCTTGTATTCCTGCGCATTCCGCACAACCTGAATCTGGGGCCAGCCGTGACGCGCTTCCCAAATCAGATTCGGCAAAAAGATCGCGAGCGCAATGGCCGCGCCAATCCAAATCCATTTCGAACGGAACACGCTGGACTGGCCCGACAAAATCAGCCCCGCCACCAGCGCGAACCCAAACACAAGCATGCTGTGTTTGTTTTCCAGCGCCAAACCCGCAATTACACCGAAAACCATCCAAAGCTTCGGCGACGCGCCTTTGATTATCAGAATCGTGATCCAGGCGCACAGCAGCCAAAACAAAGGCTCGAACGCATTCATGGAAAAGAAGCTGTCGAAAGCGAGATAGGCAGGAGCCAGCAGAATCGCGCTAGCGGCAAGAAATTGCGCAAACATCCCGCCGCCTAGGTCGCGAGCCACGCGCCCGGTCAAGTACACTACTGCCGCGCCTGTAACGGCCGGCCGGAGGCGCAGCGCAAACAGCGTGTAACCGGAGGAGTGCCGGATGATCCAGGCGATCAGCGCGATGAGCGGCGGCTGGTCTATATATCCCCAGGCCAGATGCTCGCCGCACGCCATGTAATACAGTTCATCGCGAAAGAATCCGTAGTGATTGATGCCCGCGAATTGAATGAGCAGTTTGCAGAGTGCCAGCCCAAAAAGAAGCAGCGTTGAATTGCGGTCCGAATCCCGCGCGTTCAACTGACGGTCGCGGAGGTAATGCGGTCGAGTTTCGGGAAATTCTTGTCGAGATAGGGTTTGCCAATCGCCGTGATCGACCCCTGGTCGGGTGATTCGCCATAACCGCTGTGGATTTTCTTCACCACATCCATTCCTGACGTGACCTGACCAAAGGGAGAGAATCCTATTTTGTCCAGCTGCGCGTTATTTCCAGTGTTGATAAAAAGCTGCGTTGTGCGCGTGTCCTTACCGGCCGTCGCAAAGGTTATAAATCCAGGCTTATTGCTCTGCGTGACCGGATCGTCTTTGAAGTTCGATTTGCGCCAAACGTTATTCACCGCGGGGTCGGCGCTCAATCCAAATTGAACGACGAAGCCGGGAATCACGCGAAAGAATGCGGCATCCTCGTAAAAACCGTGTTTCACCAGGTTGTAGAACCGATCGGCGCCCAGCGGAGCCCAGGCGCGCGTCACCTGCACAACAAAATCTCCAGCGGTGGTTTGAAACTTCACATCATACGTCGCCGGCGCCGTCTCCTTCAGGTTGGCGGGTTCCAGCAAAGATGGCTTCGTGGTCATAGTCTTTCTCCCAAGTGAACCGTGAGGACACGGTCCGAATGAATTTTCCAGCGAACGGCCTGTCCGGACCAGAGTGCCCTCCTCGGGCCCGGACAAGGAAACACGACATATTGTCTACTGAGGATTGGCGGGTTTCGGCGCGGTTTTATGAGCCGGCGCGGCGGCCGCCGGGGCAGGCGACGTTATTTTTGCGGAAATAATATGGTCGAGCTTCGGGAAGTTCTTGTCGAGATATGCTTTCCCATCCGACGTGATTTGCACTTGGTCCGGCTGTTCGCCGTAGCCGCTGTAAATCTTCTGCACTGCATCCATTCCGGACGTCACTTTTCCAAACGCTGAAAACCCCATCGTATCGAGCCGGGCATTGTCCGCAAGATTGATGAAGAGCTGCGTCGTTCGGGTATTCGGTCCCGCTGTGGCAAACGTCAGGTAACCCTCTTTGTTGCTCTGCGTGACCGCATCGTCCTTGATCGTCGCCTTGTCCCATACTTTATTGACCGCGCCATTCGCGCTCAGACCAAATTGAATAACGAATCCTGGCACCACGCGAAAGAACGCGGCATCAGTGAAGAATCCATGCTTCACGAGATTGTAGAAACGGTCCGCGCCTAGCGGTGCCCACTCGCGCGTCACTTGCACCACAAAATCTCCTGCCGTGGTTTTAAACGTGACTTCGTACTGCTCGGGAGCTTTCGCCGTGAGCGTTGCCGGATGCAGCAACCCGGGATCGGTTCTGGTGCCCACACCGGTTGCATGATGCGTCGCCGTTACGGGTTTCGTTGGCGTAGCACTGGACTGAGCCTGAGCGAAAACAGTCGACGGCAAGAAACCAATAACAAGCACTACAAACAGCCATAAGACCAAACGTTTCACGATATTTCCTCCTGAAATTGAGCCTTATTTTTGGGCGTCAGCTTCCACATCCTGCATCAAACGCAGAGTATTGCCACCCAGAATTTTTCGGATATCACCCGCGGAGTAACGCTTGGCCAGCAGCGCGGCGGTGATCTGCGGCAAATGCGAAGCGTCTTCCAAACCGTAAGGCATATCGGCGCCGTCGAAATCCGACCCCAGACCTACGTGATCGGCTCCGACCAATTTCACCGCGTGGTCGATATGCTCGATAATTTCAGTCCAATCCACGCGCGGGAGTTTTCCCCGCGCTACCATCTCACGCGTGACCTTATCCGCCTCAATCAATTCGCAGGCTTCGCTGCCTGCGCATCGTTTCTTGGATTCAGCTTCGATTTCTTTGCCCACCTGTGGATTCGCTTTCTGCGCGTCCTGAAACTTCTGGCTTAGGAAGCCCATGTGATAGTTGATCTGAATTACCCCACCTTTGGCGGCCAGAGCTTTGATCATGGCGTCGCTCATGTTCCGGGGCGCATTGCAAAGCGCTCGGCAAGAGGAGTGCGATGCAATCACCGGCGCCTGGCTGACGGCGAGAACGTCGTAAAAAGTCTTATCCGAAACGTGCGAGACGTCCACCATCATTCCCAGGCGATTCATCTCGCGGATCGCTTGTTTGCCGAATTCGGTCAGCCCATTGTGCGCGGGCTTGTCGGTGGAGGAGTCCGCCCAGTCCGTATTGACCATGTGCGTCAGCGTCATATAACGCACGCCCAGCACATAAAACTTATCGAGGTTAGCCAACGAGTCATTGATCATATGGCCGCCCTCGACGCCCATCAGAACAGCAATTTTATTTTGGGCTTTGGCGGCGCGAATTTCGTTGGCCGTAGTGCAGAGAACCAGGTCGTTCGGATATTTCGCAACCACGGCCCGCACGGCCGTGATCTGATCCAGCGCCCGCTGCACCGCCGGAGGACCGGTAATCGTACCGGGAATATACATCGCAAAGAAAATCGCGCTGAGCCCGCCTTCGCGCATGCGCGGGATGTCGATGCCGCCGTCGTCATGGCGGACGCCCAGGTCGAATTTCGGATCCATCAGCCGCTGGGTGGTGTCATCGTGGGTATCGACCACGATAGAACTAAAATGAAGATCGTGTGCCTGCTGCGAGACATTCGAACTGGATTGATTAGTCACGGCCGCCAGTGTCAAAATTCCTCCAATCAAGCAGCACAATGCAAACAAAACTACACGAACCATTCATCCCCCGAACTTCCCTTTGGGATTTTACGTCACGTTAACGGTAAACGAAATGCGGATTCGAACTTGCCTTAGTTCAAAAACGCGGAAAAGAAATCAATCTCTGCCTCTGAAGAAGCTCTTCACTGCGTGAATCAGCACTTGGCCATTCACCGCGGCTAAAGATTCCGTCAGCGGAATCCCCTTGGGGCAAACCTTCACGCAATTCTGGGCATTGTCGCAATCCTCTATCCCGCCCGGCCCCATCAACGCTTCCAAACGCGCCCCAGCATGCATTTCGCCAGTGGGATGCATATTGAACAGCCGCACCTGACTGACAATAGCAGCGCCCACAAAGTGCGAATTCTCATTCACCTTAGGGCAAATCTCCAGGCAGTTGCCGCAAGTGATGCAACGGGAAAGCGGATAGCCAATTTCCTGCCGCTCCGGCGCCACCCGCGGCCCCGGCCCGATATCGTAGGTGCCATCGATCGGAATCCAGCACTTGGTGCGTTTCAAATTCTCAAACATCGAACTGCGATCCACTTCCAAATCGCGGATCAACGGAAACTTCGTCAGCGGCTCCAGGCGAATCGGCTTCTCCAATTCGTCAACCAGCGCTGAACACGCCTGTCGCGGCTTGCCGTTGATAAGCATGGCGCAAGCGCCGCAAACTTCTTCCAGGCAGTTGGCGTCGTAACTTACAGGCGTGGTTTCAGCGCCGCTGTGGGTGAAAGGCTTTTCGGCGATGTCGCGAAGGCAGGTGATGATATTCAGGTGCGGCCGGTAGCGCAGCTCAAACTCTTCCCAACGCACCGTTTCATCGGGACGCTGCTGCCGCTTGATGCGCACGATGAAAGTCTTATCGGGCATGACGCCTCAATTTTACCATTCCTACTTCGCCGCCGTGTATTTGCGTTCGCGCAACGGAAGCAAGGATGTATCCACCGCTTCGAAATCCAGCTTGATGTCGCCGCCGTTGTAGCTGGCTTTCGTGGTTTTCAGCCAATTGGCGTCATCGCGATTCGGAAATTCCGGCTTGTAGTGCGCGCCACGCGTTTCATTGCGAGCCAGAGCGCCGAGCGTGATTACTTTGGCCAGAATCAGCATGTTCCCCAACTCGCGCACGAAATTCAGCGTCTGGTTAGCCCATTGCGTGCGGTCCTGCAAATTAATGCGCGTGAAACGCTCGCTCAGTCCATCAAGCTTAGCTAAAGCTTTTTGCAGCGCCGCGTTGTAACGGATGACAGTGACGTTTTCAGTCATGATCTCACCCATCTCACGCCAAATTGTAAGCGGGTTCTCCGTGCCGGTATGCTGGTTTAGGAGCGCATCCGAAATGTCCTGCTGGCGCACTCGTTCTCGCTCGTACACGGCGGGCGCGGTCGCTTCGCACCCTTGCTCCAGGCTGCGCGCATACCGCACCGCCGCAGGCCCAGCGATGCCTCCCCCATAAATACAGGAGACCAGCGAATTCGCGCCCAGTCGGTTGGCGCCGTGGTATTGGTATTCGCATTCCCCGGCCGCGTAAATCCCAGGAACGTTCGTAGCTTGATTTTCGTTGTCCACCCAAAGTCCGCCCATGGTGTAGTGCATCGCAGGAAAAACTTTCATAGGCTCGTTGTATGGATCGGTGCCGACGAACTTCTGGTAAATCTCGAGAATACCTTCGAGCTTACGTTCCAGCACCTCACGCGGGATGTGCGTCACGTCGAGATACACGGCAGGCTCTCCCGCGAGCCCCATCTTCATTTCGTAAACGACTTTGTGAATTGCGCGCGTAGCGACGTCCCGTGGAACCAGATTCCCGTACTTCGGATACCATTCTTCCAGGAAATAAAACCGCTCGTTTTCCGGAATCTGTTTCGCCGGACGCGGATCCTGGGGCTTCTTGGGCACCCACACGCGGCCGCCTTCGCCGCGCGCGGATTCGCTCATCAGCCGGCACTTGTCTTCCCCGGGAATCGCAGTCGGATGAACCTGGATGAATTCGCCGTTGGCATAATATGCGCCCTGCTGAAAAAGTGCCGATTGTGCCGAACCGGTGCAAACCACCGAATTCGTCGAGCGGCCAAAGATGGCGCCAATGCCGCCGGTGCAAAAGATAGCGGCGTCGCACGGAAACGTCCGAATCTCCATGGTCTTCAGATCCATGGCGCAGATGCCACGGCAAACGCTAGTGTCATCGAGAACTGCCGAAAGAAACGTCCACCCCTCGAATTTCTTCACCTTGTCTTCGGATTCGTAACGGCGCACTTGCTCATCAAGCGCGTAGAGCAATTGCTGCCCGGTGGTCGCTCCAGCAAACGCTGTGCGGTGATACAAAGTTCCGCCAAAGCGCCGAAAATCCAGCAAACCCTCCGGCGTGCGATTGAACATCACGCCCATGCGATCGAGCAGATCGATAATCGCTGGCGCAGCTTCGCACATGCCCTTCACCAGCGGCTGGTTGGCGAGGAAATCGCCACCGTAAATCGTGTCGTCGAAATGCTTCCACGTAGAATCGCCCTCGCCCTTCAAATTCTTGGCGGCGTTAATGCCACCCTGTGCGCAAACCGAATGCGAACGCTTCACCGGAACGATAGAAAAAAGTTCAACCGGTACACCCGATTCAGCCACGCGAATGGCGGCCATGAGTCCAGCGAGCCCGCCGCCGACGATAATAATTTTGGGCTGCCTCATTCGATACGCCCCAGCGGCGACGCCTCAGCGCGCAACATCATTGAACGTAACCACCCAGCGGAAATTTTCCATAGTGAAGACCGATAACAATGGCGAGACCAATCAATGTGAATATCACCGCCACGGCAGCGCCAAACCAGCCGGCGGCCCGCTGCGCTTTCGCGCTGATCGCAATCCCCCACTTACACGCGAAATTCCACAGCCCATTCCCCAGATGAAACGACGCGCAAACCACGCCAATAACGTAAAATGCGACATACATCGGATTTTGCATGGAATGCTGCAGATCGGCGTAGGCCGTCATCCCCTTGCCCACGAATCTCTCGGTGTACACGTGCCAGAAAATAAAAACAAACGCGACAATCCCGGTCCAACGCTGCAGCACATAGAGCCAGTTCGACATCCAAGGATGCCCGATGGCGTTGGACTTTCCCGCCCACCAGATATATATGCCGTAGAAACCGTGAAACAAAATAGGAAGCCACAAAACGGTCGCTTCCACAAAAACGCGCCAGGGAATCAGCTGCAGCTCGCTGGAAATGTTGTTGTAGCTCTTGACGCTCACCAGCGCGTAGCTGTTGGACCAGAAATGTTCCGCTAAGAAAGCTCCAATTGGTATAACGCCGCTGAGGGATTGCAGTTTGTCTAGGATGTAGCTTGTTCTAGATTCGACCGCCGCCGACATGCACTCTCCGAGCTTGAATCAGACAAATCGAAGGAAGATTTAGTATATGCAGGAGCAAAGAGGTTTGCAAGAACATGGAGACTTTAATGAACGAATTCTCATCAAGCACCCATGCGACAAATTCCTACGGATTCTTGGCGGGGATTTTTGCTGCATTTTGAGCAGCACTCTTCACGTGTTTGGCAACCGTCGCACCATCCCAAAATGCCGGCGCGGGATAGATGAATTCCACACCCACCTGGCTCTTTCCCATGAAATTTTGCCCCATCGAAGTGACACGGCTAAGTAATTCTTCTTTGGTGTCCCGATTCTCAATTCGAATGATCTGATTCACGGTAACCGCGCTGGCCAGCAGTATCAGCGCTCCATGGTCATTCACTATAATCGTGTGGGTTTCTTCCTCGATGGTTTGCTTGGTACCACCCTGCATACGCACGCGCAAGGGGACTCTCTTCTTGACGCGCTTGCTGCGTCGGCGGTTCGAGGGGTCGCTGGAAGGCGGCGGAGGCTTCACCGGCTAACCGTAGCAAATGTTTACCGTGTACTCAATCCCCAGCGCGAGCACCGGTGCCTTATAAGTTAAAGACATGGCGGCGGTTGCCTCAAGCCACGCGAGACATTAGGCCTTCCGCGGGGCTCCGCGTCTCCACGTTCTGGAAACACGCTCTTGACCGGCCGCTAAAACCCTCAATTCGCATGCTAAACTGACCCAAAAGCGAGCACTTCCTACATGCCCAGCGAGCAGATAAACGATTTGAAGAAGTGGGTCGGCGAAGCCGTCCGTCAGAGCGCCGATGGCGAGAGCGAACTAGTGGGCTGGGCCCACGTGATAGAGCTTGTCAGCCGTAACTTCGGTGTCCAGACGCATGAAGTAGCGATTATGGTCTTAACGTCCGACGACCGCTTTCTGAGGTCC
>Ga0182015_10001411_pt1 | contig 31816 bp, 32 predicted proteins | sample 712P3MmetaG_FD_120478 | JGI IMG/M metagenome (GOLD analysis project Ga0182015, IMG submission 120478) | Permafrost microbial communities from Stordalen Mire, Sweden - 712P3M metaG | ecosystem: Environmental > Terrestrial > Soil > Wetlands > Permafrost | place: Sweden: Stordalen | collected... | reverse complement strand
CGCGTGCTCACCGAAGCTTCCATCCAGGGAGCAGTCGATCACCTGCGCGGCCTCAAGGAGAACGTCATCGTCGGCCGCCTCATCCCTGCCGGCACCGGCATGGAATATTACCGCAACGTGCGTCTCTCGCCAGAAATGGAAGAGGCCGCGGCCAAGGTCCAGGCGGAGGTCTCGGCGGCTTACGAAGAAGCCGAGCGCGCTCTCGAGATGATGCGCCACGAGGGCGAAACCGAGGAACTGGCGGCGGAGTAAGCCAAACTACAGTAAACTTCGGGGGCGAACCGTTCGCCCCCGAATCTGTTTCTGATTGGCATCCTGAGGCGACAGGTTTTCCGTCGCCGAAGGATCTGGGCGGCCCGCGCGAAGGGTCGCGTTCTTTGCGACCTAATAATCGCGCGTTTGGGTCGCTTCCTTTTATCCGATGCACGCAAACCCACAGCGATTACCCTTCGAGGAACCTGCCGAACTTCCTTGTTTGCGTCCTGCCCCTGTCGGCCCTAAGCTAGGGCCAGCGATGCTTCGCTTCCTGCGCCTATTGCGGCTGGCCCTGTGGCGTGCTTTCCAGCACGACGCCTTTTCTATTGCCAAGGCTTCCGCCTATTCCTTGATTCTTACTTTCTTCCCGGCGTTGCTGGTAGTGGGATCGGTGCTGGCCACTTCGCGCAAGGGCGCGCCCTACCTGCGAGAAGTCTCCTATGCTTTGTCCCGTATTTTGCCGGCGGGAAGCAACACGGCAATGAATTTTTTGCGAAGCGCAGGGCAACGCCCGGTGAGCCTGCTCATCACGGCTTCCCTGCTGACCTTGTGGACGGGCTCCGGAGTGATGATTTCCTGGATGGAAGGCTTCCGCCGCTGTTACGAACTGCCGAAGATCTGGGGACTAGTGAAGGAGCGGATGATTTCATTCTTGCTGGTCATTTTCGCTCTTGTTCCAATGACATTTTCTACCCTGCTGGTGGCTTTCGGCAGCAAGATCGAAACCACTATCCTGTTCTACACCGCGCATGAATTCAGCGCCTACATCCTGCTGATGTGGACCTGCCTCCGCTGGCTGATTGCCACCCTGACCAGCATTGCGGTGATCGCGCTCATTTATCACCACGCCGTCCCGCGCACGCAACCCTGGCACAGCGTAATCCCCGGAGCGACGCTTGCCACCGCCATGTGGTTCTCCTCGACGCTGCTGTTTGGCTTCTACCTGCAGCACTATGCCGATTACAGTCTTATTTACGGATCACTCGGGGCCTCCATCGCCCTGCTGGTCTGGATGTACATGGTTTCCCTGGTCATCCTGGTTGGCGCGGAATTTAATGCCATGCTGTTCCCCCGGGCCATGCTGGGAAAAGAATTAACCGCAATCAATCACGCGAAAGTGTAAACACCCCCTGGAGAACTAAGGGCACTGCAGAAAAGCCAGAATCCGCCGATCTTCTATTGTTGGCATAAATTTCAAATGAGTGTCATTACATTGTTGGTTGGCGCTCGTGCGGATTAGGACTTTCAAACAATTACAATGGTCTTCTCTGAATTGCACCAGCTTTGGATGAACAAAACTGAATTGAACAGGGCCCCAGTCTGGAACCGATGAAACCACGCCAGCCAGAAGTCGCGACAGAAGCCTCCCTCAGCGCGGAGAAGTCTCTTTCATCCCTCGCACCCAGTGGTACCCCCACGGGTCGCCGCGCCAAGATCATCTGCACCATCGGTCCGGCCTGCCACTCTGAGGCCGCGATGCGCGACCTGCTTCGTCTGGGCATGGACGTTGCGCGCCTGAACTTCTCTCACGGCACGCATGAAGATCACGCCCGCAACATCGAGCGTCTGCGGCGCGCCGCTGAAAAAGAAAACCGCACCATCTGCATCCTGCAGGATCTGCAAGGCCCCAAAATCCGCACTGGACGCCTGGAGCGCCACGAGCCAGTACTGCTGAAAAGCGGCTCCACCGTTGTGATTACTCCGCGCGAGATCACCGGCACGGCAACGCGCATTTCCACCACGTTCCAGGATCTTGCCAGCGAAGTTAGCGTGGGCGCTCGTATTTTATTGCGCGACGGACTGATCGAATTGCGTGTGCGCACGGTCCGCGATAAAGATGTGGTCTGCGACGTTTTGAATGGTGGAACGCTGGGCGAACATCAGGGCATCAACCTGCCCGGCACTGCTTTATCCATTCCTGCCTTAACGGAGAAGGATCGGAAAGACCTGGAGTTTGGCCTGAAGCACGGCGTGGATGCGGTTGCCCTCTCTTTCGTTCGCACGGCGGCCGACGTGAACATGGTCAGGCAAATCGTAGCTGGCCTAGGCTCGGATACTCCATTGATTTCCAAGCTGGAGAAGCCGCAAGCCATCGATAACATCGAAGAAATTCTCGAGGCCTCCGATGGCATCATGGTCGCTCGCGGCGACCTCGGCGTGGAAATGGCTCCCGAGAAAGTTCCGGTCATTCAGAAGCATGTGATCCGCCGTGCCGCGGTGTGGCGCAAGCCGGTGATCACGGCCACCCAAATGCTCGAGTCAATGATCGAAAACCCGCGTCCCACGCGCGCCGAAGCCAGCGACGTGGCCAACGCTATCTTCGATGGTTCCGACTCGGTCATGCTGTCTGCCGAAACCGCCAGCGGCCGCTATCCCCGCGAGGCGGTCGCCATGATGTCGCGCATCGTGATCGAAGCCGAGAGCAATATGGGAGATTTTACGCACTCCCGCCGCCGCCGCGACCGTCACGGACTCTCCATTGCCGAGACCATCTGTGAATCCATCGCCCACGCGGCGGAAGACCTGCCCATGGGCGCAATCGCCGTTTTCACCGAGACCGGCAACACCGCCCGCATGATTTCGAAATATCGTCCGCAGGCTGCCATCTACGCCTTTACCCACAACCCTACCGTAGCTCAGCGCACCAACCTCTATTGGGGCGTGCATCCCATGAAATGCGCGGGAGCACTCTCCACCGAACACATGGTGAGTGTCGCCGAGAGGGAATTGTTAGCCCGCCGATCGCTCAAGCCCGGCGACGTACTGGGAGTGGTCGCGGGCACGAGCCAGGCTTCCGGTTCCACCAACTTCATGCGCCTGCACACGGTCACGCCCGAAGAGGCCGCCACCGCCACGCGCTCCACTCGGAAGCGCGCTGTCGCACGCCAGAAGCTATAATCGCGGAGTATGTCGCAGGAATACTTGTCGGTCGCAATCTGGGAGCCTCTGCCCAATATGGAGGCTGCTTCGCTCGCGACCATCCGTGAACTCAACGCCATCGTCTCAAGCAAAGGATACGGCCGCGATCTTCTTTACCGCAGCGGCGAGTCTCACTACATGCTGCTTCGTTACTGGAATTCCGAGCAAGCCCGCCGCTCGGCTCTGGAAGATCCAGACCTGCTTCGCTGTTGGGCACGCCTGGGAAATGAGATTCAAATTCTGAAGGTCTACGAGAAGCTGGAGGAGATCGGTTTACAAGCATGACCGATGAATCCAGTCCGCAGGTTTTTACCGATGTCTCGGTAGATCCGTTCGTGCGCGGACTCCTGCATCGCCCCGCCCGTCCCAACGGCAACGGACTTGTGCTGACTCACGGCGCCGGAGCAAATTGCCAGGCTCCGCTGCTGGTAGCTTTGGCGGGGACTTTCGCCGAGGCAGGCTTCACCGTGCTGCGCTGCGATCTCCCCTACCGTCAGGATCGGCCTTACGGTCCGCCGGGGCCGGGCGAGGCCAAACGCGACCGCGCCGGCTTGAAGAATGCCCTCGCGGCGCTCAGGAATCTCGCTAGCGGCCGCATTTTTATCGGCGGCCATTCCTATGGCGGACGCCAAGCCAGCATGCTCTGCGCCGAACTTGTTCCGGAGAAAGCCCAGAAAGCAGCCCCAGAACTGGCCGCCGGCCTATTATTGCTGTCTTATCCATTGCATCCGCCGCGCAAGCCCGACCAGCTTCGCACCCAGCATTTTTTCCACCTGCACGCTCCTGCTCTCTTCGTCCAGGGCGCGCGCGATCCCTTCGGCTCCGTCGCGGAAATCGAACAAGCTTTGAATCTAATTCCCGCGAAGACGAAGTTGATGACGGTCGAAGGCGCCGGTCACGATTTAGGATTCAAGAGCAAGGCCAGGCGGGAGGAGTTACCGGCAAAGGTGTTGGCGGACTTCCAAGCGTTTTTCGGTGACTGATACCTGTAAATCCGCAAAAACCGGTGGCCAACGAACCTAATTCACCCACCCAGACTTCGATCCGCCGTTCCCCTTGCGCGTATCGTCATCCGGAGGGACGTAGTTGCCGTGTTCGTCGAAGTGGACGTCACGGTCGTGTTTGCGCATGTAGACTTCAAACTTCTTTGCCGCCCGCCGCCGTTTCCAGCGGTAATAGGAATTATTCAATCCGTAATACCACTCTGAGAGCGAGAACCGCCCCGATATGCCTCGCGCGGGCGCAAACTTCACATACAGATATCCAAAGAACAAACCGCCCAGGTGAGCCAGGTAGGCAACTCCTCCTCTGTCACCGATAGCGAATGCTACTGTCACAACGATCAGGATGAGCACGAAATACTTGGCCTTTATCAGGAACGGGAACGGAATCATCATGATCTCGTTCTCACCGAAGACCATGCCGAACGCCATGAGAATGGCAAAAACGCCGCCCGAAGCCCCGATGGTAACCGTGGCCGGAGTGCTTAGAATGTGGGCGAACGCAAAAACGATTGTTGTCAACGCGGCCCCGATTACACCGGCGAAAAACAACTCCAGAAAGCGGCGCATGCCCCATGAGCTTTCGAAGCTCGCGCCGAACATCCAGATTCCCAGCATGTTCCCAAACCAATGCCAGAACGCAAAGTGTACAAAGCTGTACGTAACGATCTGCCAGATTGCGAAGTGGAAGACCGTCATGCTGGGAACAAGCCCGAGATACAGCTCTACCCAATCTTTGACCGGCGCCGTACCGAAGGCCGATAGTGCCAGGAACACTGCCGTGTTGATCCCCAGCAGCCAGACCACCGCCTTGGTAAACGGCGGGAAGCTCAATGTCATTTCTCGACCGCGCAAGGTAACACGCTCCTCTTAGCAGTAGATACCGAACTCACCGTTCCGGCAAGGGCACCACCGGCAGGCTCCAGTGACCCTGCGCATCCACAGCCCTCACGGCAAAGATGACATTATCCTTCGAAACCTTCAGGGTAGCGCGAGTGACGTGGCCAACCTTTTGGACGTACTCCCATTCCGGACTGGTCGTGGCCCGCCACAGAACTTCATATTCCGTCGCGCCCGGGGACGTTTCCCAGGTGAGCGTCGAGTTATTCTCCAGCTCTTTTGCCAGCAGGTGCACATTGGCCGGAGGCGCTGGGGCCGATGCCAGCGATGCCAGCGTCGCCGCATTCAGCCGCGCCACGTGCGCTACATAGTCGAAGTCCACAAACTTTGTCAGGTCGCCATATTCAATGCCGTTCTCAACGCGCACGTTCTGGTGCTGATGATGAAAGTCCTCGCGAAACTCGGTGAAGCGCACCGCCGTAAATCCCTGCTGGTTGAACGAATAATGGTCGCCGCCGCGCAGATACCGGTCCAGCCGGAAAATAAGCATCGGGTGCACACCCACGTCGTAGGCGCGGCCCACAGCGGCGATATAACGCGCCAATTGTCGCGATCCAGAGTCGTTCTCGCCGCCCAGCCCTCGAATCCGGCGGATCTCCTGCTCCGTAGCCGCGACGGGCACTCCCTCGGAAAACACGCGCACCACGGAGTGATCCTGCTCCGCACTCTTGTCGCCGCCGACAATGTCGTTGTTAAGCGCCGCCTCTACGTTCCATCCCTGCTCTTTGGCCATCTTGGCGAAATGCTGGCTGCCGTTCAGGCCTTGCTCCTCGCCCGCCACCGTCAGAAAAATGATCGTCGCGGGAAACTTCAGCTTGCTCAAGACCCGCGCGCACTCCAGGCTCACTGCCGTTCCGCTGCCATCGTCGTTTGCCCCCGGAGCGTCGGCCTTCACGTCGAGGGTGTCGCTGGGGCGCGAATCGTAGTGCCCGGACACCAGCACGATGCGCTTCGCATCGTCCCCATCGGTGCCCTTCAAGACCGCATAAACATTGGCGATGTCGGTAGGCTGGGGAATCCGGTCGCCAGCCGGTTCGGTGAAACTGTCCGTCTTCACCTCCAGGCAGCCGCCGCAATCCTTGGAATAGCTCTCAAACTCTCGCTTGATCCACTCCCGCGCCGCGCCAATCCCGCGTCCCGCCGCAATCGAATCTGCGTCCTGTGCGGAAAGCGTCAGCCGCGTCCCAAAGCTCACCAGCTTCTCAATATTCGCCCGAATGCGCTCGGCTGAAACCTGCTGCAGCGCGGCCGCGATGCGGCCATCCACAGCCATCGTTTCCGGCGCGCCCGGTTGACGAGAGTTAGAGCTCATCGGCTGTTGCGCGTGCGCTCCTCTGCAGAGCACCAGCGCCAGGGTGACGGCAGCGAGCCGAGTTCTTGTCGTAATAGTAGGAATCACGTCCCCTCCGGCGTAACAAATGTCAAGACCGGCGGCTCATTACCGCCGGACGAAAAATATCACCGTCTACAGCCCCCGCCCCTTGACCTGCGGCGGGGAAGAATCTAAATATTATCAGTGGTATCTAAGAATGATATCGGATGGGCCGGCGGAGGAGTCATGGTTCTTTGTCCCGAATGCGAAACTAATCTGGATGTTGAGGAAGAAGAAGTCGACGAGGGTGAGATCGTCTCTTGCCCCGAGTGTGGCACAGACTTCGAGGTAGTGACCACCAGTCCGCTTGAACTGAAGGCGGTCGAAGAAGGCTACGTGGAAGAGGAAGAGGAAGTGGAGACCGAAGACGGTGACGACGCCTAGCGCTTGCCGTACACGTTTCCCCGCACGCTGGTTTTCTTTTTTCTGTCTGCCGCTTGCACTGGTCTTCTCCGCTCTGGCGCCCCACGTCTTGCCGGTGGTCAATGCCGCTCCCGCTTCCAAGAAGCTGAAACCGACGGATCCCTATGCGCTCATCTTTGGCACGGTCTGGGGACCGGACAATCACGCCGTCTACGGAGCGAAAGTGAAGATCCGCCGCGTGCCTGACAAAAAGCCCAAGTGGGAACTCTATTCCGACCACGCCGGCGAATTCGCCCAGCGCGTCGCCGCCGGAAAGAATGACTACGTGGTGGGAGCCGATCTCAAGGGCGTCAAGACTGCAGACGGACGTCGCTTGCGTCTGGTGGAAGAGGTTCCGGTGCACGTAGAGTATGATGAACGCGTGGATATTGGTTTGCACCTCACCCTGGAAAATAAATAGAAATTCCGCGGACAAAGACTGAAGAGGGACAGCCCTCGCATGACTGCCAGACCCGTGATTACCACACCGAAGATTGCCAAATCGATGATTGCCGGAACAATGACTACCGGAACGGTGGCCGCTAGAACGCCGATCAGGAACGCCTTTGTCATTGCCTGCTCGCTCCTCCTTGTCCTGTCCGTAGCCGCCCACGCCGGTGACAAAGATAAGGCGCAGGGACGCCTGCTCTTCGGTAAAGTGCTCGACCAGCAGGATAATCCGGTGGTTGGCGCCATAGTCTACCTGACGAACACGCGTACCCATGCGGTGAAGAGCTACATTGTCGGCCAGGACGGCACGTATCGTTTTCCCGCCCTATCGGCCACGGTGGACTACGAGGTCTATGCCCAGCGCAACAAGGGCAAGAGCGACACCAAGTCCGTGAGCCAGTTCGATGACCGGTCCCAGGTCTACATCGATCTGAAGATCGACACGCGATAAGGTCGCCGCCGCCGACCGCATGCGAAAAGAGCGCAGTTTCCATGCAACTTTTTAGCGCCGCAAGGGTTCAATATAGTGAAGAAGTTCTTGTGTGGGAGGAGAGCCTTGAAAGTAGCGCGCTTATTCAACAGTAAAAATCGTTGTGGCCTGGCCGCGGGGACGTTGTTCGCGAGTCTGATCCTCATGGCCGTGTCGGCTTTTGCCCAGGAGGGCGCCATGAGTCCTTATCAGGACGAAAAAGATGGCGTCAGTGCAGGCGGCAAGTGGATGGAATTCCAGTCGGAAGATAAGATGACCGGCGCGAAAAAGGCCCGGTTTGAGCTGCTGTCGAACAACTATCTGCGGGAAGATCCCGACTACAAGCCGCGAGTCGAACTCGTATGCACCAACGGCAAATATGAGCGCGCCGACTTCAACCCGGGCGCCAGGCTGGGACGGCCCGATTATCCTGGCTTCTGGGGGCAGCCGAAGATGGAGGTTCTTGTCCGCATCGACGGAAGCCACGACCATAAGGGCTGGAATTGGGAGCGTGACCGCATCCTCGCCATGGACAAAGGCACGCTCCGCGGCGCGATTGGAGCCCAGGTGTTCAACGTAGAAGTCCGAACCAGGACTGGTTACGCCATCGCCGAGTTCTCGCCCGGAGGCTTGAATCTGGATGAAGTCAGGCACGCCTGCGATCTGACTCCACATAAGCCCTAGCAATTTTGTCGGGTGCGTGAAGGGCTGAGCCTGCGGGCTCAGCCCTTTTTGCGTGCCGCTGACCTTCCGTTTCCACGCGTGGCCGGTGACTTTGGACGCAGCCCGGTCAGCACTTGCGTGCTTGTCTGTCTGCTGTTTCACTGGAATCATTCCTGCTCAGCGACATCAGAGTTGGCGAGGTTAAATTAAGATGGGCGGCAACGTGATCACAGGGGCGGCGTTCCTGCTGTTCGTGGTGGGAGTGCTCGTCTACATCGTCATTCTTTACAACGAACTGGTGCGCCTCCGCAACGATAACGACCGCGCGTGGGCCAACATCGATGTGCTGCTCAAGCAGCGCCACGACGAGATCCCCAACCTGGTGGAGACCGTGAAGGGCTACATGCAGCATGAGCAGCAGACGCTGCTGGCGGTGACGCAGGCACGGGCCGCATCCATGAACGCGGCCAGCATCGCACAGAAAGCGACGGCTGAACTGACGATGACGGTTGCTCTGCGCGGGCTGTTCGCCGTAGCGGAAAACTATCCGCAACTTAAGGCGAATGAAAACTTCCTGAAACTGCAGACCCGCATCAGCGAACTGGAAGATCGCATCGCAGATCGGCGCGAGTTCTTCAACGACGATGTCAACACCTACAACACCCGCATCGGTCAAATCCCTGAAGTGTTTGTGGCCAGCTTCATGAGCCTGAAGCCGCGCGCCATGTTCCAGGTGTCCGAAGAAGACCGCAAGCTGGTGGAGGTCAAGTTCCAGAGCCAGGGTGCGGCAGGAACCTAGACAGCGGGCTGTGCCGCAGGAAATCGAGAGCGAGCTCCTAATAAACGTAGACGCGAGTCCTATTTAAGTTCCGCCAGCTTCCGCGTCGCCAGTTCTCCCGCTTCCGTGCTGGGATTGTCTTTCTTGATTTGTTCGTAGAGGCGCTTGGCATCCAGCGGCTGGTTGCTGGTCCGGTAAACTTCTGCCAGTTGCAACTGCGCCGTCACTTTGCTCACTGAGGCCGTGGGCTTGTTGATCAACTCCTGATAGAGCGAGATGGCATCCTTGGTACGGTTGGTGTTGCCATAGAGAGCGGCCAGCGCGAGCTTGGCCACCGATGCCAGCTCTTTATTGCCGGTTGCAACCGCAGCCTTGAAGTCGGCTTCAGCAGTGGTGTTATCGCCTGCGGTCGCTGAGGTCACACCCAGGAAGTAGCGAGCCATATCAGCCGTGCGCGTGTGTGGATATCTGTCCTCGATGGCCTTGAACTGTTTCCCGGCGACTTCGGCGCGTTCTTTGGCGGAAGTGTAGCTTGGCTCGTCCGGCTGCGCAGGTGTTCCGGCTGGACGAATCGGGGCTTCCAGCGTCCTGACCGCCTGCGACATCTCAAAGCTCGCCTTCTCATCCTGTCCATTCAGGTAATACCATCCGCCCACTCCCGCGGCCACGATCGCCGCTACGGCGATGACGGCGACAGCAAGAGTGTTTCTGTGTTCCACACTCCAGTGAGCAGTCTTCTCGGCAGCTCCGATGGTGACCCGGCTGAATGCATCCTGTTTCAGTTGATGGCGTGTCTGTGCGCGCACGACTACCTTCCAGTCTCAGTTTCGTGAGTCCATGTCGAATGACTCTACTGTCTTGGTGGGCAAACTATATAGTTTATCAGCCGGAAAATAGCACCGTCAAAGCCGACTGAGGCTAGCGGGGAGCTTCTTCCAGCAAGCCCTGCTCGAGTTTCTCCTGGCACTCGATGCAATGGCGCGTCCAGGGCACAGCTTCGAGGCGCTTGGCGTTGATCTCCTTGCCGCAGTGGATGCACTCGCCGAAGCTGCCTTCACGGATGCGGGCCAGCGCTTTCTCCACCATCTGCAGCAGTTGCCGCTCGTTGTTGCTCTGGCTGAAGAGAAACTCTTTGGTGTAGGAACTGGCGGCCCTGTCGGCGATGTCCTGAGCCGTGTCTTCGTCGGCGGACCGGCCATCGGCCTGGGTGCGGGAGACAGTACGACGCAGGTCCTGCTGCCGGGTCTCGAGCCGCTTCTTGAATCCTTCTAACTTCTTCTTATCCATAAGGTCACTTCTAAAATCCTTCGACGGTCCCATGGAGCCGTTCGTGAGATAAAGGCCAAACGAAAATGATAAGCGCCGGAAATGAGATGCGTCAACTACGGGCTGCGTTGGTCAGAGTTTGGGGCCAGAGAGTGCGCCTTGGACGTGGGCCGGAACTTACCGTTGAGAACGTTCTGCGTGGGGACTGAATAGCGCAGACGATGACTTCCGCATCACGAGTTAATGCTTGACGTTATTAACGACTATCGTTAATCTATTTAAAGTGATCAAGACCTTCGCGGACAAGAGCACGAAAGAATTTTGGGACACAGGCAAGAGCCAAAGGATGCCCCCTGCGAATCTGCGAAGAGCCTCCAAGAAGAAACTGGCTATGCTTAACTCAGCCGCGAGAGTGGAGGATTTGCGAATTCCTCCTGGCAACAGGCTGGAGGAGCTGCACGGTGACAGGAAAGGCCAGCACAGTATTCGGATCAACGATCAATTCCGGGTGTGCTTCGTGTGGCGGGATGGCGATGCCCATGATGTGGAGATAACGGATTACCACTGATCGTTCATACAAAAATCGGGTATATGAAAGATCGTACGATTACAGAAAAAGAATGAGTATGGAGGAAAGAATCGTGAGTATCAAGAATGACGGTCCGGCAGGTTGGGCGGTGCATCCGGGAGAGATTCTTCGGGTGGAGTTTCTGGAGCCTATGGGCATTTCCCCTTACCGGCTGGCGGTGGAGCTGCATGTTTCTCCTCCTACGGTCAACGACATTGTTCGGGAGAAGCGGGGAGTTACCCCCGAGATGGCGGCTCGTCTGGCCAAATATTTCGGGACTTCCGAGCAGTTCTGGCTGAATTTGCAAGACGCCTTTGCGGTCCATCAGGTCAGGCGGAAGTATTCCAAGGAACTCAAGGCGATCAAGCCCCTTGCCGCTGCCCGGTAGAGGTCCCGTCGCCGGGCAGCGGCGCTCGCGAGCAACATAGAGCGTCAACCATTTCTATCTTGGCAGCGGCTCCTTCATGTTGGCTAGGGCGTAACCCAGAACAGCCATGGCGGCGGCATTTTCGCGGAGTTCGGCGGGGACGACTTTGTCGAGGGTATCGGCGGCGGAGTGGTGGTAGTTGAAATAGGTGCGGCTATCCTGTAGGACCCCGAAGGCGGGAACTCCGGCGTCGGACATGGCGGTGATGTCGGCGCCGGGAGAAGAAGTGCTGGGCTGCAGAACCGTCGCACCGATGCTCTGAAGTACGCCTTGCACAGGGTGAAGGGCGTCGATGGCGGCGGGGGTGATTTTGACGTCGAAGCCGAGCGGATGGGCGGCGCCGGCGTCGCTCTCGATGGCGGCGACGTGGTGGGGGAAGTCGGCGGAGTATTCGGTGGTATAGGCTTTGCTGCCGGAGCCGCCGGTTTCCTCGTCCATCCAGGCAATGACGCGCAGGGTGCGGGCGGGGCGCAGGTGAAGGCGCTGAAGGATCTCGGCAGTCTCCATGGCGATGACGACGCCGGCTCCGTCGTCAATTGCGCCTGTGCCAAGGTCCCAGGAGTCGAGATGTCCGGAGACGACGACGATCTGCTCGGGATGTTCGGAGCCTTTGAGGTCGGCGATGACGTTGTAGCTGGTTTCATCCGGGAGCTTCTGCGGGGTCAGGGTGAGGTGCATGCGGACTTTGCCCTGGGCGGCCAGGTGAGCAATCAGGTCGGCATCTTCAGCAGTCACGGCTGCGGCGGGGATTCCCGCGGGAAAACTGAATCCGGTGTGCGGGAGGCGGTAATCGGCGCTGGCGACGGAGCGGACCAGGGCGGCGACCGCGCCTAGATCGGCGGCGGCTCTGGGTCCGGCCCCGCGATAGCGGACGGCGTCGCCATAGGCGGCGAAGGCCTGTCCGGAGGATGCTTTTTGCTTGTCGAAGAGTTCGTTGAACAGGACGATCTTGCCGGCGACTTTGTCGCGGCCGAGGGCTTGGAGTTCATCGAAAGTGTCGACGGTGATCACGTCGGCGGTGAGGCCGTCTGGGGGAGTGGAGGAGCTGCCGCCGAGGGCGGTGAGGACGATCTTTTGCGTGGCGCCGGGAACCATGCTTGGATACTCGACGAGGGCGGCGGTTTCGGCTCCGCGGACCCAGTGCGGCACAGTGACTGGCTCGAGGCGGACATCAAGGCCTAGATGGCGAAGCTCACCCGCTACGTATTGGGCGGCGGCGAGGGCTTGAGCTGAGCCGGTGGGGCGCGGTCCGATGTTCTCCGTGAGGTGCGCCAGCTGGTGGTAGGCGTAGTCGTCACTGAGCGCGGCGGCTTTGATGGCCGAAAGCTGCTGCAGGAGAAGTGGAGGGAAATTCTGCTTGTCGGCAGCGGAAGCCTGCGGAGCAGATACCCATGAGGGCATGGGCAGCGTCTGGGGCGAGGTTTGCGCGCTAGCAGATGCGGCCGAAACCAGCAGAAGCGCGATCAAAATTGCGATAGGGGAAATTGCGAGAGAGAAGCGAAAGGCCTTGGTCATAGATTCAGGCAGTGTATCTGAGAGTAGCCGTTGGAAAAAGCGGCCGGTAGCGGACGGAAATCGCCCACGGGATCTATGGGGGCTGAGGTGTATCAAACGACGGTCCGTGTTAGCGTGGGGCATGGACAAAAAAGAGATCAACTCTCCCAAGATGACCTTGAACTTTCTGATCTGGATTGGCGGGGTGTTCATGCTGTTGCTGTTCGCACTACTGGCGCACTTTGTGTGGAGGCTTTTCTAGGCCCGAAGCCCGGACAAAAGTGTGGCCCCATTGCTGGGGCCACGTTTTCAAAGAGGCGAAGTTGGTGGGTAATGTTTAGGAAAGGCGATGCAAGTCTCGATCCCGCCAGCGGGAACGGAACTTCGGGAAATGGTGCGAAGAGAGAGCGAGGGTCATTGCTTTGGGTTTGCGGCCTCTTTAGTACATTGAGAACAAGCATTTGCCGAACCAAAGGTGGGACGCAGCCGGTGAAATGCTTGGACTGCGTAAGTTGTTGATTAACTGCGGCTTAGGGTAAGAAAAGAAGAGAAATCAATCCGACGGCCCGAGAGCCCCCACGTGTTGAGTGCAGAAGGATGCACATTGACTGCACGGGCATGCTCTGGGCGGACCCATGCGAGCCGCCGATTCCGATCGGCGGCTCGAAGAGGATCGAAACTAGCTATTTCCGGCCACAGTGCGCAGCTTTCCGGGCAGGAAGTGGTAAGGTGGCCAGGGTCCGCTGATGGCCACTTCGCAGTTCTTTAACTGCTTGGCGGCGGTACTGTAGCGGTTCTGGTACTTCTCGACTGACTTGGTATCGATAAGATGGGCAATGTCGATGAGCATGCCTTGAGGAGCAACCTTCTTGCAGCTCACTTCCTCTTCCAGCGGGTTAAACAGCTTGTGGACCTGCACCGAGAGAGCGCGGGCCTTGGTTTGGCGCTCGCGTTCCCGGGAAGCCTTGACGCGCAGCTTTGAAAGATAGTCGCCGCCGACGGTGTCGGGCAGGATGACATCGATCATAGCCTCGCGCAGCGAGCCGTCGGTGACGGTCAGCTTGATGTGCATCTCGGACTTGCCGCGGAGCCGGGCGACGCTCAGACCGAAAGTGCGCCGGTTGACCCGGACGGCCTGACGGAGCGCGTCGTCACTCTCGAAGATGGTTCCGAAACGGAACGGAAGTACGGTGGAATTACGGAAGCAGCCGCTGACCACGCGGGCGTGCTCGATGACCGATTTCTGATCGAGTTCTGCAGAGTTTGGATCGTATTCGCTCACAATCACAGCAAACTCGCCGCTGGGATAGCTGAGCACTGGGGCTCCGTTCACGCCTTGGACGTTTTCAATTACAAATGGGCGTCGGGAACGGGTGCCGTTTGGGAGGGTCTGGTGCTCGGTAAGGCAGTATGCATACCACGACATATCGAACTCTCCGAACCGGGACGGAGGCGGACCAACCACCTCTTATGTTTTTTGCACAGGCCGAACTGCAAGTCTGGAAGTTTAGTTAGCGGTACAGGGTAACGACCTGGGATCTTACTTTCGTAACCCCGTAACTGATATTACTTCGGATCGAATCTAAAATGCAACTTTTTCGTTGCAAGGGCATCCGACCCGGGTTTTTCCTCAGAACCGGGGCCGAGACCACGTCGGAGAGCGTTGGCAGGGGCACACGCCTTGCTTATGGTTTGAACCCGGACACGGTGCTGGCTCACGCTCCCGCAAGAAGCAAGAGTCTAAAGCAATTTTCTTAGCTTGATGTCGAGTTTTAATGACTGAGCGCCGCGCCGAACGGTCAGGCGGTGTTCTGCTCCCACCCGAAGAAAAATGCTTTCCGCCTGGTGAAGCGTGCAATCTTGCGACGACAGACCGTCAATCGACTGAATTAAATCACCCTCCCGCAACCCCGCTTCACTTGCAGGCGATCCCTGCAGAACGCTATGGACGATAAAATCTCCAGATTCGGGCACGAGCCGAAGTGAAATGCCGCTCGCATCCCAAAGAAATGCGTCTTTGAGGTGCTGATTGGGCTCCAGGATCATGTGACCGTGAGCGAAATCGAAAATGACTGTAAACCTTCTCAGGATTTCACCGCCAATCAGCGCCACGCCACCTGCTCCTCCACCGACGTCATCGAAAGTCACTCCACCGAGCTTCAACCGTGACGCTCTGCCGGCAATGCTTTTGAACTCATTTCCCAGCCCGACGCCGCTGACAATCTCCAGCCGTGGCCCGGTGGATTGCGCAATAATGCTGTCGTCGAGAGCGTCGTTGGAGCCGGTATCAATGAGCAGCTTCCTCGATTGCGGAGCCGAGCCCGGCACGGTAACTTCGGCCGCAAGAAACGGATTTCTGGCTTCCGTGTCTACGATGATGGGAATGCTTTCCCCTGCTCCTGAATAGTGGTAAGTCTTCGGGTCAAGAAGTCGAATGACCTGGCTTTCATAATCGATTTCGACCACAAACTTCTCGAAGAAGTCGTAGCCCACGAGTCCCTCGATTGCGCGGCCCACCTGCGATTTGTTGTTACTTAAGTCAATAACGCCAATCAAAGGAACCGGGATTTTGAATTTCGAAAACGAAAAAGTGACGTCCTTTGCGTAGGAAACATCGTAGGTTCCACTTCCAGCGCCGGTGCCCTGCCCGGTTTCCTGTTCCAGGTGCAAACCTAGTTGAATCGCGTGCGCGCGATCCACGATCCAACCTCCGGCTCCGCTGTCGACCACGAACGAGAGCGGCTCGGAGTTGTTCACACGCACTCGAACAAAGATCTGATTGCCATAGAGTTCGAAGGGAATGGTTGCGAGGCTCGGGCTGGCGGGGGAGGAGTGCGCGCCCGATGCAGCTTGCGCGGGATTTTCCCCTGCAGGTGTTTGAGATTTCAATGAGGCCGGCCAGATCACAAATGCGCAGCTTAGAATGAGGAGAACGGCAGCGTGAATAGCCGTAGCGCCAGGTCGTCCTTCTGTCTTGGTAATTGCCTGCATCTCCGTCCTCCACCAGTCGATCAACAGAGAATAGCGTTTCTGTCGAGGCCGAGGCTTGAACGCCTTTAACATGTAGGCGAGAAACTACTTGATGGCGGCGCGGAACTGAGAAGGCGTCATTCCCGTGTGGCGTTTGAAGACACGACACAAATGGCTCTGGTCGGAAAAACCTGAACCGTGAGCAATCTCAACGATGGGCATTGAGCTTTCGGCAAGTTTGCGGCGGGCAAACGCCACGCGCACGTAGCGCAGGTAATCGCCGACCGTGCAGTGTTGCACCGCGCGGAACGTGCGCGCGAGGTGGACGGGATGCACGCCCGTTACGGCCGCTATTTGCCCCAGAGAAAGCGGCTCGCAAAACCGCTCTCGTAAAATGGCCACCGCCCCACCCAGCCACCCAGGCGCGTGGCATTCGGGAACAAAGACTCTGCCCAAAACCCCTGCCAGTTCAAATGCGATTGCTTCAATAGAGACGGACGCGGTACTGCCAAAGGCGAGCTCGCACTCGAGGCGGCTCATAAGATTGGCGACTTGGTAATGCTCGGCGGCGTCGGCTGCAAGGCAGCGGGGTTTGGCGCCGCAATACTCGAAAGGCATCTCCAGACTTACCACTCGCCCGCCGTCCTCGTCGAACTGGTCGGTGTGCATCTCTCCCGCAGGATGTATGAGGACCGTACCGGGCCCGCAGCGTCGTATTCGATTCCCATAGCGCTCCGTGTAGGAGCCGCGCAGCAGGAACGAGACGTATGATCTATGGTGTACGTGGCTTCCGATCCGCATTCCCGGCCGATACGCCATATCGGCTAGCACAAAGTCGGAAAACGTTCTGCTGCGAACGGTTGTGCCATAAAACTGACCCGATAGCTGGTACACTCTTCACCTCGCACCGTGTATTACGCAGTTCCGCTGGATAAGTTCCTCGGCTACGCGCCGCACGGCGCTATGCATCGGCGATACTCGTCTGAGATTATTTGCAGGGATAACACCACGACTTTTTCATCGTGGCGCTTTTGCTTACTTCTTTTTCGCTGCCGCGGCAGCCGCGGCGCGGGCGGCGCGTTCCTGCAGGGATAAGGTGACGACCTGGAGCATGTCGTCCTGGGGGGCGGGTTTGCCGGTCCAGATCTCGAACTGGCGGGCGGCCTGGTGGACGAACATTTCGATGCCGGGGATGATCTGCGCGCCACGCTGCTTCGCCAGTTTCAGCAGTTGGGTTTCCGCCGGATCGTAGATCATGTCGAAGACGTAGCGGGCGTTGATTTCTTTTTCCTGCAGCGGAGTTTCGCGCGTGTTGCCCATGCCGACCGGCGTGGCGTTGATGATCACGTCGAAAGCGTACTTCTTGAGGTCGGCGCGTTTCACCGAACGCGCGTGGGCTCGCCGCGCAAGCTTCTGCGCCGGGGCGAGGCTGCGGTTCAGAATGAAGACTTCCGCGCCGCGTTCTTTCAAACCGAAGACTGCAGCACGAGCCGCGCCTCCGGCGCCGAGCACCAGGATCTTTGCATCCTGCAGTGTGCTCAGGCGGCGTTCGAGAGGGCGGACAACTCCGGAAGTGTCGGTGTTGAAGCCGTAGAGTTTCCCATCCTGGGCGCGGACCACGGTGTTGCAGGCGCCGATCTTGGTGGTGTGGGAATCGGTGTTGTCGAGGTAGGGAAGGATGGCTTCCTTGTACGGCATGGTGATGCTGAGGCCGTGGATGGGAATCTCGCGCACGCAGTTCAGCAGGTCTTTGAGAGTCTTGGCATGTAGTGCGAGGTAGACGGCGTTGACGTTCTCGCGGCGGAAGGCCGCATTCATGATGGCGGGCGAAAGCGAGTGCGCGACCGGGTCTCCGGCAACGCCGTAGACGCGAGTGGCGGCATCGACGGTATCGATCCGGTAGACGCTGCGCAGCTCCTGGGCAGTGGCCTGTCCGGGAGCGGTTTCTTCTCCAGGACCCACAGCGGCAAATGTGAACACGCTGCCGGCGCGGACTCCGAGCACGCGGCTGATGAGACCCTGCTCGCCCATGCACAGGCCGACCAGAGAGTGGCTGTCGCTCTGGCGCCCCAGAAACTGGATCATGGAGACGTTGTCGGAGAGCGTGGCGGCGGTGCTGACCACCTTGTAGAAGTCGGCGGGGAAGGCGCGCATCTTCTCCAGAGTTTCGTCGAGCTTTTTCGTCCCCCGGAAGTCGTGAAAAGAGAGAATCAGAGCGGAGCGGTTTCTCAGCTTCTGTAGCTGCGCCGGCTTGCACTTCAGAGCGGTTTGGAGTTCGACATCAACCAGCTGGCAGCCTGCGGCCGAAGCCTTCGCCAATAGATCAAGTTGGGAGGCAATGGAGCCGCGGAACTTGCCTCCGCTAGCTGCCCGGCGGCAGGTGGCGATGACCACGGTGCCGGGATGAGTTTCCAGGAAGTGTTTGACCTTGGGAAGCGCCAAAGCGGGCTTCGAAATGTAGTCCAACCTGAACTCCAGGAAGGAGTTATCGCGGAGGAGGGCCTCGGCCTTTTCCACCAGTTCGGCGGGGTCAGGGGCCGCGACGGCGACGCAGACCCGGGGCAGCCGCAAAGGCAGCAGGCGAGGCGGGTAACTCCTGGGAGCAGAAATCATCTAATAATCAATAAGTTCGGCAAAGGTTCGGCGCGAATCTTACAGGGGTCGAATTCCAGATGCAACAGGGTATTCACAATTTGCGCGAAAAAACTGTTTCCACGCTCGGACTGACACCCTCGTAACCTTGACCCCCTCTTACCCCCTTGTTACCTTCCATCTGAAGCTTTGCTTCCATGGCATATGACTAGGGAAGGGCACAGAGCGTGCCTCTTCCCGGAGGTAACATGAAGAAAATAGGACTTTTAGTGTTGTTGGCCGCCACGGCGACCTGGGCTCAATCGGCGGCGGACATGCCCCCGGCTGGAACGCCCACTCCGGACGGAACGATTGCCACAACGGCCAATTTCCCGGTGCAGCGGGTACAAATGCCCACCTATGCTGATGTTTACTGCGCTGGTTTCATCAACCGGCAAACTCTGCCCGATGCCAACTTCGTGGCCGGCGGGTTGGACACGCCGGAAACCACCAAGTTCGTCAAGGACGACATCGTTTACTTAGAGGGCCGGGGCTACACGCTCGGCGCAGAGTATGAGATTGTCCGCGCGCTGCGTGACATCAACGAATACGAAATGTATCCGGGACAGAAGAAGCTGCTCAAGGAAACCGGACATCCCTACGAGGAAGTCGGCCGTGTCCGCATCATCGATACGCGCAGCAAGACCGCGATCGGCCACATCGAATACGCCTGTGACCCTATCAACCCGGGAGACACGGCGATTCCTTTCGCCGAGAAAACCATGGTGGTATTTCATCCGCCGCTGCGTTTTGACCGCTTCCTGCCCACCGGCAGCAAGGTTTCCGGCCGCATCGTGATGGGAAGAGACTTTGACTCGGAGCTGGGCACGGGCCAGAAGATTTACATGAACGTAGGAGCGAACCAGGGAGTCAAGGTCGGCGACTATTTCCGCGCCGTGCGGACCTATGAGGCGGACCTGAGAGATCCGGTGGATTCGCTTTCGTTCAGGGCTGCCCTCAGTGAAGACACGCAGGCAAAGCAACCGTCGGTTGATCCCGGCTTGTTTGAGAGGTCTAACGGTCCGGTGATTCACGTCCGCGATCTGCCGCGCCGCGCGGTAGGCGAGATCGTCGTCATCGGAACCACGCCCACCACGGCCACGGGAATGATCGTGTTCGCGATGGAAGATGTGCATGCCGGTGACGGCGTGGAACTCGACGAACAAAACCAATAACTTTCGCAAGCACCACGAGTACCCTCGAACCGGGGACGGGCAACCGTCCCCGGCTTTGCGTTTGGGAAGCGCACTGCTACATCAATCGGCGGATGGGTGCGCGAGCGCTGGCGCACGTGATAGAGAGTGCTACCTGCTGTTTCGTGCCGCCGCTGGTTGCCGAGACGGTGATGGAATAGGTACCCACCTTGGCGCTGCTGGTTGCTGTGAGTTTGAGGACGCTGGCGCCCGATCCCGGCGCGGACAGAGTGGCCGGAGTGAAAGTGGCGGAGATTCCGCTGGGCAGTCCGGTCACTGAAAAAGCGACGGCGGCGTTGAAGCCTCCGCTGACCGTGATATTCAGGGTGACGCTATTGTTCGATCCGGCGGTGACAGAGAGAGAGTTAGAGGCAGCAGTCGCGTGAAATTCGGGCGTGGTCGTGCCATCGCTCCAGTGGTTGACCAAGACCGAGGCATCGACGGAGCCGAGTCCGGTGGCCTGATCATATCCCGCCGTGGCGCTGAAGCCCGTTAATCCGGGGACGCTGTTGTTACCGGTTGTGATGTCGTGAAAAACGGAGGCTCCGCCCGTTCCTTGTTTGGTAGCCAGGGGATAGAACACAGTGTTTGCATCGCCCTGGCGGGCCGCCGCGTGCTGCACCACGAGCGCCATGACGCCGGCAAATGACGGAGAAGCTGCCGAAGTGCCGCCGACCACGTACAGTCCACCATTCTGATAGATGAGATAACCGTCATGTCCCGCGGCAGTGAGGGCAACGTCGGGAACGTCACGCTTGCCGTCGGCGGGAACGCCCGTGCCGGCTTGCCAGGAAGGCTTGGCGTAGAGCGTGCTTGCGCCGCCGCCGCTCGCCCACAGGCCGCCGGAACCGCTCTCGTTCCAGACCACCTCCGGTATATAGCTCAGCGCCGATGACTGCGTGCCGGCAGCGTTGGATGACGCCCAATAGAGAGAGGGATTGGATGTGTCGTGGAACTCCGTGCCGCCCACACACACGCTATAAGGCGAGGAGCATAGACCGTTGACGGCGCGTCCATGGGTAGCCGACGAGGCGGAGGCGGAATCGCAGCCCGCGGCTCCATCGTCTCCCGACGATACAAATACCGTGATGCCTTGCGCCGCCGCCTGTCGCCAAAGACTGTTGATGAAGCTGTTTCCCGAAGAACCGAGCGAGGCCTCGCACAGACCGAAGCTCATGCTCATCACCGGCGCCAGATTGTGACCGACGATATATTGCGCGGAAAGATAAGTGCCGTCACTGGAGTTTGTGGACTTGGAGACGACAAACTGAATCGCAGCGTTCTTCGCCACGGCGCCGGACCACTCGACATCGAGATCGGCTTCGGTCTCTTCGCCCGTACTCCAAATCCCGGGGTCGGTTCCGTTGACGATGATCTGGGGGTCGTTCGCCGGCAAGTCGAAAGATGTGCGGAACTGGCGAACATCGGCGATGTTGATATTCGAACGCGCCACGATGGCGACAGACTGTCCGGTGCCGTTGATGGATGCTTGATACAACGGGCCGAGGTCGTAGATGGTGGCAAAGTCTGCCGGAGCAAGGTAGTAAGAGCTGCCGCTGGTGAAGTCGGGTGCTGCCGGCAGGCGGGCTCCGGTGTGCATCGCTGCGCTGCGGAAATCGTGAAGCGAGACCACGCCTCCCACAACCTGAGCGAACGCCACGGGGATAGAAGGATCGCTTGTGTTGGCGTGGTGGACCTCATCGCCAATCTTGTAGGAATGAATCCGAGTGTGGAAGGCTGACTCAACCTGACCGGCGGTGCCGCTGAAGACGATGGAAAGCCGGCCGGCGGTGACCTCTTCCACCGCCATGCCATGCGTTTGCAACCAACTTGTGATCTGCGCTAAGTCGTCTTCGGAGACGCCGAAGCGCTCCCCGTATTGTTCCGGCGTGAGCCACTGACGGTAGTAAGGCGACTCTGGATTGTGCTGCGCTGCCAGCAACTGGTCGAGAGCATCTTGCTGGGTGTCGTCGGGCAGCAAGGTGAGCAGCATCCGATCCATGCGGAAGCCAGGCGAGACCGCGCCGGTGTCGTACTGCGGGAGGGCCAGGGGATGGCGGTTGCCATGCAGAGTCACGGTTTGCTCGTCATCGATGAAGGTGGTGATGCGGTCTTGAGGCTGCGCGAGCATCGGATTCGGCGAGTCGGGTGGAAGTTGACCGTTGGCGGGTATCTCCAGAGAAAGAAACGCAAAGAAACTGGTTAAGACTAGCGCTAAAGTCGTGCGACTGCATAGAAACGTGGCAAACGAACGGGACATTCGGCCTCCGAGGCGAGATGCGGCTCTAGGTTTCATCGGCAGGAACCCGGCAACACTGCAGGGGTCAGCCCGTCGTTCTAAATGACAGAAGTAATCAGCCGGCGGAACTTTCGGGAAGAAAGTCAGCTCGATGACTGCGAACAGAAAATGTCGGGGTCAAAGAACTTTGTCGCCAAACACCTCGGCGGTGAAGGCTTCGATGGTTGCGCCTTCCTGCCATGCGTCCAGCGGCAGGCCGGCTTTGCGGCAAGTTTGTTCGAGGAACGTGGCGAGATCCCATTTGTGTTCGACGGGGACCTGGGGCAGGAGCAGGCCGCGGCGGTCGTTCTGGCTGATGAGGAGACCGTGGCGTCCGACTTCGATTCCTTCGGCGTGAATCGGCAGCGGGGGTGAGAGAATGCTGAGCTCGATTTCGAGATGAGGAGCTTCGCTCGGGGTAACGGGCGGGAAGCGGTTGTCGTCGAAAGCGGCGGCGCGAGCGGTTTCCGCCACCGCGCCATATACCGAGGAGGAGGGCAGCACGTAGCCGACGCATCCGCGCAACTCTCCGCGCAGGTAAAGCGAGGTGAACGCGCCACGCGGTTCAGCCAGGTGAGGAGTGGGGGGATCGAAAGAAATTTCGCGTTTCTCCAGCGCGGAGGAAATGGAATCGTGCGCCAGGCGAAGCAGCACGGCACGCTCTTCCGGAGAGAACTCCTGGTGGGAGACTTCTGAGGAAGCGATCACCGGCGACGGATTAGGTTGTAGGGGCGACATCGGCATCGGCCGCTCGTGGGGCCGGTTGCGGCTTGCGGCGCCGGCTGAGAATGAAAGCGCGGCGGCGGCGCTTGGAGACCCGACGGTCAATCTTCGACCAGAATGCGGCGAAGTAATCGATGGCGGAGACCAGCGAAACGCACACCACAAACCAGATGGCGGCGTAAGCGATCCAGTGCACCGGAAAGACGAAGTTTCCGTAAACCGGCCATTGTTTCCAGCGGTGATCGAGAATAACCGCGACCACGGAAACGATCTGCACCACCATCTTGAACTTGCCCAGTTCGCTGGCTTCGATGGTGAACCCCTCGGACGCCGCGATCGAGCGCAGGCCGCTGACCAGGAACTCGCGGCCAATGATGATGACTGCGATCCAGGCTGGAACCAGGCTGGGATTGAACTGCACCAGGGTCACGAAGGCGGCGGCGATCAGAAGTTTATCGGCCATGGGATCGAGCAGAATCCCCATGGTTGTGATTTGACCGCGCCGGCGCGCGAGGTAGCCATCAATGCCGTCAGTCATGGAGGCGGCGATAAATATTGCCGAAGCCAGTAGTTCTTTAGCGCCGTGGTCGCTGCTGAAATGATTGGACGATAAGATCCAGATCAGCAGAGGAATGCTGCAGATGCGGATCAACGTGATGGAGTTGGGCAGGTTCACTGCGGCTCAAAAACTTTCCAGGAGATGACCGGAACGTGATTTGATTATCCTCCACGGTGAGAGGGAACGCAATAAAGGCTAGTCGGTTTATCGTCCCGCCTCAACTCTAGCCATCGAATTTGGGAACGCCGACAGCCCAAGTTACAGCAACCCCAAGTGGTCGGGATATTTAGCCTGCAAAGAACTCACCAACAGTTCAAACTGCGCATGGCTACGCAAGTTTTTCAGGCGGGGATCCTTCAGAAAAAATGGCCAGCACGCGAAACCGGTATCAACGCTGCGTTCCAACCACTCAAATGCGACTTCAGGCCGATTCAGCAGGGAGAGAATACAGGCTATCTGATAATACGTGTGGTGAGCGTGACCGAATGATTTCGAGTTCGTACACGCATAATTCATACACTGCAGAGCCTGCTCGGATTCTCCCATGGATGCATGCATTACGCCTTGAAGGGCGGTGATCATGGGTTCTTCCTGCACAAGGCTTCCGGCTCCATCGAGCAAGTCCTTTGCCTCTTCCCATTCGCCGGTCAATATCGCGAGTTCCAGGGCAAAATGGATGGCGTACTTATTCCCCGGACTCTCCAGGCGCCAACTCCTCAGCTCTTCCCGCGCGAGTTCGTACTCTCCGCTCCACAGATAGGCCTGCGTAATACTGTGGCTGATGGTTTTTCTCGGATCGAAAGGCGTGCCTTTTTCGAACATGGCACGAGAATGATCAAGCAGACCGATGTGCGCCAGAATCGTTCCCAGACGGCTGTAGGCATGAGGCAGATTCTTCTGAAGGGCGAGTGCACGCTTCAATTCTGCAATCGCTTCGATATGCTGGAAGTTTTTCGATGGTCCCCAGAGCAGAAACGCCTTGGCTACATGTCCTTCGGGTAGAGCCGCATCCAATTCCAACGCCCGCTGGCAATGAAATTCGGCCTTCTCCAGCCAGCTCCGCCGGGGATCGGTTTCGAAGTGGCGTTTCGCGCAAACAAATGAGAGAACCGCATGTGCGAGCGCAAAGCCGGGATCGCGAGCCACGGCATTCATCAGCGGTTGCGCAGCTTCTTCCAAAAGCTTTGGGTCGCCGGTGGAAGTGCGCCGGTAACCCTGGATGAACTCGGCATAAGCCAGCGGGTCCCGGCTGTAGCGAGTTCGACTCTGGAACCCTGGCTCGTGAAGAGGACGCTTCAGCACTCTGGCCGTATGTGTGGCGATGTCGTCAATGTGTTCGAATGGGCGACTGACGTCGAGAACAAATTTCCTTATGAAGCAACTGCTTTGCGAATGAGAATCAAACAGTTCCACGGACGAACGCCATTGTTCCTTGGACGCCTGAATCGCGCCATGAACCACAAACCGGACTCCTAATCGGGAAGCAACTTGCGATGCTGGCGCACTAGCAGGGACATGCAAAATCGAAAAGGTTGGGAGGACATCAACACCCTCCAAATTGGCCAGGCGCGAAATCAAGGAGTCAGCAAAACCCAGGCAGAGGCCCTTGTCATCCCTGAACTCCCCGAGAAGACGAAGCGGAAGCACGGCGAGCGACGAGCGGTCCGCCCGCCAGGTCAGATCATCGGAAACTGGCGTGTTGACGCCTGAAGTTTCAGGCGAATCCGAGTGTGGGTGGAGAGGACTGATGAGACGGATGGGTCCGACGAACCGATAACCTTTGCCTACCACCGTTTCCAGGAAACGTGGTTTAGCTGCAAGGTCCCGCAAAGCCCCGCGAATTTTCCGCACGATGTTATTAATGCTCCGTTCAGTGTCGATGAAGAGATCGGATTGCCAGAGCTTGGCTACTATGTCCTGGCGAGAAACCAACTGCCCGCGCCGACCAACCAGGAAAATCAGGAGCTCCATGGGCTTCTTCTCGAGCTTTACCCTGCGACCCCCGAGGCGAAGCTCGTAACGACCCAGGTCAAGCTCGACATCGCCCAACTTCGGACGAGACTTTGAACCGGTTTTGATGGATAAGCCCATAATTCCCAGTAAGCTACGACGATACACGAAAAATACAGAAAAGTTACTCCAGCCTCATTGCAATGTCATGGGAATCAGGCCATATTGTCTTCCATAAGTCGAATCGCGAAATCAAGGAGGGAACACTCATGAAACGAACTCTGTGGCTGTGCTTTGTGCTCGCGCTACTCGCAGGTATGTGGTGGATGAAGCAGCCCGGCAGTGGCGTTATGGCGGCTTCTGCTGAGAAAAATGTATTCACCCCGGATGCAATTCCGTACGGTCCGGCACCGTCGTTTGTGCCGCCGGGAGCGCAACTAGCCGTGCTGGAAGGCAATCCTCTTGCACCCAGCGGGGACTACACTGTGCGGCTGAAGATGCCCGATGGATACCGAATCGCGCCTCATTGGCATCCCAATCGGGAGAACGTAACCGTAATCTCAGGCACGTTTAAAGTCGGAATGGGAGACCGCTTCGAGGAGAGCAGCATGCTGAACTTTCCGGCCGGCAGCTTTGCTTATCTTGACCCCAGCATGCACCACTTCGCAAAGGCCAGCGGCGAGGTGGTCGTCCAGATCCACGGCACGTCACCTGTCCAATTCAACTACATCAATCCCGACGACGATCCCAGCCGGAAGAGATAGTCGAGCTCCGACTACTGGATCTTCGGCTACTTGGGGGTGGCAGGAGTCATCCCGCTCGGCTTCGGCTGCTTGGCGATGATCTGGTCTTTGATCTTGTCGTAGGTGGCCTGCGGAATGATCTTTCTGTGGACCAGATCCAGCTTTGTGCGGTACGGGCGGCCGTCGATAATCTTCTGTGAATAAACGTCACCGATGCCGGGCAGAGCTTTGAGTTGGTCCTTCGTCGCGGTGTTGAGATCGAGCTTGTCGGCGGCTGCGGCCGCCGGTTGTGCGGTGGCGCCGGCAGAGGAAGCTTCCGCCATCCCCGCGCTCAAGCCCAGCGCGAGGAAAAGCAATACGAGAATGCGCGCGGCCGATTTCCAGTGAGCGACTTTCATGACTGCTCCTACGCGTAAATTCCGCGCTGGCGGATGGTGTAGGCCACGCGATCGATGGCCAGCATATAAGCTGCGATGCGATTGTTCACCTTGTGAGTCTCGGCGTAGCGGACCACATCTCCGAAAGATGAGACCATGATCTCTTCCAGTTGCTCGTTAACTACAGACTCCTTCCAGAAGTAGCCCTGGCGGTCCTGCACCCACTCGAAGTACGAAGTAGTGACTCCGCCGGCATTCGCCAGGATGTCCGGGATCACGAAGACTCCCTTGTCGGTTAAGACATCGTCGGCGGCCGATGTGGTGGGACCGTTCGCGCCCTCGGCCAGGATGCGGCATTTCACGCGATCGACATTGCGCGAAGTGATGACGTTCTCCGTGGCGGCGGGAATGAGGATTTCGCATTCTGTGGTTAGCAGCTCCGCGGCATCATATGCTTCCGCGCCCGGGAAGCCGTGCACCGTCCCATTTTTCTGGCGGAATTCGACCAGACCGTTCAAGTCGATCCCGTTCTTGTTGTAGAGGCCTCCACCCACCTCGGCGATGCCAACAACTTTGTATCCTCCCTGATGCATGAGATGGGCAGCGTTGGAGCCGACGTTGCCGAATCCCTGCACAATCACGCGGCTGCTCTCACGCGACAGGCCGAGCTTCTTGATGGCCTCGTCGCATACCACCATCACGCCGCGGCCGGTAGCCTCGCGGCGTCCTCGGGAGCCACCGATGTTGATGGGCTTTCCGGTAACGCACGCGGTCACGGTTTGCCGCATGTGCATGGAGTATGTGTCCATCATCCAGGCCATGATCTGTTCGTTGGTGTTGACATCGGGAGCGGGAACGTCCTTTTCAGGTCCGATGAATTCGATCAGCTCTGAGGTGTAGCGCCGGGTCATGCGCTCGATTTCGCCCATCGACATTTTGTGCGGATCGCAAATCACGCCGCCCTTGGCCCCACCAAAAGGAATGTTGACCACGGCGCATTTCCAGGTCATCCAACTGGCCAGAGCGCGGACTTCATCAAGCGTGACGTCGGGCGCATAGCGAATGCCGCCCTTTCCTGGCCCGCGCGCAATCGAGTGCTGCACCCGAAATCCGGTGAACACCTCGAGATGGCCGTCATCCATTTGGACAGGAATATAAACCGTGAGTTCGCGGTTGGGATAACGCAGAACCCGCCACAGTCCGTCATCGAGGTTGAGCTTCTGGGCAGCCAGGTCAAAACGCGCCCGCTGCGACTCCCATGGATTGCTTTCTTTATCGACGTGCGGGTCGGCGGTCATCGTGGTCATAAATTTGTTCTCCGGAATAATTGCGATTCAAGGTGTTGGCCGACTCCGGGACGAGTTCCCGGAGTGAACGGGCAAACGTTCAGAGTATATGAGCCGGGATGGGAGAGAAGCAAGGCGGAGGAAGCTAGATTAAGAATCCCATAATGAAACCGACCTTGGCGTTTTCCCTTGTATATACAATTAAACTTTGTATATAATCCAGTTATGCCCCTCAGTATCCGCAACTCGGAAGTCGAGCGCCTCGCCCGCGCGCTCTCTCGCCTGACGGGCGAGGGCCTGACCCAAACCATCTTGCAGGCTTTGCGCGAGCGCCACCAGCGCATACGTACCGCGCGTCAGGAGGAACGGCTGATGGAGGATCTCACCGCCATCGCTCGCCGCTCCGCCGCTCTTGCCGATCTTGATCGCCGCAGCCCAGATGAGATTATTGGCTATGACGAGCATGGGCTACCGAAATAAATGGTCCTCGACACCTCAGCCGTCGTGGCTATTCTGCGAGAGGAGTCCGGAGCCGAAGGCCTGTTGCGTCGCCTCACTGCCGCCGGTTCCCGGCGAATATCTGCTGCAACCCTTCTGGAGACCGCAATCGTGATCGAAGGTAAGTCCGGAGAAAGAGGTGGCGAGCAACTGGACTTGTTTCTGGCTCGCGCCCAGATCGAGGTCGAGCCCGTGACCGCCGATCAGGTGCGGATTGCACGCAAAGCTTGGCGACGCTACGGAAAAGGCACGGGTCATGTTGCTCGGCTGAATTTCGGCGACTGCTTCAGCTACGCTCTCGCCCACTGCTTGGGGGAGGAACTTCTCTACAAAGGCGAAGACTTTACCCACACGGATGTTGCGCGCGCGCAAGCAGGGTCGGCCTGATCTTCAAGCTGTCTGAAGCAAGATCTGACGTAAATTACCGAGCCTTGCCCTTCAAATGGATTTCCATCCCCTCAGCCGCCGCCCGCACTTTGGGATAGTAGTTGCGCGCATCGTGCACGACCTTGTCGATCACAACATCGGTGTGCTCGGGATCGTGATGGAACAACACGAGCTCTTTAGCGCCGCTCTCCATCACCACATTGACGGCTTCGCGCCAGTGGCTGTGTCCCCAGCCCCTGCGGCGCGCCTCGTATTCTTCGGGAAGATATTGCGCGTCGTAGATGAGCACGTCCGCGCCTTCGGCCAGCTTGCGTACGGCCTTGTCGAAGGCGGCGTCTCCGGGTTCGTTGTCGGTGGCGTAGACCAGCACTCCATCTTTGGTTTCGAGGCGGAAGCCCATGCATCCCTGAGGATGGTTGAGCCACGCGGTCTGCAGTTGGACGCCTTCCCCAATCGTAGTACGCCCGCTCCCGAGGTCGTAAAAGTCCCGCTGCGCTTTCATCTCATCGATTTTCACGGGGAAATATGGCGCGGCCATCTGATCGGCCAGCACTTGTTTCAGGCTGCGCGTTCGGGCGGAACACTGGAAGAGGAAACGGTTCTCAGCGTTGGCATACAAAGGGCGGAAGAATGGCATGCCCTGGATGTGGTCCCAATGAAAGTGCGAAACGAAGACGTGGGCGGAAAACGGCCGGTCGCCGAATTCGCTTTGCAGTTGCTGGCCGAGCACCCGAAATCCGGTGCCGCAGTCGAAAATATAGATTTGGTCGCCGAAGCGCACTTCGACGCAGGAGGTGTTGCCTCCGTAGCGCATGTTCTCGGGTTGTGGGGTCGGCGTGGAACCGCGCACGCCCCAGAACTTGATCCGCATAGGCTCGTGACCGCACGAGGGCCCGACTGCTTGGTCTCTTCCTTAGGTATCTTCCGATGATCGAATGCGTCCGTCAATTGCCGGATTGGTTCACCGGCCAATATTTCGCAGCCCATTTTCGGGTACCGACGATAGGTACTCCGGTGAGCGAACCGGTCGCTATCGTTCGGGGAGGCGCCTCGCCCATACCGCTCCCCTATAATGGACCGAGAGGCGGTGCTGAGGCTCGCCGAGTCTCATCCATAACATCTTTCGCATGATGAACCCCGAGTTCAAGGAATTCTCGCGTCTGGCGCGTTCGGCGACGCTGGTGCCGGTGGTGAAATCGGTGAGCGCCGATCTGCTCACGCCCGTTTCCGCCTTTCTCGCGATCGCGGAAAAAGAGCCGCACGCGTTTCTGCTGGAGTCGGTCGAGCGCGGTGAGCAGATTGGCCGCTATACGTTCCTGGGAGTTCGGCCCTACATGCGGCTGCGGGCGCGAGGTTCTAGCGTCGAGATCGAACGCGGACGGAACCGCGAACGGCACGAAGGCAGCGTCTTTGAGTTCGTCAAGCTGCTACTGAGCGAGCACCAGCCGGCCGCGATCCCCGGGCTGCCGCCCTTCACCGCTGGGGCTGTCGGCTATTTCTCCTACGACGCGGTGCGGCAATTAGAAAAGATTGGCGAACGCGCAAAGGATGATCTTCTTCTTCCTGATTGTGAACTGATGTTCTTCGACCGGCTGCTGGCCTTCGACCACTTGCGCCATCAGATTCACATCATGGCTGCGGCCGACGTTTCGCGGGAGAACCCCCGTCAGGCCTATGACCGCGCCGTTCGCGACATCGCTGCACTCGAAAGAAAGCTGGCCGCTGGATTGCGGCCGGCGATGTGGCGCAAATCCACGAAGGCAAAGCCGGGGAAACTCAAGATCCACTCTGGAACCACGCGCGCGAAATTTCTGCGCGGCGTGGAGCGCTGCAAGCAATACATTGCCGCGGGGGACATTTTTCAGGTGGTGCTCTCACAGCGCCTCGACTTCGTTCCCGGGATCGAGCCGTTCGATCTTTACCGCGCCCTGCGCCAGGTGAATCCTTCGCCCTATCTTTACTTCCTGCGGATGGGCGAGACGCAGATTCTCGGTTCTTCGCCCGAAATGCTGGTGCGCGTGACCGGACGCAAGCTGGAATACCGTCCCATTGCCGGCACGCATCCGCGCGGGCGCGACGAAGCCGAAGATCTGCGCCTTGAGCAGCAGATGCTTAACGACGAAAAAGAGCGCGCCGAGCACGTCATGCTCGTCGATTTGGGCCGCAACGATCTCGGCCGCGTCAGCGAGTACGGCTCGGTCAAAGTAAAAGATCTGATGTATGTGGAGCGTTACTCCCACGTGATGCATTTGGTCTCGGCGTTGGAAGGCACGCTGCGTAAGGATCTGGGTGCACTCGACGCGTTCGCCGCATGCTTTCCCGCGGGCACACTGAGCGGAGCGCCCAAAGTCCGCGCCATGCAGATCATCGAAGAACTGGAGCCGGTGCGGCGCGGTATCTACGGCGGCTCGGTGCTCTATGCTGACTTCGCGGGGAATCTCGATTCGTGCATCGGCATACGAACCATGCTCATGCAGGGCAAGCACGCGTATCTGCAGGCAGGAGCAGGGATCGTGGCCGATTCCGATCCAGCCCGCGAGTTCGAGGAGTCGATGAACAAGGCGCAGGCGCTGTTAAGGGCGGTAGAAAAAGCTAGAGGCCGTGGTCAGTGACTGACGACTTCTAAGAAATTCCCCACCAGATTCTTCCCCGCGTCCGTCAGCACGCTCTCGGGATGAAACTGCACTCCCTCGACCGCAAACTTTCTGTGGCGTAAGCCCATGATGGTGCGGCTTCCATCTTTCTCCGTAGTCCAGGCGCTGACCTCGAGCTCCGCCGGCAGATCTTTCTCTTCGACGATAAGCGAGTGATAGCGCGTGGCCGTCATGGGCGTGGGCAAGCCCCGGAAGATGGTTTTGTTATCGTGTGTAACTGCGCTGGTCTTGCCGTGCATCAGGTTCGGAGCGCGAACCACATTGCCGCCAAAAGCCGCGCCGATGGCTTGATGTCCCAGGCAGACGCCGAGAATGGGCATTTTGCCCGCGAAATGCCGGATTAGATCAATGCTGATGCCAGCGTCTTGCGGCGTGCACGGACCGGGCGAGATCACAACACGCTTCGGCCGCATCGCCTCGACTTCAGCAACCGTAACCTGATCGTTGCGGCGAACCTCAACCTGTGCGCCGAGTTCTCCGAGATACTGAACCAGGTTGTAGGTAAAGGAATCGTAGTTGTCGAGAACGAAGACCATTAAGAACCGTCCAACCTTCAGTTTAGCGCAGCTCTGGTCGATGCGGAGTTGGACTGGAACGTCCTCG
>Ga0182015_10001410_pt1 | contig 31860 bp, 33 predicted proteins | sample 712P3MmetaG_FD_120478 | JGI IMG/M metagenome (GOLD analysis project Ga0182015, IMG submission 120478) | Permafrost microbial communities from Stordalen Mire, Sweden - 712P3M metaG | ecosystem: Environmental > Terrestrial > Soil > Wetlands > Permafrost | place: Sweden: Stordalen | collected... | reverse complement strand
TGATCCGGTACAAGAACGGGCGACAGGAGGCCACCGTGTTCCCGCCGACCGCTCAGGTCACCGCAACCGCCTACGGGGCCGCTACCGTCGCTGGGACCGCCTACGGGACCGTAGGCGCGACGGGACCAGCGCAGCCGACCTCTTGGAAGGACTGGCGAGAGTGGTGGCGCCTCCGACCAGGGCGAGCGTGAGTTTTGGTGCAGGTCGATGAGTTTTGGTGCGGAGGGAGATTCTAGTGCAAAGCCGACTATAGGGTAGTGATGCATCTATATGCAGAAGGGCGCATACTTATGCGTTGCTGACTTCTGCGGACTTCTGAGCGGGTGGAGCAGCGGCAGCTCGATTGGCTCATAACCAATAGGCCCCGGGTTCGAGTCCCGGCCCCGCAACCAACCCAGGAGCCCGAGCCCGGCAACTCGCGGACCCCCAGCGACTCGGCTGGGTTTCACGCCAAGACTGACCTCCAGGTAGAGAATAAGAAGGTCAAATCGCCGAAATCTCGTCATCAGATTTGTCATCAAACCCAGAACAAACGGTGACACACGAGCCCCCGGCGCGTAGGGTCTGTCTCCACAGGGGCTCTCCTGGGTCACGGGTGTACGAACCACGCGATTCTGAGAGCGGGTCGCGGTTGGTCCGATGCGGTGTGCTCTGGTTTGCGTTGGTGCACGTTGACCGAGGTTTTTGCCAGTTGTTCATGCGACAACGTGATGTGCGAGCTACTCGTCGGTCTCCCCGACGTGAACGTGCTCGGCATCGACGATCTGGCCGGTGAGCCGCTAACGCGTGCACGTCCAGACACGGGCCGGCGCCCCGGTTGTTCGTGCTGCGGCGTGGCGGGTGAAGGATCGCGACGTCGTCTACGTCGACCTGCCCGCCTTCGGGCGCCGCTGCCGACTCGTCTGGCACCAGCGGCGCTTGTGCTGCCCGGAGCCCGCCCGCGAGTCGTCGAGCGTCACCGAGGAGGTGCCGGCGATCGCCCCAGCGCAACTCCCGATGACCGATCGGGGCGGCCGGTGGGCCACATTCCAAGTGGGCTCGGTTGGCCGGACGGTGAACGAGGTAGCGGTCGAGCTCGGCTGCGACTGGCACACCGTCAACGACGCTGTCATGGCCTACGGAGCGGCCCTGCTCGACGCACGACACCGAGCGCATCGGCCAGGTGAGCGCCGCCCTCGGGCTCGACGAGACGCTCTTCTGTCGTGGCGGGCCATGGCGCACCCAGCAGCACTGGTGCACCTCGATCGTCGACGTCTGCTCGCCCGCCGCACGACTGCTCGACTGTCGTCCCAGGTCGCAGCGCACAGTCGGGCCGAGCGCTTGGATCTCTGCCCGCCCAGAGGCCTGGCGAGCGGCCGTGCGCTACGGCGTGCTCGACCTGTCAGGCCCGTACCGGAAGACCTTCGACGACGCGCTCCCACACGCCGTCCAGGTGGCCGACCCGTTTCCACCTCGTGCGACTCGCCAACGAGAAGCTCGACGAGTGCCGACGCAGGGTGCAGAACGAGACCCTCGGCCCACCGTGGTCGCAAGTACGACCCGCTCTATCGGGCGCGGCGCCTGCTCACCAAGGCACACGAACGTCTCGGACGACAAGGGGGAGGCGCGACTCGTCGGGCTGCTGCGAGCCGGTGATCCTCATCGTGAAGTGCAGACGGCCTGGCATGCCAAAGAGGTCGTGCGATCGATCTACGAGTTCGCCGATCCGGCGACGGCTGACGAGTTTCGTCAGCGAGCTCGGCCAGGACCTACAAGACGACTCCTGTCGGCCCGAGGTGCGTTCGCTCGGTCGCACCATCACACGCTGGAAGGACCAGATCGTCGCCTGGCACAAGGCGAGGACCTCGAACGGCCCAACCGAGGCGATCAACAATCTGATCAAGCGCATCAAGCGGGTCGGCTTCGGCTTCCGCCGGTTTCGGAACTACCGGATCCGCGTACTTCTCTACGCAGGGCGCCCCAACTGGCATCTACTTCCGGGCGTCACACCCCGCGGAAATCCGATGAACCGCTTAAGAGGACGGTACGTCCATCGTACCTGGGCCGACAGGCGGACTGCGATGGCCATCAAGCGTAGGACCCAGGCGTCGCACCGTCCTGAGATAGTGGAAGGATGACAGCGAAGACTGCGCTCCAGTCGTATCGGCCGACTGCCTATTTGGATCAGTGGGTGTGGATCCGCCTTGCCCGCGCCGCCTCAGGCAAGCCAGCTGCTTCGGGCGACGCCGAGCTTCTCCAATCCCTCGTCGAAGCGGCGAACGCAGGCGTAGCTTTCCCCCTGTCCTGGACCCACTACATCGAGACCGAATCGATCAAGAGCCCTCGCCAGCGGCGCGACGTGGCGAGCGTGATGGCCTCGATCTCGCACCTCCGGACCATCCGGTTGCGTCGAGATCTTCTTCGTAACCAGCTCTTGATCGCGATGCACGAGCAGTTCGACCGACCGACCTTTCGCCCCGACAAGCTCGACCCGCTCGGTGTGGGTGTGCATTGGGCTTTCCAAGGGGTCGAGAAGGTTCTTCAGGTCCACGATGCCGATGGCACGGTCATGGATCTCGACCAGTTCCCTCGCGAGATGCGGATCAGGGCGACGCAAGGCTTCGAGTGCCAAGTGCTAGCCGGCCCAAATGATGAAGAGGTTAGCCCGTTGCGTGAGAAGTATGGGTACAAGCCTGAGGCCACTGCTGAAGTGGGTCGTACCCGACTTGAGTGGGAACAGGAGTTCGTCGGCCTGCTCCTTGATACCCCGCCGAAGGATCCCGCGGAGCTTCGGGTGTGGATCCAAGCGCGTGAGCTCGCTCACGAAAACCTCGAATTGCTGGCGGGCGTCTTCAAAGAATACGGGCTTCCCATCCGGCGCCTCACCGGCGGCTTCGGTGACGGCGACCCAGAACGACGTCGGCGGTTCATCTGCGAATTCTTCGATCGGCTGCCGAGCGTGCGGGTTGCCGTTGACCTGAAGCTGGCTATACATCGAAACAACCAGCGTGGGTGGGCACGAAACGATGTCTACGACACTGACGCCATGTCGATCGCCGTTCCCTACTGCGCCGTCGTTGTCGCCGACAGAGCCGTGCGCGACGCCTTACGACGCGTCAAAGCGGGAGAACGCACCGGCACCCTTATCACTGCCAACCTCGAAAAGTTCGCCGAAGTGCTCCCAGAGATGGTTGCACACGCCCGAACGCTTCCCGATCGGAGCGGGTGGGAGACATTCGCGCCCGGGGTCGGCTTCAGTCCGCTGACCCTGGAGCAACTCGTTACCCAGCTGCGACGCTAGCGAGTCTCGTAGACGCGGTTTGCCCGTTCTTAACCGCGACGAACTAGGCTCACGACGACCGCTTCGCTCCGGCCATAGTTCACCCCGCCGGTGGAGACGCGGCCACGATGGCTGAATGAATCTGCTGTGGCGGGCGCTGATAGGTGCGGTGCTTGCCTGGTCGACGGACGTTTCCGCGCCGATCAGCTCAACGCGCTGGCTACCGGTAGTCAGGAGAACCGGCGCAGCTGAAAAGAATTGGTAGCGGCGAGTAGATGGAGTTGGTCACGAGAATGCGCCGAACATCGAGCGCGCGTATGTCACCGAAGGGATGTCGCGGAGACCCTTAAACGAGAGGTGAATCGGGCCCTGGAGTCAGGGCCGATGATCTCGCGCCCTTGGGCCCACTTGACGAACCGGACGGTTGTTAGCGTCTTACACAAGGATGCCTTTGATGTCGGTGCCTCAACTGTTGACCGATCGAGCTTCGCCCGGTGTCCGCCACGAAGCACCCGTCTCGCACGATGGCGAGCGTCCTGCACGATGGTGTTGTTTGGCACGCGGACGAGTCCCGGCACGGCCCTCCTCTGGCAAGGCTCGTGAAACGATCAGGGTTTGCCTCGTCCCTCACTCATTCGGCGCTCGATTCGGGCTGCTAGCGCCAACCAGCTTTCCGAGATGGCGCGCGTTGACTACAAGACCAGCGCACTCACCGGCAGTCGTCCGGGGCGAACTGCCGCTCGGGCCACCGCTGCAACCACTCGCGGCAGGCTTCGAGGTGCGGGCGTGGCGGCAGCGGTCTTCTCGGCCAGTTTCCGTCCCGCGTCGTCAATTACCACCAACGGGTGGGTGCGCTTGTGTGCGTCGGCTCCAACGACCACCAGGGTCATACCTCCTTGATCTCTCGTCTCGGGGGTGCGCCGCATTCGAGGGCAGGTGGCGGACTTCTCGGCAGGGACTACAGCTCCTCGCAGATGAGCAATGACCTGCGACGCCTCCGCCTGCACGGACTGATCGCACGACAAACGGAAGCAATTCCTACGCCCTCACGTCCGATGGCATCCGCGTCGTTGTCTTCTACACCAAGCTGCAGGCTCGCCTGCTTCGGCCGCTCCTCGAGGCGGACAAGCCTCCTCCGCCCGCCGAGCTTCGTCCCGCCCTGGCCACAGTCGAGCGCGTAATGGGGAGTACTTCTCGACCGCCCGCCTTGGAGTTGCCGCCTGAAACTTGTCACATAATCCAGAGGCTGGTGGACCAAGAAGAACTAGACAGCTTTGACGAGCGTTCCGACGGTGACGTGAGGCCAGCTCAGAGTGTTAAAGTTCAGCAAGACGGTCTGCGAGTATTGAAGCTGCAGGAAGGTTGCATCTGCAGCATTGGCAATTCTTTCGAGCCAGAACGTAGCCGATACCCCCGCAACCTCAGCGTTTGGACCCAAGAATGGAATGTTGCCGATAGCACCCAAAGCAGCTCGACCCTGAGCGGTGTTGCTGTTGAAATCGACCTGTATCCGGACTGCGTCGACAATGTGGAAGCCCAGATTGGACTCTTCGACGTTGGCGTCGTTCAAAAGCACATTCGGGTTATCGATCAGCTCCTGCGTGATGCCCGCTGGGAGGGGAGTGGTGCGAAAGGTCGATGCCACAGAGAGGTTCGATTCTGGGAAGGCCACTGGTGTCCCGCTGGCCGTCGAGAAGGGCACAGTGCTCACCGGCGGGATCTCTGGAGGAACCTGGTGTGAAGCGCTTCCCTGAGCGAGGACAGTTGTTCCGTGGGGAATCGATGCGCACCGAACTAGTGTTGAAACTCCACTCGTTTCGGCCGTGGCGGGAACGCTCAGCCACAGTCCCGGCTCCACATGGAGTCCGCCGCCGCCCGCGGGGATGGGGAAGTTCGCGTCATGTATCTGTTGCAGGTAGCGGACAGCGAACAGCGCGATGTCTGGTTCGATCAGTCCTCGATTGGGCACAGGTCCACCGACAGCAGTGAACTCGATTGACTCGGATGTCAGATTGAGCTGAAGGAAGTGGTCGGAAGGGCTCGACGGGAAGTGTGGCCGCCAGATGAGATTGAAGCCTCGACCCGTCCAAGTGCCTGAGAAATTCCCGATGCCGCCATGAACACCCAAGAGTGGATGGGCGTCACCCCTACTCGGAAGGCGTCCGGGATCCTCGCCAAGTCTAAACCCTGAAACGAAGCATCGATCGACACGGGTCCCCCGATCGCATACGTATTTGGATTGCAGACCAGGTTATCAGGGCACCCGCATTCATGGGAGAAGAGCGTTCCCAAATTGAGCTTTTGCTTGAGCTCGACTGCCTCGCGTAGCCCTCCACCGCGGTGGTCGGCCTACGGCTTCAGGCGATCGACAGACCGGTCGGCGAGCGCGTTGACAAACGGATCGGCGAGTCTCAAGGGTCGATGACGCGCGAGGTGATGTGGCGCTTCCGTTGGGGAGTGATACATCCCCATGGCATGCTCAGACCATCTGGCGGTGAACGCCAGCGAGCGAAAGGATTGCCCAGCACGGCTAAGGTTGACGCCTATCACACCGTCACGCAGGAGCAGGACGAGCCGAAGCACCGCAACGTGTACCACAACCACGACGATTGTCCTGACGGCAAGCGCATCCTGCCTGAGAACAAGCGCTCGGACAAAGATAACCGGCCTCGGTGCGACGCCTGCGTCGAACTCGGGTGACTCGATCATGAACAGCGTCGTCCCGCTGACGCGGATCGCATGATTTCGCATGCCGTCGAGGCTCGGCAGCGGGTGCGATCCTCGGACGGAAGGCAGGCGTAGCGGGCTTTCTTATCGGCGTGATCTTGAGCGTCTTCTTGCACGTGGAGTTCGATGCACCGGCAGCTCAGCTAGTCGCAGACATGAGGACCAACTAAAGAGGGGCCGCTTGGCTCCACCGGCAGATCAAACCTAATCGCGTCCGGCTTCAGGCCAAGCCTTTCCAAGCTGCCTCAGCTGCCGCTTTCTTCGGTCATTCGCCGCTCCAGCCGACCGGCGAGAGCCTGCCAGCTGTCTGCGATGGCACGCGCATCGACGATAAGACCGGCGCACTGAGACAGCGGGATGTCGGCGAGCAGGTCAGCCCAGGAAGTTTCCGAAACCGAGTGGGCCATCAGCCAGCTGGCGAACCGCGAGCCATGTTCAGCGCTCTCTTTTGGAGCTGGGATATCTCCTGGCTCGGGCTTGTCGGATCGCCCGGGGCCATCGGAGCTGGGGCCAGCCAACTTGCGTCGCCCTGCGGCCGAAGGCGTGGCCGCGTTGCTCTGGTGCCGAACGGAGCGCACTGTTGCTTCCGAAAGCCCGACGCTGCGGCCGATGCTCCTGTTGGATTCATCCGGGAAGGCGAGCATCAGCTCGGCCGCCTGCCGGCGGACTTGCTGCGAGCTGAGCCGACGGGTTCGGCCGTCCTCACCGACGCGCTCCGCAAGGTCTCCTGTAGGACCGGCCTTGCGGTGAGCGCCGATCGTGGTGGGTGACAGGCCGCAGGTGCGAGCGATCGTGCGATCGGAGAGGTCCGGCCTCAACTTGAGTATCCGACTGGCAGCCACGTGCCGCTCCGCCAGAGTGAGCGGCTTGCCGTGAGCGATATTGGAGCGCACTCCCAGAAAAAACGCATCCTCGCTTGTCCCGTGGAATAAGCGAGCCCGGATCGAGGTCTCGCCGCGGAACCGGGCGGCGAGGACCCGGTGCCAACCGTCGATGACCTCCATGGTCTCGGCATGGACGAGGATGGGCGGAAGCACCTCCTTCAGCTCCGCGAGCATTTTGGCATGGTCGACGTCCTCGGGCATCAGCCGAGGCGACTGGCCGAATCTCAGGTCCGAGATCTGAACGGTCTTCTCCTGGAGAGGTGCCCGCCGCTCGACGCCGGGCTGGCCCGACGGGTTCGTCGAATTGGCTGGCAGAGCGATGTTCCTTCTGCTCGTCATCAGAAGGCGCTCCAGCACAAGGCAGCTGCCGACGCAAAGCGTCTTCGAGCCGCTCGTAGGTCCGAGCGCAGAAATACGCACCCAGCGCGGCCAAAACTGACGCGTGGTTTCCAGCGACAAGAGGTGCGCAACTGTCCAGATTGCACAGTTGCGCAGCGACCGTTGCATGCCCGAGCCGGTTCTTTCGGGTTTCTCGACGAATCGCTGCGAGTGATCACGCGCGTCGCGGTGCGACTGGGCTCTGATCTCATCAGTCCACCGCGAGCACACGCCAACCGAGTTCCTTTGTGCGCAACTTCGACGAATCGCTTGCTGCACGGACACTAGCGGTTTATGCCCACCTACAGCGTCTACACCGACGCACTGAGTGATGGGAACTCCTAGATGGCGAATGCAGCTGGCGAGACGGGCTGGGCAGTCAGCGGGCAGCACCGCGGAGGCCAGGTCAGAGGGGCCCCGTGGAGCAAAGCGAGACGCAAGCCGAGCCGGAGGATTGTGTCGATCGGGCTCTGCATCGCCATGGCTTCTGTTTGGCTGACGGCCGTCCCGCTCGTCTTGGCTCCGCCAGCTCAGGCTTCGTCCGGAACCGTGCTCATCCTGTCGACGAGCGTGAACGGGGGAACATCGAGTCCCGAGGCGGTGGCGGCGACGGCCGACGGCTACACGGTCACGGTCGACAGTCCCACGACCTGGGACAGCCTGAGCAAGGCAACCTTTGCGACCTACTCGGCTGTCGTGATCGGCGACCCGAGCACCGGCTCATGCTCGGCGACTGTTCCCTCCGACGCCCTCAGCACCGTCGCAACCTGGGGCCCGGCGATCACGGGGAACGTGTCTGTCATCGGCACGGCTCCCGAGTACGCCGGCTCGAGCGGGACTTCTCTAATTGACGACGCCATCGACTACGCGGTTGCCGGTACCGGGACGGGGCTTTACGTCTCCCTGAACTGCGAGTACTCGAGCGCAAGCACGAATACGGCCGTCCCGCTGCTCGCGTACGTCGAGGGTGGTGGCTTCAGCGTCCAAGGCCAGGGCACCACGTGCCCCAACTTCGGAACCGTGAACACGCTTCTTGCGGTCGGGACCAGCCAGTTCACAGCCCTTCAGTCGAGCTCGCTCGGCCCGTGGTCGTCGCCGGCTTGCTCGGTCCAGGAGACATTCGACGCCTGGCCCAGCGCGGTCAGTGGGATCGGCTACGACGCCGGCGTCACGCCGTCGGACTTCACCGCTTCGGATGGGGCGACCGGGCGACCGTATGTCCTTGTGGGCACCACTCCCAGCGCGGGGACACTCGACCTGTCACCGGCGACGGGCGGCGAGGTCCCCGCAGGCGCGACCTTCGGCGGCGCGAACCCGGCCTCGCCCGGAATCTCGCAGAACCGTGCGCTCGTCGCCGATCCCGTCGACCCGTCGACCGGTGACTTCACCGAGTCGAACACGGACCTGTCGATCCCGACCTACGGCCCCGCGCTCGACTTCGCCCGCAGTTACGACGCCCAGCTCGCAGAACAGCAAACCAAAGCCGGTACTCCTGGTCAGCTCGGCTACGGCTGGACTGACAATTGGGCGAGTTCGCTCAGCATGAAGTCGTCGGCGCCAGGAGACATCTACACACTCGACGGCCTCAGGACAGACAATGGCGATGGCGGCTCGGCCACCGCTGCTCCGCTGAATTCGCCCGGAGGCCTCAATCCTCCGCACAACACCAACACCTACATCGCCGACACGTCTGGCAACCGCATCCAGGTCGTCGCGGGAACGTCCGGCACTTACTGGGGAGTCGCGATGACCGCCGGGGATGTTTATACCATCGCCGGCAGCGCCACCGGCGTGCAGGGCCACTCGGGCGATGGCGGTGCGGCCCTGTCGGCTCTGCTCAACGATCCTGCGGGAGTCGCGCTCGACTCGTCAGGCAATCTCTACATCGCTGACTCGGGCAACAACCGCGTCCAGGAGATACCGGTGTCCTCGGGGACCCAGTGGGGAATCCCGATGACTGCCAACGACATCTACACCGTGGCGGGCAGCGCCTCGGGAACCGCAGGCAAGAGCGGCGACGGCGGAGCCTCCACCGCGTCGTTGTTGAATGACCCCTACGACGTAACACCCGGGTTCGGCACCAACGACATCTACATTGCCGACTCAGGCAACAACCGGATCCAGGAGATCTGCGCGACGACGGCGTGCGGGACTCTTGGCGACATCTACACCTTTGCCGGCAGCTCGTCCGGCACTGCCGGCGACTCGGGCGACGGCCACGCCGCGAACCTGGCCCTCCTCAACGACCCGACCGGGATCAATTGCAGCGCAATCGGGAGCCTCTATATCGCCGACTACGGCAACAACCGCATCCAAGAGGTCTCGGCGGACACCAATACGCATTGGGGCATCGCGATGTCGGTCGGCGACATCTACACCGTCGCCGGAAGCTCGTCTGGCACTGCCGGGCACTCAGCGAACGGCACGGTGGCGACCTCGGCGCTTCTCGACGGTCCGATCGCGGTAGCGGTCGACAACAGCGACCAGCTCTACATCGCGGACGCGCTCAACAACCGCGTCGAGGAGGATGCAAACTCAACCCACACCGAATGGAACATTCCCATGACGGCCTTCGATATGTACACCGTCGCCGGCAGCAATACGGGAACGAGCGGCAGCTCCGGCGATGGCGGGCTCGCCACTTCGGCCCTGTTGAGCTTTCCGGACGGGGTCACGATGGACGCAGGCCTCAACCTCTATGTTTCCGACGCGGTGAACAACAAGGTGCGTGAGGTCAGCGCATCTACGTGGGACATCTCGACCTACGCCGGCGATGGAGGCGGAGACCTTGGGAACGACGGCAACGGGGGGCCGTCGGATACGGCCGGCGTCGACAACCCGGACAACGTCGCGACCGACAGCGAAGGCAACGTCTACGTTGCCGACAGTGACAACAACCGGGTCGAGGAGATCGCCGCCTCTAGCCACACCCAGTGGGGCATCTCAATGACGAAGGGCGACGTCTACACGATCGCTGGCTTTGCCGACGGATTTGCAGGGTGGAACGGCAGGGGCAATATCGCCACCAACGCCGAGCTCGACGATCCGACCGGACTGGCGATCGACAAATCCGGAAATCTGTACATCACAGATACAGGCAACAATCGCATTGAGGAGGTCCCGGCCGCCTCGGGCACGCAGTGGTCCCAAACGATGACCGCGTACCACCTCTATACCATCGCCGGCAGCTCGACGGGAGCAAGCGGCGACTCCGGCGACTCTGGAATCGCGACGTCGGCCCTGCTCGATTCGCCATTCGGGGTCGCCGTCGATGCGGCCGGGGACGTCTATGTCGCTGACTGGTTCAATAACCAGGTGCGGGAGATCGCCGTGACCGGCGGCGCCCAGTGGGGCATCTCCTCGATGACTGCCGCGTACATCTACACCATCGCCGGCAGCTCGACGGGAGCAAGCGGCGACTCCGGAAATGGCGGGAGGTCGACCTCCGCGCTTCTCGACAATCCGTTGGGCGTTGACCTCGACTCGGCCGGCAACCTCTACATCGCCGACTCGATCAATAATCGGGTACAAGAGGTCGCCAAGGCTTCGGGGACCCAGCGGGGCATTTCCATGACAGCCAACGATGTCTACACGATCGCCGGAAGCGCAACGGCCTCATATGGCCACGCCGGAGACGGGGGACCAGCGACAGCCGCCCTTCTGGGCGATCCGGTCGGTCTTGCCTTCGACGGTTCCGGCGATCTGTACGTCGCCGACACAGGCAACAACCGGATCCAGGAGATCGCATCGAGTAATGGGACCCAGTGGTCCCAATCGATGACCGCGGGCTACATCTATACCGTCGCCGGCAGCTCGTCAGGCGTCGCCGGCTACTCGGGCGCCGGAGGACCCGCGACCTCTGCCCTGCTCGATTTCCCCTTCGGCGTCGCCGTCGACCCGTCAGGAGACCTCTACATCGCCAACGAGCTCGACAACAGCGTGCAGGAGGTAACCGCGACCGCGACACTTCCGTTCAGCCTCTATCCGACGACACCGTCGTCCGCTGTGACCGTGAACCAGTCGACAGGGGCCGAGATCACCTTCTACCCACAGGTCGGAGGGAGTTGCACCGCGCCGTACGTCGTGGCCGGGGGATACTGCGCCCTTCCTCAGGACGTCGCCACTCTGACGTACAACTCGGGAAGTAATACCTACAGCTTTGCGACCGACCCGAACGAGACCGACACCTACAACTCTTCAGGGCAGCTGACCGCGGAGACCGACGCCGACGGCGACACGCTCACCCTCACCTACGGAAGCCCTTCGCCGGGCTCGGGCGAGTGCCCGTCGACCGCGTCGTCGTGCAACACGGTGACCGCCGCCGGGGGCCGCGCGATCGTGATCGGCCTTAATGCATCCGCGCCGGCGCTCGTGACCTCGGTTACTGATCCGCTGGGACGGCGTTGGACCTACGCCTACAACTCCTCGGACGACCTCACCTCGGCAACCGACCCCATGACCCGGGTGACCTCGTACGCTTACGGGAACGGCACCACCGGGAACCCGCTCCTGGTAAACGACCTCCTCACGGTCACCAGGCCGAATGCCCAGTCGGGCGGTCCGGATGCGGGGGACGACACCGTGAATGTATTCAACGCCTCGGGCCAGGTGATCTCGCAGACCGATCCGATGGGCTTCGCCACCACCCTCAACTACGCAAACCTCGACGCTTCGACCGGAAACGGGACCGTGAACGCTGCCGATTCGGATGGCAATACCTTGGTCTACGACTACGAATCGGGCGCCCTAGCTGCACAATCCGCGTGGACCGGCGCGGTCGGATCGACGCTCGTCTCCGAGGCGGACGACCTTCCGAATCTAACCATTTCGGGGTCGACAGGTGGCACCCTGCTCGATGCCGCGACCACGAATGGCGACGTGACTTCCGGCGGCATCCCGGAGGTGACGAGCTACACCTACGATGCGGCTGGCAACGTGACGTCAACGAAGGATCCGCTCGCAGAGACGGACAGTGCCACGTTCACGTCGAAGGAGACACTGGACTGCGCGACTGTCGCTGAGTCAGCCTCTCTCTGCAGCAGCCTTTCGCCGCCGAGCACCGTCGCCCCAGGAGGGACGATAACGCCACCGTCGTCGGCACCGCCTGTGGGCGCCAGTTACAGCCTTGTGGACACGGACGGCAACGTTTTGTACTCGACCACCGGAGTGTACGAGCCCGGCAGTGGGACCGCCTCGTACTCCCAGACGACCTACACCCTGTACAAGGGAAACAGCGTCACCCTGGCTGGGACGAACATCTCCTGCACGTCGACACCACCTTCCCAGTCTCTTCCGTGCGCGACGATCAACCCTGACAAGGTGGTGACCCAGCTCGCCTATGACGCTGACGGTGATCTGACCTCGTCGTCCACTCCTGACGGCAACGGTTCCGAGGTGGCGGAGACTACGTACTTCTATAACGGGGACGGAGAAAAGACTTCAACTGTTGCTCCCGACGGCAACCTATCGGGGGCTAACGTCGACAACTTTACGACCGCGACTGCCTACGACTCAGACGGCGAGGTCACCTCCACGACCGAAGCCGGCGGCACCGGCGGATCCGGCCCGACGGTCACTCCAAGAGCGACCTACGACTACTACGATGGCGACGGGAACATTACGTCGACAAAGAAGCCGCGTGGGTACACGACTACTAACACGTTCAACGCGGACGACGAGCAAGTTCTGGTCACCGATCCAGACAGTAACCAGACTCTGACCTGCTACGACGGGGACGGTAACGTGACCGAGATCGTGCCACCCGTAGGAGTGGCAGCGAACTCGCTTACTCCGGCTTCCTGTCCGACGAGCTATCCGACCGGCTACGGGGATCGTCTGGCCTTGGATGCTACGACCTATTCATACGACGCCAACGGAAACGACACTGTGATGACTACGCCCGCGCCTGCCGGCCAGACGGGCTATGAGACGACGACCTACACATATGACCCCGCCGGAAATATGGTCGAGGCAGTGGCACCGCCAACAAGCAACTCTGGCGGTGCGCCGACCGACGACACCTTTGACACCTACAACGCGGATGGAGAGCTAAGCTCGGACACAATCGGCTACGGGACCTCGGCGGCGTCGACGACGAGCTACTGTTACGACCCGAATGGCGACACGACCACTACGGTGGCCGCGGACGGCAACATTTCGGGAGTCGCTGCCTGCGAGACGTCTTTTCCGTGGGTCGTCAACTCGACGTCGTATCCGTCACAAGCTGCCTACCAGACGACATCTAGCTATGACTCGGCGGGCGAACTCGCATCCACGACAACGCCGGCAACGTCGGCAGCACCGAGCGGCATCACAACGAGCTACACCTATGATCCGCAAGGGAACAAGCTCCAGACCACCGACCAGGTCGGAGTGACTACGACCGACAGCTACACGCCCGCGAATCTGGTGGCATCTGTCAGTTACTCCGGCTCGTCGGCGCATTCTGTGAGCTATACCTATGATGCTGACGGCAACAAGACAGCCATGAGCGACGCGACCGGCTCTTCGAGCTTCGTATTCGACCCCTTTGGGGAGCTCACGTCCGCGGAGAATGGTGCGAGCCAGACGGTCGTCTACGGTTATGACGCCGACAGCGATACGACCGGGATCACCTACCCGTTGCCGGCCACGGCCACGTGGGCGACCACCGACACGGTCGGCTACGCCTACGACCACGCGGACGAGCTAACGTCCGTGACTGACTTCGACAACAACAGCATTTCGATCTCGAACACTTCAGACGATCTCCCGTACTCCGAGACGCTCGCCTCCTCGGGAGATTCGGTGGACACAACCTACGACCAGACTGATTCTCCGTCGGTGATCGACCTCAAGAATGGCTCCACGACTCTGTTGGGTTTCTCGTACTCCGACGCGCCTTCTGGGGCGATCCTCGCCGAGACGGACACTCCTAGCTCCTCCAAGTCGCCAGCCGACTACACCTACGACGCGCAGAGCCGGGTCACCTCGATGACACCGGGAACGGGATCGCCACTCGACTACGGGTTTGACGCGTCGGGAGCTTTGACGACAATTCCTACCGGTGCGACAGGCAGCTACAACAACGCGGGTGAGCTCACTTCGTCGATACTGTCCGGTACCACGACGAGCTACAATTTTGATGCAGACGGCCAGAGGACGACCACCGTCCAAGGTGGATTGACCATTGCGTCAGGTACTTGGAATGGCGCGGACGAACTTACGTCGTACTCGAATAGCTCCGCTGACATGAGTTCGGCTACGTATGATGGTGACGGCCTACGGGCTTCGGAGACTTCGACCCCGACTGGCGGTTCACCTTCCGTGCAGAGCTTCGTTTGGGATGCAGAGTCATCCACACCGAAGCTGCTAGTCGATTCAAACGCCGCCTATGTGTTCGCAGGCAACGGGACACCGGCCGAACAGGTGGATCTGGCGACAGGAGCCGTCGATTACCTTGTCGCCGACAGCCTCGGCTCTGTTCGCGGAGTCGCCACCGCCACCGGGACGCTCAGCGCCTCGACCGACTACGACGCGTGGGGCAACGCGGAGACGGTGGGAGGCCTGACTAGCTATACGCCATTCGGATTTGCGGGCGGATACACTGACCCGTCTGGGCTTGTGTACCTTTTGCATCGTTACTACGACCCCGCCACTGGGCAGTTTTTGAATGTCGATCCGCTTGTGTCGCAGACCTTTGTCTCGTATGGCTACGCAGCAGATGATCCTGTCGACACGACAGACCCCTCGGGCCAGAATGCACAACGTCCCAACAAGTTTTGTTGCGGCAGCGGCGGCATATTCACGCTCGATCCCTACGTCTTGTACACCCTTCACGATGGTAATGGTACCGAGACATTTATTTGGTACCCTCATGTCGGTTATGTAAACTGGTCGTTTCGTCTGTCAGTGTTGTGGCAGTTGGACGCATGCACAGGCGTATCCGAAGGCGGACTCGAGTATATACTTGGCAACGGACCTTATAAGAAGAATGCGCCCCATCCTCCAAAACCGTCGGACTATCATTGGCATGAGGCGATGACAGGTGTGAAAGCAGGTATCGAAATCTTGTACGAGGACTACTTTGGATTCGGAATCCCTGGCGGAGACGGTTGTGATGGCACTGCCATAATCCGCGTGTTCGGGCATGTGCAGACGAAATAACCTCATAGCGCTGACTTCGGCTAAAGAAAGCACTAATACCTGACGGAACCAGCTTAGTAAGGCGAGCTGTGCGAATCCCGATCTAAAGAACTATCGGCTCTGATTCGAGCATAACCACTCCCGAATCGTCGAACCAAAGAAATAGTTGCCCGTCGCGAATCTCAGCTTGTGCCCGAGGAACAGTGCGGGTACCGGGCCAAGGTTCTGTCGACTCCTCATCAATGAAATCCTGCAACTCGTTAAGTGTGTCTTCGGCGATCCTCTGGATCCGGGCCTCCACAGGACCGTTATCATTGTCGAAATTGAGACGCACAAAACTTCCCGTCCGTCCTCCGCCCCAGTAAGAGCTGAAACCGGCAGAGTACCAGACTCTCCCATCCTCCTCCCATACCTCGAAGCCCTCCGGAATCATCCGCCTGAATCGATCTGCGAGGGCCTGAGCGAGTTCATTACCATCCATTTAGCCATCCTCTCTCATCGCAGCGAATTTTCCAAGGGTAATCCGTTTTCTGCCGGTATCGGGAGTCCTCGCAATTGACCTCTGACGTCGCCGGCTCGGCTTCGGGGCTCCGCCCGGAGGGCTCTTCGAAACTCGCCAGACGACGGTGGCCGGGCTGAAGGCCTCGATGAGGAACTGAAGCCGTGACCGCAGCCCTTGATCTTCTTCACGAGCAGGTTCATCGCCTCGGTGGGTCCGTTCGAGGCGCCGGTCAGGTGGTGAGCGAGGATCTGGGTGCGCCAGCTTCAAGGTGTTGCCGAGCGAGACGATCTCAGCGACCTCGTCGGCGAGACAGCCGGCGATCACGCGGCCAACAGCACGGCGGCCTCGTTCGGATCCTCGGTGAGATAGACGTCGCGCTCGTACTCCTTGGCGAGCCACGCGCGCAGTACGTCGTCGTCGGAGTCGCCGAGGCGAAGCCCGAGCGCCATGCGGTCGACGCCGCGGGGGTTCAGTCGCTCCGCACCGGTGAGCAGCACGCGGCGGATCTTGTAGAGCGGATCGTCCTTGCGACCTCGGTGACCGAGCAGCTCGTTCTGCACCCTGCGCCGCACGTGATCGACAAAGCGGTTCGCGGCTGCGACGACGTGAAAACGGGTCTGCCACTTGGCGGGCGTGATCGAGGTGCGGGTGGAGCCCTGCGCGGTAACCCTCATGCAGACTCGCAGGCGACGGTCACGATGCCGGCGAGGAAGGCCTCGTCTTTTCGCGACAGCCAACGCGAGACGTCGATGGCCCGGTTCCCCTCGATCATGTCGATGAGCACACCCGACGCTCCAAGTCGACCAGGCCCGTGACGTACATCGTCGGGTGATCGGCGTTGGCTCTCAGAAACGCCGTCTCGTCGATGCCGAGCGAGCTGACATCTTCGACGCGACCCGGGTCGTCGACAAGCGGTGTCCCGTAGTCGCGGACCGCCGCCATCACCGTCGCCCAGGAGACACCGAGCCATCGAGCCATCGAGGCGACCGAACGCGCTTCTTGGCCGACGGCGCGTGTGCGCTAGCGTCCGGCGCGCGCCGCGACAGCACGCGGCGATCGGGCAGCTCGTCCGAGCGTTCGGTCCAGGTTCGCTGCGGACAGCCCGGGTCCGGACACGAGAAGCGGCGCTTCGGCCAGACGAGCCGCACGCGCCGGTTGAACGCCCGGCAGGTCCCTGATGACGACACGCAGCCAGTCCTTCGTCCTTGCGATCACGCCATAGACCGGGCAGGCGGCCGCTCGGCGGATCGTCTCGATGCCGACGAGCAGCTCTGCGCCGTCCTCGGTCACGGCCAGCACCCGGAAGCCGGGCAGTCCCAACAGCGCGTCGTCGCGCTGATCGAAAACGGGAGCACCTGACCATCCCCGGGCTCGCTCGTACCGGCTCGCAGGCTTCATGCCTGGAGCTGGGCGACGAGACGGGAGAAAGGTGCGTTCCGACATGAACGAATGGACTGAGATCCGCCGGAAGGTTCTGGTCGAGGGGGCTTCGAAGCGCTCGATCAGGAGGGACTACCGCATCGGCTCGGAGGCGCTCGAGAAGATCCTCGCCAACCCCGAGCCGCCCGGTTATCGTCGGACCGCTCTCCGCCCGAAGCCGAGGCTCGGACAGTTCCTCGGTGTCATCGACGAGATCCTCGAAGCCGACAAGACCGCTCCCGTGAAACAACGCCACACGGCGAGGCGGATCTTCGAGCGACTGCGGGACGAGTACGGCTACACCGGCTGCTCCTCCCAGGTACGTGCCGCGGTGGGCCTTCTTCCAGGTCGTGAACCGCCGTTACGAGGTCGGTCACTCGACGATCGTGACGACCAATCGCGGGCTGCCCGAATGGGGGGAGATCCTCGGAGATCCCGTCGTCGCCGCGGCGATCCTCGACCGGCTCATGCACCGGGCGATCGTCTTCAACATAAAAGGGCCGTCCTGGCGCATGCGAGAACACCAGGCGCTCACGACAGCAACCTCGAAGACACCTACGAAGGACGGAGAAAGGAGGGACCGCTAACCTCAAATCGCCGGCCCGGGACTCAGCCGACCGCGAATTTCGATGATCGCCGATCGCGAAAGCGCGTGATCACAGAACGCGAATTTCACTGATCGCCAACAGCTGGGTCGGATGGTGTCGCGCTCTTCTACGACGAGGTCCTTGACGAAGGCTTGAGCGATGCCTTTGCGGAGTTGCTCGCTGCCATTGTGGATTTGCTCTTAGAGTTCTCGGCGGAGAGCTTCGAGGTCGGCAGAGGTGGGTGGGGTGAGGTCGGCTTCTTCGACTGCTTCGATCAGTTCGGTCTGTCGAGCTTGCAGGGCGCGGGCTTGTGGCCGAGGTCGCGTACGCGGGTGCCGAACATGTCTTCGGTGATGGTGCCGGCTTCGAAGGCGTGCATGTAGCGCTCGATGGCGGCTTCGGTCTTTTTCAGTTGGGCTTCGGCACCGACATCGTCGTCGGGGTGACGGCGGTGAGTGTGGGGAGTCAAGGTCCCAGGGGGATGCCCTACCCGCATGCGAGACTCGCCGTGATGAACCTACCGATCGCGCCGAGCCCCGTCTTCGAGTCCTACTGGCGATTCGCAGCCGAACGACACCGCGTCTACGAGCAGCGGCTACAAGGACTCCCGGCACCGTGGACCTCGGACCGGATCCTGTCCGCGTACCGATTCACGAATGTCTATCGCGCCGCCGACCGAGTCAGTCAGTTCCTCATCCGCGAGGTCATCTATCGGGGCGACCGAGCGACCGACGAAGTCGTCTTCCGGGTCCTGCTCTTCAAGCTCTTCAACAAGATCGAGACGTGGCAACTCCTACGTGCCGAGTTCGGCGAGCTCTCCCTGTCCACCTTCGACGTCGAAACGGCGGATCGATTGCTCGGTGATTCCCGCGCCCGAGGACAGCGCATCTACTCGAACGCGTACATCGTCCCGCCAATCGCCGGCTCCGAAGGTGTAAAACACCGAGGGCATCTCCGACTAATCGCAACCATGATCGACGATGGACTTCCGGGCCGGATCCGCGACAGCTCATCACTGGAAGCGGTGTACCTACTTCTGCGTTCCTACCCTGGCATCGGCAATTTCTTGGCCTATCAGTTTGCCGTCGACATCAACTACAGCGACGTAACCGGCCATGACGAGGACGAGTTCGTGATGGCCGGCCCCGGCGCTCTGGATGGCATATCGAAGGTCTTCCCCGGGGCCGATCTCCGTCATGCTGAACGGATCATCGGCCGTATGACCGACGAGCAGGATGACTGGCTAAGCCACTACGGACTGTCGTTCGGTGGACTGTTCGGGAGGCGTCTCCACCTGATCGATATTCAGAACCTGTTCTGCGAAATCAGCAAGTACGCACGCGTTGCACACCCAGAGGTCGAGGGTGTGTCAGGGCGCAAGCGCATCAAGCAGTCCTTCCGAGCTGGGGGCCCGATCCCCACCCCGTACTTCCCGCCAAAGTGGGGACTCGACGTATCGGTCGCGCAAGCCCAGGAGCCCGCACCCCAGTTTGCCTTCCCCTAGCCGCGTGCGGCGGCCTGCTTGGTGAGAAGGTCAGCAGCAACCGCAGCGTGGGCGTCGAGTTCTGGACCAGTGAGCGGTCTGGAGTCGATGGTCCGAGCGTCGAGATCGCAGGTCACTGCGCCGTGCCCCGCCTCGCGTACGACACGCCACGTGTCGTAGCCGCGAAGGATCGCCCGCTCCCATTCCAGAGGACTGCAGACGTCCACCTCTTGGCCGGTCGCCATGCGGGCGCAGGTGCGTAGGACGTCACTGTCGACAACGCGTACCCGCTCGTAGTGCCCGGCGCGAGTTGCCGCTTCGAACACCATCGCGGTGATGCCCTCTTCCTTTGCGACGGCACGACCGCCGTCCTCGACGTCGTCGATTCGTGGCGTGCTCTTGCGCTTACGTTTGAGCAGCGCTCGAAAGACCGGGCTCCACCCGAGAATCGCGAGATGCGCAAGGTGGAAGCAGTCGTGCCATCGGTACCCGTCCTCGTCGTAGGCGTTGTCTCCCAGCTCGTTTCCACACGCAACACCATCCCAGACGGGGAGCACCCTACGATCTGCGCCGGCGATCTCTGCGAGGTGAATGGTGAGCCGCCGCGGTAGGCGCTCGGTCGGCCCGTATGCCCCGTCGAAGAGATGAGCCGGCCCGAGCGGGGCCGTGGAAGAGGGCGCCGGGGCGGGAAGAGAACCAAGAGGCGGACTGCTGGAAAGGTCGGGGAACGGAAGGTCGTGGGCCTCCCACCGGCGGGCGATCTTGGTGAGGTTGCCGGCGGCCACCTCCACGAGGTCGACGCCGAGCCAGGTGGCCGCGTCGGCCACGTACCACAGGATGTCTCCGAGGTCCTCGACGGCACTAGTGCGGCTGTCCAGGTGCCCGTCGTTGTCCCGGACGACTTTCTTCTGCGTGGTCTGTAGCGTGCCGACTTCGCCGCCCAGGCCGAGCAGGGCGATGACCAGCCCTTTCTCGGGGCTGGTGGGGTGTTGGTCGTAGCGCCAGGCCTCTCGTTGGTAGCGAGCGAGATCCACCGCACCTCCTAGATGCTTGATTTTCTGACATCATAGCCGTAGAGTGTGCGGGAAGGAAGCAAGACCGGAGGATGGCCGAATGACCACGGTGGTCGAGGTAGACGCAGTCCGGACCGCTGTGGTGCAGGCCCTGGCGGACGTTGAAGGCTTAGACGTCGTCGAGGTCGAAGCGATCATCGCCGCGGGTGGCGGCGATGGGGCGCTGCAGCTAGACAGCAAGCAGGCCGAAGTCATCATCGCCTTCGTTGAAGAGATGTTTGGCTGTGAGCTGCCTTCGCCAGTCGACCTCCGCAAGGACCAGTTCTCCACCGTGGCCGCGCTCGTGGATCTCGTCGCCTCGGCAATCGTGGCTCCGTCGGAGGCATAGGACCAGTGGGAACCTATGTGACCGGCACCGACATCGGGGCAGCGTGGCTCGCCGCCTTTCGGGCTCTGCACGCGCAGAAGGGCAGCATCGTGAATCTCGCCGTCGACATCACCGCGCCGATGAGCGAGGACGTAGGTGTCCGGCACGCGATCGAGGACACCCTTGTTGGCCTGAGAGACAGCCATAGAGATTTTGCGGGCGTGCAGAGCATGCACACGGTAGCAAATACGGTCTTCCCCATCTCCTTATATCGTCATGGTGCCGAAGGTGCGGCGTCGCGGTTCATCGCCAACGCGCTCAAGGGTGAGCAGAACCGACGCCATGCCAGCCACCGTCGATGGGGTACCTATCTCGGCCGCTTAGTTGCGTATCCGGCAAGAGACGGCCAAGCGACGAATCAGCTCGCCATCAACTTGGAACGGCTCAGCGGCAAGGACCGCCAGTGGTCTGACCTCTACGAGGTGCCGATCGCAAGCCCTGATGGCGACCACTACGATCCCGATTGGGAGGACCTCAGTCGGAGTTCGTCGGCGACGGGCGGCGCGGTGTTGCACGGCGATACCCGTCTTGACCCTCTTCGGCGCGGTGGACCCTGCCTCGCCCACATCAGCCTCACCCTGGATGGCGGGGTCGTGTCGATGTTGGCCCTCTATAGGCGCCACTCCTACGTCACGCGCGCCTACGGAAATTTCCTCGGCCTGTCCCGCCTCCTCTACTTCATGGCCCATGAGAGCGGTCACGACGTCGGCAACCTCATGGTTGTCACTGGCCATGCCACTGTTGACGCACCTGGACGGGCGAACCTGCTTGTTGCTGCCGAGGCGGCGGCAGGTACATCGACGCCCATCGAGATCGGCGCGCGCCCACTCGGGACGACGTGGTCCGACCTCGATCTGCATGCACCGGCCGACGGAGCGTCCGCATCATGAGCGCGGCCTTTCCGCTCAAGATCACGTCGATCGCTGCCGACGCCGCTCGCCTTCTTGCGCAATCCGAAGGGTCTCATGGCCTGATCCGGGTCGGCGTCGACGTCGTGTCGATCTCCGGATTCGGACTCACCATGGCGACCAAGGGCGGCGCGGCGTTCGTCCGAACTCGGTTCACCGAAGCCGAGCAGGCGTACTGCGATGGCCGCCCCGAGCGCCTGGCGGCTCGCTGGGCGGCCAAGGAGGCCGTCGCAAAGGCCATCGGGACGGGATTTCGAGGCCTGCGGCCACGCCAGATCGAAATCGTGCACCATCCCTGGGGGGAACCCACGGTGAGCAACTTCGGCACCGACCCCTGGCCGAACGGGGCCGGTGGATGGCAGTGGTCCCTCTCGCTGGCCCACGAAGGCGACGCCGCAATAGCCGTCGCACTGGCGGTCGCCGGGGTGGCGGATTCCGGAAATGGCGAGGGTCCCGCAGTCGCGGCACCACGAGCTGAGAAGCCGAATGACGAGCCCATGTCGCTCGACAAGAAAGGAGGACACCCATGACTTCAAAGGACGCCCGACGCAGTCGCACCAGCCCCCCCGGAGACGACGACGTCTCCGAACCGCTCGACCTGCCCGAACCCGACGCCGAATCGCTCGCGCTGGCACAGCGCATCCGAACGGAACGGGAGTACCTCAAACTCAACCAAGCCCAGGTTGCTGAGGTCCTCGGTATTCCTCGCGCCGCGGTCAGCGCACTGGAAACCGGACGGCGGCGTGTCAGCGGCCTAGAACTGAAGAAACTGGCCACTCTGTTCGGGACTAGCGGCGACCGGCTCCTCGGCCGCGAGGTCGACGACGACCCCACTGCCGTCGCTCTCTTCAGGACGGCAAAGGCTCTCACCGACGACGATCGCCTCCAGGTGCTGCGTTTCGCCGAGTTCCTCCGAGGTGCCGGCCCGGCTCCTGCCGTTGATTTCGACACCCAGACTTAGGTCCACCATGTGCCTGATATCGCTTGAATGGTCTCGGCCCCCAGCTGCTACCGCGGTCGAAACGTCGAAGTGGAGATGGGTACGTGCCGACTGCTAGGCGGGGAGGCCCTATCGCTGAGGCGAGCATGGCCGCCGCCCGCCTCCACGCGCGCCTACACACCGACCTCTCTGGACCGGTCGATGTCTTCAGGATCGTCCAGGAGTTAGGAATCTGGCTGAACTCTCGGCCACTCGGCAACCTATTCGGCTTCTATCTGCGCCAAGACGATGCTCTCGGGATCTGCCTGAACGCCGGTCACCCCGAAACCCTGCAGCGCTACACCTGTGCGCACGAACTCGGCCATCACCTGCTCGGCCACGCGAGCAACCTCGACGACGCCGCAGATATCGACGGGGCAGGCGGAGGCACCCCAGCCCAGGAACGGGCCGCACAGGTCTTCGCCGGCAACTTCCTCATGCCACTCGGCCTCGTGAATCGCGTTCTCCGTCGGCTTGACCTCTACGACCGCTCGCTTGCTGCGGCTGACGTCTACCAGATCAGCAGAGAGCTCGACGTGAGCTACACCGCCACCGTCTGGCGTCTCCGCTCACTCGACCGACTCGACGGACCCACGGCCGCCGCGTACGCCAAGGCGGGCGCGGCCGCAGCCAAGCGGGCCCTGCGCGGCGGGCTACCGTCCGGTTCCGTCCGCGCCGATTTGTGGGTCATCGAGCAAGCGGGCGACGACCTCATCGGCAAGTGCCGAGTCGGCGACGAGATCCTGCTGCGACTCGTCGAGAACCGCTCTACCGGCTACATCTGGCAGATCGAAGAACCAGCCGGTACCTCCTCGGTCGCAGCAACCCAGGTGCTGGCGTGGGATGGCAGAGAGAACCTGACGGCGCAGTCGATGCGTGCCGGACAGTTGGCGTTGCCGAGCACGAACGACGTGCTTCGAGTAGCAGCCGATCGTCACATCGAGATGGAGATAAGGCGAGCGCCTGAGTTTGTGTCCGGCCCTGACGAGCCTGAGACGAACTCAGATGAGCCGAACCAGGCCTGGCTCCGTGAGGTACTCGGCACGGGCGGGGTCCGCGAGATTACCGTCATTGCGGAGAACCGTGGCGACGGCCTGCTGCGGGTTGAACTCAGACCACCGTGGGACGCCGACGCGCCAGCGGTGGCCACGGTCAGCCTCGTCATTCGTGTCGTCGCGCCGCACGAGCTTGACGGGTTTGCCCCGCGACAACCCCTCGCTCACGTCGCCCGCCTCGCCGCGTAGGTCCGGCCGATGCTGACGTGGATGGTCGATCGTCGCGCCAGGCTGTCACCCGCGGGGGATCAGGGGGGCCGGCTCACCTGCTTGTCCTGGTCGATCACCGCGGCACACGAGTTCACCGTCTCCGACGGACCGTTCAGCGTCGAGTACCTACATTGGGGCTCCGGTCAGTACCCCGGAGGACGCGGGACGGTCTTGGCCGCCGCGGAGGCTCTGCGGTCAGACGGGCAGCCGGAGAACGACCAGTGGCCCTACATGGACGTCAATGACGACGCACATCCGGGTTACCTACCGCCGAGCACGGTCACGGGGCCGTTCTCCAAAGCAACCGTTCGACTATCCGGCGTCGACGTCGACAACCTCATCCGGGATCTCGCGTCCGACCGGTTACCGGTCATTGCGCTTCGAGTGACCGACGCCTTCTTGGCTGCGACGGGAGGCGTTATCGGCCCAGACGGACGTGGTGCCGACGGCCACGCTGTGGCTGCAGTCGGTGTCGCGCAATACACCGGGTTACAGGATCTTGGAGTCGTGCATCACAATGACCGTCTGGTTTGTCTGAGGAACAGCTGGGGCCAAGGGTGGGGCGTCGACGGACACGCCCTCATCACGGAAGCAGCTCTGGCGGAATGCGCAATCGGCTCGTTCGTTATTGACCCGATCTAGGCAATCTGCACCCAGTAGAAAGGTGGAGGATGAGGGCACCCTCCTGCCTCCGAGCCCGTGGTGGCTGCTGCCTTGCTTTCCTGGCCGCAGGGAGGTCCCATCACCGATGATAGCAAAGTCGAGGTGTTCGGCGCGGGCGAGGTCGACGAGCTGTGTGAGTTCCTCTCTCAGCTGCTCCGGGAGAGTTCGAGCAGCCTGCGAGCGCGCAGAGGCCGACCAGGGCAGCGACCACGATCTGTGGGCTCCCCGTTGGACCTGAGCAAAAAAGACAGCCTGAGCCGGATCCCTTCCGTCAAGGCACAGCCATTTCGCCCGACCAGCACCTAAGTTCGGGCGCTCGCGTTCCTTGCAGGAGAGGGCATTACATCCCAGACATTGTCGAGTGAGAGTCACTAGTTTCACTCACATCCTCCAGACCGAACAACAGCTTGACTAGCCGCGCAGGTCGAGCACCCTGTGTCTCAGCCAGTTCTGCATTCACACCGAAGCGAAGGGTCCCGTCACGCGTCGCCTGCAAGAGACTAAGTGACCCAGTGCAAAGCCCGTTCAACGCGTCCAGTCGGGCGATGATGGTAACGGACACACTCTGCTCTGGGTTGTCCGGATATACCGAACCAGCAGACGCGTCCACGATCCAGCCGCGTGGGTCGCCGAACTCCTCGACCAGCACACGAATCGTCGGCGCACCTGCACCTTCCGGCTTCTCGGAAAGGTTCCTGGCGCTCACCCTGAGATAGCCTTCGATACCTCGACTACAACTAGCTCGCTCCTCTTCCAACATCCCGCGCCGTAGTGGGGACGGACACAGGTTCCAGTCGGCGGAGATCGGTTCATAGCCTACTTGCTCCACAAGAGAGTTAAGGTTCGACAACGCGAAGGGTGTTAGTAACCGAATCGGGACAGCACTACCTCTTCCGACGGAGTCAGAAGTTAGGCGATCTGTCAGCCCGATCTTGAAATCGCCGTAGCCCTCCAGGTGCGTAGCCCGCAGCGCTCCCGCCACTGCCTCGGACTCAAAGTCAACTTCCAAGAACTTCGACAAAGCCCTCATTGTCGGCTCTGGCGTCAGCACTAACTCCTCATACAAGACCCTGTGACATCTCTTAGGCCACCTCTCTTCTATGGCCAACATTGCTGCCGTCTTCTCGCACCAAGCCCGCGCCAAGCCGAACACAAAGTTATCCACGCTGCCCACTAGATAAGGATAGAGGCCGAAACCCGAAAAACCATATTGACTCGCTTCAATCGCGGAAGCGACAAAGTCCATCGGATGGCGATACAAACAGATGAATCTCGCGCGACCAAACAGTTCACCCAGGACTTGACCCCGATCCACGTTAGGAAGGGACTTGTCACAGAAGATTCGTTTACCCGACTGCTGGAGATGCCAGTTCATCAACTCCCGGGCGGCCTTGCGCGCTTGAGCCATGCCCCTTGCCTTCCGTTGATCGAGATCGTTAGGGCTTCTATAGCTCAGCCAACACTCCAACACATTTGAGCACAGGAGAGCAATCTGTGACTCCGGCGGGCAAGTTATCAGACTGTGACTATCGAGCAAATAGCGCAGTAAGGTTGAGCCGGAGCGCGGCAACGTTAGGATGAAAACTGGTTTGCTAGCTCCTGGGCGATTGTCTAGGTTGGGCACGATCAGGTGCCTACGGTGTTTGCGTGGACGAATCGAGGCTACGTTGCCCTGTCAAGGGCATGCTAGCCTTTTCGCAATATTTTAAGTAGAGTTCTCGTATCGTAATGTCAGAAGAAATTTCTGCGTCCAAGTCGAGTGGGTTTCCCGTAAGTTCCTCGATCACGCAGGCGAGTTCGAGCATTTGTAGAGAGTCAAGACCGACATTGAATAGAGATTCGTCCATCTCAAGCTCATGGCCAGCAAGCTCAGCAACGAGCGATAAGAAGTCATCCAAGGCAATGGTCACCCACGGCTCAGCCTGACGTGAGATTGCCTCGAAGATTGGTCCGTCATCGCCAACTGCCAATCTAGCCGCAGCACCGCTGACTGACACGCCTCTCTTGGTCGTCACCAGGTCCCAACGAGCTCTCGAAATAGCCCCAACGATCACATCGCTGTAGCTGCCTTCTCTGTACTCAACCTCTCGAAGACGGCCTTCCTCAACAAATAACTCGGGAAGGGCAGAGGCGAATTGCTCGAAACTTGGTTCGGCCGATTCGAAGTACAGTTTACGAAATGGCCAATTGGTAAAGAGATAACGAATAAGGATCGCAAGGCCTCTAACAACGAGCCCACGTCCGACTGAACGCTGACTTCCCATCGCAGCGAGGTACGCGATCCCATTGCGCATGTTCGCGTTATAAGCGGACACATATCCCAAGCACTGCCCAGTGGTGACGCTATCGACAATGAATAGGACGAAAGCATCCCGCCAGATCAGCTGGCGAAACTCGTCGGGGCTTGGCGTCACACCCCGGGTCCGTGACCGAAGGCCGATCTCTGGCGTGGCCAAGAGCGAATAGAGAAACTCTAAATCCCCGGGACGAAAGGTTCTGAGACGAACTACATCATCTTCTAACGTCTGGTGCACCACTGCGACGCAGAACACCCCCTGTCTCTTAGATCAGCCGTGCGTCACTAGGGAACTGAGCCGACGGCCGCCTAGTGGCGCGCGTCGTCGACGTGGCGAACGCTTATGTGATAGTGGGCGTCAAACTCAGCTGTCGACATCGGAGACATACCGGACACAGAGTCAGTTTCCGCGGGCCCCAGCAGTGAGAGATTCGGCATTGGCGTGTTCGCAAAATCCACGCCACCACCCATCCAGGCAAGATTTCCCTGCCTCAAAATCGCCACATAGACCGGACCCGTGGGCGATGCACTGCCCGCTCTTCCCGCGCCTGCAATGGTAAAGTTCCCGCCGCCAGTTACGACGAGCGCGTAAACAGGGATTGACGACGAGGTCGCTGCTGGAACTTGCCAGCTGTTGAAGTACGTCTCAGCCGTTTGGAAATTTGTCGCCACCCAGGTGACCGTCTGGGGATCCGAATTGCCTAGAGCGGAAGCAGTATCAACAGCCCATTGATCAAGTTTTGACGCAGCAGTTTGGGCCGCAGTCGGCTGATGAGCGCTTATACCTATACTTACGGCCAGTGCGACCACCACCGCAACCAGACCTAAGAACAGCTTACGAAAGTGCTTTTGCGGCCACACAATACACCTCTACGTCTCGCCTGGCGTGTTGTAGCAAGTATTTATGACGGGGTTGCCCGTGAAGGTTGATTTCATCTCGACCGAGAACTTGTAACCTGTCTTGCCTGTCTCCCATTTCAGCGAGAACGGTTTGGCGTTCCCCCAAGGAAACGTCTGACACTTATGCGTAGACCACGTCTTTGATACGGCGGACTTCGATACTGTACTTGTCATCTTGGCAGACTGCCCGGCCTTAACGACATACGTCCCGGTGGTTTGATTTACTCCGTAACTGCAGGTGGCCTCAATGCCATACGAGGCCGTGTGGGCCTTGTGCGAGTTAGGCTGATGGAAGGTGACTTGCGTAGAAGTGGCTCGCAGAGATCCCACGTGATTGAAGACTCCGGCGGTCACATCGAAGGAGGTTTGACCCGCGGTTACCTCGGCAATGCTAAACTGATACCAAGAGTTAGACGCTATTATGGAATTGATACTGGGGAACGCAAATCTCCGGAAGTTGCTCTTATTTTGGCGTCCCCAGACGGGTCCGTAAAAGTATCCGGAAACCGTACCACTACCAAATCCAGCCTCCACCCATGTTGAGTTGCCAGCGTATTTGTAATTGTCGTTAGTATCCAACCACATCTCTTTAGTAATATGCGATGCCGTCGTCGAGGGATGTTCAACATGAAGTACAGGCGGACCAAAGCGATTTATTGCATTGACAACCTGAGCTGTGTTCTGGAAGTCAGCAACCCCGTAAGCTTCCGAGACACCATTGAGCAGCGGGCACCTCATATTGGCCCTAGAATGTGGTACGGCCGCTGCTCCGCCGTCGCTGGGAGATTCGGAAGCAGCGAAGGCCGCGTTTTGCCAGAACATCTGCGTTGCCGCTACGAAGCTTGGCGTGCAAATACCCAGAGGAGTTATGACGGACGCTGCCACCACATTACGCACGCGCGGCTTTCGTTGTACACCCGCAACCATGACGGCGCCTCCTGAATCACGCCTTATATCTACACAGCGGGGACTCTTAGGATTCTGCAGTGTTCTGCTAGGACCACGCGTAACCCTGGCTTACCCTTCCCCAGAAGTGCCTAATACTGCAGAGTCCATCATACGCCTTTCGCGGGGCGCGTCAAGCGCGATGGCGATTGCTCTCGTCAAGCTCAATGGACAGATGCTCCCCCGGAGCGGCAACGGGCCGGTGTTGCCTGACATCAAGTCCTCGAAATTGACCCGAGCGTCGTAGAAATTTGAGTGGCGGTCATACGCCTCGGCCCTGCCGTGAGGCAGGCTCGGGGTGTCAACCAACCAAAGTTGAGGAACGGAGGACCACTAGTGAGGAAAACATCACACACCAAGCCGGCGACCGCGAGCCGCCCGCGGCTCATCCCAGAGCTTGACTTCGTCGACCTGGTGAAACGATGCTCGGAGAGCGCCGCGAGGGAAAGCTGAACGAGCAGCTAGAGCTGTTCGACTGCCGCATGGGCCAGGGTCCGCCGGCCGCGTCGGTGGCGATCGACCTCGAGGTAATGGACGAGCTCATCGAGGCCGAGTTGACCGATGTCGCCGGCCCGAAGGCAAGACCCGAGCCCGATCGGTGAGGAGGAAGACGGCTTTCAAGGTGTCGTGCCAACTCCATCTTTGCCGTAGTACCCAGCACATCTCCAGTGGGACGTTCACAAGTTCTACCAACCCGATCACCGGCTGACCGACAACCAGCTGATTGAGCACGGCAGGCAGTTAGCAAATCTGATTTCAGCCTGCCGCAACGGACCAACCGCGCCTTTCTTCGGATCCAGTATGCCTTCGACACCGCCTACGCAGCCTTCGAGGCTGCTGGCCAGGATGCTCGGGCTTTGGATCAGACGCTCGGCAACTACTTCCCCGCAACCACCAAGGCTAAGCGGATCATACGGATCGCGGCAATCGCCCGGTCGAGACCGGATTACAGTCGTCTTACAGGTGTCCTTATCGATTCAGCAAGGCGGCAACTTGCCGAAGGGGGAAGCCGGGAGGGAAGGACGGCGTGAAGGAGCACTTGCTCGGATGAGAGCAATCTGGCGAATAACGCTCGATGCCTCGAAGGCGGAGGCCCTGCTCGCTGTGGATCTCTACAACCAGAGCAATCGATCTCGGCGTCTCGAGGGATTCTTTGTCCACATGCACATGGCGTGGCTGTATTTATTCGAAGCCCAGTATCAGCGCGACGATCTTGATTACCGCTAACGCCAGCCGAACGGCCACTTTGAGCGCGTCGACGGAGAGCCCAAGACCTGGGATCTGGCGCACTTCGTTCGCGTGCAACTGGAGGAGGATGAACCGGTTCGTAAGAACATGGAGCTGACCATCTCGTTGCGCAATAAGATCGAACATCGCTTCGAGGAAGCCACAACGGTGGCCACGACTGGTTATGCCCAGTCGCTGCTCCTGAATTTCGAGGAGCGGCTAACAACGATCTTCGGCCAGGATCAGTCGCTCGGCTCTGAGCTTCGATTCCCAATCTTTGTGGGCTCGCTCACGCGCGACGGCGCGATTCGCCTGGCTGATGCGCAAAAACAGCTCCCGCGGAGAACTCGCCGATTTCTGACTGACTTCGACTCAGGGATGAATCCGTCAGTCATGCAAGATCATCGTTACGAGTTCCGCGTGCAGCTGATCCCGAAAACTGGCTCGAAGACCGATGCTGACCTTGCATTGACGTTTGTCCGGGAGGATCTTCTCTCCGATGAGGAACGTGTGATGTTAGATAACCTCGGCAAAAGAGGAACGGTCATCATACGCGAGCAATTCCGGCCAGTTGCAAGCGAAAATCTATTCAAGCCGACCCCGGCTGCGGCTGCGATCGAATTGGGCATTCCTTTCGAATTCAAGGTCCAGCACACAGTTCGGGTTTGGCAGCGAATCGGCCTTCGGCCACCGGAAGGAGACCCACACCCTGAACGAACCCGCGAGGAGTTCTGTGTCTACGATCGACCTCACGGTGACTACCTATACACGCCGGCGTTCGTTCCCTACGTCGTCGAACGCGCCGGCACCGAAGAGAACTTTCGAGAGTTGACCGGTCTCGACCCCGTTCGCAAGGCTGAATCACCATCGACCTGAGCAACGCCCAGCGTTGCGGAAAGTTCGAGGGTCGCTCCCGGTTCAGTCCGTTGGGAGTCATGGTGACTTGTCTATAAGTGCGCCGTCAAAGTTGGACCCCGCTTTCGACGTCGGGAATCGCACTTCGACCCGATCAGTAGCTCCGGCGTCGCAACGATCGTTGCCTCCAGGCTGTCAGCGAGCCGGGATGGACACGGCCGCCCTTCCCCTCCTGTTGGTCTGAACCGCAAACGGCTCCGGTGGGGTCTGGGCCAACCGAAGGAACAGCTCATCCACGATTGACTCGATGCGCGCGCGTTTCGGGGGTTCGAGGTTCATGAGCAGGTCGTGGCGCACCAGGTCGAACGGCATGGCGAGCACGGCCGAAGGGATCTGGTCGAGGTTGATCTCACCCCGGTCGTGGGCGCGCCGGTAGATGATCTGGTCGCTCCGCAGCAGCTGGTCGCCGATGATCTTGTCGCGTACCTTGGCGGGGGTCAGGCCAGTGTTGGCGATGAGGCCGGAAAAGGCAGCGGCAGCGGCCACGGCCAGGAAGTTGGCGCGAGCCATGCCAAAGTTGGTCAGCAGGGCGAGCAGGTCGTCTCGTAGCGTGCCGGTGTCGGGAGCCTCGATCAGGTGGGCCTGACCGTAGTGCGCGATAGCGGCGAGCACGAGCTGGTCCTTGTTGGCCCAGCGCCGGTAAAGGACCGCGATCCCGGTGTGGGCCCGCGCCGCGACTGACTCCATCGTCAGCGCGAGCAGGGTGATGGCCGCGTCCCGAGCGCTGACCGCCCCCGAGGCGCATGCCTGCACGACCAGGCGCTCGTCGTCGTCGCTGAGAACGGGAAGGATCGCGTGGGAACGCTTTCACACCCGCAAGGGCCGCCGCTTCGACAAGGTCGACTCGACCGGTGAACTTCAGGAACGGGCGGAAGTTCGACACCACCCAGAACAGGGAGGACCTTGCCCATCTACTCGTCAGCGATTCGAGAAAACCCAACACGCTGGCGCCATCGGCG
>Ga0182015_10001409_pt1 | contig 31861 bp, 34 predicted proteins | sample 712P3MmetaG_FD_120478 | JGI IMG/M metagenome (GOLD analysis project Ga0182015, IMG submission 120478) | Permafrost microbial communities from Stordalen Mire, Sweden - 712P3M metaG | ecosystem: Environmental > Terrestrial > Soil > Wetlands > Permafrost | place: Sweden: Stordalen | collected... | reverse complement strand
CGCGCCGACCCGAGCTTTGCCGGCAAATACGCCGGCGAAGGCGAGGCTCGGGCCGAGATCGACGCGCGCTGCGAGCACCTCGCGAAGCTGCAGTATCTGCTCTACGCCGACGGAACGCAGTCGCTGCTGATCGTGCTCCAGGGCATGGACGCAAGCGGCAAGGACGGCACGGTCCGGCACGTCTTCCGCGACGTCGATCCGCAGGGCGTCACGGTTCGCGCGTTCAAACAGCCGACCCCCGAAGAAGCCGCGCACGACTTCTTGTGGCGCGTACACGCCGCCGCGCCGGGGCGCGGACAGATCGCGATCTTCAATCGCTCCCAGTATGAGGACGTGCTGGTCGTGCGCGTTCACGACCTGGTGCCGAAGGAGGTGTGGTCGAAACGTTACGCGCGGATCGTCGACTTCGAGAAGAACTTGGCGCAGGACGACACCCACATCTTGAAATTCTTCCTTCACATCAGCCCCGAGGAGCAGCTGCGTCGCTTCAAGCAGCGTCTCGAGGATCCGACGCGTCAGTGGAAGATCGCCGAAAGCGACTACAGCGAACGCGGCTACTGGAATGACTATACGCGCGCTTACGAAGCGGCGCTCGAGAAGACGAGCACCGAGCGCGCTCCCTGGTTCATCATTCCCAGCGACCACAAGTGGTTTCGCGACCTGGCGGTCTCGACGATCATCGTCGACACGCTGGAGGCGCTGCGCATGCACGTCCCGCAGCCGCACGTCAACCTGGCCGATATCGCCCGCAAGTATCACGCCGCCGACGCGAAGGGTTCGCTCGGCTGACGCCGGCCGGCTAGGGGAGGCGCATCGAGCGACGCACCGCGCGGTCGCGCAGCGACGCGGGCAGGAGGGCGAGAATCGCGCCGGCGCGCGCCCGTTTGCCCAGCAGGTAATTTGCCCGCGGCTTCGGCGACGTCAGCGCGTGGGCGATCGCGTCGCTGACGATCTCGACCGGCATCGCGTCGCGCTCCTCACCTTCGGTCGTCGCGTACACGGCCTCGATCTGCTCCCGGTACACGTCCAGCGCTTCGGGCGGCAGCACCGCCAGCAGATCCGCTTTCGAATCACGTCCCTTCTGCCAGATCGGCGTCTTCACCGAACTCGGCTCGATCAGTGATACGGCAATCCCCGCCGGCACCAGCTCGATGCGCAGCGCGTCGGCTGCGGCACGCAGCGCGAACTTCGACGTGCTGTATGGCGCAATAAAAGGAACCGAGAGCCGGCCCGAGATCGAGCCCACGAAGACGATCCGTCCGCGCGCCGGGCGCAGCAGCGGCAGAAAGGCCTGCGTTACCGCCAGCGCACCGAAGAAGTTCACCTCGAATTGCCGGCGCAGCAGCCCCGGCGGGAGAAACTCCAGCGGCCCCGCGACCGCGATGCCGGCGTTGTTCACGAGCCCGCGCAGCGGAACGTTCGCGTCGGCGACGCTGTTCACCGCGGCCGCGATCGATGCGGCGTCGGTGACGTCGAGCCGCACGCTGCGCACGTTCGCATGCAGGGCCTCCACCCTGGCCGCGTCGGCGTCGGATCGCACGCCCGCAAACACCAGAAACCCGTCGCGCGCGAGGCGCTCCGCCGCGGCAGCGCCGATTCCCGTCGAGGCGCCGGTGATGACGACGGCGCTGCTCGGGGCCGCCGCGGTCATGACCTCACCTCACCGGCGGAGCGGGCCGCCCGCGCGTCGCGGTTCAAGCGCGCCTGGATGCGCGCATCACCGAACACGCGGTCGACGAGACCGGGGAACGCCTTGATCAGCGCCACCGGGAGCCGATAGTTGGCCGGCACGATCAGCGCGCGGCGCGGGCTGCGGATCGCGTCGACGATGGCGTCGGCGACGATCTCGGGACCGGGAAGTCCGCTCATCGCCGCGTTCATCGATGTGCGCACGAAGCCCGGCTCGATCAGAGTCACCCCGATGTGCGCGCTGCGCACCTCGCGCCGGACCGAATCGGTAAGCCCGCGCAAGCCGAATTTCGAACCCGAATACATGCCCATCACTCCCGCTTCACCGGCGATCGAGCCGATGTTGACGATCGAACCGCGGCCCTGTGCCTTCATGATCGGAAGCACGGCGTGCATCAGTCGCGCGGCGCCGAGCAGGTTGACGGCCAGCACCCGCTCGAGCTCCGCGTCGGTGCTGTCGCAGAACGACGGCGACGAACCGATTCCGGCCACGTTCGCGAGCACGTCGAGCCGCCCGTAGGTCACCAGCGTTCGCGCCACCAGCAGGTCGACGTCGCGGCGGCTGGTGATGTCGGTCGCGATGACGAGCGCGCGCGCACCATACGGCTCGACCTCGCGGGCGATCGCATCCAAAAGCGCATCCTGCGGTGCCGCGAGGACGACCGTCATGCCGCTGCGCAAGAATGCGCGGACCGTCGCGGCCCCGATGCCGCCCGACGCGCCGGCGATGACGCCGACGCTGCCGGTGGGTTCCATACCGGACGCTTATCGGACCATGCAACGCGCTCCTGGCTAGGCTAGGTGAGGTCGAACAGCGGCGGGACGCGGTGCAGATAGAAGCAGCGGGGACACTGCTGGATGTAGCGAGTCGACCCTTCGATCGCGATCTGCTCGCCTTCGGTGATGCGCCGTCCCTCAGCGTCGATCCGCACGTTCATCGCCGCCTTCTTGCCGCATGCGCAGATGGTCTTGATCTCCTCGAGGCTGTCGGCCAAGGTGAGCAAGAAGGCGGCGCCCGGAAACGGGTCGCCGCGAAAATCGCTGCGGATGCCGTAGCAGATGACCGGCGTGCCAAGCAGGTGCGCCGCCCGGTGCAGCTGCCGCACCTGATCCGGAGTGAGAAATTGCGCCTCGTCGACGAGCACGCACGACAGTCCCTCGGCGGCGGCCAGGCGTTCGTAGAAGTCGAGCGCCGCATCGAACGTGAACGCTTCGCGCTGCGGGCCGAGCCGCGAGGTGACCGCACCGGCACCGTAGCGGTCATCCAGCGCAGAGGTGAAGATCCACACCTTGCGGCCGTGCTCTTCGTAGTTGTGCGCAACTTGCAGCAGCGCGGTCGACTTGCCGGCATTCATGGCAGAGTATCGGAAGTACAGCTTCGCCATCGCTGGACGACGCGATTTCGCGCCCGTCGCGGAAGACCCCCGGGCCGCCGCGAAGGAAGCGCACGGGCGACGCCGCAGACGGTCTGGGGTACGCAGGAGGATTGCGCGATGGTGCAAGTGGGCGACCGTGTACCGAACCTGGGGGCGGATTTTTCCTGGCTGTGGGCGAGCAAGCCCGCGCTCGTCGTGTGGCTGCGTCACTTCGGCTGCCAATTCTATCCCGAAACGTTGACCGAACTGCGCGACGCGCTGCCGCAGTTCGACGAGTTCGGCGTGAACGTCAGCTGCGTGGTCCAAGGAGATAAGAAGGAAGCGAAGGAGTTCTGCGGCGCCCTGGGCGCCGAAACGCTGTGCATCGCCGATCCGCTGCGCCGCTCGTACCAGATGATGGGGTTCGAGCGCGCGCCGCTGACCAGCGTGCTCTTTCCAAGTAAGGAGTTGAAGGAACGGCGGCGCGAGGTTCGCGCCAAAGGCTTCAAACAGGACTGGAAAAACACGTTCCGGCGCAACGGCGATGCCCTGCAGCTTCCCGGCGCGGCGCTCATTGACCGAAGCGGCATCGTGCGCTGGATTTACCGCGGCAGCCATACCGGCGATCTGCCGCCGGTGACGACGCTGCTCAGCATCGCCAAACATCACGGCGCACGCGCGTAAACGCAGCGCCGTGCTCGATCTCGACCTCCATGGGCGCAGCGCCGTCGTCTCCGGGTCGACTGCCGGCATCGGACAGGCCATCGCCGCAGGCTTGGCCTCGCAGGGCGCCCACGTCATCGTCACGGGTCGCACCCAAGCGCGCGTCGACGCGGCGATCAGCGCGATCACGCAGCACGATCCCGCCGCGCAGCTGTCCGGTTTCGCCGCCGACCTCGCGACGGCCGACGGCGCACGCGCGCTCGTCGCGGCCTTCCCGCGGGTCGACATCCTGGTCAACAATCTGGGGATTTTCGCACCCGTACCGTTTCTGGAGATCGACGACGCCGAGTGGCTGCGCTTCTTCGAAACGAACGTGCTCAGCGGCGTTCGTTTGACGCGCGCGTACTTGCCGGCGATGCGGGAACGGAATTGGGGCCGCGTGGTGTTCATTTCCAGCGAATCAGGGCTGCAGATCCCCGCCGAGATGATCCACTACGGCGTCACCAAAACCGCGCAGATCGCGCTCGCACGCGGAATCGCGGAGAGCGTCGCCGGGACCGGCATCACCGTGAACAGCGTTCTGCCGGGACCGACGAAGTCCGAGGGGGTCGGCACCTTCGTCACCCGCTTGGCCGCGCAGCGCAACCTGAGCTTTGCAGCGATGGAGAAGGAATTCTTCGAGACCGCCCGGCCGACATCGCTGATCAAACGCTTCGCGAGCAACGAAGAAGTCGCGAACATGGTGGTCTATGTCTGCTCGCCGGCCGCCTCGGCGACGACGGGAGCCGCGCTGCGCGTCGACGGCGGCGTGGTTCGCGCGATCCCGTAAGGCCGCACCAGGCGGCCTCGATCAGGCCTTGGCCAGCTCCGCTTCGATAACTTCGATCAGCATCGGGTCTTCCGGCGTGACGTCGGGTGCGAAACGGGCGATGACGTCACCGTTGCGATCGAGGACGAACTTCTCGAAGTTCCACAGGATCTCGTCGGCGCCGCGATCGGGAGAGATCCGGCCGCGCTGCTCGAGCCGCTCGCGCAGCGTTCCGTCGGGCTTCTCGCGTGCCTTCGGCTGAGCTTCGGTGAGCGCTTTGTAGAGCGGATGCTGTTCGGGTCCCTTGACGACGATCTTTTCGAACAGCGGAAACTGCACCGCAAACTGCGTCTCGCAGAACTGGGCGATCTCTTCGTTCGTCCCGGGTTCTTGCGCCCCGAACTCGTTGGCCGGAAAACCGAGCACGACGAAACCGCGATCGCGGTACCGCTCGTACAACGACTCCAGCCCCGCGTATTGCGGGGTCAGGCCACACTCGGAGGCGACGTTCACGACCAGCGAGACCGTGCCGCCGGCCTCCCCGAGGTTGGTTTGCGTGCCGTCGATTCGCCGGACGGGAATTTCAGTAAGACGCTCGCTCATGCAGGGTGCTTCCCCGCCGGCACTGCCGAACCCGGCTCGGCCGAGGTCCGAATCCCGGCCAGGATTTCAAACGAGCGCAGGCGTGCCGCATGGTCGAAGATCTGCGCCGTCGCCAGGAATTCGTCGGCGGCCGTCAGCGCGATGAAGCGCTCGATACCGGCGCGGATCGTGTCCTGCGAACCGACCACCGCCTGCGCGAGTGAAGTCTCGAGCCCCGCTCGCTCCTGCAGTGAGATACGCGCGTCGAAGTCGTCCACCGGCGCGGGAAGCAGTCCCGGGCGCCCGCGCCGCAGGTTCACGAACGATTGCTGCGCGGAGGTGAACAAATACGCCGCTTCCCGATCGGTCTCGGCGGCCACGACGGCGGCCGCGACCATGACGTACGGCCGCTCGAGAAACTGCGAGGGACGAAAGCGCGTGCGATATTCCTCGAGCGCCTCGATCAGGACTTGGGGCGCGAAGTGCGAGGCGAACGCAAACGGCAGCCCGAGCGCCCCCGCGAGCTGCGCGCTGTACAGGCTCGAACCGAGCAGCCAGACCGGAACATTGAGGCCGGCCCCGGGGACGGCGCGCACGGCCTGCTCCGCGGCGCCGGGCTGAAAATAGCGCAGCAGCTCGACGACATCGTGCGGGAAGCTGTCCGCACCGTCGAGATCGCGGCGCAGCGCGCGCACCGTCAGCTGATCCGTTCCGGGCGCGCGTCCGAGCCCCAGATCGATGCGGTCCGGGAACAAAGCTTCGAGCGTGCCGAACTGTTCGGCGATCACGAGCGGCGCGTGGTTGGGGAGCATCACGCCGCCCGCGCCGACCCGAATCGTCGATGTCCCCGCGGCGACGTGACCGATGACGACGGCCGTTGCTGCGCTCGCGATTCCCGGCATGTTGTGATGCTCTGCGAGCCAATAGCGCCGGAACCCCCAGCGCTCGGCGTGCTGCGCCAGGTCGAGCGTGTTGCGCAAGGCCGTGCTTGCGTCGGCTCCGGCAGGAACCGGCGCCAGGTCGAGGACGGAAAACGGAATCATCGTTGCCCGATCAACGAGGTTTTTTCGGATCGGAAAGGTTGCGCTCTACGCGCCGCTGCGCGCCAGGAGTTCTGCCAGCGCGACGGCGGTCGGAATCGGCGCTTCAAGCGGAAGCGAATGGCCGATGCCCTCCAGCTCGATCAGCGTCGCACCAGCGACACCTTCGGCGACCGCGCGCGAGGCTTCGAGGGGCACCAACGCATCGAGCTCACCCGCGATGACCAGCGTCGGCACCGCGATGTCGGCGAAGAGATCGGACGAATCCAGGCGCGCCTTCATGCCGCGCAGCAGCTGAACGGCGCCGCGTGGATTCGCGCGCGCCATCATCGCGACGACGTCGTCTTGGACGCCGGTCTCGGCGCCCTGCGGCGCCGTCAAACGCGGAGCGTACGAGGCGACGATCGCGTCCATGTTCCCGTCGTGTTCGGTCTCCTGCGCCAGCAACTCTCGCCGCACGGCGCCCTCGGGAGTATCGCTTCGGGCGTGACTCGCGACGAATCCCAGCCCGGCACTGCGTTCGGCATACATGCGAAAGAACGCGAAGGTCACATAACCGCCCAGCGAATGCCCGGCGATCACCGCGCGCTCGACCTGCAGCGTGTCGAGCAGTGCGGCGAGGTCGCCGGCAAGCACTTCCATCAGCGCCGGACCGTCACCGCATTGCGACTCCCCGCAGCCCCGCAAATCCGGCCGGATGATCCGCTGCCCGGACAGCGCGGCGACGATGGGATCCCAGACGGTTCGGTCGCAGCCGAACCCGTGCACGAGCACCAGCGGGAGGCCCGCGCCCCCGGTGTCATCGTAGCCGACCGTACGGCCGTCGAGCGAAATCCGCACGCCCGACGGTACTCGGGCCGGCGGGCGAGCCCTGCCTCCGAACTCGTCTCGCGCGGCATTCAGGAGTGAGCGTCGCTGATCGCGCGCAGAAGCGTCAGCAGCAGGCGATTGAGCGGCGTGGGAATATCCAGCCGGTCGCCGGCCGCCACGATCGCGCCGGTCAGCGCTTCGACCTCGAACGGGCGCCCCGCTAGGCGATCGAAGTACATCGACGTGCCGGCTTCCGGCGGATAGGTGAGCAGCAGCGACATCGTTTGCTCGGCCTCATCGGGCGCCAAGTGCGCGCCGTCGGCGCGTCCGACGGCCACGCCCTCGCCGAGGATCGCCATGCAGAGCTCCCGCACGTCGTCGCGCCGGAACACCGCCTGACGTAAGAGCGTCAGTGCGGTGACGGGATTGGCGACGGAATTGATCAGCAGCTTGCGCCAGGCGAGGGTCGCAAAGTCGTCGCTGAAGAGCACGCGCATCGTCGTCCCGGCCAGCAGCTCCGCGAACGCGCGTCCATCGGGGTCGTCGCGCACCGCGAGATCGTATGGACCGGCTTGGCGGAAGCGGACGCGATCCGCCGCCAACCGCTCTCCATTGTAGTAGACGATCGTCGGAACCACCGTTGCATCGCCGATCAGCGGCTTGATGCGGGCGGCGTGATCGATGCCGTTCTGCAGCACCGCGACGCGGGTGGCAGGGCCGCAAAGGTTGGCCAGCCACGGCGCGGCCGACGGCGTCTGATGCGCTTTGGTGCACAGCAGAACCCAATCAACGGGCACCGTGTCGGCGGGATCGGTCAGTGCGCGGACCGGGACCTCGATCGTGCCCTCCGGACGCTCGACGATCAGGCACTCGAGTGGGTGCCGGATGCAGGCGACCAGTTCATGCCGGCCGGCATGCAGCAGCGAACCGGCGATGACACCACCGATGCTGCCGAGTCCGATTACCGCGACCGTCGAGTCCGAGCTTCCCATCCAGGCTCGACGGCTATTCGTTCGAGCCGAAACCGACCTGTCGGTCTCGTCGCGAGACCGTCAGGGACCGAGCGTGATCCCGAAGAGCGCGATTGCGCCGCGAGCGGTCAGCGTCACGGCGCTCGCCGCAGAGCGTCAGTTACGCGAGGCGCGCGCGACGACGGTCGTCTGATCGATTTGGATCAGCCCGCCGTTGGGCAGATTCGCCTCGCCGCGGCCCGTCTTCAGCCGGACCCAATTCCGGTCGACCCGCTGGAGCAATCCGATGCGGTGGGTGCCGTCGAGCATCGTCAGATCGACGATGTTCCCATTCCAGGGTTCGAGGTGTTCTGCGGTGAGGGCCGGCGAGACATCCATAAAAGTGCCGTTCAGCAGGAGACTCCTTCTCCCCTGCCGGCGGCATCATACCCCGGCCGTGCGGCCTCACTCCTCGCCGTCGAAATAGTCGAGCGGCTCGGAGCGGAGAACCCGCCGTTCGGGCGAGCGCACGCTCCACTTCACGCTGTCGGGATAGTAGGTCGACTCGCCGATCGGGTTGTCGGCGACGACGAACAGCACCAGATCCACCTCACCGTCGTTCGTCATCGTGTGCGCCTGACCGGGTTCGAAGAGAAACGCATCGCCGGGTTCGATCGCGGTCAGCCCATCGGCGTCGCGCACCTGCCCCGTACCCGCGAGCACGTAGTAGAATTCCCATTGCGCGCTGTGGGAATGGAACGGATACGGTGTTTTCCCGGGCGCGATGCGCGCCAACTCGACGTCGAACGGGTGCCGCTCGCGAAGGTCCGTCGACGCCGGTTTGCGACCCAGGGCCTCGGAGATCTGCTTGCCGGACCCGGCAAACTTTCCGCCCGGCGACGACCACTCCAGCTCTTCGAGTCCGTTCGCATTCACTTTTCGCATGGGCGCCGTTTCGACGGGCGGATCCGATTACCGGGCGCAACCCCGCCGGACCAGCCGACTATTGAATCGAGCGCGTGGTCACCATCGAGAATCCGGCCGCCGGACGCTATCCAATCGCCGCACTCGCGCTCGCACTGATGCTGGCGGGGACGCTCCTGCCCACGCCGCTGTTCGAGCTCTACCACCGGACCTGGAACCTGACGCCGGCCGAGATCAGCCTCGTCTTCGCCGTGTATGCCGCATCCTTGATCCCGTCGCTGATCTTTCTCGGCGGCCTCTCCGACAGCATCGGCCGCCGACGCACGATTTTGCTCGCGTTTGCCGTCCTGGCCGTCGGATCGCTGATTTTCGCCTTCGCCGATGGTCTGCCGTGGTTGATTGCGGCTCGCATCGTGCAAGGTGTCGGAATGGGACTCGGGACCGGCGCCGCCGCGGCAGCGATTCGTGAATGGATGCCCGAGAACCAACGCGGGCGGGCGGGGATGGTGACCGTGATCGCGGTCGCCGCCGGCTCGGCGTTGGGCGCGCTGATGGGCGGGATCCTGGCGGAGTATGCGCCGCATCCGCTTTCCCTCGCCTACTTTGTCCACGTCGGCTTGGTGGCCGCCGCTGCCGTCGCGGTCGCGCGCGTTCCAAAGTGTCCGCACCCGCGGCCGTCCGCGCATTCCGTCGTCCCGACGATTCCGCCGGCGATTCGCCGGCCGTTCTTCATCGCATCGGCGCAGGCGTTCATCGGCTGGGGTTCGTTCGCGATCTTCGTCGGACTCGTGCCGGCGTTTCTCGCCAACGCGCTGAACCTCCACAACCTCCTGACCGGGGCCTTCGTCATTACCGGCATCCAAATCGGATCCGTCACGGCATCCATCTTCGCCCAGCGCTTGACGACGCGCTGGGCGATCATCGTGGCGCTGTTGACGCTCGGTGCGGGGATGTGGCTGCTGCTGTTGGGGGTCGCGCTGCACGCGTACGCGCTGGTCGCGGTCGCGACGCTGGTGACGGGCGCGGGCGGCGGTCTCTCCTACCTGGTCGGGCTCAACATCGTGGCCGGCATCTCGCCTCCCGAGCACCGCGCCGAGATGCTGTCGGCATTTCTCGTCGCCTGCTATCTCGGTTTCAGCGTTCCGGCCCTGGCCTTGGGGATCGCCGCGAACGAGTTCGGGCTCTTCGCCGCGTTCATCGGCGCCGCAGTCGTGCTGGGCGCGATCGCGACCACGATCATCGCGCTGACCTCGGAACGGAACCTGCGCGTCGCCTGAGCGCGGTTACTTCCGGCGGTGGAGCACCAGTTTGTTGCCCTCGGTATCTTCGGCAAACGACATGTAGCAGACCGGCGACTCGCCCGGCTCTTGCGCGGTGCCGCCGAGCTTGCGCACCAGTTCGGATGCAACGGCGACGTCCGGCACCGCAAACATGACCATGGTACCGGCCTGCCACGGAAAGTCTTCGTGCTTGCCGATCGCAAACGCCGATCCATCCGCAAGCTCGAACTCCGCCCAGGTGCCCGGCATGCTCGTTATCGGTTCGCGCTCGAAGAGCGCACGATAAAACGCGAGCGCTCGATCGAAATCCTTCACCGTGTAGACGTGCGTATCGATTCCCGTTACCACCCGTACCTCCTCACGAACGTTCGTACCGGGCGTGCGTTCGACGGCGAGGCCTCAGTGCCCGCGCATAACCACGGCCCAGATCGAGGTCGCCTTCGTGTAGCCGGTCGGCGTCTTGAAACGCTCGAGGGCCGGCACAGCGCGGATCAGTTCGTCGACCGCATAGGTGAGGTTCGCTTTGTTCGGTGTTCCGTCACGCTCGACCGAGAGGTCGAGGGTCATCGGAAACGCGGTCGATGCGTCCACGATCTGCGCATTCGCCATCACGTGCAGGGGCGCGGTTTCGCCCTTTTTCTCGACTTGCAGCTCAAACGACAGGCCCGTCGTCGGCACGCCGTTGGTGAACGTGTGCCCGGTCAGCTTGATCGTCATCGAGAGCACGTCGAGATTGGCGAAGGGCGACATCGCTTGGGGCGGCACGCTGGCGCTGGGCGTTGGCGCCGGCCGCGGTGACGCGCTCGGCGCCGCCTGGGGCAGAAACGCCTGAACGTAGTATTTCTTGTTGAGGTCGTTCCAGACGGTGATCGTGTTCGCGCGCCGGTCGATCACCGCGGTCAGACGAATAGGCGGCACCGGCATGGCGTCGGTTTTCACCGAGAGCAGGTCGATACGGATCAGCCCCGGGCGCTCCGCCACGCCGAGTTGGACGCTGCCCGTGATGGTGCGCGTTTGCGTCACGATGGTACCGTCGGCATGCGCAGTCGCGGTAAAGCCGGCCGGGGTCGCGGCCGGAACCGGCGTCGCGGTTTGAGCGGCCGCCGGCTGCACGAGCCCGGCGATGGCCGCCGCGCACGCGATGATGTGCCGAGAACGCCGTCCGAGCGGTATCGCCATTTCGGCTAGGCTTGGCTGCCTGCGTGTACGAACCTGGCCCCGCGCCCCGGCGCGCTTCCGACGGGAACCCGCGCGCGCCGGTCCAAAGAATGGCAGGCACGCGTCATTCGCTTGAGGGGGACCTGATGACGGTCAACATTGCCACCGGCCGGTGGCTCCGCTTCGAGCATGAGGGGCGATCAGCGTTCGGAATGCTCGACGGCGACACCATTACCGAGTTCGAGGGCGAGATGTTCGGCAGGCCGACGTCGACGAATCGGACCTATGCGCCGGCGAGCGTGCGATTCCTGACGCCGACGCAGCCGACGAAAATGATCGGGCTCTGGAACAACTTCGGCGCCTTGGGCAAGAAGCTCGAGCTCGGCATTCCGCCGGAGCCGCTGTACTTCATCAAAGGCTCGAACGCGTTCATCGCCGCGGGGGACACGATCCGCAAGCCGCCGTTTTACGACGGCCGTGTACTCTTCGAAGCCGAACTCGGCATCGTGATCGGCAAGCGCTGCAGCGGCATCGATGAGGAGGCTGCGAACGACTACATCTTCGGATATACCTGCGTCAACGATGTCACCGCCTTCGACGTGCTCAATGCAGACCCGTCGTTCGCGCAATGGGCGCGCGCCAAGAGCTTCGACACGTTCGGTGCCTTCGGCCCGGTCATCGCGACCGGTCTCGATCCCGAAACGCTGACCATTCGCGCCGTGCTCGACGGCGAGGAACGCCAGAACTACCCGGTCAGCGACATGCTGATGAAGCCGGCCCACCTGGTGAGCGCGATCTCGCGCGACATGACGCTGATGCCCGGTGACGTGATCGCCTGCGGAACGTCGGTCGGGGCCGGCAAGATGAAACCCGGCAGCACGATCGAGGTCGCGATCGACGGCATCGGCACACTGACCAATCGTTTCGAGTAGGAGACGGCGTGCGAATCGGAATCATCGGCGCCGGCGCGATCGGCGGCGTGCTCGGCGCGCGGCTGGCGCTCGCGGGCGAACAGGTCACCTTCATCGAGACGAATCGCGCCCATGCGGACGCGATCCGCAGCCAGGGCATACGCGTGCAGTCCGAAGGCGACGACATCGTCGCTCGAGACGTCAAAGTAGCCGAGACGTTCGCCGACGCCGGCCAGCAAGATCTCGTCATCATCGCCGTCAAGGCGCACCAGATTTCGCGCCTGGTGCCCGACATTCGCAAGCTCTTTGGTCCGGAAACGATCGTCATGACCGTGCAGAACGGCGTGCCGTGGTGGTATTTCTTCCGGCAGGGCGGCCCGCACGACGGCCGTACGATCGCGGCGGTCGATCCGGACGGTTCCATCGACAAGTCGATCGAACGCGAACGGATCATCGGCTGCATCGTCTATCCCGCCGGCGAGGTGGTCGCGCCGGGAGTCGTGCGCGTGGTCGACGGCAATCGCTTCTCCGTCGGTGAACTGGACGGTTCGCACAGCGAACGGGTCGAAGCGCTCGCGCAGATGCTGATCCGGGCGGGTTTCAAGTCGTACGTGCTCGACGATATCCGCGCCGAGATATGGCTGAAGCTCTGGGGAAACCTTTCGTTCAACCCGATCAGCGCCCTGACCCACGGTACGCTAGCTGGGATCTGCCGCAACCCGCAAACGCGCGCGCTCGCCGCGGCGATGATGGGTGAGGCGCAGCAGATCGGTGAAAAGCTCGGCATCGTGTTCCGGCACACGATCGAGAAACGCATCGCCGGTGCCGAAGGCGTCGGCGAGCACAAGACGTCGATGCTGCAGGACGTCGAGGCCGGCCGGCCGCTCGAGATCGATGCCTTGGTCGGCGCGGTGGTCGAGTTGGGACGCCTCACCGAGACGCCGACCCCGCACATCGATGCGGTGTACGCGTGCGTGACGCTGCTCAACGAATCGCTGGCCCGGTGAGCAAGTTGCCGCGCGCCCTTGCACGTTGACGTCGGCAATCCAGTCGCGACGGGCCGCGAGCCAGCGCAGGCCCAGCGCGCCCTGATCCGATCAGCCGGCGTCGCGGCGACGTGCGCCGTCGCTGCTCTCGCAGCCGCGGTCGCGATGGCCGGCTTTGCCCGCGGCGCGATCGTTCCGGTTGCCACGATTCAGGGGAGTGTTGCAGCTCTCACGTTGTCCGCTGCGATAACCCCGTTGAGCGCGCCGTTCTGTGCGCTTCTCGCGATTCTTGCACTGGCCGTGGCACTGTGGTGCGCGCGCCGAGGCGCGGCGCAGGACCCTCTGCTCATCGCGGCTTTCGCGGCCGCGATGCTCTTGGTGCTTATTGCCCGCAGCGTCGCGCTGTTCTTGTTCGCGTGGGAGGCGATGTCCCTGATTTCGGCCTTTCTGGTCGCGGCTCATCACGAACGCCGGGGCGTGCGTCGCGCGACCTTCACGTACTTGGTCGTCTCCCAGAGCGGTGCGCTCTGCGTGCTCGTCGCACTCACGCTGCTGGCAGGCGCTGCCGGGAACACGTCGTTTGATGCAATCGCCGCGCACGCGCCACTCCTGTCACCGGCAGTCCGCGACGCCGTCTTCGTTCTCGCGCTGCTGGGCTTCGGTTCGAAAGCCGGCTTGATGCCATTGCACTTCTGGCTGCCGCGCGCCCATCCGGTGGCTCCGCCGAGCGCCTCGGCCATGCTCTCCGGCGCGATGCTCAAAGTCGCCCTGTTCGGGTTACTCGTCGTGACGCTCGAACTCGCCGCGCCGAGCGCCCTGTGGTGGGGCATCGTGCTCGTCTGGCTCGGCACGATCAGCGCGATCGGCGGCGTACTGTACGCACTCGTCGATCACGACCTCAAGCGGCTGCTCGCATATCACTCGGTCGAGAACATCGGCATCATCGTGATCGGTATCGGTGTCGCTCTCGCAGCACGATCCGCTGGGAATTCCGTGCTCGCGGGGCTGGCGCTGCTCGCAGCACTATTCCATACCATCAACCATGGGCTGTTCAAGGCACTGCTGTTCTTGGGTGCCGGAGCGGTCAATGAGGCGGAGGGTACGGTCGATCTCGAGCGACTGGGTGGTCTCTGGGGCGAGCTCGTGTGGACGGCGCCGCTCTTTCTTATCGGATGCGCGGCGATCGTCGGTCTGCCGCCGTTCAACGGTTTCGCCTCGGAGTGGCTGACTTTTCAGAGTCTCATCGGCGGAACGGTCGGCAACGGCCTGACCATGACGGTCGCGTTCGTTGCTGCAATCGCAGGGCTGGCACTTACCGGAGGGCTCGCGGCCGCCTGTTTCGTCAAGGTCTTCGGCGTGGTGTTCTTGGGTGGATCTCGACGCCCCAGCGCACGAGCCGCGGTGCGCGAACGGCCCGATGCATCGACGATCGGAATGGGATTGCTGGCCGTGCTCTGCATCCTGCTCGGCGTCGTCCCAGCGCTTGCGGTCGTGCCGTTGGCCGCCGTCGTCGGAGGAATGCTCCACGTGCCGGCTCGGATTCCGCCCGCTCTGCCGGCTTTGCCGCTCACCGTGGTCCTGCTGCCGCTTGCCGGCGCTCTGCTATGCGTCATGCTTGCGGGCCGTCGCGGCGTGCGCAGCGTGCCGACCTGGACGTGCGGATCGCCGGTCACTCCGGCCGCGCAGTATACCGCGACGGCATTCTCCAAGCCCCTCCGCACGATCTTCGCCTTCGTGCTGTTCCCGGACCGTCAGCGTCTGTACGAGGTGGGATCTTCGCACTGGTTCCCGTCGCTGATCTCGTATCGGACCCGCAGCCGCTACATCGTCGATGAGGCGGCGCGACGCTTTGCGGCGGCGGTCCTGCGGTTCGCACGCGGTTCACGTCTGGTCCAAAGCGGCAGTTTGCGGCTCTATGTCGCCTACGCTGTCGCCGCGCTGATCGTCACGGTCGCGCTCGCGCGATGATCCTGCTCGCTCAGGTCCTGGTGATCGCCGGGCTCGCGCCCTTGGTGCAGGGCGTGATGAAGCGGCTGCGGGCAAACCTCCAAGGCCGCCCCGGCCCATCACCGCTCCAGCCGTATCGTGACCTGGCGAAGCTCACGAACAAAGAAGTGCTGCTTCCCAACGGCATCTCGCCGATTCCGCTGATCGCGCCCGGGATCGCGCTCGGCGTCGCCGTGACGTTTGCAGCGCTCCTGCCGATCGTCGTGCGAAATGCCCTCGGCAGCATCGTCGACATCATCGCCTTGGTCTTCCTCCTGGGCCTCGGCCGTTTTGTCCTGACGCTGGCAGCACTCGACAGCCGAAGCGCCTTCGCCGGAATGGCGGCCAGTCGCGAGATGACCTTCGGCAGCCTCGTCGAGCCGGCACTGCTCCTGGCGCTCCTCGGGGGAGCCGTCGTCGGCAAAGGAACGCACCTCTCGTCCGTGATGGACGTGCCGTTCGGTCTCGCCGGCGTGTTAGCGTTCGCCGCGTTTTTCTTGGTATTGCTCGCCGAAACCGCACGCATTCCGATCGACAACCAGGAAACCCACTACGAACTCACCATGATTCACGAAGGGCTCGTTCTGGAGTACTCGGGCTGGCAGCTGGCGATGCTGCAGCTCGCCGGTTTCATCCGTCAGCTTTGCTTCTTCGTGCTGGCGTCTCTGCTGCTTCCCGGCGGCGCCGAGGGTTGGCGGCACCTGCCGTGGATCCTCGCCATCATCTGCGTGGTCCCCGCGGTCGAAACACTTTTCGCGAAGCTCAGGCTTTTCGAAGTCCCGCAACTCTTCGCGACCGCGCTCATCTTGGCTGCGACCAGCATCGGATTGCGCGTGTTCGGCGTGCTCGTATGACGACGAGCCTGATCGTTCTCGTTGCGGGTGCCGTCCTGATCCTCAATGGGCGTGCCGTCGGGGTCTTGATCGCCTACGTCGTGCTCGCCCTGACGGTGGCCGTGCTCGGCGCAGGCGCGGCCCTCGCGTCGCCCGCAACCTTTGCGCTGTTCGCCGTTGCAACGCTGCTCAAGGTTGTGCTTGCACCGCTCGCGATCGGGCTGTTCGTGCGCGTCAATCCGGCCGCCGAGGATTTGCGGCCGTCGGTTCCCGTGCCGGTGCGTCTCTTGCTCGTGATCGCATTCGCGCTGGCGGCAGAATTGGCGTCCGGTATGGCGGCGCTGGCGTCGATGCCGATGCTGAACCTGGTTGCGTTCATCGTCTTGTGCGGCGTCGGCATGCTCATCGTCCACCGAAACCTGCTCGCGCACATGATCGGCTTGCTCGTGCTCGGGATCGGGATCGGGTTTGCCGGTTCGATGCTGGCTCCGGGGCTGCCTGAGCCGATCGAGCTTGGTACGGCCTTCGACGCGCTGATCGCAACGTTCATCGGCCTGGCGCTCGTGAGGGCAATCATCGTGCACGATCCGCTGCTCGATGTCGAGTCACTGCGGAGACTCCGCGGATGATCGCCTGGGTTGTCGCCGCGCCGCTGCTGGCGGCGATCGTAACGACGGCGTTTCCCGATCTTCGCACGCGGCGGCTCGTGCGCATCTTCCTTGCCGCAGTCGCGGCCGTGCTGTCGCTGTCGGTCGCCGGATCGATTGGCTGGTTGTCGCTTACGTTTACCGTCATCGTCTCGGTACTCAGCTTTCTTGCGACCGTCTTCTCTACCGGGACGTTCTCACCCGAGTGGGGGGGCAGCGAGACAATCTGGTCTCGAAAGTCGGTGTACTTCGTGCTGCTCGGCGCATTCTGGAGCGCGATGCTACTGGTCGTGCTGGCACAGAACTTCGCCGCACTCTGGCTCGGCATCTCGGCCACGACGCTCGCGACCGCCTTCCTGGTGGGGTTCAGCGGCGAAGCGGCGGCCCTCGAAGCAGCCTGGAAGTATCTCGTGCTCTGCAGCGTCGGGATCGGTTTTGCGCTGCTCGGGATCGTCGTTTTAGCGCACGTCACCATCGCCGGCGGGATGGATTCGCGGCTGGCGTTGTCGTGGACGGCGATCGTGGGCCACGGCTTTGGGGCGCCTCCACCGGCGGCGCGGTTGGCGACGGTCCTCATGCTGATCGGCTTTGCCACCAAAGCGGGGCTGGTTCCGATGCACGCGTGGCTCCCGGACGCCCATTCCAAGGCGCCGGCACCGATCAGCGCACTGCTCTCGGGGGTACTCGTCTCGTGCGCGCTGTATGCGATCGTTCGCACGCTCGAGGTCGGTTCGGCCTTGGGTGCGTCGTGGCTCCTTCACGAGATCCTCGTCTGGCTCGGCGTGGCATCGACAATCGTCGCCGGCGCGCTCATGCTCGCTCAACGCGATCTGAAACGCATGCTGGCGTACTCAACCGTCGAGCACGCCGGAATCGTCGCGCTCGCGCTGGGTTTCGGTGGCTCGTTGGGCTTTCTGGCGGCGCTCCTGCACATCATCGGCCATGCCTTTGCGAAGTCTGCCGCATTCTTCGCCGCCGGAATGCTGCAGAACGACTTCGGAACGACGACCCTGGCAAAGTTGCGCGGCCTCTGGAAGCGGGGCGGTTCGGGCCGGCTTTTGCTGGCGGCGCTCATCGCGCTCGCAGGCATGCCACCGTTTGGACTCTTCGTCAGTGAGCTGCTGTTGGTTTTCGCGGGAGTCGCCGCGCATCAATGGGTTCCCTTGGGGCTGGGTCTCATCGGCATCGTGCTCGGGTTTGCCGCCATATCGCGGAATGCGATCGAAATTGAATCGGGAACCTCTGCAGTACCGCGGATCGCGGGCCGCCTGCCGACGGTGGCAAGGGGAACGATCGCCGTTGCCTTGACCGGCGCGCTGATCGTCGCCGTCGTCCCCTGGACTGCGCTAGGTGCATCACTCCAAGGCATCGCCGTCGCAATGGACGCCGCGCCGTGAGGGCGGAACTGCGCGGCCGCGACCTGATCGAATTCGAGCGCCGCGTCCGCGCCGAATGCGAAAGCGGCGTCCCGCTTGGCGCCTACGCCTCATCGCACGGCGTCCATTACGTTTTCCTTGGGGAGCGCGGTGCTTTTTCGCTCGAGCGCCCGCACGCTGACAATCGCGCGGCGTCGGCTTTCTCCACAACGTTTCCAGGATTTTCCTGGGACGAGCGGGAGATGCGCGATCAGTGGGACGTGCGCTTCGCCGATCTCCCCGACCCGCGTCGGCTGGGGTCGAACGGAGGCAGCATGCCCGCGGCGGTCGTTGCGACCGGCGCCGGCCTCATGCACATGGTCGTCGGTCCCGTGCACGCCGGGATCATCGAACCCGGGCGTTTCACCTTCAGCTCGGGTGGCGAAACGGTCGTGCATCTCGACGCCCAGCTCTCGTATTCACACCGCGGCGTCGAGCAGCACCTCGTGGCGAGGGGCCCGCTCGCCGCCGCGCCCTACCTTGCTCGCATCTGCGGCGGCTGCAGCGCTTCACGCTCTCTCGCCTTCGCGCAAGCGCTCGAGCAGCTCGCCGGCATCGCCATCGATTTCCGCGTCGAGCTCATGCGGCTCGTCGTCGCCGAACTCGAACGGATCTACAATCATCTCGCCGATCTGGCCGCTTCTGCCGCCGGCGCAGGCTGGGGGCCCGGCTTCGCCCGAGGGATGGCGCTCAAGGAACGCGCCATGCGTGCGTGTCAACGTGCAACCGGCCACCGCCTGCTCTTTGACGCGATCGTTCCCGGCGGTGTCGCGCCGCAGACGCTGCTCGAGCCCGGAGACCTTCGGACGTCGCTTCAAGCGCTGCAGAGCTCCGTCGAACGCTACCTCGAGTCGCTCTTTGGGAATCCATCCGTCGTTGCCCGCTGGGAGCGCGCAGGTGCCGTTTCCCGAAAGGCTGCTCGCGCATTCGGCGCCGTTGGCCCCACGCATCGCGCCTCCGGCGGGAAGATCGACGTGCGGGCCTTTGCTCCGTACGGCGCATATCGCCAATTTCGCACCTTGGTCGCGTCGGCCTCAACCGGAGACGCCTTTGCGCGCTGCTCCATCAAGCGCGATGAACTGCGCGAGTCGTTTCGCCTCATCGGCGCGGCATTGGCGAACGTTGGCGATGCCCGTCCGAAGGCTACGGCGACGATGCGCGTGGAACAGGGCGCCGCGACCGGCGTCGTCGAGGGACCGCGCGGTGCGGAGACCGTCGCGGTGCACGTCGACGAATCCCGACGTCTGAGCCGCGTGCACGTCATCTCGGCCTCCTATCGCAACTGGCCGCTCGTCGCCCGCGCGATGGATGGCAACATCGTTCCGGACTTTCCACTAGTGAACAAGAGCTTCAACCTCTGCTATGCGTGTGCCGATCGATGATGAAGCCGAGTTTCCGCGGATCGCTCGGTATTCGCCACCTCGTGTGCGGAAGTTGCAATGGCTGCGAACACGAGATGAACGCGTTGAACAACGCATACTACGATATCACGCGGGACGGTTGGGACATCGTCGCCTCACCGCGGCATGCCGACGTCATCACCGTCACGGGCCCGATGACCGGGGCTATGCGGGCACCGGCGGATCAGACCGTCGATGCTACTCCACTCCCGCGGGTTGTCGTGGCTGTCGGCGACTGCGCCGCCGGCGTCGGTCCTTGGGCCGGCGCCCCGGAGGCCGGCGAGGGAGCCGGCGTTGTACTGAACGCGAGCATCTTCGTCTATGGCTGCCCGCCGACGCCGGATGCAATCCGCTCCGGGCTCAAGGAAGCCGCTGAGCTTCTCTCGCGCGAGGACGTTTCGGAAGCGGGCGTGAGCCTCGTGCGCATCGGTATCGCAGGGTGGTCCGCACCGGTCGATGAGTGATCGATATCGTGTCGTGTGGACTCTGGTCCGGAGCCCTTCCCGTTCGCGGGAGGCATTCTCCGGACGGTCTCCAAGGGGCGGGTCCATGGAAAATCGCCGGCCGCGACGCAGCATGAGGGGGCATGGCCTGGCTATTGCGGGCAGTACCGCAATCGTAGTGCTCCTGAGCCTCATGTCGTGGGCAGCGGCTGCGACGAATCCTCCCGATGCGATCGGCAAGATCGGGGTGTATGCCGGCGCGTGGAAGTCCCGCATCGTTCACTACCGCACGACCTACACGAAGGCGCGGGTCGAAAACCTCGCGGTGCGCAACGACTGCTGGCGCAGCAGTTCGTACTACGTGTGCGATCAGTTCGTCAACGGCAAGTCCGCGGCGTTCATCGTGTACACCTACAACGCGTCGCAGCACGTGTACCATCTGCAGGTGATTTCCAAGGACGGTAATCCGCCGGTGGCCGGGGTGCTGACGATCCAGGGCAACACCTGGACCTTCCCATGGCAATATCAGGACAGAGGGAAGATGGTGTTCATTCGCATCGTCAACGTGTTCCCCAATCGCGACAGGATCGATTTTCACGAAGGCTTTTCGTTCGACCAAATCCATTGGACCGCCACCGCCGACGGCATCGAACGCCGCGTTCCCTCGCACTGACTCCTGAGTCAGCCCCTGGCTTCGAGCACCATCGTGTAGAGCTGCTTGCCGTTGGGAACCGCGTCCTCGAATTTCTGGTGGACGTCTTTGGTCGCGATCTTCCAGTCCTTGAGATCCGGCCGGATCACCTCGATCCCGGAAGTCACCATTTTCGCCAGCCCGGCTTTGTAATCGGCAGCGTAAACCTGATGATTGTAGGGCGTCGCGACCTTACCGGCATTGGCGAAGGCGTCTTTCGTATTCGTGTCAAGCCCGTCCCAGAACGTCTTGCCGACATACATGCCGGCCGGCAAGTAGTGGACGTGCGTCAGGTGATAATACTTGCTCAACTCCGAGAATTTGTCCATGAAGAACTGGTCGGGCGAGGTATCGGCGCCGTCGACGACTTTCTCTTTCAATGCCAAGTAGAGCTGATTGTACGCCATCGGCGTCGGGTTTGCGCCGAGCGCGCGGTACGCCTCGACGTAGCCCGGCGATTGGATGATGCGCAGCTTGAGACCCTGCAGATCGGCGAGCGTCCGCACCGGCTTTGAGGTGGTGAAGATGTTCCGCTCTTGCACGGAACCCCAGCCCATGCTGATCATCCCGGCGTCGCGCGCGATGATGTCGTTGAAAGTCTGACCGACTTTGCCGCCCATCACGCGGTTGCCCTGATCGATGCTGTCGAAGAGAAACGGGGTCGAGAAGACCTCGAGCGATTTTACGGTCGCTTCGAGCGCGGGCTGCGACGTGATCAGCATCTCTTGCGTGCCGGCGCGCACGGCTTGGATCATTTGGATTTCGCCGCCGAGCTGTGAGGTATTGTAGATCTCGAGTACGTAGCGGCCGTTGGTGTTTTTCGCGAGCGCCTCCGCAAATCGCAGACACCACTTCTGATATTCGCTTTCGGGTGCGAGGGTGTGGCCGATTTTGATCTTTACGGCGTCGGCGCGGGCGGCAACGGGCAAGAGGGTCGCGCCTGCCGCGGCGCCGGTCAATCGAACCATCTGGCGGCGGGTGAGCTGCATGCCAAGATCCTCCGTCAACGCGCGGAGACATCGGGTGTCTCCTGAGGTCGGACTATACTCTCAGCCTCAGAGGAGGTCAAGACCGGCCTATCCAAGGCCGCCAGAGATCCGATGACTGCGGCTACCTCGTTCGCCAACGGAACCCCTCCCGCGAAACGCGCGCCGGCGCGTTTGACCGACCTCGCGATCGCGCGCATCAAGGACATGATCGTGGCCGGGAAACTCGTCGCCGGCCAGCGGCTGCCGCGCGAGCAGGACTTAGCGCACGAGCTGGGCCTCTCGAGAAACTCCCTTCGCGAAGCCGTGCGCGCGCTTACCCTCATCAACGTGCTCGAAGCGCGCCAAGGTGACGGAACCTACGTGACGAGTCTCGAGCCGCGGCTGCTGCTGGACGCGGTTGCCTTCGTGACCCACCTCATGCGCGACCATCAGCTGCTCGAGGTTTGGGAGGTGCGCCGGCTGCTCGAGCCGTCCGCCGCCGCGCTCGCGGCCGCGCGCATGACGGATGGCCAGCACGTCGAGCTGCGAGAACGTCTGGACCGGCTCCAATCGGCGCCCGATCTCGACGAGCTGATGCAGGCCGACGCGGAGTTCCATCGCTTCATCTGCCGCTGCGCCGGAAATTCGGTGCTCGAGTCGATGCTCGAGACGCTCTCCAGCCAAACCCTGCGCGCGCGCGCCTTGCGCAAGGCGACCGACGAGCAACACCGGCAGGCGGTCTACGACGAACATCTCCCGATCTATCGTGCGATCGTCGCACGTGACCCCGAACTCGCGCGAGCCGCTTCCGCCGTCCACGTTGCCGACGGCGAATCGTGGCTGCGGCGCTCGATGTCCCTCTCCGACTGAACGGAGCGGTCGAGATGATCGACGATCTCAACGGCAAGGCGGTCCTCATCACCGGCTCCAGCACGGGGATCGGCGCTGCCGCCGCCCGCGCTTTTGCGGCCCACGGTGCACGGGTCGCGATTCACTACCACCGCAGCGCGGCGAAAGCACAGGCCGTGCTGGCGACGATCGAAGCGGCCGGCGGGACGGCGATGCTGGTGGCCGGCGATGTCACCGATCGGACTGCGATCGAACGCATCGTTGCCGCCGCGATCGAGGGCTTCGGACGCATCGACGTCCTGATCAACAATGCCGGCGGTCTGGTGCGGCGCGCTCCGGTAGCCGAGATTACCGACGAGCTGTTCGACGAGGTCGTCCGTTTGAACGCGTGGTCGGTGGTCGCCGCGTGCCGTGCCGTCGTGCCCCACTTCCGCCGCCAAGGCGGCGGCAACATCATCAACGTGAGCTCGATCGCAGCCCGCACCGGCGGCGGCCCCGGAGCCTCGCTGTACGCCGGATCCAAGGCTTTCGTCAGCACGCTGACCCGTGCGCTTGCGAGGGAACTCGCCGGCGATCGCATCCGCGTCAATGCGCTCGCGCCGGGGATCATCCTGACGCCCTTCCACGAGCGCTACTCGACGCCCGAGCAGTTCGTCGCGATGACGGCAACGATTCCCATGGGACGCGCGGGCGCTGCGGACGAGTGCTCCGGTACGCTGCTGTATCTCGCCTCGGACGCGCTGAGCGGTTACGTTACCGGACAGACGGTGGAGGTCAACGGTGGGCAGTACATGCCGTAAAGCGCGCCGTTGTTGTTGAGGATGCTCGCCAAGCTGCTGAATCGCCTCGCGCTGACGATCGCGGGCCGCTTGTTGGTAACGGTCGCCGAGGCGCTGAACCGCCTGGCGATGTCGCTCGCGAGCCTCTTGATGGTGATGATTTTCATCGTCGCCGGACTCGGCGTCATTTTCCGTTACGGACTCCAGCACTCATTGCCGTGGGCCGATGAAGCGGCGGCGTACCTGTTCATCTGGCTGATATTCCTCGGCGCGGCATCGGAGGTGTGGACCGACGGGCATCCCGCCATGCACCTGTTCGAAGATCGTTTGCCGCCGCGTCTGCGTCGCGCCGCACAGATCATCGCAACATTGACGATCGGCGTCTGGGGTGGCGTGCTCGTCTTCTCCGGTATCAAGGCGGTGATGCTGGAGGCGGCCGAAAGCATGTCGTCGCTGCCCGGCATCTCGCTGCAGCTCCCCTACGCGGCGATTCCCGTGTGCGGAGCGCTCATCATTATCTTCGCCCTGGCCAAGCTGCGGACGCGATGATCGTCTGGCTGCCGCTGATCCTGACGATCGTCTTGCTGCTGTTGGGAGTGCCGGTGGCGTTCGCGCTCGGCGTCGGGGCCGCGGCAGCGCTGTTGGAATCACACACCTCGCTGATCATCGTCGGACAGCAGCTCTTCAATGGGCTCGACTCGACCGTGCTGCTCGCGATTCCCTTTTACATGTTCACGGGCGCCGCCATGGAGGGCAGCGGCCTTGCCGACCGTTTGATCGAACTCGCGAAGGCGCTCGTCGGTTCGTTCCGCGGCGGTCTCGGAATGGTCGACGTCGTGGCGAGCATGTTCTTCGCCGACATCTCCGGTTCGGCAACGGCCGATACGGCCGCGATCGGGTCGATGATGATGCCGGGTTTGCGCAAGGCCGGGTACAGCGGCCCCTTCGCGGCGGCGCTGCAGTCGGCTTCGGGATCGCTCGGGCTGCTGTTCCCACCCTCCATCAGCCAAATCGTGTACGCCTACGTCGCGCAGGTGTCACCGGCAAAGCTCTTCGCGGCGTCGCTCGTGCCGGGCGTGCTGGTCGCGATCTCCTTCATGCTGGTGAACTACCTGGCTGCGCTGCGCTACAACTATCCGCGCGGCGATCGCTTCAGCTTCGGGAACCTCGGGCGTGCGCTGCGCCACTCGTTCTGGGCCCTCTTGACGCCGGTCCTCATCCTGGGCGGGATCTTCTCCGGCATCGTGACACCGACCGAGGCCGGCGTCGTCGCCGGCGTCTATGTCACGCTGGTCGGGTTTTTTGTGTACCGCACGTTGCATCTGCGTGACATGCCGGCAATTCTCCGCAAGACCGTGCGCAACACCTCACGGGTGATGTTTTTGCTCGGCTCCGCCCTGATTCTCGGTTTGTACCTGACTCGCGAGCAGGTCCCGCAGGCGATCGCGAGCCACCTGGCCGGGGTCGCACACAATCCACTCTTGCTGCTGCTGCTGATCAACGTGCTGCTGCTGGTCGCACACACGATGCTAGAGACCATCGCCAGCATCATCGTCATCGTTCCGGTGCTCCTGCCGCTGTTTCAGATTGCCGGGATCGACCTGGTCTACTTCGGCATCATCCTGTTGGTCAACTCGGCGATCGGCATCAACTTCCCGCCGGTCGGTTTTTGCCTCTACATCGGCGCCAGCATCGCCGAGGTGCCGATCGAAGCCGCCGCGCGCGCGATCCTGCCATTCATCGCCATGCTCGTCGTCGACTTGGCATTGGTCACCCTGATTCCGAAGCTCTCACTCTGGCTGCCGTCCATCGTCCATCAATGAGCGGCTCTTCCCCTCGTTTTGGTGGACGACGCTAGTGAACGACCCACCCACGTAGAACGCCTGCGGCACGGAGCCCGCTACCCTAAGAGCAGATGAGAATTCGGGGTATAGGCGTCCGGAACGCTCCATCCTCAGGCTTTCCAAGATTGCGCGGACTACACTATGAGCATGCTCATCCGACTACTCGCCGCGCTCGGTGCGGCGAACATTGCACTCATCCTCCCGCTGGCGGCCTCCGCGCAGGCTGCCCCGTCCTACGCCCAGCCCGGGAGCGTGCCGAGTTACGCGACACAGGACCAGCAGGTCCACGGCCGCGTCGCCGGGTTCGACGGGGGCTACAACCTCCAAGTGCGCGACGATCACGGCTATCTCGACAACGTCCGCTTGCACCAGGGCACGGTCATCAACCCGACCGGTCTCACGCTCGCGCCTGGGATGGTGGTGTCGGTGAACGGCTACAGTCAGGGCTCGTACTTTGCCGCCAACGAGATCGACACGCCGTACCAGCTCTACGGCCCGGTTCCGTACTACGGGGGACACCCGTGGTACTACTACGGGCCGACCTTCTCGCTGGGCTTCTTCTTCGGAAGTGCCGGCTGGTGGCACGGCGGATACTACGGGCGCCCGCTCAACGTCAACCGCGGATATCGCTCGTACGGCGTAGCGGCGCCGTATCGCGGCGGGGTGTGGCACGGCCGCACCTATGTCGCAGGTCCGGAGCATGGTGGTTACGTCTCGCGACGGGCCCCCTCCGGAGGCTCGCGCGGCAGCGGCGGCCACGGCAGCTCGCACCACTGATCGCTCGCAGGCGCACCTCGAGGATCAGCGAGCCCACCTAACGGCGGGCCTTTCTTTGTCTACGGTCGCGACGTCCAAACCCTTACCGTGCGCGTCGCAGCGCCGCTCGTTCGACAATTCCAATCCGAAGAGGGGTAAGATTGCCGCATGAGCCTGCGATCGTCCCGTCGCCATTTTCTTGCCGGCGCCGCGGCGTGCGCGACGCTGCCCGCGGTCGCCGCGGCGCAAACCCCGCCGCTGGGCAGGTGGACCACCGGAACACCACTGCCCACGCCGCGAAGCGAGGATTCGGTGGCGGCACTCGGCGGCTTCATCTACGTCGTCGGCGGTTACGTGCCGGCGGGCCCAAATCCGGCTGTCCTCGAGGCCAGCGGACATGCGGACGTCGACGGGGACATCGTCCAAGCCTATGACGTCGCGCGCGGGCAGTGGGGCGGACGGGCGCCTCTGCCGCGGGGACTCAATCACATCGGTACCATCGGCTTCGGCGGAAGACTCTATACGTTTGGTGGTTTCGACCGTCAGAATCGCGACGCGGTCAGCGATGCGAACGCGTACGAACCCGCGGCCGATCGTTGGACCGCCATCGCGCCCATCCCCTCCAAACGCGGTGCAATCGCGGTCGCCGCACTCGGCGGCCGCATCCATCTCGTCGGCGGTCGCGACGAGCACAGTGTCGGCTTGCACGACGTGTACGACCCGGCGTCGAACCGGTACGCGAGTGCTGCGCCGCTGCCCGTCGGGCGCGACCATATGGGGTTGGTGACATACGGTGAACGGCTGTATGCGATTGCCGGCCGCATCGACGACTTCGACCACAATACGTCGTACGCCGACGTGTACGATCCGGGAGCCGACCGCTGGTCATCGCTCCCGCCGATGCCCTCGCAGCGCAGCGGCATGGCGGTGGCACTCTACCGGGATCTGATCTTCGCGGTCGGCGGCGAACGGCGCGGGGGGACCTTCACGAACAACGAGGCTTTCGACCCCCAAACGAATGCCTGGCGAACCTACGCGCCGCTGCCGGAGGGCCGGCACGGCACCGGTGCGGCCGTCGTCGATGGCCGCCTCTACCTCCCCGGCGGCGGCCCGCTCAACGGCGGCAGCCTGCAGTCCGCCACCCTGTTCGTCTTCACGCTCGCATAGCGGCGCAGTACACTCTTGGAATGAACACGCAGTGTTCCGATGAGTTCAACTCGTAGGCGGGCAGACTAGGGTGTGCGTGACGGCGTTCGTGAAACAGCCGAGCGATTGGGGGAATAGCCAGCGCGGCAGCCACAGCGTCACGTCTGGAATGACGATGATCAGCGCGATCACCGCGAAAAAAATAAGGTAGAGCGGCAGGCACGCTACGAGCGCGCGCGACCACGCGACCTTCGCCAAGGCTGATGCGAGCAGGAGCTGAAGGCCGTACGGCGGGGTAATATTACCGAAGGCGAGCGTGACGATGATCACCACGCCCATGTGGATCGGCTGAATGTGTCCGAGCTTGACCAGCGCCAGGATGAGCGGCATAAAGATGATGATCGCCGGGATTCCTTCGAGAAAGTCGCCGACGATGACCAGGATGACGACGATCAAGAACATGATCCCGATGCCGTTGCTGCCGGCGACGTGCTCGATCCAGCCGGCAACGGTGTCGGGGCCGCGCAGATATGCGAGCACCCAACCAAACGCCGAGGCTGAAGCTACTGCCATCAACGGGAGTGCATAGAGCGCGCCGGCGTGCATGAAGCTCCGCGGCAGCTGTTTGAAATGTTCCCGTCCGTAAAGCGGAAGCAGGACGACGATCACGTAGATGATCGCCACCATGCCGGCTTCGACCGGGGTGAATTGTCCGGTCAGGATTCCGCCGACGATGATGAATGGGATCAACAGGGGAAGTGCCGCGCTCTTAAAAGTCCGAGCCAGATCGACAAATGTTGCGCGGCCCTTGCGCACGCCGGCCGGCCCGAAATAGTAGCTGTAGATCATAAGGCCGATCGCTACCAGAACTCCGGGTGTCGCGCCGGCGAGAAACAAACCTGCAATCGATACGTTTCCGACCGAGCCGTACACCACCGCGAGGATGCTCGGGGGGACCATGTTCGCAATGGTCGATGCCGAAGCGATCAGCGCGGCTGTAAAGGCGGGATCGTACCCCTCGCGTTTCATCTCGGGCATGAGCACCGTGCTTATGGCGACCACATCCGCGGTAGACGAACCCGAGATCCCGGCGAAAAACAAGCTGAAGACGCTGACGACTTGCGCCAACCCGCTGCGTAGATGGCCGACGAGCGCCTGAGCGAAGGCAATGATGCGCACGGTGATGTTCGCCGACACCATCAGCTCGCCGACGAGAAGGAAAAATGGCACGGCGAGCAGCGTGAGCGTGTTCACGCCGTTGAAGAGCTGCCCGACCATCGACGCGAGCGAGAGATGCGTGAACAGAACGACGACGACGAAGACGCTGGCCATCAAGGCAAAGGTGACCGGGACGCCGAGGTACCCCAGCGCCACCGCAATTGCCGCCATGACGAGAATCGCGAGCCCCGAGTTGGGCGTCACGCTCCGGGCTGGTCCATCGCAACGCTCGCCGCGATGGTCCGCTCCACGTCGGTGAGTTCGACGGCGTCGAAGCCGTGGCGCAGTCCGCAGATCAGTCCTTCGATGACAAACAGTCCGATCAGCAGCCCCGACACGGGGATCGCGGCGTACAGCACGGCAATCGGCGTTTCCGACGGCGTCATGTGACTGCCGAACCCGTGCAGAAAGTTGACGTAGCCGAACACCGTCAGGACGGCCGCCACGCCGAGCATTACCGTCCGCTTCACGAGTTCCGCGATCAGTCGCGGGGCACCGCTCCAGGTGTCGCTGATCGCGCCAATACGGAAATTCGTGTCTCGACGAACGGCGACGGCACCGCCTAGGAACACGCCCCAAATGAAGAACCCGGTCGAGAATTCCTGGGCTGACGCGAGCGGATGGTGCAGCAGGCGTGCGAGCACGTCGGCGAACTCGGAAAGCGTGAAGCCAAACAGGCACAAGCCGCAGGCTGCCATCAACGCATGCTCGAGCGGATCGAGGGCCCGCCACTTGAGGTGCCGCTGCGTTCCGAAAACGATCGTGTCCGGCACGGGCTCAGCCCAAGGCGCGGATTTGCTTGAGGATCTGCTCGGCGAACGGTCCGAGCGCCGCGGCTTCTTTGTCGATGATCGGGCGCGCCGTGTTGGAGAAACTCTTCTTATCGACCATGGAAACAACCGTGACGCCCAGCTTCTTGAGTTTGTCGAGCGAGTCGCGATCGATGCTGAGTGACTTGGGTACTTCATCGTGCTGTGCGAATGCGAAGGCTTGCTCGACCCAGCGCTGCTGACTCCGGTCGAGGCTGTTCCAGGTTTTCTCGCTCATCAAGATGACGTTGTTGTTGGCCTCATGCTGGGTCAGCGACAGAATCGGTGCCACTTCGTAGTGCTTGTTGGAGAGGTAAGTACCGACGCCGTTTTCCGCGACCTCGACGACCCCGGTTTGCAACGCTGTATACACCTGTCCGAAGGGCATGTGGATGGGAAGCGCTCCGTAGGCATTCATAAACGCGTCTTCGGTCTTGGTCGCCTGAACGCGAACCTTCTTACCCTTGATGTCATTTACGCTCGCGATCGGGAACTTCGCATACATGTTGCGCAAGCCGGTCTGCATGATCATGCCGAGCGCGATAGCACCGGTCGTCGTCGAACGGAACAGTTTACGGACCGTGTCGTTGATGCCCGGATCGAGCACCGACCGTTCCAGGAGTTTCTCGTCGCCGTAGAGATATTCGAGCGAGAAAACCGCGACTTGCGGAGCGATCGTGGCCGCATTCGCCGCGGCGTTGACGGTGAAATCGACGTCGCCCGACCGCACCTTCTGGGCGGCTTCGGGCTCACTGCCGAGTTGCGCGCTCGGGTACCCTTGAACTTTGAGCGCGCCGTTACTCAACTCGCCCAGCTTGGAGCCGAAGGTGTCGGCGAAGATCCCGTATGCCGTCTCGCGCGGCTGGTCGTACGCGAAGCTGAGCGTCCGCGGCTCGGCGCCAAACGCGATGGCGGGAAAGGCCAAGCCCGCCATCGCGCCGGCGGTCGCGCCGACAAAGCCGCGCCGCGTGAGCGAGGAGTGGTCGTTCATGCAAGATTCCTCCGGGAGCGAGTGAACCTCTACCCGAGAAAGTTGTCTGGGTTGCGCCATACGCCGACCCGGCCGGGTTCCCTTCGCGCTACGCGTCGAGTCCGCCGAAGCACATATACTTGATCTCGACCCACTCGTCGATGCCGTACTTCGAACCCTCGCGGCCGATCCCGGACTCCTTGATCCCTCCGAACGGAATCGATTCGTTGGCGATCATCGGCGTGTTGATCCCGACCATCCCGGTCTCGAGCGCTTCGGCAACGCGCCACGTCCGCCCGACGTCCCGGCTGTAGAAGTACGCGGCTAGACCGAACGGTGTGTCGTTGGCCATCGCGATCACGTCGGCTTCGGTTTTGAATGACGCGACCGCCGCGACCGGGCCGAACGTCTCCTCGCTGCTGAGGCGCATTGCGGCGGTGACGTTGGTGAGGATCGTCGGCTCGTAGAACGTGCCGCCGAGTTTGTGCGCCTTGCCGCCCTGGACGACTGTCGCACCGCGCGCGCGCGCATCCTCGACGTGTTCGGTGACCTTCGCAAAGCCTTGGTCGTCGATCAGCGGACCGAGCGTCACGCCCTCGTCGAAACCACGGCCGGGGCGCAGCTTTCGAACCCGCTCCGCGAGACGCTCGACGAACGCGTCGTGCACGCCGGCCTGCACGAACAGCCGGTTGGGACTCACGCACACCTGGCCGGCATTGCGAAATTTTGCGCTCATCGCGCCGGAAACGGCGGCGTCGAGATCCGCGTCGTCGAACACGATGAACGGAGCGTTGCCGCCAAGTTCGAGCGACACTTTCTTCACTGTTTGCGCGCACTGCGCCATCAGGAGTTTGCCGACCGCAGTCGAGCCGGTGAAGCCCAGCTTGCGCACGATCGGATTAGACGTCATCTCGCCCCCGATCAGCGGCGCATCGTCGGCGTCGCCCGTGACGACATTGAACACGCCCGGCGGAACCCCGGCTTTTTCCGCGAGCGCTGCGACGGCGAGCGCCGATAGCGGCGTCTGCTCGGCCGGCTTGAGCACGAACGTGCAACCGGCGGCAATCGCGGGGGACGCCTTGCGCGTGATCATCGCATGCGGAAAGTTCCACGGCGTAATGCCGACGCACACGCCGATCGGCTGCTTCACCACGACCATCCGCCGGTCGTTGGCTAGGGTCGGGATCGTATCGCCATAGACGCGCTTCGCCTCCTCTGCGTTCCATTCAACATACGCGGCGCCCAACGCGATCTCCCCGCGCGCCTCAGCGAGCGGCTTGCCCTGTTCGAGTGTCATGATGCGCGCGAGTTCGTCCGTATGTTCTACGATGAGGTCGAACCAGCGCCGTACGATCTTCGCGCGGTCCTTCGCCGTGGTCGCGCGCCACGCGGGCAGAGCCGCGTTCGCCGCCTCGATCGCGCGCCGCGTCTCCGCCGGACCGAGCCGCGGCACGTCCGCGATCAGCTTTCTCGTTGCCGGGTCGTAGACCGGAAAGGTCGCGCCGGAGTCGGCGCCGATCCAGCCGCCGCCGACGTACGCGAGCGTCTTCATGAGTGCGGAGGTCTCGAGCACGGAGGTCATGGCGGTCGGTCCTTTCGAGGCTTCGGAGAGACGGGAAGGCTTCGCGTTCGGCGGTCTTTGGGAACTCACCGCTGGTCAAGGGCGAATCAGGACGTCGCTGCTCAGGATATAGAGGCCGCCGGTGAAGCGGTCGCAGGCGTAGATGATCCCGCGATCGTCGACGAAGACGTCGTTGATTTGCGGCGCGTGTTTCGGCGAGCCCGCGGGCGCCGCCGGCACGTAGTACGCCGCCTCGATCGGGTGCTGCGGATCGGCAAGGTCGAACACGCGCACGCCGCCGCCGGCAAACAGGCCTTTCAGCATCGGCACCGCGACGAAGACGCCGTCGCAATAGCGCGAGAAACCTTGCGCCTCGATGATCGGCCAGGT
>Ga0182015_10001408_pt1 | contig 31870 bp, 16 predicted proteins | sample 712P3MmetaG_FD_120478 | JGI IMG/M metagenome (GOLD analysis project Ga0182015, IMG submission 120478) | Permafrost microbial communities from Stordalen Mire, Sweden - 712P3M metaG | ecosystem: Environmental > Terrestrial > Soil > Wetlands > Permafrost | place: Sweden: Stordalen | collected... | reverse complement strand
TGAATGTAGAGATTGGGTAGGTGGGGGGGGGGGGGGTGGGGGGGGGGGTGGGGTGAGGCGGGGGGGGGAAAAACCCCGATCAACACCTCTCCCAACATAACACGTGATGATAAATCGGTGCCTACACAATTATATGTACAAATGTTTCACGTGAAACATTCTTCGCTTTCCATCCCGTTCACCCACGCATGCCTGGGCCGAACTCCGGCGCTTCCTTCGACCACAACCATGTGGTTACGGATTTTTGTCCAGAGCGACGTCGGCCTGCGCCGTTCCCATAAATGCCGGAAGTTTCCACGGCAACGTGCTCGCGCCTGGAGTTCTTTATGCAAACCGCACGGATACAGATTCTCTCGCTTTGTGCGCTCATTGCCATTCTCAGCGTGGCGATAAACTGCTTTTCGCAAAATCCCGTGACACCTCCAACCAGCGACGGTTGGACGATGGTTTGGAGCGACGAGTTCAACGGTCCCAACGGATCCCCCGTCGATCGTACCAAGTGGGTCGCTGATACCGGCGGCAAAAACTGGGGAAATCATGAGCTTGAGTACTACACCGATCGCAGCGAGAACGCATCGATACTGGATGGCAACCTGGTGATCAGGGCGCTGCAGGAGAACTACACCGGCCCCGACGGAGTCGAACGAAACTACACTTCGGCGCGTCTCAAGACCCTCGGCAAATTTTCCCAGACCTACGGCCGCTTCGAAGCCCGCATCAAAATTCCGTACGGCCAGGGAATATGGCCAGCTTTCTGGTTGCTCGGCGACGACATCGAGAAGGTCGGCTGGCGCGCATGCGGCGAGATCGACATCATGGAGAACATCGGAAAAGAGCCCACCACCATTCATGGTTCGATTCACGGCCCCGAATATATCGACGCGATCGTTCTCCAGACGCCCTACAATCTTTCCAGCCCTCTTTCCGGCCAACGGCGCTTCGCTGACGATTTTCACATCTTCGGCATCGAGTGGGATTCCGAGTCCGTCAGATTCTATGTCGATAAGGATGTCTATGCTCGACGCACACGGGCCGATCTTAAACCCGGATGGAAGTGGGCTTTCGACAAGCCCTTCTTTCTGATCCTTAATCTGGCGGTTGGCGGCGACTGGCCAGGGAATCCGGACTCCACCACGGTATTTCCTCAAAGCATGCTGGTCGACTACGTGCGCGTTTACCAGCGGTCCGAACCCGTAAAAAAGGAATCGGCAAAGCCCTGATGTTGTGTGACCACCGCCCGCGGTTACTCCGTTAACGACGATGGAGCTCGGCCGGTTGACTCGCGCACGACCAGCTCCGGCGCCAGCGAAATCAACTGCGGCACTCTTCCGTTGACGGAAGTGCAGGGCAATTTCTTCGGCGGGATCACTAAAGCGCTTCAGTGAAATGCGTGAGAGTGCTATTCTTTCGCGCGATGAGTGTCCACCCGAAAAGGGCGATTCAAAAGTTTCCTGACTAAGATTGCGATCGCGTCTGTCCGAATCTCGGCGGATCACTCTGGAGGCTAATGGTGAAGAACAAGCCAGCACTAATACTGATTCTCCTCAACATCGCCCTGATCTCCACCTGGGCTCAGCAGCCGTCTGCGTCTAGTCCCGCTATCGAAGCTCGCGTGGATGCGTTGCTGAAACAACTCTCGCTCGACGAGAAGATCGATCTGATCGGCGGGTCCGACGATTTCTACATCCGGCAGATCAAGCACATTGGTCTTCCCGCCCTGAAGATGTCCGACGGGCCGATTGGCGTCCGCAATTATGGGCCCTCGACAACTTTTGGCGGCATCGGTCTGGCGGCAACGTGGGACCTCGACCTCGCCCAGCGCATGGGAGCGGTGATCGGTCAGGACGCACGCGCACGCGGCGTCCATTTCATGTTGGGGCCAGGAGTAAACATTTCGCGCTCACCTTTGTGCGGACGCAATTTTGAATACTTCGGCGAGGATCCGTTTCTCGCCTCGCGCACCGCCGTCGCCTACATCCTGGGCATGCAAAGCCAGGGCGTAAGTGCAACCATCAAGCACTTCATGGGCAACAACCAGGAATTCCTGCGGCATGACGGCGATTCCATTATCGACGAGCGCACCATGCGGGAAATCTATCTGCCCACCTTCGAGGCTGCGGTAAAAGAAGCGCACGTGGGCGCCATTATGGATTCCTACAACCTTATTAATGGCCAGCACGCCACCCAGAACGGATTTCTGAACAATGATGTCGTGAAGAAAGAATGGGGGTTCGAGGGCATCATCGTGTCCGATTGGGATGCGACTTACGACGGAGTGGCCGCAGCCAATGGCGGACTCGATCTTGAAATGCCCGCGGGGAAATTCATGAATCGCGCGACGCTGCTGCCGGCGGTGAAAGCCGGCAAGGTCAGCGAGGCCACGATTGATGACAAAGTTCGCCGCATTCTGCGGACCGCCATTCGCTTTGGCTGGCTGGATCGCGAGCAGACGGACTCGTCTGTGCCGCTGTACAACGTCGCGGGTGGAGAGGTCGCGCTGGAGGCCGCTCGCTCCAGCATGGTGCTGCTCAAGAACGATGGCAACCTTCTTCCGCTCGACAAAACGAAAATCAAAACGATCGCTGTCATCGGACCGGATGCGTATCCCGCCCCGGTAGTCGGCGGCGGCAGCGCGGGTGTTCGTCCGTTTGGGGCAGTGAGCTATCTGCAAGGTATCGCGGACTATCTCGGTAGCGGCGCGACGGTCTACTATGCTCGCGGAGTTCCGTCTCTCGGGGAACTGGCCGATGCCACCGCCTTCTCGATCGACGCGGCTGGCAAAGAACCGGGCCTCAAGCTCGAGGCGTTCAACAATGCCACGCTGAGTGGCGAGCCCTCGGTTCATCGTATCGATCGGCACATCAACGCCGATCGCTCTCTTGGCGATGGCGTCAATCAAAATGAAGTGTCGGCGCAATGGTCGGGATACTTCACACCCAGCGATCCCGGAGAACACCTGTTTTTCGTGCAAGGCCCTGGCGAAGGCGGCGGCTACAGGCTATACCTCGACGATAAGCTGGTCATCGACACATGGGAACTCGCCCGCGCACAGGTCAGCCAGATACGCTTGCCGCTCGCGGCAGGTCCGCACAAGATTCGTTTTGAATACACCGTGCATTGGAGTTGGGGCGGCCCGATCGTGAGGGTTGGCATCGTGCGTCCGGAAAAAGTTGTAAGCGCCACGGCGAAAGCATTGGCGTCCAACGCGGATGCGGTGGTGCTGGCGGCGGGCTTCGATCCCGGGAGCGAGAGCGAGGGCGCGGACCGCACCTTTCAGCTTCCCCCGGCGCAGGACGAACTTATTGAACAGATCTCCGCCGCCAATAAGAACACGATCGTGGTGGTGACTTCCGGCGGCGCGGTCGATATGAATGCATGGCTTGACCATGTTCCCGCACTTTTCGAATCGTGGTATGCGGGCCAGGCGCAAGGAACCGCCCTGGCGCAATTGCTCTTTGGCGAGTACAGCCCGTCGGGCAAACTGCCCGTCACCTTTGAGCGTCGCTGGGAAGACAATCCCGCGCATGACAACTACTATCGCAAAGGAGCGGACAGAAAAATCGAATATACGGAGGGCCTGTTCATTGGATACCGTCACTTCGACCAAGCCGCCGTCAAGCCGCAGTTCCCCTTCGGCTACGGACTCTCCTACACGACATTCGCCTACAAGAATCTTGCAGTCACTCCGGCCGCCGCTTCGGGGGATCAGCGCGTCAGCGTCAGCTTCGACGTGACCAACACCGGTCATCGCGCCGCTGCCGAAGTTGCTGAAGTGTACGTAGGCGAACCGCATCCGATTGTTCCCCGGCCGGTGAAGGAACTGAAGGCATTCGCGAAGGTGCAATTAAATGCAGGCGAAAGCCGGCGTGTTTCGCTTACGCTCGATCGCAGGGCTTTCGCCTACTACAACATCCAGAAGCACGATTGGACGGTGGAAGCCGCGGACTTCAACGTGTACGTCGGGAGTTCTTCGGCACAGATTGAACTCACAGATAAGATAACGCGGGAAACTCCGTAAGCCGTTTCTGAAAACCGGATGCGTTTCATAGTTGCTTAACATCATGATTACATCGGCCGGTAGACCGAGCGATCGCTAGAACACGAATCGCAGCGTCATCTGAATCTGGCGGGGGCTGCCGATGGTTTTGTTTACTATCCCTAGACCGGATGGCGGGTTGTAAAGCGGGACCCCTTGAATTGGGTAATTGTTGTAGAACTCGTTCTGGGAAACATCGTCGATGGGGACGTCAAAGCTGGTGGTATTGGTCAGGTTGAAAACGTCGAAAGTATATTTCACCGAATAGCGCTCGCTAAGCTGAGTTACTTTCAAGAAAGAAATTTGGGCGGCTCTCTGCCACGACTGCCGGAAAATGTTGCGCTGGCCGGTGGTGAAGTTGGTCTCAAAAGTATCGCCAGCGGGAATGGCTCCGTTGAGATCTCCGGGTTGAAGCAAAGGCAGCGTGAAGCAAGAAGGCTTAAGCGCCGTGTCGCCGTTTCCAAAAGCCCCCGACCCTCCCGTAACCGCATTCTTTGCGGTACAGCCGGGAGCGAGCGGCACAACCGGGTTGGTGATGCCGTCGAAGACGCTGTAGTAGATGCTGCCCACGGCACCCGTGTAGTCGATAATGCTGTAGGGCTGGCCACTTTGCAGCACTGTGCTGCCTTCCAGGGCCCAGCCATCCGCCACCTTGCCTTTCAGAGTGGACACGGGGAAGAACTTCGGCAGTTCGTAGTAGTAGCTGAAATTGAAAACATGGGTGCGGTCAAAATCAGACGATCCGTAACCTGAGCGCAGATTGAGTGGGTTGTTGCCGTTATAGAAGAGACCCATGCCGCTTTGCTCATCCGTGGCGTGGGAATAGGTGTAGGAGAAGCCGAACTGTAATCCGTGGCTCATGCGCTTTTCGATGTGGGTCTGCAAGGCGTTGTAAGCCGAGACTCCAGCAGCGGTATAACTCTCCGACTCCGCCGAATAACCGATGTAGGGCACGCGCAGGTCCACGTTACCGCCTTCGAAGGTGGCGAGGAAAGGACATGCGCCGGTGTTCGGCGGCGGGCAGACAGTGTTGCTGGGCAAATTGATCGTGGCACAGGTCACATATTGAATGCAGCCCACGGGGCCTTGCACGGTGTAGCCGTAGGTGTATTGCTGAGGGTAGAGGGAGCCGGGGTGGATGGGGTTGGTCGGCGTGGCGATTCCCGGCTGGTTAAATGGGACGGGAATCACTTCGTGGCGGCCCAGGTTGCCGACGTATCCGATTTCGATGGCGAGATCGTGACGCGGCTGCCATTGGATGTCGAGCGTGTCATTGATGGTGTAGGGGAGCTTGTTGGCACGGTTATAAGTGGCAAAAGAGAAGAGCGACTCGCCGTTGATAATGGCTGCTTCGTTGGGCAGGTATTGATCGATGCTTGCTGGATTGCCACTGGGAGCAGGCCCGAGGGTCGGTCCCCAGGGGTTGGAAAGTGGGTCAACAGAACTCGCGGGGCAAGTGGGTATGTACCCCAGGTACAAGTTTGAGCTTGCGCCCGCGCACTCCGTCGCGCTAACGAAAGGAGGCGTCTGGTTCACGCCGAATGGTCCCCCATCAATCACGCCCTCAGCATAACCTGGTGAGAGATAAGAGAAGAGTTCGCCGCGATCGTAGTAGATGCCAGTCCCGGCGCGGACCACGACTTTGTCGTTGAAATATTTCGGACTCCAGGCAACACCAAGACGCGGCGCGAATCCCCATTGGCGGCCGGTCAGCGTGGTATTACTGATACCCTTCGTCGGAAAAAGTTTGTTGTTGCCGGCGATGATAATGCCGTTCATACCAGTGCCCGAAGGATCGATGGTATCGGTCGCGCTGTCGTAGACATAGCGCGAAGGATCGAAATTAAAGATGCGGCCGTACTTCTCGGTCAGACCGCCGTCCCAATCCCACCGCAGCCCGGCAGTCAGAGTGAGATTGGAGCGGAACTGAAACTTATCCTGGATATAGGCGCCGGACTGGCCAGCGCGATAGTAGCGGTTGGCGTTGCCTTGCAGGAACTTGGTGGTGGTGAAGTCGTCGTTGGTGTCGACGATTCCCTGAATAAACTGGGAAAAGTCAGCCGACGAAATGATGCCCTGGTTGGTTCTCTGGTCGCGGGCGTTGAGCTGAGTGTAGGCGTAGCTGCCGCCGAAGGTGAAAGTGTGTCTGCCGTGAATCCAGATGGCGTTCGCCGACGGCATAATGCGATTCTGAAAGACTCCGGTAAAAGCTCCCTGCGAGGCCGCGCCCTGGCCGATCACCAGAGGCTGTTGGTTGGTTATGGGGCACGGATTGGCTGCGTTACAGGTGGGGCCGACGCCAGTATTTGCCGGGCCAGAGATTCCGAAAGAATCCACGATGCTGATGCCGGGGAAGAACGAAGAGCCGAAAGTGTTGATCGGCGTTGTCCCGGTTTGACCGGCGAACGACTGCGGCGTGAAAGGCTGCCCGATGGTGCTGAAAACCTTCTCGCGAAGAATGCCAAGCACTTCCGTGATACTTAGATTTGGCCGGAGGGTCTGCGTGTTGGTGAGCGACGCGACCTGGCTGCCGGCATCGAGATGTTGAGGAAAGCCTGGGACGTTGGAGTACGCATACGGAGCGATGCTCGGGTCGTGCTGATAGTAGTATTTTGCCGATACCGTGTCTTTGCTGCTCTTATTCCAATCAAGATTAGCGACCGCCTGGTCGGATTTGAAGTAGGCGGTACCGGGGCTGATGGCGTTTTCCGGGAACGTCGCATCGGCTGTCTGGCCGTCCCACGACGGGATCAAGAACTGGCCGTTGGGTAATTTGTACTGAAATAAGGCGAGTGCGGTTGGGCTCACCTGGCTTGCGGTTATTGGTGCGAGGCCGGCGGAGTTGTTAGGAAAGTTGACGTTGGCGTTCGCAATGTCAACCAGGCCCTGGGCCGTGCGGTTCGAGTCGGTGAGGCCCGGCGGAACGATCAAGCGAGAGAGACCGATATCCTGATCGGAATCGTGAATGTGCTGATAGCTGATAAAACCGAATAGTTTGTCCTTGATAATCGGGCCGCCGACCAGTCCACCGAGCGTCTCGCGATGCAGTTCTGGATTCTTATCGTAGGAGGGAATATTTGGGTCTTCCTTATCGAAAAACGGCGCGGCGTTAAGCCAATTCGTCCCACGATGCCAGTAGGCCTCGCCATGGATGGCGTTGGTCCCCGACATGGTGCTCATGTCGATGTGCGCACCGCTGGTCGCACCCTGTTGCGCATCGTACATGGACGTGTTTACACGCACTTCCTGGATGGTTTCTGGCGCAGGCGTGGGCAAAGCCTGGCCAATCGCGAGATAGACCGACGCCGTGCTCTGGACCGGCGCGGCCGTCGTGCTGTTAGGATTCGCGACGCCGGTGTTGTTTACGATACGAGCCGAGGCTACCTGGCTGGTGCTCTTGCCGTTAAACAGATTGCTGGCGTCAACGCCGTTAAGCAGGAAGCTGTTGCTGGTATCGCGCTGGCCATTCGCCCAGATCGGCTGGTTGCCGAGACCGCTGTTTACGCCGGTGCCGCCGGGCAGTTCGGCATTCACTCCCGGAGAAAGAATGGCGAGTCCGGTGAAACTGCCGGTGGGCAGTGGGATGGCCTGAATCTGCTGGTCGTCCATCACGTAACCATTCGTGGTGTCGACCGCGTTCATCAGCGGTTCCGCGTGAACCTCGACGACCGTTCCCACCTGGCCGATCGGGAGCACCGCATTGACGGTAGCGGTGCGATCCGCCTGCAGCGTAATCGAGGGTACTTTCTGGGTCTCGAATCCTTCATGGCTGAAGGTGAGCGTATAGCTGCCGATCGGCAGGTTTACGAAATCGTAGATGCCATTCGCGTTCGTCTTTTGGACGCGGGTAAGTTTTGTCTGGTCACCCACGATGGTCACCACGGTGTCCGGCAAAACGCCGCCGGTCTTGTCCGAGACCGAGCCCGTGATTCCCCCGAGCGTCTGCTGCGCCAGAGCGCGCGATACGAAACCAAGTGGCATCCACAGCGATAACGCGGCGAGGAGAACGGCAAGTCCGCTTCCTTTTCTCTTTGGCATCATTTTCCTGACCATCCGCAATCTCAAACGAAGTGGAATAATAACCTCAAACTAATGACCTGGAAAAGATTTTGAATGTACTCGCGAAGACGCCGCCCGGTGTTCGACCCAGTGTTCAGCTGTTCAAGGTAATCGCGGCAGAGTTGGTTTGCCCTGCGCGCACGCAAAAATGATGGAGCGAATTTACGCGAGTTGGCTAGGGAATGAAAGCATTCCTTTCAGTGAAAATTCCTTTGGTATGGATCAGATATTTTCATCGGCGTGAACTTCGCGGGATCGTCGCTGCTTGTCACGGTTGCGAATCGACGCTCTCAGCCCTCGGCCACGGCCGTTTCTTTATGGCGACGGCGAAACACGAACCACAGCAGTCCCACACTCAAGTAGGCGAGATAGACGTAGGGCAGCTTGCCATACGGTCCTTCGGGCATCGGATATAAATTTCCCACCAGGGCGAGCAACATGGCAGTGCCAGCCAGCCAAGGCACGATTTGTGCTCGCGAACGGAAAACACCATGATCGCGCAGATAGCGCGGCAGAGCGACGCAGACCAAAGCATAGGCCACGATAAAACCATAGGTCGCCAGCGATCCCAGCCAGCCGTAGACATCCAAACCGCTGGCGCCACGGGCAGCGAGTATCGCCACGGGCAACAGCGCGGCAACGCCTGTAATTACAACCGCCCGGCTGGGCGTTCGATTGCGCGTATGTGTGATGCGCAGAGAATCGTGGGCGAGCCCGTTGTGGGCCATCAGCAGCAGTACGCGGGCTGCCGCCGTGATGCACGCCAAGGCGCCGGCGAACAAGCTCACGAGCGCTCCGATATCGATCAGCACGCCTAGCACCGGGACGCCGCTGACTCGAGCCACCACATGCATTGGATCCTGGCTCGTGCCCAAATCCTGGCCTGCACTGTGAAAACCCAAAACTTCCGCATAGGCGCACACGATGAAGAACGCCCCGGCGAGAACAGCGCTCTGGACCACCGCGCGTGGAATCGTCCGCAGAGGATTGCGAGCCTCGGATCCGAGCGTGGTTGCGCTCTCGAATCCTACAAAACTGAAAAGCGCGAGCACCAGTCCGAGTCGCAGCCCGCTGCCGTTCATTCCGCGGAGATGGAGTTGGTCCAAATCCCAGTGCGCGCCATGACGTACCAGCAAAAGCACGACCACGACCAGAATCACTGCGACTGACGCGGCTTCGATCCACAGCATAAGGCGCGCGGAGATCTTTACGTCGCGATAGGCAATCCATATCGAAATGCCGGTGACCAGCACGGCCAGCAGGACGGCTGAATAGGTGTGTCCGGTGGCATCGTGCAGCAGCAGGTTCGCGTAGTGGTAGAAACCGCCGATGACGCTCGATCCTGTCGCCACATAAGCAAGTAACAGACTCCAGGCGACGGTCGCGCTAAGCCAGGGAGGCAAGGTCATCGAAGCATAGGTGTACAAAGAACCGGGCGACGCTGAGTGCCGAGCATAGCGGCCGATGCACAGTGCGACGAGCAGCACAGCCACGGTTGCGAGAGCGTATGCCAACCAGGTGGCGTTACCGGCGAGCGCGCAAACCAGTGGAATCGTCGCTGCGGGAGTCGATGTAGGGGCGATGGTGGAAACTGACTGGGCGAGCGTTTCCATCGGAGAAAGAATCTCGCCGCGCAAACCGTAGTGCATTGCATCGGCATTCGCAGTTGCCGTATTCGTCAAGCGGGGAATCCTTCCTCAGCCGTGTTGAGGCTGGGATTGTACAACACCCGCTACGCCGGCGAATGGAAGTGAATTTGATCGAGGTTTGTCTGGAGCGGCCCTATTTCAGTTTCACGAAGAGCAGCACGAAGATCGCCCATATCCCCACGGTTATCGGAAACTGAACCAGCACTGCGTCTCTCATCGCACTTCCTCTTGGAAGCGCAAACGTCAGCCCCAACATCGCTAAAGCTGTGAGTATCCCGAGGATCAATTTGGTCTTGTTGTTCATCGTGGTTTTCCCTTGCCCGTCCCGCGACGAACATCATCCTCGCAAAACACGGAAAGCGCAACTCCTACCTCAAGTGTGGGGACGGGCATCTCGCCCGTCCAGCCGAGCGCAGTTCGGCAGTTCTCGGCACCAGACGAGATCGGGTCGCATGAAATACACAATCTCTCGTCGATTCCATCTATAATGCTGCGTTTGGGGTTGAGGATTTTCCTGCCCAGCCACCTAACCGAATGGCAATCCGACAGTCTAATCAGCAAGGCAGGAGTTCTTCTCAACGTGCGCAATGAATCGATCAAGATGAGCGATCTTAGGATGAAATGCGCCTGTCTGGCGTTTGCCGCGGCGATCTCGGTTTTTGCCACCAACTGCTCGAACTCTCAAGCTAACAGCGCGAAGGCGGCCTTTTCCAAGCCCGTCCCGGTGCATGTGTATTCCGTGGCTGAGGAAACAACCCAGCGTCGGATTCAGGCGGTGGGCTCCCTGTTTGCGCTCGAGGAAAGCACATTGAGCGCGCAGGTGGAAGGTCGCGTCGATAAGGTCCTCGTCGACGTTGGCGATATCGTAAGCGATGGTCAGGCTCTGGTTCTCCTCGACCAGAGAGAACTGCAGTTCGAAGTGGACCGCCAGCAGGGACTGGTGAAACAGGTTCGAGCTCAGTTGGGTATCGGTCCCACCGACCCGCTACCCGCGGACCCCAAAAAAATGGCTTCCGTGCAGCGCGCCCAGGCGGACCTGTTTGACGCCGATGGAAAATATGGCCGTGCCAGGGAGATGTTCAAGGACAAGCTGATTTCGCAGCAGCAGTTCGACGAGGTGGAGAGCCGCTATCAAAGCACCCAGGCGAGCTACAATCTGGCGCTCCAAGAAATTGAACGTTTGAAAGCTCTGTTGATTTCAAGCGAAGCCAGCGCAGCACTCGCGCAGAAAAAGCTGGGGGATACGGTCATTCGGGCGCCCTTTCCGGGTGCTGTGGAGACGCGCAATGTGCATACCGGTGAATATGTACGGCTCCAAAGTCCCGTTCTTGTGGTGGTCCGAACCGACATGCTACGCGCGCGGCTGGCGGTTCCAGAGCGCTGGGCAGGATGGATCAAGGATGGAGCCGCGGTCGATCTCCATGTCGAAGCATTCCCGGGTGAAACTTTTGCAGGGCACATTTCGAGGATCAATCCGACCGTCTCCCAGGACTCGCGCACCTTCGAAGCCGAGGCCTTGCTTGACAACAGGGCGGGACGGCTGAAGCCGGGCTTCTTCGTGCAGGCTTCCATGCCCAGCGACAAAGAAGACAAAGCGATTTTTGTGCCTGAGACAGCGGTCAACTACCGCTATGGTGTCTACAAAGTATTTCTGCTTAAGGGGAATCGCGTCGCCGAAAAACAGATCCTTCCGGCCGGACAGACCGAGGACCAGCAAGGCCAGCGCTTCGAGGTGGCCGAAGGATTGAAGCCCGGAGATCGAGTGGCCATGCCCGTCTCGGGAGACTTGCACGACGGCGATAAAGTGCACGAACAACTCGAAGCAGCCTCGCCGGCAGCCAAGTGAAATCTGGTTTGAGCATCTCCACCTACTCATGAGAATCGCCGAGATCTGCGTAAAACATCCTGTGTTCACCGTGATGTTGATCGCATTTCTGCTGACTCTCGGCGTGTTTTCCTATCGCGGCCTGGCGGTGGACCTGTTTCCGAAGGCCGATCCCGCCACCGTCAACGTCGAAGTCCAACTGCCCGGAGCCACCCCGGAAGAAATGGTCACTGGCATCGTGTTGCCGTTGGAAGATGCCATCTCCTTGGTCAGCGGAATCGACGAGATGAGCGTATACGCCTCACAAGGGATGGCGGACATTACCTGTACATTTGTGCTGGAACGCGATATTGACGGCGCGGCGCAGGACATTCGAGAAAAAGTATCGGCTGCGGTAAACCGCCTTCCGCGCGAAACCCTCCCTCCGGTGATCACCAAAGAAGACCCTCAATCCGATCCGATCATGACCGTGCTGGTCAGCGGTCCCATGAGCCGGCGAGAGTTGACTGAGATTGCGGATAAGCAAGTGCGACGGGCGATTCAAACGGTGGATGGTGTCGGCAGTGTGGACCTGAATGGCGGGCAGGCACGTCAGATCCGAGTGCTGCTCGACGCGCAAAAGCTCACATCTCACAACTTCACTGTGCTCGACGTGCGGAACGCCCTGCAACGCGAGAATATCGAGGCCCCGGGCGGGAGAATGATCTCGGGCCCCCAGGAACTGGGGTTGCGCACGCTCGGTCGCGTGACGTCCGCCGACCAGTTCAGCCAAATCGTCGTCGGAACCCATGGCGGAATACCGGTCCGGATTCGTGACGTGGCGCAGGTCGAGGACGGAGCGCAGGAACTTCGCACCTGGTCCGCTCTTTTCGGCAAGGGAAATCCCGGAGAAGACGTTGTCAGTATCCAGATCCTGCGTCAGTCGGGGGCGAATACCGTCCGCGTTGCTGACGACGTACGAAAACAGATCGAGGACTTACGCGGCCAGTTGCCTCCTGGCGTGCAACTGCTGATTGTCCATGATATTTCCGATTTTATTAAAGCATCGGTTCATTCCCTGATCGAGCATCTGATTCTGGGCAGCATTTTTGCCAGCGCCATCGTCTGGCTATTCATTCGCAACTGGCGCGCGGTTCTCATTGCCGCCGTGGCCATTCCCAGTTCCATTATCGCGACCTTCACGCTGATGCGCGGGATGGATTTCTCGCTCAACAACATGACTCTGCTCGCCCTGACTCTAGCAGTCGGAATTGTCATTGACGACGCGATCATTGTTCTCGAAAATATTGTCCGCTTCATGGAGGACAAAGGCCGTGACCCGTTTCAGGCAGCCATTGAAGCCACCCAGGAAATTGGCCTGGCGGTCATGGCGACGACGCTGTCGCTGATCATCATCTTTCTCCCGATCGCTTTCATGACCGGATATGCCAGGAAGTACGTAAACTCTTTCGGATGGACAATGGCCATGGCGATTCTGGTCTCGCTTCTGGTCGCCTTCACGCTGACGCCGATGATGAGTTCCCGCCTTTTGAGAGTAGACGAAAAAAGCAAGAAATCGCACTCTCATGGATTCCTGCACTCGGTAGAAGAGACGTATATCAGGATGCTGCGCTGGTCGCTCGCGCATCGACCGGTCCTGGTGATGATTTGTCTCGCGACCTTCCTTTCCACATTCGGCTTGTACCATCTCGTAGGGCGCGACTGGATCCCCGCCGACGACCAGTCCGAGTTGCAAAGTTCCTTCACTCTTCCCGAAGGCACCTCACTGGAGAAGACGAAACAAATGGCCACCGATATGGCCCGGCATATTTCGGACCTGCCGGAAGTGGCATTTGTGCAGTCCTACACCCACGGGCCAACCAATCACGCGCACCTTTTTGTTGGGCTTGTCCCACGCAGCCAGCGCAGACTGAGTCACGAGCAATTAGCGACGAAAGTGCGCGGAATTCTCGCGAACTACCACAACGTCACTTCTAACGTCCGGTTACCCTCGGTTTTGGGCGGCGAGATATATTTCCCCGTTTCCGCGGTGATCCGCGGCCCGGATCTCAATGAGCTCGCGGAAATCAGCAAACAGGTCGCCAGCCGGATGAGAAATTATCCCGATCTCGTGGACGTCAATCCCAGCCTGAACCTGAACACGCCTGAACTGCAGGTAAAGGTTGATCGGCAGCGCGCCGCCGATATTGGAGTTCGCATGACGGATATCAGTGATGCGGTGCGGTTGTTCTATTCCGGTGAAGATGAGATTACGCGTTTCAAAGAGGGATCCGAACAGTATCCGGTCACGATGCAACTGCTGCCGGAGCAACGCGACAATCCGGACGTTCTCAACCGGATGATGGTCCCTTCCTCGAAGCTCGGTCAGGTCCGCCTGGAGAGCGTAGCCAACATCGGACGTGGTTTCGGACCCGCGACGCTCTGGCGGTACAACCGCGAATTCGAGGTCAGCGTTTATGCGAACGTCAGCTCCGGCTATCCTCTCGATCTAGCCGCGGCCCACACCATACAGTCCATCCATGAGGTGGGTTTGCCGCCGGGCTATTCTTATTTGTTTTCCGGACAGGTGAAGGTTCTGGAAGAGACAACCTGGAATTTGCTGCTCGCCATGCTGCTCGCTTCCGTCTTCATGTACATGGTTCTGGCGGCTCAGTTTGAGAGTTTCTCTTATCCCTTCATCATCATGTTGACGCTTCCGCTGAGCGTGCCCTTCGCACTGTTCTCTTTGTGGGTCACTGGCCGTGCCTTGAGTCTCTGGAGCGCCCTGGGCATGTTCCTGCTGTTGGGCATCGTGAAAAAGAATGGAATTTTGCAGGTGGACTATACGAATCGTCTGCTGGCAAGGGGTATGCCGGTGCGCGAAGCCATCATTGAAGCCAACCGAGTGCGCTTACGACCGATTCTGATGACTACTCTGTCCATCATCGCCGGGTTGATCCCGGTGGCCGTTGGCATCGGCGCTGGTTCGGAACAACGCGCATCCATCGCCGTTACTATTATTGGAGGCCAGACACTTTGCCTTTTGCTGACCTTGCTGGTGGTCCCGGTCGCATATTCCTATTTCGCTGAATTGGAAGCACTCCCCTGGCGAGAATGGACAAGCCGAGGCTTCAAATGGGCCAGACGCCCGAGCAGCTCATCTGACAAAGTGTAAGCGACAAGAGACTAGTGGGGTGCGCCACTTCTGGCGCTTTTCGAGAAGTGGCCACCACGAACCGGGGCCGGTCGGAAGTCTTGATGCTCATGCCGAACGCTCAAGTATATCGGCGGCCCGGATCACTTCTGCAACTACCTGTTCTCCCGTCAACCGGTCCGTATGTACGGTCCAGTCGGCGAGCGCATAAGACGATTGTCGAGTGTGTTTGAGCTCCCGAATTCGGTGTAGTGGATCGACAGCGTCAAGCATGGGACGAATGGCCTTCGGATCGGATTGCTTCCGTTGGCCCTGAATTCTGGCAAGCAGAGTCTCCGCCCGAGCCTCAAGACAAATGATCCAGCCCTTACCAGCCATAAACATTTGGTTTTCCGGCCGAACGATGGTTCCGCCGCCGGTTGCGATAACGAACGGGCCGCTGTCGGATGCAGCGCGCAGGGCTTCTGCCTCCCGCAAACGGAACCCCGGCTCACCTTCTCGCTCAAAGATGACCGGAATCGTGATGCCGCTGCGCTCCACGATAACGTCGTCGAGATCGAAAGCAGGCCATTGCAGCTTCTCGCCGATCAGTTTAGCGATAGTCGACTTGCCAGACCCACTAAAGCCGACGAGATAAATACCGCGTGGCATTTTTCTCCTTCGGTTTGTCGAGGTTTGACATAGGTACCTGTGCAAATATAGCCGTTCTGCTTATGCCGCCACAACGATGTTACCGTGCTGGTCCTGTAAAGAGAGGGGTTTGAAAGGTGCAGTTTTCCTTACCCTAAAGCAAGCGGTCAGGCGTAAAATGCCTCGTCCGCTATGAGCGAAAGCCAGGAAGTGACGCTATTGCTGTCCGCCCTCACACGCGGGGACGATGGCGCCGCCTCGAAGCTCATCCCGGTGGTGTATGACGAATTGCGCAGGCTGGCCGGCAGCTACATGCGCCGGGAGCGAGTCGACCACACCCTGCAGGCTACGGCTCTGGTGCACGAAGCGTTTTTGAAGCTCATCGAGCAGCGATCGGTCAACTGGCAGGGCCGGGCTCATTTTTTTGGGGTCGCTGCCCAGTTGATGCGTCGTATCCTTATAGATCACGCTCGGGGGCACGTGCGGCAGAAGCGCGGTGGTGAACAAAAGAAAGTATCTCTGGACGAGGCATTCGTCTTTTCTGAAAAGCAGGCGGACGAACTGCTGGCGGTGGATGATTCTCTCAATCTTCTGGCGAAGCTTGATCCCCGGCAGGCCCGTGTGGTTGAATTGCGTTTCTTTGGCGGCTTGAGCGTCGAAGAAGCTGCGGAAGTGCTTGGAGTCTCCCCCAAGACAATCAAGCGTGACTGGAGCATCGCGAAAGCCTGGCTCTATGCCGACTTGAAAGAGCGCCATGGAATTGACGCCGCAGCAATGGGAGAAAATCAAAGCGCTGTTTGAGATGGCGCTCGAAAAACCCCCTGCCGAGCGAACCTCGTTTCTTGCCGGGGCGGTGCAGGATCCCCTGGTGCGACGCGAGGTCGAGCGGTTGCTGGCCCACCACGTCGAATCGGGCGGTTTCCTTTCCAAGGCCGCCGTTCCGGACAGAGGCCCGGGCAGATTTTCGTCCCGCACGCCCGCACCGAGTCAGTCGTTTCTTCCAGAGGAGTTAGTTGCCGAGCGATTCCGGATCATCCGCTTCGTGGCCCGTGGCGGCATGGGCGAAGTCTACGAAGCGGAAGATGTAGAGTTGCACGAGCGCGTCGCCCTCAAGTCCATTCGGAGCGATCTGCTGGACGATGCAAAGACGCTGGATCGCTTCAAGCGAGAGGTTTATCTCGCTCGCAAGGTCACCCATCCTAACGTTTGCCGGATCTTCGACCTGTTTCGGCAACCTTCCAATGTGGCAGGCGGGAGCCGCAGCTCAGTCGTGTTCGTCGCGATGGAACTACTGGAGGGTGAAACCCTGGCGGAGTTTCTCCGCCGCCAGCCGCGTCTGCGCGTAGGCGATGCACGGCCAATAGCCGTGCAGATTGCGGCGGGGCTTGGAGCTGCGCACTCGGCGGGTGTTCTGCACCGAGATTTCAAACCCGGCAACGTCTTGCTGGTCCCCAGAGGCAAGGCGGTGCGCGCAGTCATTACAGACTTCGGCCTCGCTCTGCGTTCGACTAAGGAATCCAATCCGGGAGTTCCGGTCACAGGCACCGGACACGTGCTCGGCACGCCGGCCTACATGTCGCCGGAGCAGGTGGAAGGCAAGGATCTGACGCCTGCTTCCGACGTCTACTCGCTCGGCCTAGTCCTATACCAGATGGTGACTGGCGTCCGGGCGTTCGAAGACGCTACGCCGCTCGCGACGGCGGTACGCCGGATTAAGGAAAACCCAGTCCCGCCACGGACCCTGGTTCCGGACCTTGACCGGCGATGGGAGTCGGTGATCCTGAGGTGTCTCGAGCGCGAGCCCAAAGCCCGTTTTCAAAGCGGAGAAGAAGTCGCCGATGCGCTGCGAGGTGAGAACCGACACCACGGAAGGTGGAGCGTCGAGCCCCGCACGGCGCTGGCATCGCTTGCAGTCCTGCTCGTGATCGCGGCGGGCGCACTCTTCGTTTCGAGGATTCGTTACCACGAAGCTACCAATACCCCCGCAATAACCCGGTCGATTGCAGCTCGGCCCTCTGTAGCGGTGCTGCCCTTCCGCAACCTTTCGGGACGGTCGGACACGGAGTGGGTATCGACGGCCCTGCCCGAAATGTTGACCGCAGAATTGGCGGCGGGAGGCAAGCTGCGCACCTTCCCGGGGCAGAACATAGCCCGTGCGAGCGCCGACCTTAAATTGACAGGCATGCAAACTTTGGCTCGCGACACACTCAAACAGCTTCGGAAGTATCTGGGAAGTGACTACGTGGTGCTGGGCTCCTATCTGGACCAGGGAAGCGCGTCCGGGGCACAAGTTCGAATCGACCTCTGGTTGCAGGACGCCAGGACGGGCGAGACTGCTGCGACCGTCTCCGAAAAGGGGAGCGACAGCGATCTGGATGATCTTGCAACCCGAGCCGGGGCAGATCTGCGGCAAAAGCTCGGGGCGGGCGAAATCACCCCCGGTGATGCGGCGCTTGTACGAGCTACTTTGCCATCCAATCGGGAAGCGGCGCGCCTGTATGCGGAGGGCTTGGCGAAACTTCGCGTCGCGGATGCACCGGCGGCCCGCGATCTGCTGGAGCATGCGGTGGCTGCGGATCCCAACTTCGCTCTCGGACATTCTGCACTGGCGGATGCATGGGCCGCCATGGGCTATGACCAGAAAGCGCGGGAAGAATCGAAGAAGGCTCGCGATCTTTCTTCTGGACTTTCGCACGAAGAGAGCTTGTGGATTGAAGGCAAGGACTGGGAACTGAATCGCCAATGGGACAAGGCAGTGGAGATCTACCGCACGCTCTTCGAGTTCTTTCCCGATAACATCGAGTATGGCTTACACCTGGCGACCGCTCAAAAACAAGCTCGAACGGTGGATGACGCTCTAGCCACGCTGGCAGCGTTGCGACTGCTGCCGGCTCCCGATCGTGACGACCCTCGCATCGCCCTGCAGCAGGCCGATGTTTTTGATATCAAGGGAGCATACAAGGAACAACAAGCCGCGGCGGAAACGGCCGCCAGCCGGGCGCGGGACCTCGGCGCGACGCTGCTCCTGGCACGCGCTCTGAATCAGGAAGCGGCTTCTTTCGAAAAACAGGGCCAACTGGATGACGCACTCCACAGCGCTCAAGAAGCGGCGCGCATTTCCGACTCAGCGGGCGAGCGTGCCGAAGTGGCGAAAGCGCTGAGGATTATCGGGATCGTTCGCTTCGACCAGGGCAACTTCGCGGACGCTGCCGATGCCTACAACCGCGCGCTCGCCATCCAGCGCGAGACCGGAGACATCCGCGGCGCCGCCAGTACACTCAATAATCTTGCCAACACCTTGGGTGAACAGGGAGATCTATCCGGTTCTATAAAGATGTTGAACGAAGCGCTGCTCATGTTCCGGCAGATCGGAGATAAGCACAGCGCGGCGGCTGTTCTGGGCAGCATCGCCGCGCGAACTCTTCAGCAGGGCGACCTCAAACAAGGAAAGAAAATGCTGGAGGCGGGGCTCGCGGCCTCGCAGGAGATCGGCGACCAGGAGCGAACCAGCACGGCGTTTTACAACCTTGGTGAAGTGCTGCGCTGGCAGGGCGATTTGAAGGGCTCGCGCAAAATGTACGAGCAGGCTGAAGTCCTGTCGAAGAAGATTGGCGACCAGAGTGGAGTCGCGTACGCACTCTATAGTCTGGGAGATATATCGACGGCGGAGGGACTTTTCGTTGCCGCTCTCGACTACTACAACCAGTCGATCACCCTGCGAACCCAAATGGGAGAGAAAGGAAATGTTGCCGAGTCGCAGATGGCGGTGGCCCTTCTCCAGTTTGAGGAAGGAGACGCCATCGGAGCCGAAAGTTCACTGCGAGACGCGAGAGAGGAATTTCGAAAAGAGGGGGCCGGAGACGACGAGATCCTCGCCAACGCCTTGCTGGCGCGCATTTTGCTGGCGCAGGGAAAACTGGCGGACGCGCAGAAGGAGTTTTCAGAGGTTCACGATCTGCTGGCCAAGAGCCAGGATCTCTCGGTTCATTTGCGGGTGTCGGTGGCGGAAGCGCAGCTTGCCGCTGCCGACGGGCGGCCGCAGGATGCGATTCGGATTCTCCAGACCACAATCGCCAGCGCCAGAAAATCCGGCTATCTCGGATATCAGCTCGAGGCACAACTCGCGCTCGGCGAAATAGAAAAAACTTCCGGCAAGACTGCCGCGGGGGTGAGCCAGCTTGCGGACGTCCGAAAACAAGCGCAGATAAAAGGTTTCAGTTTGATTGCGAATAAAGCGGAGCGGGCTTCCGCGCAATCTGCGAGAGCCCAAACAAAATAGCCGCCATACGGAAATGGCGGCTATTTTTCAGAATTTCCCGCTACTCGATTTGCAGGCCCCGGCGCAAGGTGAAGCTGTAAGCGGACTGCTGGGCGAGAAGAACCTCTCTTTCATCGCCCGCGGCTCGCTTAACCAGGCCCTTCATGAATTTGCCCACCTTGTTCTTGCCTTTGATCTGGGGGCCGAAACTCCGGATCGAAGTTACGACAGGCATATCGGTATTGTTGACGTTGACCGACGTTACTTTGAGTTGGAGATTGGCCTCGCCCGCCAGCGCCCCGGCCGGTCTGGCAAACGCGACCTTGCCGGTAACATTCGCTCCGGCGGCGATCACGGTCTGACCGTCGACGACGACATCCCGGTCCAACGTGGCCGAAAAGCTTTGGTTCGCCTCGCTGATCCTGGAGCCGAGCTGTTCGCCAAGGCGAACAGTCAGTGTGGTTCCAGCGGGAACGACTATGGGTTGTGCCGCTGCCGCAGCGGGTACGTCCGCGTCGGTTTGCGCCTGGGAAGCGTCGCCCGATGTGTCGCCCGATACCGCGTCTTGTCCAGGCTCCGCGGTTGGCGCAGCGTCAGCAGCAGGAGCTTTTGACTGAACATCGGCCTGAGCATCGGCCTGAGCGTTTGAAGCGTTCGGCGCCTCGGCCGCTGGGGGCGTCGCCACCGGACTTTGCGAGATTGCTTGAGCGCTGTTACCTGTGTGGCGGTGTGCAACTCCATCGTAGACCAGAGCCGCTGCAACCATTCCCGCCGTGAGCACAAATACGATGATAGTTTTGCTGTTCATATATCCTCCGTTGAATCTCTGTATGAGTTATCCGAGAAGAGCGAACTGCGCCGCGCCAACCCGTTCGGCCTACCTGATTCAATTGCACAACCCGTCAGGCTGGCGCGGAATCCCTTGCTACAAATACTTAACCAGGAACTTACTTGCCCCTGCCGCCCGCGTGACCGCCACTGGAACGTCCAGCCGATGCTGAGCGCCCTGCCGACGCTGAGTGCCCTGCCGACGCCGAGCGACCTGCTGACGCCGAGCGACCTGCCGATGCCGAGCGATTTGCTGACGCCGAGCGGTTAGCTGACGCCGAGCGGTTAGCTGACGCTGAGCGACTAGCTGACGCCGAGCGATTAGCTGACGCCGAGCGATTAGCTGACGCCGAGCGATTAGCCGACGCCGAGCGATTAGCCGACGCCGAGCGATTAGCCGACGCCGAGCGATTAGCTGACGCCGAGCGATTAGCCGACGCCGAGCGATTAGCTGACGCCGAGCGATTAGCTGACGCCGAGCGATTAGCCGACGCCGAGCGATTAGCTGACGCCGAGCGATTAGCCGACGCCGAGCGATTAGCCGACGCCGTATGTCCTGCCGATGCCGTACGTCCCGCCGACGCGGGGCGTCCAGGCGACGGTTTACCACCAACAAATGCCGAATGGCCACCGTTCATTCCACGGCTGGCGTTCGCCCTACCAGCGGCTGCCCGAGCGGCTCCGGCGTGAGCGGCGGCATGAAAGCCTCCGGGGACGCCGCGGCCACCATGTTCGAACACGCCTCGGTCGTGACCGCCAAAATAACCGTGATTGACGACCGTCATGCTGTTCGAAATGTAGGTGCTGTTATTGAAGAACACGGTGCCTCCGCCCCACGCCGGCGCCCACGCGCCGAAACCCCACCCGAAGCCGGCATAGACACCAACCGGAATTCCCGGATCGAAGGCAAGGCCGGCAGCCCACACGATACCGGGCGGAGGGGGCAGCACAACAAAGCCAGGGTAGGCGACAAACAGCGTCCCCCAGACGTTCCAGGGGTTGTAATAAGGAACGCAAATCACAACCGGATTGACCGGTACAATCTCGATCACGCCGGCGTCTACAACCACACGCTGTTGCGTGGTCGTAACCAACACCTTGGACTCCTGTGCCTGGAGCCGCATGGCCTGGACTGCATTCATGACGTCTCCGGGCTGGTTGTAATAGGCGTTACCCAGTTGCGACGCCCAAGCGGTGTTCTTAGCAAGATTGTCGAGGACAGAGGGAAACTCGGTGAGGCCCTTGACGGCTGGGTCCCATGACATGTTGTTCGCCCCAGCCGCGCGCTGATCCGGGGGCAGTCCCATGTTCTGGTTCAGCCAGGTATCCGCCGCGGCAACCTGATCCGGATAAGTGGAAGCAGTCAATATTTGGGCGACCAGCGAGTCCGGATCGAGAGCAATCGGGGCCACGAGCTGGTCCAGTTGTACCGCATCCAGATCGACGTACGCGGCGGGCGCTTGCGCTTGCGCGTACAGATCCAATTGGGCTGCCGGAATCAGCAGCAAAGAAAGCATGAGCGTCATCACTAGAGAAATTCTGCTTTTAGAGTTCATTGTCGGCCTCCTGGCGATTGTGTGTGTGAATTCCACCGTTCACTAGGTAGCGCGACAAAACGAGGGAAATGGGGTCACGTCATGATCCTTGCCGAGGGGTCGCCACTATAAAGATGGCGGGACTGGATCTGAAGTGATTGAAAAAATGGCGGTTAGCGCAATCACGACATTCCACCGACAACCTTTCGAAACACTGCCAACTCGTCGCGTTTCATTGACCTGCCTGTTTCACCCCCGTAAGATTGTGCGCGAGTGATCGGTCAAACCATCTCGCACTACCGAATCATCGAGAAGCTCGGCGGCGGGGGGATGGGTGTGGTCTACAAAGCGGAAGATACTCGGCTGCAACGTTTTGTTGCGCTCAAGTTCTTGCCCGATGACGTTGCCCACGACCCGCAAGCTCTTTCCCGTTTTCGACGCGAGGCGCAGGCGGCGTCCGCGCTGAACCATCCCAATATCTGCACCATTTACGACATCGGCGAGCAGGACGGGATGGCCTTTATCGCCATGGAGTTTCTGGATGGCGTCATGCTGAGGTACCGCATTGGCGGACGTCCGCTCGAGACCGAACTGCTGCTGTCTCTTGCCATTGAGATCGCCGACGCGCTCGATGCGGCGCATGCGGCGGGCATCATTCATCGGGACATCAAGGCCGCGAACATCTTCATTACCAGGCGCGGACACGCCAAAGTTCTCGACTTCGGGCTGGCGAAAAGAACCGACCCGGGCACAAGACGAGAGTCGGGCTCAGGTTCAGAGGATCCCACGATCGCTGAGAAAGATCTGACCACCAGGCATATGGCTATGGGCACGTTGAACTATATGTCGCCCGAACAGGTTGCGGGAAAGCCACTCGACGAACGTACCGATCTTTTTTCTTTCGGTGTGACGCTCTATGAGATGGCGAGCGGCCGCACGCCCTTCGATCGAGACACCGACGGAGCGACCTATGGGGCCATCCTTCATGAACCTGCGGAGCGGCCCAGTCAGTGGAACCCTCAATTACCTCCACAGCTCGAAGCGATCATTATTAAAGCTCTCGAAAAGGATCGTGAACTCCGCTACCAGCACGCCTCGGAGATACGGGCCGACCTGCAACGGCTGAAGCGGGACACCGAGAGCGGCCGCATTCCGGCGGCAATCTCCGGACAGGTCGCGGTGTCAGTCGTTCCTGCGCCGGCGCGGGGGACGCAGCGAGTTACGCAGCAGGTCACGCGCTGGAAGATTTCTCTTCCCGTCGTGCTCGCCGGCCTGCTCGTCGTGTTTCTGCTCGGCGCCGGCCTCTATTATCGTTCACGTCAGCAAAGTAGGCGCCTCACCGACAAGGACACCATCGTTCTCACCGATTTTGCCAACAGCACGGGCGATGCGGTGTTCGACGATACGTTGAAGACGGCGCTCGGCCTTTCCCTCCGGCAATCTCCTTTCTTGAATCTGCTCTCGGAACGCGAAGTTTCGAAAACCCTGAAATTGATGACGCGTCCCGCGGACGCGAAACTCACGCCCGAGTTGGCGCGCGAACTCTGCCGGCGAGCAGCCAGCAAGGCATACATTGCTGGAGCCATTGGCAGTCTGGGCAGCAAATATGTGCTGGAATTGAAGGCGGTGAGCTGCCAGAACGGAAACACCTTGGCCGAAGAACAGGTAACCGCCCAATCGAAAGAAAGAGTGGTGGACGCTCTCGGCGAGGCAGCATCCAGGCTGCGCGCCGAACTGGGCGAATCGCTGGCTACGGTGCAGAGGTTCGATGTTCCCTTAGAGCAGGCCACCACGCTTTCGCTCGAAGCTCTGAAAGCATACAGCCTGGGGCGAAAGGCGACGAATAAAAAAGGTCCCGCCGCAGCCCTGCCGTATCACGAACAAGCGGTTGCGCTTGATCCAAATTTTGCCATGGGTTACTTGTCCCTGGGCGGGGACTACTGGAGTCTCGGAGAGGTAGGCCGGGCCAGCGAGTATTACACCAAAGCATTCCAGTTGCGTGAACATGCCAGCGAACGGGAAAGGCTGGACATCACCGCCGACTACTATTCGAATGTCACCGGAGAACTGGACAAGGCGGCCAAGACGCGACAGGAGCAGATTGAGAGCTATCCGCGAGAGCTCGGAGCCTACGGCAATTTGGGTACGGTGTTCGCATCCCAGGGGCAGTATGAGAAAGCCACCGAGATCACCAGGAAGGAATTGAGTTTTGCGCCGGACCGAGCGTATCGGTACGCGAACCTTGCCAACTACAGCCTTGCCTTGCAGCATTTCGATGAAACGCACCAGACGATCCGCGAGGCGCAGGCCCGAAAATCCGATGATGTCGTCCTGCACAATGATCTCTACGCTCTTGCCTTCCTGGAAGCGGACTCCCCTGGATTGGCGGAACAGCACAACTGGTTCGCAAGTCATCCTGATTATGAAAGCTTTGGGCTGGCGCTTGAATCTGACACGGAAGCGTATCGCGGTCACCTCGCCAAGGCTCGAGAGTTGACTAAACGGGCGATAGACTCCGCCATACACGCCGACAGCAAAGAAAGTGGAGCGGTCTGGCTGGCCAACGCTGCTCTACACCAGGCCGCTTACGGCCTAACGACGGAATCTCGACAGTCAGCGACCGAAGCTTTGAAGCTGGCTGCCGCAAGTCAGGGCGTGGAGTCCGAAGCTGCGCTGGCGTTTGCCATGGCAGGTGATGCGCCACGAGCCGGATCGTTGGCCCAGGACCTGGAGAAGCGCTTTCCGCTGGATACACAGATGCAATCACTCTGGCTGCCTGCGATCCAGGCGCAATTGGCACTGGATAAAAAGAACCCGTCTGCCGCCCTCAATCTCAATGCCCCGCGACCCAACGACCCGATTGAGTTGGCGCTGATTCAGTTCGTTGCCAATATTTCCTGCCTCTATCCCGTGTATGTCCGCGGACAAGCGTACTTGGCAGCCGGACAGGGTAATGCCGCCGCCGCCGAGTTTCAGACGATTCTCGACCACAGCGGGATCGTCTGGAACTGCTGGACGGGAGCGTTGGCGCATCTCGGATTGGCTCGTGCGAATGCCTTGCAGTCGAGAACCTCACAAGGCGCGGATGCCGATGCCGCCCGCGTGCGCGCGCTCAATGCCTACAAAGACTTCTTCGCCCTCTGGAACACCGCCGACCCGAATATCCCCGTCCTGAAAGAAGCGAAGGCGGAGTATGCGAGGCTGCAATGAGCCGGACGGAACAGGATGACCGCTGGTTGTCGTGAGTTGACGAGCAGCGAATAACCAACTTATGATCGCGCAATCTCTGAAGGATGGTGGTGCTTGTGAAATTTGCCGCGCTTGGCCTGATTTTCTTGTTTCTGCTCAGCTCTTTTGCAACCGACTCGCCCGATACTCGCGAAATTACGGACCCCAAAGGGATCACATCGGGCAATGCGGACGGCGCGTTTCCGATTCCTATCGATGATCTGTTCTACACGCGGTCGACGGGCGGAGGCGCCTGGTCGCCGGACGGCAAGCAGATCGTGTTCTCCACCAACTTCACCGGCCGCAACAATCTCTGGAAAGTCAGCGCTGAGGGTGGTTGGCCGATCCAATTGAGCCAGTCGGATGATCGCCAGTCGTCCGCCACCTGGTCACCGGACGGCAAGTGGATCGTTTTTCAGTCCGATCACGGCGGCGGCGAGATGTACGATCTGTACGCTATTCCCGGTAATGGCGGCGCAGTTGTGAACCTTACGAACACGTCTGAAATCTCAGAGACGAGTCCCGTGTGGTCACCCGATGGCAAATCGCTGGCCATTGCTTACAAGCCGAAGACATCGTCGGCGTCCGATATCGCCATTCTTGATTGGGGTACGCATGCTGTCCGGAATCTCACGAACGAGAAGACACCGGACCACCTTTGGGGCGGGGCTATCTGGTCTCCCGATAGCAAATTTATTTATGCGACACGGTCCAATGCGGCGTTCAGCGATTCCGACATCTTTCGGATGGACTCTGCGACTGGAGCGCAGGAAAATCTGACCAGGCATGACGGTGAACACCGCGCGCATGCGAGCTCAACTTCGCCCGACGGGCGCCTTTTACTCGTCACATCGGACAAGCCGGGTGGATATCCCAATGTCGGCTTGCTGGATGTGGCGACGAAGAAGCTGACTTGGGTGACCGATCTCAAATGGGAAGCCGACTCGGGAAATTTTTCGCCTGACGGTAAGCAATTCACTTATGAGGTCAATGAAGACGGCCGCACAGACAACTATCTCGCCGACGCGGCGACGTTGAAGGGAACGAAACTTGATGTTCCGGCAGGACTGAACAGCTATGCGGGAAATCCGACGGCATTTGCACCCGACGGTCGCCGTCTGCTCGTCAGTCACCAGAGTTCGACGCAGCCCGGCGATTTGCGGGTTTATGACCTGGCTAAGCGCGAGACGCGCCAGTTGTCGTATTCGGCGATCGCCAGCCTGACGGCAGCAAAGATTCCGCCCTCGCACTTGGTGCACTATCGCAGCTTCGATGGAAAGATTATCAGCGCGTTTGTCTGGGTACCGTTTAATTTGAATCGCGACGGATCGAATCCGGCAATTGTGCTTCCGCACGGCGGCCCGACCGGCCAGACTACAGACTATTTCAATCGGACGGTCATTGCTCTGGTCACGCGCGGATACGTCTGTATCGCGCCCAATGTCCGCGGCTCAACCGGGTATGGCATCGATTTTCAGAAAGCCAATTTCAAAGACCTGGGTGGCGGCGATCTACAAGACGAAGTGTATGCGGCGAAGTTCCTCGAGGCCTCTGGATACGTGGACGCCAAAAAAATTGGGATCACCGGCGGATCGTATGGCGGCTACATGACGATGATGGCGATTGGAAAAACGCCGGAGGTGTGGGCTGCCGGTGTCGAGGAATACGGCATTATCAACTGGCTCACGATGATTCAGCACGAAGATCCGTTTCTGCAGCAATATGAAAGATCGCTGCTGGGTGATCCCGAAAAAGATCGTGCCACTTATGAGGCCGACTCACCACTCGCGTATATCAAAAATGCGAAGGCGCCTCTGCTGGTGCTTCAGGGCGACAATGATATACGTGTGCCCAAGGAAGAGGCCGAGCAGGTCGCGAAGATTTTGCAAGATGCGGGAAAGACGGTGGATTCTCATTACTATCCGAATGAGGGTCACGGATTCGCCAAGAGGGAAAATCAAGTGGACGCGATTCGCCGCACTATCGACTGGTTTGATCGCTACCTGAAGTGGATGAAGGGACCATAGAGGGCTCTCCCGTCCGAGTAATGTCCGAGCAACGACCGACGCCATTTTTCACTACATCCAGCCTGGCGTTCTTGAACAGAGCTCAACGAAGAATGGTGGGCTTCCGGGACAATCCCATCGCCCACCCCCGACTCTCTCTAACGGCCAACCACCATCGCCGTCTGCACTGGAGCCGTTCCCTTTCTGGCCACTTCCGCTTCCAGTTTTCCCTGGAGCACATCCCATCCCACTTCCAGTCCCGGCGTCCAAATCGTTGCCAGGAAATATTCGCTGCCGTAGCGGTGAAAAATAAAGTGGGCTTTCTCCGGCGCTACCTTCCCCTGCCGTGGTATCGCGAGAAAACTCGTCGCTGCGCGTCCATCGTTGCTGTGGATGCGCAGTCTGCCGTTGGCCACTCGCTGAATCGTGTATTCCCCAGCCTGCATGTGGTCGTTTTCTACCACAAAGTTAAAAGGAACCGTGACCTTCATCGGCCCGGAATACTGTGCCAACGCCGGTACCACTGCACCCAGTACCACCATCATCGCCACCATCAACCCTGCTTTATTCTTCTTCAAGACTCCTCCTTATTCTTAGTTCTTCTGAATTTTGTTCGCGACCACGTGCCTCAGTGCTTGCCGCTCATGTGCATTGAACGAAATCTCAGGCGGAAGGGAAACACTCCCGTGGTGAAACGTGGCCGACTTCCAGGTGACCGCGCAATCCGCTGAAAGAAAAGGATTTAAATGGTGAGGTGACTTGTGCCGGAACTCTCGGGAGGATCACCAAAGGGCACGCGCAGGCGTCAAATCAGAGGGGTGATCCGAATCCGGAACTTTGCCTTCGGACCGCTCGTAACATTTTGAAGCAGACTGGTCGCCACGAACAGCAGTGGTAAACTTTGTACTCAGACAGTTCAGAATTTCAAGCGGCCGACCGTCGAGCGCCCATGGACAATACCAGATCGAACGGCCATCCTTTAAGCTTCTCGAACTTCGAACTCGACCTTCGCGCCCGCGAGCTCCGCAAGCACGGCGCCAAGGTCAAACTGCAGGACCAGCCCTTTCAAATTCTGGCGCTCCTTCTGGAGAAGCCGGGGGAAATCGTCACCCGCGAAGAACTTTGCGACCGCCTTTGGCCTGGCGATACATTTGTCGACTTCGATCACAGCCTGAACAGCGCGGTCAAGAAGCTACGTCAGGCTTTGAACGACGATCCCGATGTTCCCCGCTTCATCGAAACCCTGCCGCGCCGCGGATATCGCTTCATCGCGCCGCTCCGCCATGGCTCCGCGCCCGCTCTTGCCTCCGCCGAACTTTCGGAATCGGCCACCGGCAGCCCGGAGCAGGAGCAGAATCCAGCCCAGCCCTCGATCGCGCCCGCCCGCCCCATCGCTCGCGCTCGCCACTGGAAACTCTGGGCTGCCGGCACTGTCGGCTTTGTGCTGGCGCTGGCGCTTGTGGCTTGGTTTCGGCCGTGGCGCACGTCCAACGTTGCCGCTTCCGAGCCTGTCCGGCTGGTGCCCCTCACTTCCTTCTCGAACGATTTTTCGAAAGGATCCTTTTCGCCGGATGGCAACCAGGTGGCCTTCGAATGGGACGGCGATCAGCCGAATCATGAAACCGATATCTATATCAAGCAGATCGGCACCGACAAGCCTCTTCAAATCACCAGCGTTCCGGGCTACAACTTTTTTCCCACATGGTCACCCGACGGGCGTTACATAGCCTTCTTGCACGGCGGCCATAATGAACATCCTGGCATTTTTCTCGTCCCCGCCCTGGGCGGTCCGCCCCGCAAAGTTCACGAGTTCGCTCAGGATCCGAAGTGCAAGCCGGGGCTCAGCTGGTCCCCCGACGGCAAGTTCCTGATCTTCTCCGACCAGCTTGGAGATGAGCCCGGCAGCGTAAAGCAACTCGCCCTCGAAGACTTAAGCGTGCGCCAGCTTTCCGACCCGCCCATTCCTTCCGCCGGCGATTGGAGCGCGCAGTTTTCTCCCGACGGCAAGAGCATTGCCTTTATTCGCGATACGAAGGATGTCGAGGATATCTACGTGATGCCCGCATCCGGCGGCACGCCCCGCCGTCTCACATTCGACAGCCGTCTCATGGTCGGACTGGCCTGGACTCCTGACAGCAAGGAAATTGTTTTTTCGTCCAACCGCGGGGCCAGCTGGGGATTGTGGCGCATCTCCGCCGCGGGTGGTGCGCCGGAGCGGCTTTCCGTAGGATCCGACGGCGCTTACATGCCCGACGTCAGCCTCAGGGGGCACCGTCTCCTCTACGCCAGCGGATTCTGGAATGAAAACATTTGGCGCATCCCTATCGGCCTTGGCCATCATCTCGGCAAACCCGAGCGCTTTATCTTCTCCAGCGGCGAGGAAGAGGGTCCCCAATATTCGCCCGACGGCAAGCGCATCGTCTTTCAATCCGGCCGCTCCGGCAACTTCGAAATCTGGCGCGCCGACGCCGACGGCGCCAACCTCATGCAATTGACCTCGTTCCGCGGCCCGCTCACGGGTACGGCACGCTGGTCGCCGGATGGACGGGAGATTTCCTTCGACAGCCGCCCCGGCCCTCACGCCAACATTCACATCATCAGCGCCGACGGCGGTCCCGCGCGGCGTCTCTCCAACGACACCTCGGATGACGCGGTCCCCAGTTGGTCGCGCGACGGCAAATCGATTTATTTTGCCTCGGACCGCACCGGTTCGTGGCAGGTCTGGAAACGAACGCTGGCTGGCGGACAGCCGGTGCAGGTTACAAGCAACGGAGGATTCGCCGCCTTCGAAGCGCTCGGCGGCAAATCCATCTTCTACACAAAATTCGACAAGAAGGGCATCTGGCAGGTGCCAGTCGACGGCGGACCGGAGACCGAAGTGGTCGACGATCCCCCCGGTGACTACTGGGGATATTTCGCCGTTGGTCGCGACGGATTGTACTTCATCGCAGACACGGGAACGCCCCCGAAACACAAGGCCGGCTTCAAGTTCTTCGACTTCGCCACTCGTAAAATTACAGTCATGGGGGAGATGGAGAAAGATCCCTACGACGGCGCTCCCGGCCTGTCGGTCTCACCTGACGGAAAGTATCTTATCTACGTGCAGGTGGATGAGGTGCGCAACAACCTGATGATGGCCGAAAACTTCCACTGAGCTAAGAATCCCTGTGGTGCAATGAAGTTCGATCATGCGTGCAGATCGAGCATTTTGTTCTCGACTTGTTCTTTCCAGCGGAGAATTTTGCAAACTCCGTCCCGGTTGGCCTTCCCGCTGTGCTCTTCATCGGTGTCAGGGACAACGGCGAAATTGAAACACCGCAGAAAGACTTGGAGAAAGCTCAGCAGCGATTCGCCACGATCATGCAGGGTTTTTGCAACCCGTGCAACCCCATTCCCCAACCTTTTTTAAAAACTTGAAAAGGGTTAGTTAATGCCTCGTACAGAAAAGTGTTGGGGGAGCGGGTCGCAGCGGTTGCAAAAGCGCAGGGTCTGTACCAACGACATGGATAAGGATGGGGGATGGGCGAAAAATGTCTGGCATGGTCGGCTCGGAGCCCTCCGACGATGAAAAGTCTACATCGATGATCATTTTTCGAAATTGGGATTTTGTCGCGACAGCAAGTAAGCACTCGATCAGGGTGGAATTGTTTCTAGCTCGAAGCCGGGGGGATATGGGGTTCCGAATCTCTATAGGCTTACTAGACAAGGCCCGCCGTAGGGGCTTCTTTTGCACGGGCAGGAAAAAGTTGAAAGTGAGAGCAAGAAGCAAAGGTTAGACGACCCGACGCCAACAAAAAGACTCTTAACCAATGATTGATGATTTCAAATTCGGAGAGAAGCGGGCCGCAGTGCCGGAGCGCCGATCCGAGTCATTAACTCTGGCCGATCGAATCGAAAGGTTCGGGCGCGCCCTGACCTACGAGCTTCTATTTTCCTTTTTGTCTCCTGAGGAGAAAAACGAGTTCCTGAACCTGATCCGTTCAAATGAGGACATGGGGAACGATTACATCATTGAGCTTACGCCGCCCACCACTGAACAATTAGGAATGCTCGCCCACTCGCAACGGTCCTACCCCATGATGCCCTCACTCATGCCATGCTGACTGCAGTGACCCTGTGCGCGTATAGAAGATGATCGCGCTGTGTCGTAAGGCCGGGTGCACAATCGCTTCAGAACGTTTTGGAAACGGGTGGATTGGCTGAGCGATGGTCAAAAGAGAGGCTCTCCAACGAGCGATGCAGACCAAAGGATCGGGCAGATTCGCGAAGAGAATGCTGCTGTGACAGAGTCGCTGGCCGACGTAACTAATTGGAACCTAACGGTACTGACAACCCGTTTCTTAGTCCTCTAAGGGCACTCAAAGGAACTCTTCGGCCAGCTTATTGGACCCAGATCGGACTCAAATTGGTCGATCTGGCTGGTGACGGATCCTTGTCGAATGTGATCAATCACGCAGCGCTCTGTTTCTGGCTAGGTTGCCGTGCGAAATTCTATTAAGATTTCTGGTCTCCTGCGATCGAGGGGTTTCCCGGTGTTTTTGTCTTCTCCTCGCAAACCCGGGGAGCCACCATCGCGATCATTCGCACTGATCTAATGAACCGGCGACTTTCAAGCTCCATTCACTTTGATTCTGACCATGCCTTCTCCCATGTTCCGTTATTGACCGAAATGCAGAATATAGT